>Ga0310826_101209_pt1 | contig 14767 bp, 11 predicted proteins | sample WT_ome_FD_201306 | JGI IMG/M metagenome (GOLD analysis project Ga0310826, IMG submission 201306) | Sorghum-adapted microbial communities enriched on wild type (WT) sorghum from Joint BioEnergy Institute, Emeryville, California, United... ... | reverse complement strand
ATGAAGGAGATGACGGCGTCGGTCGAGCGGCAGCGGCCGCAGATTGGCGAGGAGCTGCCGGAGTCGTGGACGAGGCATTGCGTCAAGCCGCATCAGGTGCTCGCCGTGCTGCGGCAGCAGGTCGAGCTGGTCGAGCATGACCGGCTGTGGCGGAAGCGCATCCGCGAGTCGCGCCGCCTGGTGGCCGATCAGCTGTCCGGCGTCTCGCGAATCATGCAGGATCTGGCGCGGGAGATCCGCCGGGAAGGCCAGGAGATGCACCTGCAGGAAGAGCAGATCCGCGAGGCGGTGGAAGGGCTCGGCCTGTCGATCCGGAGCGTCGAGATCATCAGCCTCGAGGAAGGCAACGTCGAGATCGAGATCGCGCACACATTCCCGCGGGGGTTCGACGAATGCCGGAAGATGATCGCGCCGCTCCTGACCGATATCCTCGGCGAGCCGATCGCGGTGATGTCGGAGCGTCCGCCGGAACGGCCCGGCGAGCCGACGGTCGTGACGTTCGCGTCGGCGAAGGCGTACGAGGTCGAGACCGGCGTCGCCGGCACGGCCAAGGGCGGCGGGCTGCTGTCGGGCGACAGCTACAGCACGGTGGAGCTCGCGAACGGCAAGTTCGCGGTCGCGCTGAGCGACGGCATGGGCGGCGGCGAACGGGCGCGGCTCGAGAGCCGATCCGCGCTGGACATGCTGCACCAGCTCCTGCAGTCGGGCATGGACGAGAAGCTGGCGATCCAGTCGGTCAATTCGGTGCTGCTGCTCCGCTCGGCCGACGAGATGTTCGCGACGGTGGATCTCGCGCTCATCGACCGGTATACGGCGAAGACGACGTTTCTCAAGGTCGGTTCCACGCCGAGCTACATCAAGCGCGGAAACGACGTCATTCCGATCACGGCCGGCAACCTGCCGATCGGCATCCTGCAGGAGATCGACGTCGATCTCGTCCGCGTGCAGCTCTATCCCGGCGACACGCTGATCATGATGACCGACGGCGTGTACGACGCGCCGGGCCACGCGGTGAACAAGGAAATCTGGATGAAGCGGGTCATCCAGGAGCTGAAGTCGGAAGATCCGCAGGAGATGGCGGAGGAGCTGCTCGACACGGTGCTGAAGAGCAGCCCGGACGGCATCCGCGACGATATGACGGTCGTCGTCGCCCGCGTGCGGCGGTTCCAGCCGGAATGGGCGACGTTCCGCTGGCCGGGGCTGACGAAGCTGGAGCGTCCGCGGACGGTGAGCTGAGACGGCGCTTGCGGGCGTTTCCCTGTCCGGATAATTCCCGCGCCGAAGTTTACCTCTCTATCAAAACGGGCATGCTGATACCAGAGATCGGCAGATTCGAGATTTGAAGATTCAAGGGAGGGCTTCGGCCATGAGACAGTTGCTGCTCATTACGGACGGCTGCTCGAACGTCGGGATGAATCCGGTCGTCGCGGCGGCCCACGCGAAGGCGGAAGGCATTACGGTGAACGTGATCGGGGTGGTGGAACGCGGCGAATCGATTTCCTCCGCGGAGGTCGAGATCGAGGAGATCGCGCGCGCCGGCGGCGGCATGAGCCGGATCGTGAACACGCGCCAGCTGTCGCAGACGGTGCAGATGATGACGCGCAAGACGGTCGTGACGACGATCCAGCAGGCGGTCAACCGGGAGCTCCGGCAGGTGTTCGGCGCGGAGTCGGTCGAAGCGCTGCCCCCGGAACGGCGCGGCGAGGTCGTGCGCGTCATCGACGAGCTCGGTGAATCGTCGCCGCTCAAGGTCGCGCTCCTGATCGACGCGAGCGCGAGCATGCGGCCGAAGCTGGCGGCCGTCGAGGAGGCGATCCGCGATCTCGTGCTGAGCCTGCAGTCGCGCACCGGACGGAGCGAGATCGCCGTGTTCCATTTTCCCGATTCGGAGAACGGCGAAGGCTGCGTCTGCGATCTGGACTGGACGGACAACATCGCCGGGGTGAAGCGCATTTTGCCGAGGCTGGAGATGCGCGGTACGACGCCGACCGGACCGGCGATGATGCAGGTGATTGATTTTTTCCGTCAGGGGGATTATGGTAGAACCATCAGAGGCGAAACGGACGGGATGATGGGTGAAGACGTCGTCTGAACTTCGGCTGGCGCCCGGCACGGTCGTCACGGGCAAATGGAACCGCGGCCGATACCGGGTCGAGCGCCTGCTCGGAGAAGGGGCGAACGGCAAGGTGTACCTGGTGGAACACGGCCGCCGCCTGTACGCGATGAAAGTCGGCGGGGACGCGGTGGATCTGCAGTCCGAGATCAACGCGCTCCGCGCCCTGGCGTCCCGGCGGCGGCGGGCGGAACCGTTCCTGCTGGCCGTCGACGACTTCGTCAGCGGGGACGGCGCGGAATACCCCTTCTACATCATGCGTTACGTGCGCGGCAGCGCGCTTCACGAATATTTGCAGCGCGAAGGGGCGGACTGGTTTCCGCTCGTCGGGTACAACCTGCTCCGGAAGCTGGCGGAGCTGCATGAATCGGGCTTCGTGTTCGGCGACCTGAAGCGGGAGAACGTGCTGGTCGGCGAATACGGCCGCGTGGAGCTGGTTGATTACGGCGGGGCGACGGCGGTCGGCAAGGGCGTCCGCCAGTTCACCGAGCTGTACGACCGCGGCTTCTGGAACGCGGGCAGCCGGACGGCCGAAGGATCTTACGATCTGTTCTCGTTCGCGGTGCTGTGCCTGCATCTGTTCGAAGGCCGCCGGCTGCTGCAGCTGTCGCAGACGGTGCTGCCGCAGAACCGCTCGCCGGCGGATCTGATCCGGCTGACGGACCGGCATCCGATGCTGAAACCGTTCACCGGGTGGCTTCAGCGCGCGCTGCGCGGCGAATTCGCCTCCGCGCGGGAAGCCGCCGCCGCCTGGCAGCGGATCATGTACGGCGGCGGCGTGAAGCCGGCGCGGAAGCGTTCGTCGGCCGGCTGGGCGGCCGGCCTGTTCGCCTGCACGATGCTCGCGCTGGCCGCGGCGATTGTATGGATGATGACGGAGGGCGTGCTGCCGACCGGGCTGTCGTGACGCGTGGTCCGGCGCGGGGGCATGCTTTTTCGCCATGCGCATTTTTCGGGTGGGGGCGGTAACGGATGGATCTGGCGGCGCGCGTCCGGCGGACGGCGGAGCGGGAAGGGCTCTGGCGGCCGGGCGACACGATACTGGCCGCCGTGTCGGGCGGACCGGATTCGACGGCGCTGCTGCATTTGCTTTGGCGGCTGTCCGGCGAATGCGGCTTCGCGCTCGCGGCGGCCCATGTCAACCACGGCTTCCGCGGCGAGGAGTCGGCGCGGGAGGCGGCGTTCGTGCGCCGGCTGTGCGCGGAGCTCGGCGTGCCGCTGGACGAGGCTCAATTCGACCTTCCTTCTTATATAGAAGAGACGGGGATGAACGCGCAGGCCGCCGCAAGGGAGAAGCGGTACGCGTTCCTGCGGGAGGCGGCGGCGCGGCGCGGCGCTTCGCGGATCGCGCTGGCGCACCACGCGGACGACCAAGCCGAGACGGTGCTCATGCGGCTGCTCCGCGGGGCCGGGACCGCCGGCGTCGCCGGCATGCCGGTCAAGCGGCGGGAAGGAAAGGTGGAACTGATCCGGCCGCTGCTTCGTATATCCAAAATGGAGCTTCTCCAGTATTGTGAGCGCGCGGGGCTCGGCTGGTGCGAGGACAGCAGCAACCGCAAGTCGGTCTACTTCCGCAACGCCGTGCGGCTGGAGATCCTGCCGTTCCTTGCGCGTTACAACCCGAACGTGTCCGCGTCGCTCGTCCGGCTGGCCGAAATCAGCCGCGCGGAGGACGATTATCTCGCGCGGGAGGCGGAGCGGGAATTTGAACGGCTCGTCCGGCGGGAACGGGACGGCTGGGCCGTGGACCGGAGCGCGTTTCTCGGCCTGCATGTCGCTTTACAAAGAAGATTGATTACTCTAATATTAATCTATCTTGGGGTGGAAAAAGGGTCCATCCCGTTCGAACGGATCGACGCTATCCGGGAAGCCGCCGCGGAAGGCTCGCCGACGACATCGGTGATCGAGGCCGGCCGCGGCGTCCGCTTCTTGCGGGAATACGACGTGCTGCGGTGGACGAGAAACGATGAATCCGGCGGCGCCGGGTTCGCGTATGAAGTGGCGGAGACGGCCTGCGAGCTCATGGTGCCCGAGGCGGGCGGCCGGCTCGTCTTCCGACGCATCCGGCGCGAGGCGGGCAAGCCGCTGCCCGCGCCCGACCCGGATTCCCGCCGGGCGGCGATGTTCGACGAAGACGCCGTCGCTTATCCGCTGTGCGTCCGCTCCCGGCAGCCCGGCGACCGGTTGCGCCTCGCCGGTTTAAACGGCTCCAAAAAGGTGCAAGATATTTTCGTTGATGACAAGGTTGCGCGATCGGGGCGCGACCGGATTCCGCTTGTGCTGGATGCCGGCGGGCGGCTGCTCTGGATAGCCGGCGTCCGCAGATCGGCGGAAGCGCCGGTGACGGAGGACACGACGCGCATACTGCGGATCGAGTGGCAGGATGAACAATTGGAGGTCTGGCATTGTTAGACGACATTCAGGAAATTCTGTACGACGAAGAGCAGATCCGGCAGAAAGTCATCGAGATGGGCCGCAAGCTCAGCCGTGATTTCAGGGACCGGAACCCGCTGGTCATCTGCATTCTGAAGGGCGCATTCATCTTCATGGCCGATCTGGTGAAAGCGATGGACATCCCGCTCGAGATCGACTTCATGGCCGTCTCGAGCTACGGCGCGTCCACGAAGTCGTCCGGCGTCGTCAAGATCGTGAAGGATCTGGACGTGCCGGTGGAAGGGCGCGATGTGCTCATCGTCGAGGACATCATCGACAGCGGCCTCACCTTGAGCTATCTGATCGACGTGCTCGAGCGGCGCAACGCGAAGTCCGTCACGGTCGCGACGCTGTTCGACAAGCCGTCCGGCCGGACGGTCGACCTGGAAGCGGACTACGTCGGCTACACGCTGCCGGACGCCTTCGTCGTCGGCTACGGGCTCGACTACGCGGAGAAATACCGCAACCTGCCGTTCATCGGCATTCTGAAGCCGGAAGTCTACAGCCGATGACTCCGGCGAGCGTTCCGTCGGCGGAGCTGCCCAACCGGGGGCATCCCCGTGTCATGCTCCTCCTCGGTCGTGTTGTGATGGCAAGACGTGCTATGGTAAAATAGTTGAAGCGCCTTGAGAGGAGGTAGGGGATGAATCGGTTCCTGAAGAATACGGGATTCTATCTGATCATCTTTCTCGTGACCGTCGGAATCGTCCATTTCATCAGCAGCCAGAACGAAACGACGAACCGGATCTCATACGATGAACTGCGCCAGCTGATCAAGGCGGACAACGTCGCGGAACTGACGCTCCGATATGACGGCGCGTCCTATCTCGTCACGGGCAAATACCGCGTGCCTCCCGCCGGGGCGCAACAGAACACGTTCTATTCCCGCCTTCCGGCCGAGGAATACGCGACGGAGGAAATCAAGGACGCTTCCGAAAAGAACGGGTTTACCTTATATGTGGAGAAGCAGCAGGGACAGAGCATCTGGCTGACGTTCCTTACCTCCATCATACCGTTCGTCATCATGTTCATCCTGTTCTTCTTCCTCATCAACCAGGCGCAGGGCGGCGGCGGCAAGGTGATGAATTTCGGCAAGAGCCGCGCCCGTCTGTACACCGAAGACAAGAAGAGGGTGACGTTCGAGGACGTCGCGGGCGCCGACGAGGAGAAGCAGGAACTGGTTGAAGTCGTCGAGTTCCTGAAGGATCCGCGCAAGTTCGCGGCGGTCGGCGCGCGCATTCCGAAGGGCGTGCTGCTCGTCGGCCCGCCCGGCACCGGCAAAACCTTGCTCGCGCGCGCGGTCGCGGGCGAAGCGGGCGTGCCGTTCTTCAGCATTTCCGGCTCCGACTTCGTCGAAATGTTCGTCGGCGTCGGCGCATCCCGCGTCCGCGACCTGTTCGAGAACGCGAAGAAGAATTCCCCGTGCATCATTTTCATCGACGAGATTGACGCCGTCGGCCGGCAGCGGGGCGCCGGTCTGGGCGGCGGCCACGACGAACGCGAGCAGACGCTCAACCAGCTGCTCGTCGAGATGGACGGCTTCGGGGCGAACGAAGGCATCATCATCATCGCCGCGACGAACCGCCCGGACATCCTCGACCCGGCGCTCCTGCGCCCGGGCCGCTTCGACCGCCAGATCACGGTCGACCGTCCGGACGTGAAGGGCCGCGAGGCGGTGCTCAAGGTGCACGCCCGCAACAAACCGCTGGCGAAGGACGTCAAGCTCGAGACGATCGCGAAGCGGACGACCGGCTTCACCGGCGCCGATCTGGAGAATCTGCTGAACGAGGCGGCGCTCCTGGCGGCGCGCCGGAACAAGCGCGAGATCTCGATGACCGAGGTGGACGAGGCGATCGACCGCGTCATCGTCGGCACGGAGAAGCGCAGCCGCGTCATCAGCGAGCGCGAGAAGAGGATCGTCGCGTACCACGAGGCGGGCCATACGATCATCGGCTATTTCCTGGAGCACGCGGACATGGTCCACAAGGTGACGATCATCCCGCGCGGACGGGCCGGCGGCTACGTCATCATGCTGCCGAAGGAAGACCGGATGCTCGTCACGAAGCAGGAGCTGCTCGACAAGGTGACCGGGCTGCTCGGCGGCCGGGTCGCGGAAGAGCTGTTCATCGGCGAGATCGGCACCGGCGCCTACAGCGACTTCAAGCAGGCGACGCAGATCGTGCGCAGCATGATCATGGAATACGGCATGAGCGAGAAGCTCGGCCCGATGCAGTTCGGCAATTCGCAGGGGCAGGTGTTCCTCGGCCGCGATCTCGGGCACGAACAGAACTACTCCGACGCGATCGCCTACGAGATCGACCTGGAGATGCAGCGCATCATCAATGAATGCTACACGCGCGCGAAGGAGCTGCTTACCGCCAAGTCGCGCGAAGTCAAGCTGATCGCCGAGACGCTGCTCGAAGTCGAGACGCTCGAGCTCGAGCAGATCAAGCGCCTGATCGAGACCGGGTCGCTGGACGGAAATGCTTCCGGCGAGGGCGGCAGCGGCGATGGCGGCGCGGAGCCGAAGGAATCCGGCGCCGAGCCGACGATCGATACGCCGGGCAACGTCCGCGTCCGGATCCAGACGAAGGAGCCGGGCGAAGATGCGGCGCCCCCGGGCGGCGACGGCGGCGGCGACGGCCGCGGCTGAACGCCCTGCGCATCCGGCGTACGGCAAGTTGACACAACCGCCCCGGCGCGGCCGAACCGGCCGCGGCCGGGGCGATTTTTTGCGCGCGCCTTCCCGGGAGGACGGCGAAGGCCGTTATTTCCCGATTCGCCCGGGCGGAGCGGCGCGCGGCGTTCGCGGGCGGGTCCCGGCGGGCTCGCGCGGCCCGGATTGTTTGTTGACAGCGCATGGCGGCACGTGTAAATTAGGTGATAATCAAATGGTTTTGCGGCCGGAAGGCCACACTAAGGATGGTCCGTCGCCACGGGCGAATTCGTGAAATTTGGCACAAACTGCAGCGCGGGATCGGACAGCGGTGTCAATCGCGCCCCGGCGGATGAACATCGGCGTCATGCGCGCGGCTCGAAGGAGAGGATCGACACGTGATGGAAGCATTGGCGATCGAGCGCAGGGCGGAGCAGAACCGCGAGCTCCGCGCGCGGCTTGAAGAGCTGAAGAAGGAACGCAACGCCATCATTCTGGCTCATTATTACCAGCGCGACGAGATTCAGGAAGTGGCCGATTTCCGCGGCGATTCGTTTCTGCTGGCGCAGAAGGCTGCCGAGACGGACGCGGATGTGATCGTGTTCTGCGGCGTCCATTTCATGGGCGAGAGCGCGAAGATTCTGGCGCCGGACAAGACGGTGCTCATCCCCGACGAGCGGGCTGGCTGCCCGATGGCGGACATGGTCAACGTCGACGGCCTGCGGAAGCTGAAGAGCCAGCATCCGGACGCGACGGTCGTCACCTACATCAATTCGTCCGCCGAGGTGAAGGCCGAGACGGACATCTGCTGCACGTCGTCGAACGCGATCAAGGTCGTGAATTCGGTGCCGACGGACAAGGTCATCTGGGTGCCGGACAAGAACCTCGGCCATTACGTCCAGCAGCATACGGACAAGAAGATGATCATCTGGGAAGGCTACTGCAACACGCACGACATGCTGACGGTGAAGGACATCGAGGAGATGAAGGCGCAATACCCGCACGCCCTGGTCGCCGTCCATCCCGAATGCCGTCCCGAGGTCGTCGCGATGGCCGATTTCGTCGGCAGCACGACGGCGATCATCAAGTACTGCCGGGAGTCGAACCACAAAGAGTTCATCATCGGCACGGAGGACGGGACCGGCTACCAGCTCCGAAAGGACAGCCCGGACAAGATTTTCCACTTCGCGTCGAAATATCTCGTCTGCCCGAACATGAAGGTGAACAACCTGAAGAAGCTGGTCAAATGTCTCGAGAATATGCATCCGCAAGTTTATGTGCCGCCGCACATCGCGGACAAGGCGCGGCTTTCCCTGGAGCGCATGCTGCAAGTGAAGTAGCATGCGCTGCTTCTTCGCTTGGAACGGACCCTGGGCAATCGGAGGAACGGACATGATCCCGCGATATTTGACCGACGAGATTTTCGATGAACTGCCCGTCGTCGAGAAGGATGTCATCGTGATCGGGGCCGGCATCGCCGGTCTTTTTACCGCCATCAAGGCGAGCGAACGGCATTCGGTGCTCATGATCACGAAGAAATCGCTGATGGACAGCAACACCCGCTACGCGCAGGGCGGCATCGCCGCCGTCATTTCCGACGAGGATTCGCCGGCGCTCCACCGGCAGGACACGCTCATCGCGGGCGCTGGCCTGTGTTCGCAGGCGGCGGTCAACGCGCTGGTGCACGAAGGGCCGGAGGGCGTCCGCGATCTGATCCGGATGGGCGCGCAGTTCGACCAGGAGAAGAGCGGCGAGTTCGCCCTGACGAAGGAGGGCGCCCACAGCCAGCGGCGCATCCTGCACGCGAACGGCGACGCGACGGGATACGAGATCGTGCGCGCGCTGTCGGAGAAGGCGCTGGCGAACCCGAACCTCGAGGTGTGGGACGACCATTTCGCGATCGACCTGATCACGCATGACGGCGAATGCCACGGCGCGCTCGTGCAGAAGCCGGACGGCTCGCGGCTCGTCGTGCGGGGCAAGGCGACCGTGCTGTGCACCGGCGGCACCGGGCAGCTGTACCGGTACACGACGAATCCGGAGGTCGCGACCGGCGACGGCATCGCGATGGCGTACCGCGCGGGCGCGGAGATCCGGGACATGGAATTCGTCCAGTTCCATCCGACGGCGCTCTGCTATCCCGGGGCACCCCGGTTTCTCATCTCGGAGGCGCTGCGCGGCGAAGGCGCGGTGCTGCGCAACATCGGCGGCGAGCGGTTCATGTCGCGCTACCACCAGCAGCTGGAGCTGGCGCCGCGCGACGTCGTCGCCCGAGCGATCGTCAGCGAGATCGAGCGGACGAAATCGACGTTCGTCTACATCGACATCACGCACGAGCCCGCCGAACTGGTGCGCCGGCGGTTCCCGAACATCTACCAGTACTGCCTGCAATACGGCCTCGACCTGACGACGGACTGGATTCCGGTCGCGCCGGCGGCCCACTACATGATGGGCGGCGTGAAGACCGACCTGCACGGCGAGACGAACATCCGGCGCCTGTTCGCCTGCGGCGAATGCTCGTCGACCGGCGTGCACGGCGCGAACCGGCTCGCCAGCAACTCGCTGTCCGAGGCGATTGTGTTCGGCCGCCGGATCGTGGAGCGGATCGGAAGCCTTGCGCCGCTCTCCGGAACGCCGCGGTACGGGCGGGAGGGAGAACCGCGCACGCAGCCGAACACCCAGCCGGCCATCGAGCGCCGCCTGAAGCTGCAGAAAATCATGCTGCGGTACTCGGGACTCCGGCGGGACGAGAACGGACTGAACAAGGGATTGCACGAGCTGAAGCGGCAGCTCAGCATTTTCCAGACGGTGCTCACGAAGCGCGAGGAGTACGAGTTCGCGAACCTGCTCACCTGCGCGCTGCTCACGACGCAGGCGGCGCTGGCCCGCGAGGAGAGCCGCGGCGCGCATTACCGGGAAGACTTCCCCGAACGGGACGATTCTCTCTGGCGCAAGCACATCGTCCTGCACCGGGAGCGGGGAATGTACGAGGAGCGGATCGACGATGTTTGAACTGGACCGTTACAATGAAGCGATCCGCGGAATGATCCGCGGATGGCTGGACGAAGATATCGGATACGGCGACATCACGACGGAAGCGACGATTCCGGCGGACAGCCGGCAGAAGGCCGTCATCCACATGAAGGAGGACGGCGTGCTCGCCGGTCTGCCGGTCGCGCGGCTCGTCTTCCACATCGTGGATCCGACCCTCGAATTCCGCGCCTTCGCGGAAGACGGGCAGCGGGTCGCCAGGGGAACGGTGATCGCCGAACTCGAAGGCCGCGTCCGCAGCATCCTGACGGGCGAGCGGCTGGCGCTCAATCTGCTGCAGCGGTTGTCGGGCATCGCGACGAAGACGCGCCGGTTCGTCGACGCGCTCGGCGGTCTGCCGGTCCGGCTCGTCGACACGCGCAAGACGACGCCCGGCCATCGGTTGCTCGAGAAGTACGCGGTCCGTATGGGCGGCGGCTCGAATCACCGCTTCGGCCTCTATGACGCGGTCATGATCAAGGACAACCACATCAAGGGAGCGGGCGGCATCCGCGCGGCGGTCGCGGCGGCAAGGGCGCGCATTCCGCATACGATGACGATCGAGGTGGAGACGGAGACGACTGAGCAGGTCGTCGAGGCGCTGGAGGCCGGCGCCGACATCATCATGCTCGACAACATGCCCGTTCCCCGGATGGCGGAAGCGGTCCGGCTCATCCGCTCGCGGGCGCCGCACGTGAAGATCGAGGCGTCGGGCGGGGTGAAGCTCGAGACGATCCGGGAGATCGCGGCGACCGGCGTCGACGTCATCTCGGTCGGCGGGCTGACGAACTCCTTCGATTCGATCGACATCAGCCTCGATCTCGGAGGCAAGAAGCCGGGAGGCGGGCAGGCATGATTCTCGCGGCGGATGTCGGCAACACGAACATGGTGCTCGGCATTTTCCGGGGACCTGCGCTGCTGCATCATTGGCGGCTCGGCACGAACCGGACGGCGACGGCCGACGAGTACGGCATGATGCTCCACAACCTGTTCCGGTACGCGGGGCTCGGGATGGATGCGATCGAGGGCATCATCATCTCCTCGGTCGTGCCGCCGCTGATGCGGACGCTGGAGGAGCTGTGCCGGCAATATTTCCGGAAGATCCCGCTCATCGTCGGTCCCGGGGTGAAGACCGGACTCAACATCCGCTATGAGAATCCGCGCGAAGTCGGCGCGGACCGGATCGTCAACGCGGTCGCCGCGATCGAGAAGTACGGGACGCCGGTCATCGTCGTCGACTTCGGCACGGCGACCACCTTCGACTACATCGACGCCGGCGGCAACTATATCGGCGGCGCGATCGTACCGGGCCTCGCGATCTCGGCCGAGGCGCTCTACCAGCGGGCGGCGAAGCTGCCGCGCATCGAGCTGGCCCGCCCGCGCAGCGTCATCGGGCGCAATTCGGTCGCGTCGATGCAGGCGGGCATGGTGTTCGGCTACGCCGGCCAGGTGGACGGCATCGTCCGGCGCATCCGGGCCGAGAGCCGCACGAACGCCCGGGCGATCGCGACGGGCGGGCTGGCGGAGCTCATCGCGCCCGAGACCGAGACGATCGAGACGGTCGATCCGCTGCTGACGCTGGACGGCCTCAGGCTGATCTATGAACGGAATGAAGACGATGGCGGAGGGAGAGGCGACACATGAACGATTCACGCGGCGCGGAAGACGCGCTGGTGCGCGGCATCGCCTGGGGCGGGGGCTTGCGCGCGATCGCGGCGCGGACGACCCGTCTCGCCGGCGAACTGCAGCGCCGCCACGGCACGTATCCGACGGCGACGGCCGCGCTCGGCCGGGCGGCGACGGCCGGCGCCATGATGGGCGCGATGCTCAAGGGCGAGGAGAAGCTGACCGTGCAGGTGAAGGGCGACGGCCCGCTCGGCCAGATCGTCATCGACGCGAATGCAAAAGGCGAAGTGCGCGGCTACGTCGACAACCCGCGGGTACACCTGCCGGCGATCGAGCAGGGCAAGCTGGATGTCGCCGGCGCCGTCGGCCGCAGCGGGTTCATCCACATTCTGAAGGATCTCGGGCTCAAGGAGCCGTACCGCGGCAACGTGCCGATCATATCGGGCGAGCTGGGCGAAGATTTCACCTACTACTTCGCGTCGTCGGAGCAGACGCCGTCCGCCGTCGGACTCGGCGTGCTGGTCGACGCCGACGGCGGCGTGCGGCATGCCGGCGGATTCATCCTGCAGCTCATGCCGGGCGTGGAGGAGAAGGCGATCGACCGGCTGGAACAGCGCCTGCGGGAGATGCCCCATTTGACGACCCTCCTGGACCGCGGGGAGACGCCGGAATCGATTCTGCGTTATTTGGCGGACGGCGATGTGCGGATTCTGGACCGCATGCCGGTCGTGTTCAAGTGCAAATGCTCGCGCGAACGGGTGGAGCGGACGCTCGTCAGCATGGGCGAGGAGGAGCTTCAAGCGCTGATCGAGGAAGACGGGCGGGCGGAAGTGACTTGCCATTTCTGCAATTCGGCGTACGCGTTCGACCGGAGCGAGCTCACGAGGCTGCTGGAACAGGCGAGAACCAAATCGAATACGTAAATTCGGAAGGCGGACCACAAGATGAGAAAGATACAGGTGCTGAAGGCGGTCATCGTCCTTCAGACGGTCTGTCTGATCGCGCTTGCGGCGCTGGCGGTGGTGAGATGGCCGCAGGCGCACGGCGACGATTCGCGGGATGTCCCGGAGGATGTCGGAGGCGATGAGCAAGGGAGCCGTCCGGTCGCGGAGATCGGCGGCCGGACGATTACGGCGGATGAGCTCACGGACCGGCTCATGCGGGAACACGGTCCGGCCGTCCTGCGCCGGATGCTGGTGCGCGAGGCGATCCGGCTGGAGGCGGAGGCCCACGGCATCACCGTGTCGGAGCGCGAACTGGAAGAGGAATTGGCCAGGCTGATGGAAGGCTACGGGGACGAGGAATCGTTCTACGATGCGATGCGCGAACAGCTCGGGATGAGCCCGGAGGACGTGCGGGCGGATGCGGAAGAGCGGCTCTTGCTCGAGAAGATCGCGGTCCGGCCGATTCTGATTACGGATGAGGAAGTGGAGGCCTACATACGCGAGCATCCGGAACTGCTCGAGCCGAAGGCGAAGTACACGTTCTCCTGGATTGTGACGGAGGAGCGGGACGAAGCGGAGGCGGTGCTGGACCGGCTCGGGGCGGGCGAGCCGTTCGAGGACCAGGCCCGCATGTACTCCATCGACGACTATACCGCGGAATATGGCGGTTTCTACGGCACGGTGGAGTCGGACGATCCGTTCCTCGAAGCGCAGGTCATGGAACGGATCGCTTCGCTTGAGCCCGGAGAGATCGGCGGTCCCGTCGAAACCGCGGACGGCTGGGCCGTGGTCCGTCTCGAGGACCGCGAGATCATGGAGCGGCCGGACGGCCGCAGGCTGCGGGAGAAGGTGCGGCTTCAGCTCGGACTCGCCGCGGCGCCGTCGCTGCATGAAGTCGAGGAGTCGCTGCTCGACAAGTACGGGGCGAAGATTCTCGACGGCAAACTGGCGGACCGGTGACGCAGGAAAGCGGAACCATCCGGCTGGAAACTGGCTATTGACAATTCCAGGGTGTCGTTGTTAAGATGGAAGAAGCCAAACCCTACTAATTCGGTCGGAAATAAAGGAGGTTCCGTACGCATGCCGAAAATCGTAAACAACGTTACCGAACTGATCGGGGATACACCGCTTGTGCGCTTGAACCGGCTCGTGCCGGAAGGCAGCGCCGAGATCTACGTGAAGCTGGAGTATCAAAACCCGGGCGCCAGCGTCAAGGACCGGATCGCGATCAGCATGATCGAGGAAGCGGAGAAGGAAGGCCGCATCAAGCCGGGCGACACGATCGTCGAACCGACGAGCGGCAACACGGGCATCGGTCTGGCGATGGTCGCCGCGGCGAAGGGCTATCGGGCGGTCCTCGTCATGCCGGAGACGATGAGCATCGAGCGCCGCAACCTGCTGCGCGCTTACGGCGCCGAACTGGTGCTGACCCCCGGCTCGGAGGGGATGAACGGCGCGGTCCGCAAGGCGGAGGAGCTCCTCGCCCAGAACCCGGGTTGGTTCATGCCGCAGCAATTCAAGAATCCGGCGAACGTCAAGATCCACCGCGAGACGACCGGTCCGGAAATCGTCGAAGCGATCAACTCGCTGGACGGCAAGCTGGACGCCTTCGTCGCGGGCGTCGGCACGGGCGGTACAATCTCGGGCGCGGGTGAAGTGCTGCGGAAGCATTTCCCGCACATCAAGATTTACGCGGTTGAGCCGGCGGCATCCCCGCTGCTCTCCGGCGGCAAGCCCGGCCCGCACAAGATCCAGGGCATCGGCGCGAACTTCATCCCGGACATCCTGAACCGCGAGATCTACGACGGCGTCATCACGGTCGAGAACGAGGAAGCGTTCGAGACGGCTCGCCGCGCCGCAAGGGAAGAAGGCATCCTGTGCGGCATTTCGTCCGGCGCCGCCATCTTCGCCGCGCTGAAGGTGGCGAAGGAACTCGGCGCAGGCAAGCGCGTTGTCGCGGTCGTG
>Ga0310826_101203_pt1 | contig 14827 bp, 15 predicted proteins | sample WT_ome_FD_201306 | JGI IMG/M metagenome (GOLD analysis project Ga0310826, IMG submission 201306) | Sorghum-adapted microbial communities enriched on wild type (WT) sorghum from Joint BioEnergy Institute, Emeryville, California, United... ... | reverse complement strand
AAGATCTGGCCGCCTACTCGCGCAACATGAACGCGCTCATCGTCGTCATCCTGGCGGAAGCGGTCAATCAGGGCGTCCTGCCGGAGGAGACGGCGCGCAGCCTTGTCGATCTGATCAACGCGTCCATCGAGGATCCGGAGCAACGCTTCAGCCTTGACGATGTGCCGGAGTACCGCAAGGATGTCGGCATTGATCAGACGCTTCTTGAGAAAGCGGAGCGTGCCCGTCAACGGCGGGACGAACAGGAACGGCGGAAGGAGCAGCGGCGCCAGGAAAAGCTGGAGCAGAACCGCGAGAAGGGCGAGGAGATCGCCCGGAACAAGAGCCGGCAGGAAGAAGAGAACCAGTCGGCCAAGACCGGGAAGGAGCAGGAAGCGGTCCGGAAGTATCTCGACTCGCTGACCGAGGAAGAACGGGCGGCGCTGGAGCAGCGCGTGCAGGAGCGGGAACGGGAGCGGCAGGAGCGGCAGGGGCAGACCGGCGGAAACCCCGGAACCGGCTCCGGCGGCGGCGGCACCCCCGGCGGTGGCGATAACCCTGGCGGTGGTGACGGCCCCGGCGATGGTGACAATCCCGGCGGAGGTGACGGCCCGTCGCCCGGTCCCGTGACGCCGAGTCCGGCGATCTCGGGATCGGTTGTAACGGACAGCGACGATCCGTGGATCAGGGTCCTCGAGCTGAAGCTCTCCAACTTCACGGACCTGTTCGCGTTCCAGGCGGATGTTGAATACGACAAGGAACTGTTCAGTTTCGCTGATTGGAAATTCAATCCGGATCCGAATCAATTCCCTGGAACCGGATTTAACGAGTACCGGAATATCCCGGAAAGCCCGTTCAAAGTGGAATTGTATGAAGGCTGGACACCTCCTGCGGGATCGGGCTATGTCGTCAACGCCGTCGATACGGTCGATCATGATGACATCAATGGAAAAGTCCGCTACGCCGTCATGAAATTCGAAGAAGGCGGCGTGAACGTAAGCGGCGCGACGGTCGTCCGGCTGCCGTTCATCATGTCCAAGACGGAAGAAGATGTGGGCAAACAGGCGTCGTTCGTCATCAAGTTCAAGGCGGTGACCGTGGACGCGAACCATGAGATAAAAGAGACCACGCTGTCCTATACGGTCACGTTCGAGATCGACCAGGCAACTTACGGCATGACCAGTTGATCGAACATACGCGGATAAAGGAGTTCTGCCATGAACGGTTTCGTACGCAAATCGGTCGTTATCCTGCTGGCGGCCTCGCTGGCGCTTCCCGCCGCCCTCGCCGGGGCGGCGGGCCAGCAGGACGCCGTGATCGGCAATCTGCCCCTGTATGAGCTTCGGACCCATGCCGGCACGGGCGAGCACGGCGAGTCGGACGGCAGCCGCCGGACCGCGGAGTTCCGTCTGCCGTCCGGCGTGGCGGTCGACGCCAAAGGCCGGGTTATCGTCGCGGACACCGGGAACCAGATGATCCGGACGGTCGCGGGCGACGACGTTACGACGACCGCCGGCATCCTGATCGGGTTCAACGACTACGGTTTTCCGGCCGCGGGCTATGAAGACGGTCCGGCCGCCGAAGCGGCGTTCGACTCGCCGGCCGGGCTCGCGGTCGACCGGAACGGCCGGATCATCGTCGCCGACGCGGGCAACCACGCGATTCGCGCCATCTCGCCGGACGGAAGGGTGACGACGCTTGCGGGCACCGGCATCCTCGGCCTGGAGGACGGTACCGCGTCGGAGGCGCAATTCTACTATCCGCTGGATGTCGCGGTTTCTCCGGCCGGCGTCATCTACGTGGCCGACACGCTCAACCACGTGATCCGCAAGATCGAGAACGGACGCGTCACGACGTTGAACGCCGAGTCCGGGCGGGTGGCCGAGATCTTCCCCGGCGTCGTCGAGCCGACCGGCGATTACCGGGACGGTGAGCTGTCGCAGGCGCTCTTCAACGAGCCGAGCGGCATCGCGATCGACGCGAAGGGCAACCTGTACGTCGCGGATACCGGCAACCAGCGGATCCGGTATATCGATCTGAAGGCGGGCACCGTCACAACCGTCGCCGGCGGCGGCGAGCTGGCCGCGGGCGCGGCCTACGTCGAGGGCGGCTTCGCCGACGGCAAGGCCGGAGAAGCGCGGTTCAACGCGCCGCGCGGCATCGCGGTCACGCCGGACGGCGGGCTGCTGATTGCCGATTCCCTGAACCACGCGATCCGCTATCTGAAGGATGGCGTCGTTACCACGGTCGCCGGCGTGCCGGGCGAATCGGGCAAGTGGGACGGCGTGGCGGGCGCGGCGCCGCTCAGCCTGCCGACGGATGTCGCGTACATCGGAGACGGCGCCTTCGTCATCGCGGACAGCGGCAACAACCGCATCCGGCTCGTCCGTCCGTACGAATTGCCGGCCGGCGTGGAAGGCGGCGCGGTCGAGATCGTCTACAACCGGAAGGTGCTCGATTCGGACGTGGAGCCGGTCATCGTCAGCGGCACGACGTTCGTGCCCGTTCGGATCATCAGCGAAGAGCTCGGCTACGAGGTGGATTACGCCGGCGGCGTCGCGACGCTGAAGCAGGGCGACACATGGTACCGGATTCGCACCGGAAGCAAGACCGTCCAGTCTTCCTCCGGCAACCTGCAACTGCCGCAGGCGCCGTTCATTCAGGACAACCGGCTGATGCTGCCGGTCCGGTTCTTCGCGGAGCAATTGGATCTGCAAGTGAACTGGCTGGGCGGCAGCGTCCGCGCCGTGCTGATCCGCGACAAGCAAACCGATCTGACCTACTGAAGCCGATGATGCGTCTTGCAAGGCCGCCCGGTCAAACCGGGCGGCCTTGCTGCCGATATTAAACGTAAACGGGCGGCCTGCCGGAAAGGGGGATTCGCATGGAAGACCAGGCGGACATCGAATATCTGAAGCAATATGTCCGGCTCCATCCCGACAACCGGATGGCGTGGTATCTCCTTGGCAGGGCGTACCTGAAGCAGGGCAAGGAAGCGAAGGCGAACTACTGCTTTCTGCAGGCGGACGACATCTACGAGGCGTACGAGCGGAAGCGCCATCCGCTCGCGGACGCCGCGCCCCGGCAGGCGCTGGAGCAATGGAACCGGCGGCAGCGGAGGCGCCTCGCCCGGCGCGCCGTCCTGCTGGCCGTCATGCTGATCGGCCTCGTCGCCGCCGTGCCCGCCGCGCCGGTCGGGGAGCAGCGCGCGGAACATCCGGCGGCGGAAGCGCCGGTGGCGAAGCCGGACGGATCGGACGGGCAGCCGGTCCGATCCGGGGCGGAGGGCGATGCCGCCGCGGACGATCCGCCCAAGGCGGACGGAAGCCGTCCGTTCGCGGTGCGCGTGGTTGATCGGGACGCGGGTTCGCCAGTCGGCGAAGCGCTCGAGGCGCTCCTGCGCGGCGTCCGGCCGCCGGCGCGCGGCATCGCCGTGAGCCTCGCGCAGCGCGGCGGCTGGCGGATGTGGAACAGCGCGGCGGACGGGCTTTTGCTCGAGGTGGAGCGATCGGATTCGGGGACCGGCGAAGCGCTCGTTCGCCTGTTCGATCCGGAAGCGTGCGTCTGCACGCCAACGGACGCGTCCGATGCGCTCGGGCTGCTCGAATCGTGGAGCGGGCGACGGGAGATATGGTGGGTGCTGCGCAGCGCCATCCGGCGCTACGCGGAGGCGACCGGCGAATGGCCGGCTTCGCTTGACGATCTGGTGCGGCCGTATCCCGACAACTGGCTGGCCGGCGATTCGCCGGCATTGCGGGAACTGTTCGGCCCGGCGGCGGAGGCCGAGCGGCGGGCGCGACTCCGGCCCGCGGCGGCGGAGAATCCGGCGGACGAAGGCGCCGCTTACGCGTGGAACGCGGGGACCGCGGACGGCCTGCCCGCGGCGCCGCTCGAAATCATCGTCGACAAGGCGAACCATCGGCTGGCGCTCGTCAGCGGCAACGTCATTCTGCGCAATTACGAAGTCGGACTCGGCGGTGACAGGACGCCCGAGGGCGTGTTCTTCATCAGCGAGAAGGTGCGGAATCCGAACGGCAGGGAGGACGGCGAATTCGGCAGCCGCGGCATGACGCTGTCGGACACCGATTACGCGATCCACGGCACGAACGAGCCGGACAGCGTCGGGAAGGACGAATCGCTCGGCTGCGTCCGGATGGCGAAGGAAGATCTGGAGGAGCTGTACGACATGACGCCGCTCGGCACGCGCGTCACGATCACATCGGGCGTGCTGCCGGACGAGATCTCGGTTCCCGGCAAGCGGTTCCGGCTGGAGCCGGCGCAGGACGAGACGAACCCCGGCAAAGTGTACCGGTGGCTGAAATGACGACGGCTGAGACCGCCCGGGTCTCAGCCGTTTACAATGATCAGCACCGACAGGATGATGACGACGGCGGCAAAAGAGCCGGCAACCCACAGGATCGCCTTCTTGTTGACCTCGTCCTTCGCCTGCCGCTTCATGGCCGGCGGTCTCCTGCGAACTGCGCTCATCGGAAATCGACCCTTTCTTCGCATCGGTTTCTCCCCCAATTGTAACCGTTTCAACATGGAACACGCAACCGTTTGTTGATGGCAATGACGTGACGGTTGCCGCGCTTTCTTTTTTTTACCGGAAAAGATAAACTTGTTTCGTGGGAAGCATTCGGATCATAGAACGGAGTGGACCGCATGTTGTATCGCACGATTGCCAGGCCGATCCTGTTCCGCATGGATCCGGAGCGGGCGCATCGGCTGATCGTCCACGGGCTCGGGAAGGCCGTTCGGGTGCCCGGCGCGCTGCCGCTGATGCGGAGCTTCTGGGGCGTGAAGGCCGATCCGCGGCTCGAGACGGAGCTGTTCGGGATCCGGTTCCGCCATCCGGTCGGGCTCGCCGCCGGGCTGGACAAGGATGCCGTGGCGGTGGAAGGGTTCGCCGGCATGGGGCTCGCGTTCCTCGAAGTCGGAACGGTGACGCCGGTCGGCCAGCCGGGCAACGACCGGCCCCGCCTGTTCCGGCTGCCGGAGGACGAGGCGCTCATCAACCGGATGGGGTTCAACAACGAAGGCGCGGAGGCGATGGCCGGGCGGCTCGCGCGGCTGAAGGAGCGCCGCGTGCCGATCGCCGTCAACATCGGCAAGAACAAGGCGACGCCGAACGAGCGGGCGCCGGAAGACTACCGCGCCTGCCTGCGGGCGCTGTACCCTTACGGCGATTTCTTCGTCGTCAACATCAGCTCGCCCAATACGCCGGATCTGCGAAAGCTGCAGCACGGCGAAGAGCTCAAGGCATTGCTGAACGCGGTGCGGGAGGAGATCGCGGCGCAGGCCGCGGGGACGGGCGGCAAGCCGAAGCCGGTGGTCGTCAAGATCGCGCCGGACATGACGGAGGCCGAGCTCGAGCAGACGGTCGGGACGCTCGCGGAAAGCGGCGTCAGCGGCATCATCGCGACGAACACGACGCTGGCGCGGGACGGGCTCAAATCTCCGAACCGTTCGCAGCAGGGAGGTTTGAGCGGCCGGCCGCTCAGGGAGCGGTCGACGGAGGTGATCCGGACGATCTGGCGTCTTTCCGGCGGCAAGCTGCCGATCATTGGCTCCGGCGGCATTTTCGACGCGCGGGATGCATACGATAAGATTCGCGCCGGCGCATCGCTCGTCGAAATATACACCTCGCTGATCTACAAAGGACCGGGCGTCGTCCGCGGCATCGCCGCCGAACTGTCCGAACTGCTCGCCCGGGACGGCTTCCGCCGGATCGGCGACGCGGTCGGAACGGATCATCGCTGACTTCTTGCGGGAGGAGGCTAGCGCATGGACGGACGGGATTGGAATCTGTTCCTGCTCCCCTACGAGCAGGCGGTCGAGGAGCTCAAGGTCAAGTTCAGGACGCTCCGCAGCGAGCTGAAGACGCGTCAATCCTACGCGCCGATCGAATTCGTCACCGGCCGGGTGAAGCGGATCTCGAGCATCCTCGAGAAGGCGAAACGGCTGAACGTGCCGATGGACAAACTCGAGGAGGGGATCGAGGACATCGCGGGCATCCGGATCATGTGCCAGTTCGTCGAGGATATCTACATCGTCGCGGATTCGATCCGGCAGCGCAAGGACCTGGCGCTCGTATACGAGAAGGACTACATCGCGAACCACAAGGAGAGCGGCTACCGCAGTTATCACATGATTGTCGAGTATCCGGTCCAGACGGCGCTCGGCCTCAAGAAGGTGCTTGCCGAGGTGCAGATCCGCACGCTCGCGATGAATTTCTGGGCAACGATCGAGCATTCGCTCAACTACAAATACAAGGAGCAGCTTCCGGATCACGTCAAGGAGCGGCTGCGCAAGGCGGCCGAGGCCGCGTTCCGGCTGGACGAGGAGATGTCGAGCATCCGCAAGGAGATCCTCGAGGCGCAGCGGGCGTTCGAGGACAGCTCGAACCTCGTCTCGAACGTGCTCTCCGGCATCCAGGAGCTCTATTTCTACCACCGGGTCCGGGAGGCGGCGCGGTACCAGCTCCGGTTCAACGAACTGTGGGAGCAGGAGGACGTCATCGGGCTGAAAATGCTCGCGGAGGACATCCAGGCGTCGATCGAGCGGGCCAAGGGAGGAGAGGCGGCGATTGGCGACCGTTCCTGAGTACGATCCCCGATTTGTCCGGTTTCTCGTCCTGTTCAACCGCGACCGGGACTATTACACTTGTCATGATGTCATGGAAGAATTGTGGCTGGAGGAAGGACGGAACCGGTTCTGGCAGGGGCTGCTGCAGGTCGCCGTCGGTCTTTATCATTACGGCAACGGCAACTACTCCGGAGCCGTCAAGCTGTTGCGCGCCGCGCTCGGAAAACTGGACGGGTACGCGGATATGGAGGCGGGGATCGATGTCAAGCGGCTGCGAAACGACGCGGCCTCGGTGCTGGCGCCGCTGGAGGCGTGGCTGGCGGACGGCGGCGCGGACCATGGCGCCGGCCGAAGAGCTCCGGCGCGCGGGGCGGTCGAAATCCGCGTCGTCGATCCCCGGCTGGCCGGGCTCGTCGCCGCCGAAATGAAGCGTCCGCCCGGGAACGGGTCCCGGGCGGACGGAGACTAAAGAGGGCAGGCGCGCACCGGACCGGCATCACACGCCCGCCGGTTTGAACTTGGCGTCGATCGCGTCGCGGATCTCGTCCGCCGACTTGCCCTGCTTGGCGAGCACGATCGTATCTTGCAGCTCCATCAGACAGATGCCGCAATTCGCGCCGTGATCGGACCAGACGATGGAGCCGTCTTCTTTCACATCGTTGATGAAGCAGTTGAGCAGCGAATCGTGCGGATCGTTCGCTTCCATGCAGCCGCAGTAGCAGTTCAGATGCTGCAGGATGTGCATGTGCCCGTAGACGTCGGCATACAGGTCGACCGTGCGGTCCGCATAATTGAGCAGGAAGGCGGGCAGCTCGTCCGGACCGGAGGTCGTCTCGAGCCGTTCGCCTTCGGTCGTCATCACATGATTTCCATGTCCGCTTCCGCCTGACGGGTCCTTGTCCTTGCCGGAGCCGCATCCGGACACGATCAGAAATCCGGCCAGCATCAGGATGACGCCGCCGAGCAGCCAGTCGCGCGTGCGCGTCATGACGATTCTCCTTTCGGGTTTTGCAGGAACGCCCTGTATTCATCGGCCGAATGACCGCCCGAGCCGATGCCGCCCTCGATGCGGGCGACTTCCTGACCGCCCTCAAAATAGGCCAGCGTCGGCGTGAAGACGATGTTGTATTTGCGATTATACTCCTGGAACTCGGCGAGGTTGAACTGCGGCAGGTGGATGCCGAGTTCTTCCGCGATCGGCATCAGGATCGGCGTCGTCTCGCGGCAGAAACCGCAGGTCGAGGCGAAGAAGTAGACGAACGTCGGCTCGCCGCTGCCGATCCGCTCTTCGAGCTCGCCGGGCAGAATGATGTTCTGATAATTCGGGTCCTTGAGCAGTTCCCTCGTCGCCGGATTGAGATCCGATACCGGCTTGTCGTACAGTTCGCTCACGTTGAGGTACTTCAGGAAGTAAAGGGCACCGAGCAGGACGATGACGACGGCCGCGTAAACAATGGGCATCTTGCTTCTTTTCTTCCGCATGGGTTGACGCCGAACCTCCAATAATCCGATAATGAATGGCATGATGGCTGAACCTATTATACATAATACCATCAATACTAACAAAATTGATGTTACAATATTGAAGAAAGTGAGGAATTTTGATGACGGTCCGGTTGCCGGAGCCGTTCGTCCGGCGCATGCGGACGCTGCTCGGCGATGAGTTCGACGCGTTCCTCGCGTCGTACGCGGCGCCGCGCCGGCACGGGATGCGCGTCAACACGCTGAAGACGGACGGCGAAACGTACCGGACGCGCTCGCCGTTCCGGGAACATTTGCGGCCGGTGCCGTGGGCGGAGGCCGGCTATACCTATGCGGAAGAGGAGCGGCCCGGCAAGCATCCGCACTACCATGCCGGGCTTTACTATATCCAGGAGCCGAGCGCGATGGCGCCCGCCGAGCTGCTGGACGTGCGGCCGGGCCACCGGGTGCTCGACCTGTGCGCGGCGCCGGGCGGCAAGTCGACCCAGATCGCCGCGAAGCTCAAGGGGCAGGGGCTGCTCGTCGCGAACGACAACGCCCGCGACCGGACGAAGGCGCTCGCCCGCAACCTGGAGCTGGCCGGCGTCCGGAACGCCGTCGTCCTGAACGAGGAGCCGGAGCGGCTCGTTCCGGTGTTCCGCGCGTTCTTCGACCGCATCCTCGTCGACGCGCCCTGCTCGGGCGAAGGGATGTTCCGCAAGGACGAGTCGATGACCGCCGAGTGGCTGCGCCATCCCGCGGAGCATTGGACGGCGATGCAGCGGGAGTTGCTGCGCCATGCGGCCGAAATGCTCGCGCCGGGCGGCGTGCTCGTCTATTCGACCTGCACGTTCTCGCCGGAGGAGAATGAAGGCCGGGTGGCCGCGCTGCTCGCGGAACGGCCGGATCTCGAGGTCGTTCCGGTGGAGCCCGGGTACGGCTGGACACCGGGCCGGCCGGACTGGGTCCGTCTCGACGGGATCGACCGCCGCCATGCCGAAGCGGTCGCCGGCACGGTGCGGCTCTGGCCGCACCGCGCGGAAGGCGAGGGCCATTACGCGGCCGTGCTGCGTCGCGCGGACGGCGGGCGGGAGAGCAGCGGGACGGCTCCGCATCCGGGCGGCCCGGCCGACGGGACGCCCGGCAGGCTGCGCGCGAAGCGTCAGCCGGATCCGGGAAGGCGCGGGGACGGCGGCCGGGCGGGACGACGCGGGAAGGATCGCGGACCGTCCGCGCCCGGACGCGACGCGGACCCGACGGACGCCTGGCGGAGGTTCCGCGCGGAGCTGCTGCCCGGATTCGAGCCGCCCGGAAGGCTTGTCGCGGCCGGGGATCTGGTCTACGCGCAGCCGGAAGGCGTGCCGGATCTGTCGGGCTTGAGCGTCGTGCGCCACGGCTGGCTGCTGGGGGAAGCGAAGCGCGGCCGTTTCGCGCCGTCCCAGGCGCTCGCGATGGGCCTCGCGGCCGGCGACGCCGCGCGGCGCGTCGATTACGGCGCGGATGAGCCGGAGGCGATCAAGTATCTGAAGGGCGAGACGCTGCCGCTCGAGCCGAACCGGCTCACGCTTCGTCCCGGCGGGGACGGCCGTCCGCCCGAAGCGGCGGGCTACGCGCTCGTCTGCATCGACGGCTTCCCCGTCGGCTGGGGGAAGCTCAGGGACGGGCTGCTCATCAACGAGCGGGCCCCCGGATGGAGGTGGATGTGATGGCGCGCATGCGGCTGGACAAGCTGCTCGCCCATGCGGGATACGGCACGCGGAGCGAGATCAAGCGCGCGGTCCGGCTCGGCCGGGTCGCGGTGAACGGCGCGCCGGCCCGGGATCCGGGCATGTCCGTCGATCCCGGCGCCGACCGGGTAAGCTGGGACGGCGAGCCGGTCCGCTACCGGGAATATGTCTATTTCATGCTGAACAAGCCGCCGGGCGTCATCTCGGCGACGGAAGACCGGCGGGAGCGGACCGTCATCGATCTGCTTCGCGGGGAGGACCGGGCGCGGGATCCTTTTCCCGTCGGACGGCTGGACAAAGATACGGAAGGTCTGCTGCTCATCACGAACGACGGCCGGCTCGCGCACGAGCTGCTGTCGCCACGAAAGCATGTGGACAAGGTGTACGAAGCGGTCGTGGCGGGCGCGGTCGGCGAGGCGGACGTCCGCGCGTTCGAAGCGGGCGTGACGCTGGACGACGGCTACCGGACGATGCCGGCGGGGCTCGTTGTCCGAGATGTGCTGGACGGGGAAGACGGTCCGCGATCGTCGGTTGTCGTCACGATCTGGGAAGGGAAGTTCCATCAGGTGAAGCGGATGTTCGAAGCGGTCGGCAAGCGGGTCGTCCATCTGCGGCGCGTCGCGATGGGGCCGCTCAGGCTCGATCCGGGCCTCAAGCTCGGCGCGTACCGCGAGCTGACGGAAGAAGAGATGAAGGCGCTGGCCGCGGTCGCGGCGGGCGCTTGGTCCGAAGGGTAATCCGCGGACCGGACGGGAGAGGGGAGAGAAGCGACATGACGGGAAGCAAATTCGACCTGATTGCGATCGACGTGGACGGGACGCTGCTGGATGAGCGGCACCGGCTCAGACCGGGCGTGATCGAAGCGGTCCGGAAAGCGGCGGAGGGCGGCGCCGAGATCGTGCTCGCGACCGGCCGCGGTCCGACCAACTCGATTCCGCTGCTGGAAGAGATCGGTCTTACGGGCACGCTCATCACCCACAACGGCGCGGCGACGGTGGAATCGGCAGGCCGCAGGGTGCTGCACAGCTTCAGCATTTCGCCCGAAGCCATCGTCCGCTATATCGACTATTGCCGCGCAAACGACGTCCATTTCGACCTCAACACCGCCTTCGATATGTACAACGAATCGTCGACGCCCGAGGCGGACGAGATGTACGCGCATTTCCGGATCGAGCCGATCCGCCGCAGGCCGGACGATCCGCTTCCGCCGGATCTCGTGAAGTTCACGGCGTTCGGTTCGAAGGAGCTGATGGACTTCGTGCAGCGCGAGTGGGAGGCGTGGGACAGTCCGCTGCGCCGCATCCGGAGCGGAGACTGGTTCATCGACGTGCAGCAGGCGGATGTGAGCAAGGGATCGGCGCTAAAGCAATTGGCGGCGCTCCGCGGCATTGACCGGAGCCGCATCATGGCGATCGGCAATTACTACAATGACATCGACATGCTCCGCTTCGCCGGCCTCGGCATCGCGATGGGCAATTCGCCCGACGAAGTGAAGGCGGCCGCGGATGCCGTGACGCTCTCGAACGACGAGGAAGGCGTCGCCCACGCGATCCTCCGCTACGCGCTCGAAGCGGCCTCGTCCGGCGCATGACATAACGGAGAAATCCGCCGGCAGGCCGGCGGATTTCGCAGCTTCGGGTTCGCGAAGAATCAGTACAGAATGCCGCGGGATACGATGACCAGCAGGATGAAGAGGACCAGGATCACACCCGTGGACGTGAATCCACCTGCTACACCGGACATGTAACACCCTCCCTGAACGCATATTCCGGTTGCGGGATTCAGGCTTTCCCCGCGTCATCCGGTCTACAGTATAGTATGGCGACCGGGAGAGAGCGTTTGGACGAATGCCCCGCGGCATTCGATTTTGGGCAGGCGCGGACAAGGGCGGATCAAGGGCGGCGAAGGCCTTTGGGCAGCCGGTTGTTGACGCGGCCGACGGCCGCCTTGCCCCAGCCGATCGGCAGGCCGTCGACGGCGACGAGCCCCCAGCCCGACCGGGCGGGGTCCGCCGGCAGCGCTTCCCCGCGCAGGTATGCGGCGGTCTCCGGCGCGTCCGCCGGCAGCGCCATGGTCCAGCGCGCCGCCGAAGGACGGATATGGAGCGCGAGCGCGTGGGCCGGCTCGAACCGGTCCTTCGGCAGGTCGCCGAGGTGCAGGCCCGGCCGGAGCACGCGCAGCCCGTCCAGCAGATGCGGGCCGAAGCGGCCGCCGCCGTCCGGCAGCCAGCAGAGCTGCTGCCCGAAGACAAGCGGCGCGCCGCCCGGCAGGTCCTCGTCCGGGGAGAATCCGGGCAGCGCCTCCGCGGCGAAGGCGCGGAACCGGGCGAAGGCGCCGCCCGGTCCGTCTCCGCGTCCGCCCTTGCGTCCGCGCTCCGTACGGACCCGGCCCGCCGCGCGAGCGGCGCCTTCCGCGCCTTCCGCGCCATCCGCGTCTTCCCGGCGGACGAGCAGCGCCGCGAAATGGCCCTCGCCGCGCTCCCGGTGCGGCCACAGGCGCAACGACCGCTTCAGTTCGAAATCGGGCCGGCGCTCCAGGAACCGGGCGATCGTCTCCTCGTTCTCCTCGCGGTTGAACGTGCAGGTCGAGTAGACGAGCCGTCCGCCCGGCCGGACCATCTTCGCGGCTTCGTCGAGGATGCCGGCCTGGCGCGCGGCGCAGGCGCGGACGGCCGCCTCCGACCATTCGCGGACGGCGTCCGGGTCTTTGCGGAACATCCCTTCGCCGGAGCACGGGGCGTCGAGCATGACCGCGTCGAAGAAGGCGGGGAACCGCCGCGCCAGCCGGTCGGGCGGCTCGCTCGTCACGACCGCGTTCGCGATGCCCATCCGCTCGATGTTCCCGCTGAGCACCCGCGCGCGTGCGGGATGGATCTCGTTCGCGACGAGCAGGCCCCGGCCGGCCAGCCGGCCGGCGATCTGCGTCGCCTTGCCGCCGGGGGCGGCCGCGAGGTCGAGCGCGAGCTCGCCCGGCTGAACATCCAGCAGCTCCGCCGCCGACATGGCGGAAGGCTCCTGGATATAGTACAGACCGGCCGCGTGGTACGGATGCCGGCCCGGACGGGTTTCCGGCGCATAGTACCAGCCGCCGGCGCACCACGGCACGGGCTCGAGGCCGAACATCCGGCGCAGCTCGTCCGGCGGAACGGCGAGATCGGCCAGCTTGCGGCCGTTTAGCCTGAGGCCGTGCGCCCGCGGCTCATGGTACGACCGCAGGAACGCTTCCGCTTCTTCGCCGAGCAGCGTCTCCATCCGGCTTGTGTATGCTTCCGGCAGCGGCGGCCGGTCCGCGGGATTCGCCGCCTCCTCGTCCGCGTCCTCGTCCGCGTACGGAAGGACGACGGCGGCGGACAGCTTCGTGTCGCGGTCCGGAGCGGCGGCGCTTTTCGTTTTGTTTTTCCGATCGCGCAATATCCTCAGTCCAATCCGATGCTTGCTGATGTCGGTCGAACGCATTATACCACAGCGGGCCTCGGGATCGCACGAACGCCGGGAAGTTCGCGGGGCTGTCTTTTGCGGGAGCGGCGTTTTATGATGGAAATGGACCGCAAGGCCCGTGAGGCCCGACCGGAAAGGAGCGACCCCCATTGACCAAAGTCGGACTCGTCATGCGCAAGATCCAGTTCACCGAAGCCCAGGGCCCGCGCATCTACGCGGAGCGGCTCAAGGCGATCGCCGCGGACGACGGGATCGAGATCGTGTACGTGCAGCCGGAGCGCCATGTGAGCGGATACGACCAGGCGCCGGGATACGAGTACGAGAAGGGCGATCTCGTCAACTACGACATCGTCCTCGACCAGCTCTACAGGGAAAACATCGACCACGTCATCTACACGGTGTCCGGGTTCACCTTCCTGAAGCTGTTCATCGACAAATGCGTGCTGTTCCCGCATTCGTACCCGCATCCCGCGCTCACCGGCTACGAGATGATGCGGCCGTTCTATTCGATCGTCGACAAGGCGATCGTCCATACGGAATATTTGAAGCGGCGGTTCGCGGAGGATTTCGGCGTCACCGACGTGGACGTCATCCCGATCGGCTTCGAGGAGGAGCTGGCGCTTCGCCATTATGATCCGTCGGCCGTCGTGCGCCATCGCGTGCTCTGGATCGGGCGGGACGAGCCGAACCGCCGGCCGGAGCTGCCGATCGCATACGCCCGGGCCCATCCGGATGTCGAGGTCGTCATGGTGTTCGGCGGTCTCCGGTACAGGGAGAGCGTGAAGAAGTACGACATACCGCCGAACGTGAAGCTGATGTTCGCGCTCGGGCGGGACGACATTTTCCGGTTGATGAATTCGGCGAAGGTGTACTGGAGCACATCGGTGTTCGACACGTTCGCGATGCCGCTCGCGGAGGCGATGGCGATGGGCAAGCTCGTCGTCAAGCCCGACCATCCGTGCTACGGGCACATTTCGGGCCGGCACGCGTTCGCGGGCAATCCGGACAACTGGTTCGAGCTCGTCAACATGGCGCTCGCCGCGCCGGCCGCCGTGTCGGAGGACAACCGCGAGGCCGCGTTCGAGCGGTTCTCGGAGCGGGTGATGCGGGAAGGATACCGGAAGTTCTTCGCGTCGTGGATCGGTTGAGGCCCAAAACGAAGGCGGCCGCCTTGTCCGGCGTCCGCCAGGGATGGATGCGCGGTATGCCCGCGAATGTGTCAATACAGCGAAATCGTGCGCGTGTCGTGCTCACGCATCGCGTGCAGCGTCGCTTCGCTGCCGACGATCTCGATGCTGATGAGCGACTGGATGCAGCGGCGCAGCGCCGCCTTGCCGGTCGCAAGCTTGCGGTTCAGCACTTCGCCCAACGCTTCGAGCGCCTTCTTCGGATTCGCATCCTGCACATAGACGGGAATCGGCCGGTCCTGCAGGGAAATGAACGTTCTCATCGCGGGATCACCTTCGGGAAAACTATGGTGCCATTATAGCGAAAATAAATGAAAGCTGGATTAAAAAATGATTCAACATGAAATCGGAAAGTAACCTTATCAAAAGTTGAAAGATCCGTGTCGTGATAGTGTTTCTTCGTCATAAAAAGTTGCTAATTTTTTTGCAAAATAAACAGGACACTGCA
>Ga0310826_101202_pt1 | contig 14829 bp, 10 predicted proteins | sample WT_ome_FD_201306 | JGI IMG/M metagenome (GOLD analysis project Ga0310826, IMG submission 201306) | Sorghum-adapted microbial communities enriched on wild type (WT) sorghum from Joint BioEnergy Institute, Emeryville, California, United... ... | reverse complement strand
AACGAACGAACTTGATTTTCATATGACACCCCGCAGGTGAATGTTATCTTTTTTTGTCATTCGCCTTCGGAGGTGTATTTGCCTGCTTTTTCTCGCATTTTCATCAGTTGATGATCACGGATTCGGGGAAAATATCTGTAGTATCAGATTTTACATTTTGATACTGACCCAATATAAAAAGCGCGTCCTCCATTCCCCAAACAGTGCTTTTGTCCAAATAAAGGAATCCGAGAAACACAAGGATGATGGAGCAAATGAAACAAACGTAAAACAACCAATCTTTTTTCACCATAATGAAACCACCTCATAACAAATGGCAGCATACCCGTATGTATGCCGCCATTCATTTTTACCATTAATACCATCCCGTTTCGTCTTGCCAATAGATATATAACCCGGTAGGCTCTCGATATTCATAAGTACCGATATAATCATCAAAAAACACATCATCTTCCCAGACTTCAAAAGTATAGTAGTTGTATGTGGGAGCACAATAAATTGTATATATTTTCCCTGCGGGAATTTGTATTGGGCCATATGTTTGACTAAATGAAATCGAGGCCTGATATGTTATTCCTAATCTTGAAGTTACTTCAGCACCAGTCCACCCAATTTTTGTGGTAATCTCTACTGAAAAGGTTGTTTGCAAGGATTCAGTAACGGTTAATGATAAAGGAGCTTGGTCCAACACCAGTAGCTCTTCGAATTATATTTCCTCAGGGGAGTTGAATGGGCTGCCCGGTTGGGACAGCCTTTTAGGTTGACTTCGGCTTTCGAAAATAAACTAAAACTGCGGGAAAACTGGCGGTGATCACGATCAAGGCAGCGATTTCTCCGCCCTGTTCCGGCAGAAATAACATTTGGGCGAAATTCCAGAGGGTATGGTGGCCGATCGGCATCCACAGGTTTCCGGACATGAGAACCATGTATGCGTACAGGAGGCCGAACAGGAAAGCCGCAGCGAATGCCGCCGCATTATAAGAAGGGTTCAGGAAATGCATCGCGGAAAAAATGATTGCGGAGACGACGACGCCCGCGTCTAACCGGCCGTGCTTGCGCCAGAGCGCAATGAGATATCCCCTGAACAGAAGTTCCTCGGCAAATCCCACCAAAATGCAAAATAGCATCGTACCGAGCATCTGCTCCGGAACCGGACGAAGCGCGGCGAAATGGGATGTGCTGAGCTCTCCCGTGACCGCCATGAGGATTCCCATTAGGACCGTGCCGGCAATGGCGAGCCCACCGCCCAGGAGAAACTGCGCAAATCTCTTGGGCGCCGGAGTCAGACCGAGTTCCCGAAGGGAAATCCGATCCAGGAACCTGGCGCAAACCCAGACGGCCAGAATCATACCGATGTGGACCGCATATTGGGACACCGGTTCCCCTGCCGGGAACACATTTAGCAAAAAAACCAATCCATATATAAAAACGATCGCCACAACAGCGTACCGCCCCGTCTTCAGCAACAAATCGGTAATCGTTCGCACGTGTTGATGCATGTCGTATTCGTTTCTTTCTTGTATTCTCTTACAAACTGGCGACCAGCTCGCCGCCAACCCTGTCGAGCTTGATTCGGTTTGAATGGATCAGTCCTTCCAAGTTGGCCGTAAATTCGAAGGGAAACAGTTCTTTTTGCCGCTCAAACTCAGCAATGCTTTGATACAGTTTCTGTCCGCCCACGATCGTCCCGCACAACATGAATTCGACCACGCGATTGTCACGGATCGGAATGTTGCCACGCTGATAAATCCCCGGCTTAATCGAGCGAATGGCGCCGAATTCTTTCAATGTCCTTATGTTTTTTTCCAGTGCATAAAAGAGTGTGGCCCGCTCCCCCCACAACTCAAATATGCGTCGTCGAATTTGAGAGGCGGAAAATTCCTCCTGAATGCTGGACAATTTCCCCACGACCCCGCATATATCCCGAAACAGAGGAAACACAGCCAGCATCATTGTCCAGTGCACAGCCACTCTTTCTCCGACGGGACACGCCAAATAAACCGAGATTCCCAAATCCCTAAGCGGTACAAGGGAATCTTCCACCTCTACCCAAGTGTGAATCAAGATTTCTCTTGTTTTGCTTAACGTATCCGGGCTTTCGATTCTTTCCGCCAGATAACGATTCAACCGTTCCCGTGTTTGCTTGGGGTCCTGATGTTCCGCCCAGTATTCCACTGTAAGGTCGAGCCACTCGGGTTTAATATAGCGGGACAAGATCACCGCTTTGCTCAACGCGAATCCGCTCCTTTGACTTGAATAAAGGGCACGATGACTTCTTCCAGGCCCATGCCTCCGTGGCATACGGATTTTTTGCCTCGAGATTGAAAGGAAAGTCCTTCTTCGCAAAGAACATACTGATAATTTTTGGGCAAGTACATAGGCGGGAACAAAAAAGAACGAAACGGCTGTTCCAACGAAGCCGGGTCGGCATAATCGCGATAGATGCGGCATCGCTGCCCCGCCATCTCTGCAAACACGCCTTCATTGGGCGGGCGCCCTTGTCCGATAGCTTCCACGTTGCCGTGATCGGAAGTGATAAAAATGCGGAAATCCTGTTCCAAAAGCCGCAGGATCAGCGATTGCAATTCACCCGACTCCGACCAGGAAACGACATCCCTGTACATCCCGGCCCGTCCCTGTATTTGCCCGTGCATGATGTCGTCGATCGTATTGATCACGATTCCAACCACTTTGGCACCCGGGGGCAGTTCTCCGGTCGGACCACGCCGATAAACAATTTCTGATTCTTTGTACCCGGCCCGGCTCCAATAGGCCCGCCACTCTTTTTCTTCCTGAGACAGGGCAAACGGTTTGGACATCTCCGCCGGAAGCTTCCCTGAAAAAATTGCCAAACGGGAAACCGAGGTTATGGTTGGGATCAAGGCAAACGCATAAGACCATTGATAGGAAAATCCTGAAACCCTATCCGCACGGACAAATGCCAGCCAGTTTGCGAGTGACATTCCGTCCACGACAATGAGGGCCAGTTTGTTGCCTTTCGTGCGGATATATTCGTTAGTTTTGTGCAGGAGAACTGGACTGTCTGGACGGAAGCTGGCGGACAATTTCTTGTAATGATCAATCATCCATTCCCGAAAACGAGTATCCAGCTCAATGGAAAGCTGGCCCATTGACAGCTGCGCATGCCCGCCATCCTGCAAAATGCGAAGCGAACCCCAGAGTTCGGCAAGATTAAACCAGTCGGCATAATGCCGAATTTCCTTCAGCCGCTGGCGGATCGTTTCTTCCAGCCATCCGGCATATTCGTCGGCGTTTTGCCGGTCGTACATTTCCCGATTCAGAAACCGCCACGTTTCCTCTTCTCCCCGGTAGCCGCCGAAATCATTCCGACAGGCGATGTAAAGCTGCGTCAAGTCCAGCGATTTAACACGCCTGACAACGGATGGGTCAAGCTTTGGGAACAGGGATGCAAAGTCCAGACGGACCTCGTAACATTGACTCCGAAGGTCATATGGCACATACGTGGAATCGCTTCGGACCAGGTAGAGCATTTTTTGGTCCCGGTTGCGATAATCGGATTCGTATTCGTATCGGAAACGGATGGGGTCCATGGAATCCATCCGGATGATGACAAAACCATCGTTTATTAGTTTTTCCTCCAAGCCGCTTCGTACAATCACATCGTCAGGGTCAAAGGCCAGAATGTTCTTTTCATATTCTGCGGCCAGCCTTGACCACAACCAGTCGGCAAACATATTCTTCACTCCAAGTTGATGAGGAAAACCGGCTTGAGCACGGGAGTCAGCACTTGTTTTTCGGCAAACTCCGTTTTTAATTTCGCTTCTTCCTCGAGCAATTCCTGTTTTCTTTTACGCTTGACCGTTTCAAGACCAATTTGCTCGACGGCCTCCATGCGAAGACGCAGGGCGAAGAACGCCCGGTTCTCCTCCTCCCGGATGCGCTGTTCCCTGACGGACTTCAGTTCCAAAAATAGATCATATGCCGCGGCTTGGGCTCCTTCATGCAGTTTCTCACGTTGTTCTGTCGACAAGCGCACCGAATCGCCCAGACGAATCTCCCGGTCTGGAACCAACAATTCGTCCCAAATCCGCATGGCGGAAGCAGGGCGGAACACGCCTTGATGAGTCATGAAAAGAGGGAAAACACGGCGATCTTTCGATTCGTCGGTCAGTTTAAGCTCCCACAAGGACCATATGCCCGGTTCATAGGGAAGCCCGGGAAGGTGGACGGAAATCAGCGGTTCCCGGTCATTCGCATAAAAATCCTGCTCAAGCAAGAAACGGATTTGCGGATCGTTCAAATCGCGGGATTCGGGCAACGGCAATTCTTCTGTTTCATTCCATTTCTGATAAGAGACCAACATTCGTACCGCCAGATCAGCCACATCCTTCTTGGCCATCTGCAGTGCTTGTTCTACATCCAATGAACGGTCATCCATCATGATGTCCCTGATTTTCAAGGCCTGTTCCGCCTGTTCCCGGAGATCCCGTTCCACCCGCTTGACATATTCCTCCATGCGCCCCGGGTCAGCCACCGACCGGATATAGGCATCCGTAAAGTCAATCTCCGCCCATTCGCTGTCCAGCACATCATGAAGTTTTTGAATGCCGAGTTCCCTGAATATGTTGATCAACTTCTCTTCCAGTACTTTGCGTACACGATTTTCAACCGTATCGGAAAGAATGAAGTTGTACACCAGCACATCCCGGGTTTGTCCGATGCGGTCCACGCGTCCGATGCGCTGCTCTATTTTCATGGGATTCCAGGGCAGGTCATAGTTGATCACCACATTGGCAAATTGCAGGTTCAGGCCTTCACCGCCGGCGTCGGTGGAAATCAGCACATCCCTCGAATCTTTGAATTCCCGCAACACCTCATTTCGCTCTTCCAGGTCCATGGAACCATTGAGGATGGATACGGTGTAGCCGTGTTTTTGGAGAAAGTCGCGCAAGTATATCTGGGTGGCCACAAATTCGGTAAAGATGATCGTTTTATCCGCCGTTTTCGACGACCGAAGACGGTCCAGTTCCTCTAACAACCTTTCGGCTTTGGCGTCAGTATACTGATACTCCGCTTGTTTGGCTGTCGCCAAAATGTTCTTCAGCACTTCCAGCTCATTTTTCCAATCCGAGGCTTTCAGCCGGATCGCCTCTTCCAACGCTTCCTCAGCTTCCATGTCCAGCCACGGATCCAACCCGGCTGTTTCGCCGAAGGCGGGCTGTATTTCTTCCTTGCTTTCCAAAACAGCAATTCGTCTTTCCAGGCTGTCACGAATCGCAGCCGTGCTGCTCGTAGCCAGACGCTGCATCAACACCATTAAGAAGCCGATGTGCGTTTTTTTCTCGTGCTGAGCCAGCTGATAGCCGGTCTTGACGTAACGGGTTACCTGTTCATACAGCTTTTTTTGCAAGCTGTGACGCTCTTCCCATTCAATTTCCAGTACTTTGGTGGTGCGGTCCTTGAACAGGCGGCTGCCTTCATGGTCGACCGCCGCGCGTTTCTCGGTGCGCACCAGGTAAGGAGCCACCTGTTCCTTGATGATGGCGCGGGCATCCGGAAATGTTTTTTCGTCCAGCATCCGCATCAGCCGCAGAAAAGGTTCCGATTTCCCCGAATGTGGAGTTGCGGTAAGCAGAAGCAAATAAGGCGCCGCTTTGGCGAGCCGGGATCCCAGTTTGTATCGGGCCACTTGCGATGAACTGCCCGCCACGCGATGGGCTTCGTCGATAATCACCAGGTCCCAACCCGCTTCCAATACCGCCTCGATTCGTTCCCGGTTGTACTGCTCGATCTTCTCCCGGCTCCAACCTGCACGTTTTTCCAGAGGTTTGATGGCATCCAGTGAACAAATGACCTGATGGAAGCGGCCGTATACTTCCCCGTCTCCGTACAAACGACGGATCGTATCTGCATCCTCCGGCAGGATCACGTGAAACGTTTCCCCGAACTTGTCTTTCATCTCCGCATGCCACTGGGTAATCAAACTTTTCGGGCAGACGATCAGGATTCGTTTAACAAGTGCTCTGGCCTTCAGTTCCCGAATAACCAGACCTGCCTCGATGGTCTTGCCCAATCCCACCTCATCGGCAAACAGAAAACGGACCCGGCTGCTGTCCAGCACGCGTTGCAGCGCATAAAGCTGATGCGGCAGAGGCAAAATTTTGCCGCCGATCGGGGATACGATGCCTTCCGCCCATTCGTTTCGAATCCGGGCATGAAGCGCAATGAATCGAATGTAATCCTCCTGACGGATTGCCTCTGCCGGATCAACCAGCCGTTCTTCCGGAACGGCGTAAGTTCCGTTCAATGCGGGAGCAAAAATAGTGCAGGTGACATATCCCCAAAGTTCGGTCCGTTCCAAGATACGTACCTGGCATTTGCGAACCGGATCGTAGGCCCAGTCACCAATATTTCGCATGTTTCTCACCGGTCAAGCATGTTTGTGGCGTTATCCACATACATGAGCAAAGCCGGATCTTCCTGAATGACGCTTTCCGGAAGCCTTTTCGCCACCCGCACTATGGTTTCAAAGTCACGCTTTTTCCAGCAATGATCGAAACCGGCCCGAACCGCTTCCGTCCGGAACACTTTCAGTTTCCCCGTGCCTTGGGCATATTCTTCAAATTCCCGCACCAGCCGCTTTTCACGCAACTTGGCCAAGTCTGAGGCTTTGTTTACGTCGGGAATATACCAGCGCCCTTGTTCGTCTTGCAGGAAATTTTCCTCCAGGATCGTGCCCAACTCTGGCATCTTTTCGTGCCTTGACTTGTGAAATTCGCGCAGAAATTTCGGTTGCAACTCTTGATACGTTTGCGGTTCCCGCAACTCCATGTACAGCCACTGAATGGCCGACTTTTCATCCGTCACAAGAAGCGAAAGCTGGACGTTTTCCACATCCATCCGGATTCGCTTTTCATCATAGATATTGACTTGATCGGGCAGGAAGTACATGCCATCCCGCTCGATAAACCTTTCTTTTAACCCTTTGTAAAAATCGCCGGCATCTATTGGAACCGCAATGCCGTTTTGCACATGGAATGCCACCATGCGGTCAAACAGGAGATAGGCCTGCCGCTCCGCGATGATTTCCAGTTTTCCAGATTTGCTTTCAACCACAACAGGAAGTTTCTCCAAATGCTGGCGGACAAAATCCCAAACAGCTTCTTCACTGCCTGCCCGTTCCAAAAAACGGCGCTTGAAACTTTCCTTCGGTTTGTAAGCGGAAATGACTAAATCCTGTTTCACTGCCGAAGTGGTTGTCACTTGTTTGAAGCTGCCCTGCTTTTTATCCAGTGTCCGCACATCAGCCACCATAAAACCAGCTCGGAGCAATGCTTCCTGAATTGCGTTCCAGACGGCATTGTGTGAATTGTGGAAAACAACCGTCATCCATCTTCCCGGTTTTAATATCCGGTAACACTCGGCGAAACAACGCTCCATCAATTCTTGATATTCAGACAAACCCTTGCGTTGAGCTGAATTGACAATGGCTTCAGGTTTGTTGTTTGTGATTATCCGATGCCAAGCTTCCCACAGGAAATTCAGTTCCGAATAATTTAAATTGCTTCCGAATGGAGGGTCCGTAAATATGTAATCAATTGAACAATCAGGAATAACAATATGTTCATGCGATCCCGTAGAAATAATAGTTTCGTTAGATTCTGATCCCAACTGAACAAACACATTCGACAATTTCTTAAGCTTGTTTTCCAAAATGTACCACGGAGTTGCCTCAACAACCTGTGAGGCGATATAAAGAGTGCCAGTTAAATAACGATTTACTTGTGAATAGTGATTTGGTGCGTATCGAGAAATTTTCGCCATTCCTAGTATGGCCTGTTCAACAAAAAAAAGTATATTATGCAAAGATTGGCCGCTCAACTTCGCTTTACTCCAAAGAGTTGAGAGTACATACAAATTCCGTTTAGTATAAAAATGATGTATATGGGTCACCCCATGAGAACGCTTCGGTTGCTCCGTATTATCGCCATCCGGCATCCGATCAGTCGGGTACCAATAAGGAATCTCCAATTCGTCAATTTTACGGATCAAATCGAGATCAAACTGTACCGGCGGTCTCTCGTATCGTTTCTTCCCCACAGAATAGTTGATCCAAACCGGCACTTGTTTGGCCAGTGAGACATAATCTTTGAGTGCAGAATCGTAATAAGTCATTTTCGCACGTTCACAGTCTTTCTTTTTCAATTCGCTGCTACAGTGATTGCAACGGAAACGGTCTCGTACCGAACCGGTGTCCTTGTCCAACGCCACTTCCCAAAACACGATTTCCTTTGTGCAATGCGGACAGATGAATACATCAGACCAAACGACGTAGTTGATTCGCCCCATGATAGGTTTGCCGTCCAATCCAAGCAGCGGACGTCCACGTTCGTCCGTATGGGGCGTTTCGTACATCCATCCGCATTCTTTTTCACATTCCGCCAGAACTCGTTTTGCTTCTGTTTCAAAAGTTAGAACATCAACCGGCGCATTGTAATTGTAAGCAATGAACGTAGCAACAGGAGACAGATCATTCAGCACCGCCTTGCGCGTTCCCCATTTTATTTCGGGCATTTCCTGCTCAATCTGCATTTTAAATTCAGGATCTGGATTACCGCAAAGTCGAGCTGCCACGCCGGTCATACCCGTACCGCAAAATCCATCGAATACGATGTCGCCCGGTTCGGTGTAATGCAGGATATAGCGCATAATCGCCTTGTGCGGCACCTTCGTATGATAGTTATGCGCATTATAGATAGGATCGTTCTTTCCTTCGCTGACATCCGTGGCAAACGGTTCACGGTGATAAGTATCGGTCGCCTCATCATATGGCTTTCCGTGTTCACGGATGAAATCTTCAAGGAAAGGGTTGGGACAAGCCGTATATGATGGAGGTACAGATAAGGCAATGATGTCCTCATCCTTGGCAATCGGGAATCCTTCCAGATGACGAACGCGATCGATATGCTCTTTGGTCAGTTTCACGGATAAGCACCCCATTCATTGCTTGATGATGATGCGAACTCTGCTTTTATCCCTGCCGCTTGTCCATTGGTTCACCAACGCTTCAAATTTGCTTTTCATGTCATCCACCGTACAAGGACCCCAACTCGTCATCGAACCGAGAACATCTTGGACATCCACTTCCACTTTGTCCAAGCCTGCTAACAGCGTATTGACGGCATCGACGAACGCGCCGTCGACAATGTCGGGCAACTTGCGCTTCTTGAGCAATTGCTCGATTTGCTCCTTTTGATCCGGCCTGAGCAAAGCTATATCATTCAGCACCATCGGATCTTCCACGCTGCTGACAATGGCATTTGTCCATTCCTTAAGCAACGTTTCGATTTTTTCTTCGATTCGATCCAGTCGCCCTTTGACCGGTTTCTCCTGTTCACCGGGTTTGAAATGGCAATGCGTACAGATATGGTGCTTTTGAAGCTCAGTGGCCTGCAGCTCATAGCAGGTTTTCAATTCCGCGAGTTCACTCTTCAGTTCCTGCAGCTTGCCAACGGACAAGATGCCCCGAATGCCGGAAAGTTTGTTGAGATTCGCCAGATCCCGGCCTTCCTGGATTTCTCCCTTTCGTTTGCTATCCTGCAGACCCAAGCGGTATTTGGCATGTTGATCCACGTACCAAGTGATGTATGCCTCTTTGATGCTTTCCAGTTCTTTTTTCAGCGGCATGCAAAGGCCTGCGACATCTTCGTCCGTATCGCGGATTTGGTCCCGAATGGTGAAAAACAGATCCTTTGCCTGACGAATTCTTTCTTTCAGCGACTCTTCCAGGGACAGCAGTTCGATTTTGCCGATGTAGTCAATCACCCCGGAACAAAGGTTCCTCATTTCTTCGCAGCGTTCTACGACGGCCATCGCCTTCAGACCGTTTTCCAGCCGATCCAGTTGTTCGCCCGTATAATCAAAGTGCACCAGTTTCGCAGGCGTGTTAAACCGGCTGCTCAAAGCGCTCCAAAGCTCATGGATGCTCTGGATGTCTTTTTTGTATGCATCCATCAAGTTGTCCGGAATGAGAAGCTCTCCCCACAACGCGGGATTGCCGTTTAGAACGCTAAGGCTTCTTGATGCCTTTTCAAAAAGCTCTCTGCCTCTGGCCAAAAGTCTCTGAACGGCGTCATCCCATTGAATCAGATTGACAATCAATCCCTCCGGCAACCCCAAAATGCTGAACAATCGTCTCAGCTCGGCCATTGCGGCGGATTTCGGTTTCCCTATGTGTTTGAATCCGTACAGGACGCTCAAATTCTCTTTTGACAAAGCATCCAGATTGGAGGCGTCGTAGCGGACGTTGTTTTCCGCCGTCAAAGTGGCATGACCGCTGTAGATAAGGGCAGCCAGAATCAAGACGATCCATTCGACACCAAGCTTGAACTCTTTGTCGTAAACCACATCTTCGTACCGATATTCCAGGATATCCGAAGCATTGATCACCTGATGGCCCGGAAGGCGCTCCAACCGTTTGATGAAATGCGCCGCGTATTTGGAATTCTCCGGCTTGATCTTCCCGTTGTGGAGAAGTCCAAAGCTTTCCAGCAACTTGAGTCCGTCCTGTGTTGGTTTACCGGCGATCGCTTCCAAACCCCGGCGCAACAAATCCGCACGGTTGGACGGGGTAATTTTGACAAGAAACTTGGGGTAATCCGGGTACAACTTCCGGAAACATTCGGACAGACAGGCCGAAGCGGCGGCATCGATCAACTCCTTGAACGTCCGGTCGTGGATCTGCCTTCCATGCAAAACTTCCACAAGCTGGCGTTTGACACCTTTATAGATAACGGAAAAGCATTGGATCTTATGGTTGTCAAACCACTTGAGAAGGGCCTTTTTCTCGTTATCCGCCTTGGAACGGTATACTTTTTTGGTCTCGCTTTGGGCGGCAAGCAGCTCCATTTCATTGGCCGCGGCAAACCGCTTTAGCGTCTCCTTGAACCCTTCGTCTCCCGAAAACTGAAAGAAGACCTCATCCTCTTTCTTTTCGTCTTTGGCCGTCAACGGACCGTAAGGCGGCAAGAAATACACGTAGAAATCCCGCGGAGGCTGAGCCGTCGGCCGTTCGTTGGATTCTCCCATAAAGAGATATCCGGAACGGAAAATGTTTTTCTCTTCCCAGTTCAGGTCATATTCATAGATCTTATGTCCGGTGACGTATTCGGGAGCGTTCCATTCAAGCAGATCATAGAGAACGTTGTAAAAATATGTGTTCAGTTGCGATTCATGCAGCACCGCTGCCTTTTGTTCGATTTTGGCATCATAATCGATGTCCTTTTTGAGATCAAGATAGAATTGCTCGTTGTCTTTGTTATATTCAATGAATTGGCCGCTCACCGTTTGAATAATGTCTTTCAGGACGGTAAGTATGGTGGACAGCAAAAAGTCCGCTTCCATGACCGGCATTTCGATGAAAAGGCACAAATCATCTTTCAGATTCTGGGCGGTCATGCCGGCCTTGACGTCCAGGCTGCCCGTGGTCAACCGATGGACGCTAAGGGCGTAAATGATTTGGAGCGCAATGGGTTTATAGAGCGGCTTTGGAAAAGAACGGTTAATGATGTCCTCCAAGACCCCGCTTTTCGTGAGTACTTCCTTGATTTCCGGCTCGGCTTTCTTCGCCATGTTCTCTTTGATGTACTTCCAGTAGGTGTCAAAGGATTTGATTCCCGGTTCTCGCTCCGGTACTTCAACATCGATCAGTTCTTTCACGGTGGCCGAAATCGTTTTCAGCACTTCCCGCTTTTCGGCAAGATACACCTTCTGGAACGTTTCGATGTAGGACGGATGAATGGGGTAGAGATCCACAAATTCATCCAGTCGCTCGGCCATGTTGCGGTACAGATGGCAAAATGGCTGCAGGTGTTCCCGGATTTTTGCCTTCTGCTCCGGTGTCTTCTTCAAAATGCGCTCGGCAACGACATACGCAATGTCTTCGCGCCGGATGATGGCCTGTTCGAACCGGTCTTTGACTTTCAGCAGGGTTGTCGCAACAAAAGAGAAGGCGGGATTGTCGAACAGGGCTTCTTGAACGCCGCAAATGAGCCGGAAACGGGAATTTTTGATGAACTCGCCCAACTCCCGCAAAAAGCCCAAATCCAGCATGAGATCCATTTGCGTACGGCTTTTCAGATAATCGAGAAGCTCATCGATGACCAGGAGGTAGCCTTTGTCACCGTACTTCTCCTCGAATTTCACCATCATGGCGGCAAGAGCTTCCTTGTTGCTTGTGATGGCGTCTGCAGGAGGAAATTGATAGGAAATGCCGCGTTTGGCCAGATCCCGCTCCAGTTCTTGAACCACGATTTCCCGAAGCGGGGTTTTGACCGCGCCGATTTCGATGCGCAACACTTCGAACCGTCCCGCGATGGGTCGTATGTACTCCGCAAACTTTTCATTGCGAAGGTCCGGGAGCAAGGAGGCGTCAAGTGCCACGCTGGAAATGACGGACATGAGGTGCGATTTCCCCGTCCCGTAATTGCCGACCAACAGCACGCCTTTGTTATCGATCACTTCGTCCAGGGAGAGCTGGGAAAGGATTTTTTCTTTGATCATGTCTGCCATATCGTCGGACATGACATATGTTTGCACCAATTTTCGCGCCTTCTCGGCTTCATCGGCGTCCCGAATCTGGATAACGGTCTCAATCGGGTCGAATTGGATCAATTCCCCGTACTTCATCTCGGTTTTCCTCCTCAACCTATTCCGTTATGCAAATGACGTCATTATACAGAGATAAATCATAGATGTGATAATCCGGATAGTCCGGCTTTGAATAAATTAGCTTCTTACCTTCCAGACATCCGGGCCAAATGACGACAACGCTCTTGTTTCGGTCCAGTTGCCTGAACAGGTTGATTACGTCCAACTGAAATGCGGGCATAAAAAGAATGTCGATCCGATCAAGCACAACTTGGTTCCCGGGGGCGTCGTATACTAAACTTCGCAGCAGCCTGGGAACCGTAAGTGTGTAATCGTCCTGTGTTGCGTCAAGCAAAGCCTTGGACAACTCCAGTCCGACATTGATCCACATGTGGTTTTTGAAAAATGAAAGGAGCCGGTCACTGTTCAAGCACGCAATAAACGTTTTCGGTGATATTTCATAGGATTCTCCAAGCTCCCTGAGTTTTAAAAACGATGCCAATTCAATCCCGCCCGCGACTTTTGTCGTATTTCCATTCTACCATAAACGTATTGTACACTGGAAATTTGACAAGGGGTTGTCAGCGAATGTGTGTTCCCGATAGACTTGTGATGAGAAATTCTTTGGGAGGAATACCATGAAATCTCAGGTTCGGGTGATTAAGATATTTTTGTCGATGTAGGAGACGGTCAAGTCGATGTTTCTGTCTATCATGATACAAACAATAAACTTATTCTGCTTTTATCGCATGCCCATAAAGATCACATCGGCGGATTATCCCACTTTTTTGCAAAATCATTCTATTCGAAAAGAATAAATGAATTGTGGCTCCCCTTCTATTACGATGAGATCGTTTATATAACAAATAAAATTCTTTCATTTAAGGGAATCAGCAATGTTTCGTATGATCATTATGCCTATCATGCCCTAAAAGATGTGGTTGCCACCCATTCTCTCTTGCGACATGTTTCTCGGGAACTGGGACTTACCGTTCGAGGACTGGCAGAAAATTTTTCATTGTGCTCCCATATCAAAATTTATAACCCACCAACAAACATTAATAAATTATTGAAAATTCCCCAATTTAACTCTGAATCCGAAATTGATCTATTCATCGAAAATATTCGAACGAGATTACGGACTTGGTTTGAGGACTCGGATGCCGACGAGTTGGAGAAAATTTTTGATTATTACGCCAGAGTTCAAAACAATAGGATAAGTCACAATCTAGATAGCGCATATGATGAATATATGGATCATAACGTAAGTTATCCAATGCTTATACGAAACGATGATCTCGATTATTCAAATAATATTTCTTTTAGCAGAGCCCAATTTATTGTTGGTGTATCTCATATTTTAAGGCCTTATCTTGATGATTTTATAAGGGAACCAAATGCATTAAGATTAAAGGTCATTTACAACAAACTGAAATCAACCAGCCACAATGTGAGCATAGTCTTTCAATATATAGATCAGGGTTTGAACATCTTGTTTACCGGAGATGTTGGAAAGCAGCGTCTCAATCAAATAATAAAAAATTATGAAGTTGAAGCTGACATAATTTAGCTTCCTCATCATGGTAGCAGGTATAATATTTCGAAAGAAATCCTGAAAAGAATAAAACCAAAATATGCAATAGTGAGTAATGGTAATCGGAAATTTGGAAATGCTCAGGACACACTTCCAAATAAAATAGTAATTAAATGGTTACAAGAATTGGGCATTTGCACTTTATATACGAATGACGTGATAAAAAACGATGTTTTATTTGAGGACTTAAAGAAACCGGCATCAAGAGATTTTACTGATTTTATCAAATACGAGGATCCAATGGTATGATCGCCTAATGGGATCAATGCGGAGATCCAGAAGTTCGATCCGGTTTTAGTCACGACTTCATACCAGAATATTTCCTTGTTTTATCGAAAAAAACACTTGGATATTTCCTTTGCTACACTGAAAAAAAACAATTTCGATGGAAATTCTCCGCAAACCATAGCCGGGGTGAAAACGTTTGGAACTTTGACATCTCCGCTATTTCGTGGCGTTGGCCGAGGAACTCAATTTTACCCAAGTTCGACAGTCAGTAGATGCACAAACCGCCACAAGCCCAAGCGCAACAAGGGATGCGGCGGTTGTGGATAACTGCGTGTGGTGCCTACACTTTTTGGCGGTTAAGAGAGCGAAATGTCCCA
>Ga0310826_101187_pt1 | contig 15062 bp, 10 predicted proteins | sample WT_ome_FD_201306 | JGI IMG/M metagenome (GOLD analysis project Ga0310826, IMG submission 201306) | Sorghum-adapted microbial communities enriched on wild type (WT) sorghum from Joint BioEnergy Institute, Emeryville, California, United... ... | reverse complement strand
ACGGATTCGTCGAGCACCTCCGCCTGCCGCATTACGCCGGCTTCGCCGCGTACCTGAACCGGGCGGTACCGGAGGAGATCTCATGAACCGCCCCGGCGGCAGCCCGACTCCGGAGAACCGACCCATGACCGTCGCCGACCTCGTCGCCCGGCACGGACGACACCAGCCCTACGCCTACCTCGACGAGGACACCAAACGCAGTGTCCGCCGAGCGATTCTCAAAGCCCTGGCCATTCCGGGTTGGCAGGTGCCGTTCGCCTCCCGGGAGATGCCGGTGGCCCGCGGCTGGGGCAGCGGCGGTCTGCAGGTCACCCTGTCGGTGGTCGGGCCGAACGACGTCGTGAAGGTCATCGACCAGGGCGACGACCATTCGGTCAACGCGGCGGGCATGCGTGAGTTGATCGGCCGGTCGGCCCGGTGCGCGACCACCACCAGCACCAGTGCGGCCACCATCATCCAGAGCCGGCACCGAATCCCGGAACTGGACCTGCGGCCCGATCAGCTTCTGGTTCTGCAGGTACCTCACCCGGAACCGCTGCGTCGCGTGGTGACCAACGAGGTCGACGCGCGGCGCCACCACGCCGACAACGACTACACCCCGGCCTGGCTCGACCTCTACGACGCCGAAATCCGCCTGGGTGGGCCACGCACAGCGGCCGATCACCCGGTCCTGGTCGGCGGTACGCGGCTGATGAGTCCCAGCCCGATACCGCGGTTCGATGTGCTGCGGCTCGACCGACGGCCCCATCCGATCCTGCTGGGGGCCGGACGCCGGGCCCGCATCACCGCGCTGCCGCCGCACACCCCGGTCGCGCCGCTGGCCTTCGCCGATCGACCGCTGAGACCCGAACGATGTGACGGCCCGTGCATCAGGTGCGGCAGCACCACATCGTATCGCGTTGTGACCGAGGGGAACTGGATGTGTACCGACATCGACGCCTGCAGTGTCCGCAACCGGAGGGGGGCCGGTGAGTTCTGAGATCGCGATCGACCGGACCCACTGCCCGTCGCTGCTCCCGCCGAATCCGGTTCTCACGGTGCTCGACGTCAGCCACCGGTTCGGTCCGGGGTGTTCGAAGTGCGCCGAACTCACCGGTGAGCGGTTCGACACCAACCGCTGCGCGGCGTGCGGCTCGGTTGTCGCCCTACACGAGGTGTCCTTCGAGGTCGGGCCGCATGAAATCCTCGGTGTCGTCGGCGAATCCGGGTCCGGGAAAACGACATTGCTGCGGTGCCTGCACAAGGACCTGACCCCCCAGCGCGGAACGGTGCACATCGCCGGGGGGAGCATCGATCGGTCGACGGTGGTGATGGTGCATCAGAACGCGTTGGCGGCGGGACTGTATCCACGACTGGCCGCCGAATCCAACGTCGCGGAGCGGCTGCTGGGCGGCGGAATGCGTCACTTCGATGAGATTCACCGGCGCGCAACCGCGTTGCTCAGCGAGCTGGGGCTGCGTCCGGAACGGCACGGCGATGCCCTGCACACGTTCTCCGGCGGCATGCAGCAGCGGGTCCAGTTGGCCCGTGCGCTCGTCGATCCGCCGCAGGTGTTGTTGCTGGACGAGCCCACCACCGGGCTCGACCCGTCGGTGCAGGCCGACCTGCTCGATGTCGTGCAGCGGGTCGCGCAGGCGCTCGGGTCGGCGACCGTGATCGTGTCGCACGATCTGGCCGCGGTGCGGGTGCTGGCGTCGCGCATCGTGGTGCTGCACCACGGGCGCATCGTCGAGGAAGGCGTGTCCGAACAGGTGCTCGAGGATCCCCGCCACCCCTACACCCAACTACTCGTCTCCTCGAGGCTGACATGAGCGCCGCCGTACTCGAGGTCAGCGGGCTCACCAAACGGTTCGGTGACCACGTTCTCGACGACGTCGAACTGACGACCCGAGGCGGCGAGCTGACCCTCGTCGTCGGCGGACCGGGCTCGGGCAAGTCCACACTGGCGCGTTGCCTCACCGGCGTCTACCGGCCCGACGGCGGGCTGGTCCGCTATCGGCTGGCGGGCCACGGCGTGGTCGATCTGACCGGCGCCGACGCCCGCGGGGTGGCCTGGCTACGCGCCCACCATCTGGCCGGCTTCGACGGTCCTCCTGCGGTGCCACCCGGGCTTCCGGCGGCGGAGGCCGCGGCCCGCGCCGCCGGCTGCAGCCGGGCCGAGGCGGTCGCGGCGCTGGCCCGCCTCGGTGCCGATGCGCTGGGCTCGGTGCCGTTCGGGCGGCTGCGTCCGGCGCAACGCCACGCCGTCGGGCTTGCGGCCGCCCTGGAGCCCGCCCGCCCGTTCGTGGTTCTCGACGCGCCGGAGCGGTACGCCGACCCGCACCGCCTGATCCGGTGGCTGCAACGGCTGATCGGCACCGGGGCCGCGGTCGTCGTCACCGCCGACACCACCAGCAAGCTCACCGCCATCGCCTCGCACACCGGATATCTGGAGAAAGGACACATCACATGGGCCAAACCGTGATAGACGGCGTCACGGTTATCCCGGGCGGTGGCAAACCCGTCCGCACCGATGCCGCGGTGACGCTCGAAGCCGACGGCACAGTCAGCGAGATCACCGCCGGCGCACCGGCAGACGGGTGGATTCTCGCGCCGGCCGCGGTTGATCTGCACCTGGACAACCTGGTCCAGCGGCGTCGCCCACGAGCGACCGTCACGCTGGATCCCGCGGCGGTGCTGATCGCGCTCGACGCCGAATGCGCCGCTGCCGGCATTGCCACCGTGTGCGTGGCGGCACGCTGTGAACACGCCCCGCAGAAGGGCATCGACATCGCCGATGCGGTGACGCTGGCGACCACGCTCGAACAGCTGGGTCCGTCCTTGTGCTGTGACTGGCGCATCCATGCGAGGGTCGAGCTGACGGACGACGGTGCGGTCGACGCGCTCACCGGCGTGCTGGCCGCGTCATCACGGGTGGCGCTGATCTCGCTGATCGAAACCTCGCTGCAGCGCAGCAGATTCGCCTCAGTGGCCGAGACGCGCCGCTTCTACGCCGAGGACTGGGGCGTGGAAGAGGACGAGGTGGAGCGGGTGTTCCGGGTCTCCGACGCAACGCGGGCGGTGGTCGACGAGCGGCGCAAGACCGTTGCCGCACTGGCTGTTCAAAGTGACATCCCGTTGGCCAGCCACGACGACCGCACCCCGGACCAGATCGAGGAGGCGTTTGGCCACGGCGCCCGCATCGCGGAGTTTCCGCTGACCCTCGACGCCGCGCGGCGGGCCCGCCGGCTCGGCATGCACGTCGTGCTCGGCGCACCCAACGCGGTGCGCGGTCGCTCCACCTCGCCGGGCAATGTGCTGGCCGCCGACGCCGTCGCCGCCGGGCTGTGCGACATCTTGTGCTCGGACTACCTGCCGTCTGCCCTTCCCGCCGCGCCGCACGCCCTCGCGGCCGCCGGTGCCGCCTCGCTGGGTAGTGCGATCGATGTGATCTCGACGCACCCGGCGGCGGTGCTCGGCAGGCCCGAGCCGGTGATCGAGGTGGGCCGGCCGCTGACCGCCACCCTGCGGCGGCGCCACGGCGGGGTGGATGTGGGCGTCGCGCTGTGGCGGGACGGCCGGCTGGTGTTCGCCCGCGAGTCGGCTCGCCGGCGGCCGGCCGCGCTCGTCGGGTAGCCCGCCGGCGTGACACCGGCGGGCAGCAAATTGACGCGGCTGCTTGGCCCCGCTGTGCCATGATGGCGTCGATTCCGCATGGCGATGGCGAATGACTAGGGGAGCGAGCGGTGGTGAATCTCTCGGCGATAACCAAGCCCGTCGAACGGTTGGTGGCCACCGCGCAAAACGGGCTGGAGGTGCTGCGGTACGGCGGCCTGGAGACCGGCGCGGTGCCGTCGCCGTTCCAGATCATCCAGAGCGTGCCGATGTTCCGGCTGCGCCGTTACTTCCCGCCCGACAGCCGGCCCGGCAGCAAGCAACCCGGCCCGCCGGTGCTGATGGTGCACCCGATGATGATGTCTGCGGACATGTGGGACGTCACCCGCGAGAACGGCGCCGTCGGCATCCTGCACTGGTCCGGGCTGGACCCGTGGGTCATCGACTTCGGTTCGCCGGACCAGGTCGAGGGCGGTATGGAACGCAACCTCGCCGACCACATCGTCGCGCTCAGCGAGGCCATCGACACCGTCAAGGAGGTCACCGGCCGCGACGTGCACCTGGCCGGGTACTCCCAGGGCGGGATGTTCGCCTACCAGGCCGCGGCCTATCGGCACACCAAGGACCTGGCCAGCGTCATCGCGTTCGGTTCGCCGGTCGACACCTTGGCCGCGCTGCCGATGAACCTGCCGTCGAGCATCGCCCCGGCGGCCGCCGACTTCCTGGCCGATCACGTGTTCAGCCGCATCGACATCCCGGGGTGGTTGGCGCGCACCGGTTTTCAGATGCTCGACCCGATCAAGACCGCGCAGTCGCGCATCGAGTTCCTGCGCCAGCTGCACGACCGGGAGGCGTTGCTACCGCGCGAGCAGCAGCGCCGGTTCCTGGCGTCGGAGGGCTGGATCGCCTGGTCCGGGCCGGCCATCCAGGAGCTGCTCAAACAGTTCGTCGCGCACAACCGGATGATGACCGGCGGGTTCTCCATCCACGGTGAGCTTGTCACCCTGTCCGACATCGAGTGCCCGATCCTGGCCGTGGTCGGTGAGGTCGACGACATCGGCCAGCCGGCGTCGGTGCGCGGCATCAAGCGCGCCGCCCCCAAGGCCGACGTCTACGAGTACCTCATCCGCGCAGGGCATTTCGGCCTGGTGGTGGGGTCGAAGGCGTCGTCGCAGACCTGGCCTACCGTCGCCGCCTGGGTCAAGTGGATCGACGGCACCGGGCCCAAGCCGGAGGGTGTGGTGCCGATGGCCGAACAGCCCGAGGTGCCGCGCAGCGAGAGCGGGGTGTCGTTGAGTTCCCGCGTCGCCCACGGCACCGCCGCGGCCACCGAGATGGCGTTCAACCTGGCTCGGTCGGCCGCCGAGGCGATGGTGGCGGCCAACCGGTCGGCCCGCGCGCTGGCGGTGGAGACCGCCCGCACCCTGCCGCGGCTGACCCGGCTCGGCCAGATCACCCATCACACCCGAATCTCGCTGGGCCGCATCATGTCCGAGCAGGCTCACGCCGCGCCCGACGGCGATGCGCTGCTGTTCGACGGGCGGGTGCACACCTATCAGGCGGTCGACCGGCGCATCAACAACGTGGTACGCGGGCTGATCTCGGTCGGCATCCGCCAGGGGTCCAGGGTCGGGGTGCTGATGGAGACCCGGCCCAGCGCGCTGGTGGCGATCGCGGCGCTGTCCCGGCTCGGCGCGGTGGCCGTGCTGATGCCGCCGGACGTCGACCTGGCCGCCGCCGCCCGGCTGGGCGCGGTCACCGATATCATCGCCGACCCGAACCACCTCGAGGCGGCCCGCAGACTCAACATGCGGGTGCTGGTGCTCGGGGGCGGCGAGAACCGCGACCTCGACATCCCCCACGACGCCGACGTCGTCGACATGGAGCAGATCGACCCCGACGAGGTCGAGCTGCCCGGCTGGTACCGGCCCAATCCGGGGCTGGCCCGCGACCTGGCGTTCATCGCGTTCTCCACGGCCGGCGGCGAGCTGGTGCCGCGCCAGATCACCAACTACCGCTGGGCGCTGTCGGCGTTCGGTACGGCGTCGGCGGCGGCGCTGGGCCGCGCCGACACGGTCTACTGCCTCACGCCGCTGCATCACCCGTCCGGGCTGCTGGTGGCCCTGGGCGGGGCGGTGGTCGGCGGTTCGCGGATCGCGCTGTCGCGGGGCCTGCGCCCGGACCGGTTCGTCCAGGAGATCCGCCAGTACGGCGTCACCGTGGTCACCTACACCTGGGCGATGCTGCGCGAGGTCATCGACGACCCGGCCTTCTCATTGACCGGAAGTCACCCGGTGCGGCTGTTCATCGGCTCCGGCATGCCCGCCGGGCTGTGGAAACGGGTGTGCGAGGTGTTCGAGCCCGCCCACGTGGTCGAGTTCTTCGCCACCACCGACGGGCAGGCGGTGCTGGCCAATGTGTCCGGCGCCAAGGTGGGCAGCAAGGGCCGGCCGCTGCCGGGCGGCGGCGAGGTCGCGCTGGCCGCCTACGACCCCGAGCACGACCTCATCCTCGAGGACGAGCAGGGCTTCGTGCGGCGGGCCGAGACCAACGAGGTCGGGGTGCTGTTGGCGCGTCCGCGCGGCCCGTTCGACCCGACCGCCTCGATCAAACGCCGACATCTGGGTGTCCACCGAGTACCTGTTCCGGCGCGACGAGGACGGCGACTACTGGCTCGTCGACAGCCGCGGCAACGTGATCCACACCGAGCGCGGCGTGGTGTACGCCTCGGCGGTCAATGACGCCGTCGGCCGGCTCGACGCCGTCGACCTGGCGGTGACCTATCCGGTCGACGTCGGCGACCGGCGGCTTGCGGTCACTGCGCTGGCGCTGCGCCCCGGCGGCAGCATCCCGTCGGCGGATCTGACCGAGGCGCTGGCCGACCTGCCGGTCGGCAACCCGCCGGATGTCGTGCACGTGGTGCGCGACATGGCGCTGAGCGCCTCCTACCGGCCGCTGGTGGGGCCGCTGCAGGCGGCCGGCATTCCCAAGCCGTCACGTAACGCGTGGTACCTCGACCCCGATACGCATCGGTACAAGCGGCTGACCGTCGCGGTGCGCACCGAGCTCGCCGGGACCGGATCGCGGTGACATGCCGGACGGGTGGTCCGCTGTTAGGCTCCCGCTGGCGGCAACCGTCCGCCGGACGGGCGCGACACCGGTGGTGGCCACGCACTGGAGGTGGGATGAGAACTGATCGCTTCGCCTGGTGGCGGCTGGTCGGCGGCGGCGTGTTGGTGCTCGGCCTGACGACCGGACCGGGCGTCGTGACCGCCTCGGCCCAGCCCGCCGAGCCCACCGAGACCCCGGTCGCCGCGGACGAGAAGCCGAAGAGCTGCACGGGCAGGGACTGCAAGCGCGAGCACCCGGAGCCGCCGAGGATCAACGCCGACGCGCTGTTGGCGCAGATCCACAGCGAGTACCGGCAGGGCGACGGCGGCGGGCAGATCTCCAAGCTGATCGACGACGCGGTCAAACTGCGCAGGCAGGGGTTCCGCCCGTCGTACGCCAACGCGGTGGCGCTGGCCGAGGCGCTGGAGGCGCGGCCCAACCAGATCCCGCTGATCGAGGCGCTCAAGGAGACCATCGCCTATCAGCGCAAACAACAGGCGCAGGCACAGATGTCGATCGGTTCGAACGCACCCGCCGTGTCGACGCCGATCATCCTGCCGGACGTCGGCATCAACCTGCCGCAGAGGTGACGGTGCTCGATCAGAAACTGCTCGACATCCTGGTCTGCCCCGAGGACCGCGGTCCGCTGCTGGTGGTGGGTGACGAGTTCCTCTACAACCCGCGGCTGCGCCGCGCCTACCGCATCGAGGACGGGGTTCCGGTGCTGCTGATCGACGAGGCGGTCACCATCACCGATGACGCCGAGCACCAGCGGATGCTCGACCGGGCGTCCGGCCGTACCGGGTAGCTCCCTGCTGTCCCGGACCGGCACCGCAGGCACAATCGCTCGGGTGCGCGCCGAGTTGTTGGAGGTCGACCCGCTCACCGCGGCCCGGCGTCTGCTGGGCGCGACGCTGGTCGGCCGGGCGGTGACCGCGATGATCGTCGAAGTCGAGGCCTACGGCGGGCCGCCGGACGGGCCGTGGCCGGACGCCGCGTCGCACTCCTATCGCGGACCGGGTGCGCGCAACGCGGTGATGTTCGGCCCGGCGGGGCGCATGTACACCTACCGTAGCCACGGCATTCACGTGTGCGCGAACGTGGTGTGCGCCACCGACGGGGTGGCCGGCGCGGTGCTGCTGCGCGCCGCGGCGATCGAGTCCGGGCTCGAGACCGCCCGGGCGCGTCGGGGCGGGGCGGTGAAACCCGCGGCGCTGGCCCGCGGACCGGGCAATCTGTGCGCAGCGCTGGGAATCACGATGGACGACAACGGGATTGATCTGTTCGATCCCGCCAGCCCGATCCGGTTGGTGCTCGGCGAGCAGCGCGACGGGGTGACCGGTCCCCGGGTGGGGGTGAGCAAGGCGGCCGACCGGCCGTGGCGGATGTGGCTGGCCGGGCGGCCCGAGGTGTCGGCGTATCGGCGCAGTCCGCGGGCACCGGCTCCGGGTCACAGCGATTAGTGCGGGAAGATCGACGTCATGGGTACGTCCATCCTCGACGAACTGGAGTGGCGGGGGCTGATCGCCCAGTCGACCGACCGGGAGGCGCTCGCGGCCGAGTTGGCCGCCGGGCCGGTCACCGTCTATTCCGGTTTCGATCCCACCGCCCCGAGCCTCCACGCCGGGCACCTGATCCCGCTGCTGACGCTGCGGCGGTTCCAGCGGGCCGGCCACCGGCCCATCGTGCTGGCCGGGGGAGCGACGGGCATGATCGGCGACCCCCGCGAGATCGGGGAGCGCACCCTGCAGGACGCTGACACCGTCGCCGAGTGGGCCGAGCGGATCCGCGGTCAGCTGGAACGGTTCGTCGAGTTCGACGACTCGCCCACCGGGGCGATCGTCGAGAACAACCTGGCCTGGACGCAGAACCTCAGCGCGATCGAGTTCCTGCGGGATATCGGCAAGCACTTCTCGGTCAACGTGATGCTCGACCGCGACACCGTGCGGCGCCGGCTCGAGGGCGAGGGGATCTCCTACACCGAGTTCAGCTACATGTTGCTGCAGGCCAACGACTACCTGGAGTTGTACCGCCGGTACGACTGCCGACTGCAGGTCGGCGGGTCCGACCAGTGGGGCAACATCATCGCCGGGGTGCGGCTGGTGCGCCAGAAGACCGGTGCGACCGTGCACGCGCTGACCACGCCGCTGGTGACCGACTCGTCGGGCCAGAAGTTCGGCAAGTCCACCGGTGGCGGCAGCCTGTGGCTCGATCCGGAGATGACCAGCCCGTACGCCTGGTATCAGTACTTCATCAACACCGCCGACGCGGACGTGATCCGCTACCTGCGGTGGTTCACCTTCCTGACCGCCGAGGAACTGGCGGAACTGCAGACCGCGACCGCCGAACGGCCGCACGAGCGCGCCGCGCAGCGCCGGCTGGCCCGCGAGATGACCACCCTGGTGCACGGCGAAGCGGCCACCGAGGCGGTCGAGCACGCGAGCCTGGCGCTGTTCGGCCGGGGCGAGTTGAGCCGGCTCGACGAGGCGACGCTGGCGGCCGCGCTGCGGGAGGCGTCCAATCACGAGGTCGCCCAGCTCAAACCGGGCGGACCGGACACCATCACCGATCTGCTGGTGGCCAGCGGGCTGGTGTCGAGCAAGGGCGCGGCCCGGCGCACCGTCAACGAGGGCGGCGCCTACGTCAACAACGTCCGGATCGAACGCGACGACTGGACGCCGCAGCCGTCGGACTTCCTGCACGGCCGCTGGTTGGTGCTGCGTCGGGGCAAGCGGAACATCGCGGGTGTCGAACGCGTTGGATGAGTGTCGCGCTCGGTCCGCCCACGCGGTGGCCGGGGCAGCCCGGCGAGGAGTCAGAAAATCGGCTCTGACCAGCCAGTTTGACTCTTCGTTAGCGCTGACGTAACTTATTGATCCGTCGTCGCGACGCGGAGAAAAACCGCCGAGCGCGACGGCCCTCCCAAGGGAATCCCACCTCGGTGGGTTCCTGTCCGTCCGCACTGTGAAGTACGCGGCTTAAACGCCGCGGATTCGCTGCGCGGCCGGGCGGGTGTGTTGTTTGAGAACTCAATAGTGTGTTTGGTGGTTTTTGTTTGTTGTTTGGTTTTTTGCCATGCCCGTGTTTTCCCGTTTGGCGGGTGTGGTGTTGTTTTTGCCAGTGATTTTCTGGACGTGTTTTGTTTGGAGAGTTTGATCCTGGCTCAGGACGAACGCTGGCGGCGTGCTTAACACATGCAAGTCGAACGGAAAGGCCCCTTCGGGGGTACTCGAGTGGCGAACGGGTGAGTAACACGTGGGTGACCTGCCCTGCACTCTGGGATAAGCCTGGGAAACTGGGTCTAATACCGGATATTCCCTTCTGGCCGCATGGTTGGTTGGGGAAAGCGTTATGTAGCGGTGTGGGATGGGCCCGCGGCCTATCAGCTTGTTGGTGGGGTGATGGCCTACCAAGGCGACGACGGGTAGCCGGCCTGAGAGGGTGACCGGCCACACTGGGACTGAGATACGGCCCAGACTCCTACGGGAGGCAGCAGTGGGGAATATTGCACAATGGGCGCAAGCCTGATGCAGCGACGCCGCGTGAGGGATGACGGCCTTCGGGTTGTAAACCTCTTTCAGCGCCGACGAAGCGTAAGTGACGGTAGGCGCAGAAGAAGCACCGGCCAACTACGTGCCAGCAGCCGCGGTAATACGTAGGGTGCGAGCGTTGTCCGGAATTACTGGGCGTAAAGAGCTCGTAGGTGGTTTGTCGCGTTGTCCGTGAAATCCCACGGCTTAACTGTGGGCGTGCGGGCGATACGGGCAGACTAGAGTGCTGCAGGGGAGACTGGAATTCCTGGTGTAGCGGTGGAATGCGCAGATATCAGGAGGAACACCGGTGGCGAAGGCGGGTCTCTGGGCAGCTACTGACGCTGAGGAGCGAAAGCGTGGGGAGCGAACAGGATTAGATACCCTGGTAGTCCACGCCGTAAACGGTGGGTACTAGGTGTGGGTTCTTTCCTAAGGATCCGTGCCGTAGCTAACGCATTAAGTACCCCGCCTGGGGAGTACGGCCGCAAGGCTAAAACTCAAAGGAATTGACGGGGGCCCGCACAAGCGGCGGAGCATGTGGATTAATTCGATGCAACGCGAAGAACCTTACCTGGGTTTGACATGCACAGGACGCGTCTAGAGATAGGCGTTCCCTTTGGGCCTGTGTGCAGGTGGTGCATGGCTGTCGTCAGCTCGTGTCGTGAGATGTTGGGTTAAGTCCCGCAACGAGCGCAACCCTTGTCCCATGTTGCCAGCGGGTGATGCCGGGGACTCATGGGAGACTGCCGGGGTCAACTCGGAGGAAGGTGGGGATGACGTCAAGTCATCATGCCCCTTATGTCCAGGGCTTCACACATGCTACAATGGCCGGTACAAAGGGCTGCGAAGCCGTGAGGTGGAGCGAATCCCTGCAAAGCCGGTCTCAGTTCGGATCGGGGTCTGCAACTCGACCCCGTGAAGTCGGAGTCGCTAGTAATCGCAGATCAGCAACGCTGCGGTGAATACGTTCCCGGGCCTTGTACACACCGCCCGTCACGTCATGAAAGTCGGTAACACCCGAAGCCGGTGGCCTAACCCGTCAGGGAGGGAGCCGTCGAAGGTGGGATCGGCGATTGGGACGAAGTCGTAACAAGGTAGCCGTACCGGAAGGTGCGGCTGGATCACCTCCTTTCTAAGGAGCGCCATGTACTGGTTTCCCCCGTCCCCGTGTCCGCGGGAGTGAGGCGGTTGGGAGAGTCGCCATTGCCTGTAGTGGGTGGTGGTGTGGTGCGCAGCAAACGTCGCTGACCCGAAACGGGGTTTCGGGGTCGGCGGGAACCACCGGCACACTATTGGGCTTTGAGGCAACAGGCCCGTTGTGGCCCCGCCTTTTGTGGTGGGGTTGGGTTGTTGTCGCCCCGTCTTTGGTGGTGGGGTGTGGTGTTTGATTTGTGGATAGTGGTTGCGAGCATCTAGCGGCGCATGCCCTCGTTTGTGGGGGTGTGTGTTGTGGTGTGGTGCAATGCGAGTTCTTCCGAGTTGTGTGTGTAAGTGTGTAAGGGCGCATGGTGGATGCCTTGGCACTGGGAGCCGATGAAGGACGTGGGAGGCTGCGATAAGCCTCGGGGAGCTGCCAACCGAGCTGTGATCCGAGGATGTCCGAATGGGGAAACCCGGCACGAGTGATGTCGTGTCACCCGGCACTGAATGTATAGGTGTCGGGGGGGAACGCGGGGAAGTGAAACATCTCAGTACCCGTAGGAAGAGAAAACAACCGTGATTCCGTCAGTAGTGGCGAGCGAACGCGGATGAGGCTAAACCGCGTGCATGTGATACCCGGCGGGGGTTGTGTGCGCGGTGTTGTGGGGCGTTTTCTTCTCAGGTCCGCCGGCCTGGGCAGGAGTGAGAAACCGTGGTGTTAGTCGAAGTGGCCTGGGATGGTCTGCCGTAGTGGGTGAGAGCCCCGTAGACGAAAACATCGCGGCTCCTGGAGAACGTTTCCCCGAGTAGCAGCGGGCCCGTGGAATCTGCTGTGAATCTGCCGGGACCACCCGGTAAGCCTAAATACTCCCCAGTGACCGATAGCGGATCAGTACCGTGAGGGAATGGTGAAAAGTACCCCGGGAGGGGAGTGAAAGAGTACCTGAAACCATGTGCCTACAACCCGTCAGAGCCCCCGGTGTGGGGTGATGGCGTGCCTTTTGAAGAATGAGCCTGCGAGTCAGGGGCATGTCGCGAGGTTAACCCGTTGGGGGGTAGCCGTAGCGAAAGCGAGTCTGAATAGGGCGTATCCGACCTGTTGGGGTTGGTGTAGTGGCATGTTCTGGACCCGAAGCGGGGTGATCTACCCATGGCCAGGGTGAAGCGCGGGTAAGACCGCGTGGAGGCCCGAACCCACTTAGGTTGAAGACTGAGGGGATGAGCTGTGGGTAGGGGTGAAAGGCCAATCAAACTCCGTGATAGCTGGTTCTCCCCGAAATGCATTTAGGTGCAGCGTCGCGTGGTTCTTGCCGGAGGTAGAGCTACTGGATGGCCGATGGGCCCTCACAGGTTACTGACGTCAGCCAAACTCCGAATGCCGGCAAGGTGTAGCGCGGCAGTGAGACGGCGGGGGATAAGCTCCGTGCGTCGAGAGGGAAACAGCCCAGATCGCCGGCTAAGGCCCCTAAGTGTGTGCTAAGTGGGAAAGGATGTGCAGTCGCGAAGACAACCAGGAGGTTGGCTTAGAAGCAGCCATCCTTGAAAGAGTGCGTAATAGCTCACTGGTCAAGTGATTGTGCGCCGATAATGTAGCGGGGCTTAAGCACACCGCCGAAGCCGCGGCAGCCACGTTGTGTGGCTGGGTAGGGGAGCGTCCCCATATCGGTGAAGTCACCAAGTGATTGGTGGTGGAGGTGTGGGGAGTGAGAATGCAGGCATGAGTAGCGATAAGGCAAGTGAGAACCTTGCCCGCCGGAAGACCAAGGGTTCCTGGGCCAGGCCAGTCCGCCCAGGGTGAGTCGGGACCTAAGGCGAGGCCGACAGGCGTAGTCGATGGACAACGGGTTGATATTCCCGTACCCGTGTATGAGCGACCCTGGTGAATCCATTCTGCTAACCGCCCAAAACCCGGCCGATCACCTTTCGGGGTGACGGTTGGGGGCTGCGCGGGACCCGGGTGGGTAGTAGCCAAGCGATGGGGTGACGCAGGAAGGTAGCCGTACCAGCGAGTGGTAGTGCTGGGGTAAGCCTGTAGGGCGAGGGATAGGCAAATCCGTCCCTTGTGTGCCTGAGAGGTGATGCATAGCCGAGTGAGGCGAATTCGGTGATCCTATGCTGTCGAGAAAAGCCTCTAGCGAGCGCATACACGGCCCGTACCCCAAACCGACACAGGTGGTCAGGTAGAGAATACCGAGGCGTACGAGTGAACTGTGGTTAAGGAACTCGGCAAAATGCCCCCGTAACTTCGGGAGAAGGGGGACCCACGTACCGTGAACGTCCTTGCGGCGGGAGCGGGGGTGGGTGGCACAGACCAGCGAGAAGCGACTGTTTACTAAAAACACAGGTCCGTGCGAAGTCGCAAGACGATGTATACGGACTGACGCCTGCCCGGTGCTGGAAGGTTAAGAGGACCCGTTAACCCTTCGGGGTGAAGCGGAGAATTTAAGCCCCAGTAAACGGCGGTGGTAACTATAACCATCCTAAGGTAGCGAAATTCCTTGTCGGGTAAGTTCCGACCTGCACGAATGGCGTAACGACTTCTCGACTGTCTCAACCACAGACTCGGCGAAATTGCACTACGAGTAAAGATGCTCGTTACGCGCGGCAGGACGAAAAGACCCCGGGACCTTTACTACAACTTGGTATTGGTGCTCGATGCGGTTTGTGTAGGATAGGTGGGAGACTGTGAAGCCTGGACGCCAGTTCGGGTGGAGTCGTCGTTGAAATACCACTCTGATCGTATTGGGCATCTAACCTCGAACCCTGAATCGGGTTCAGGGACAGTGCCTGGCGGGTAGTTTAACTGGGGCGGTTGCCTCCTAAAAGGTAACGGAGGCGCCCAAAGGTTCCCTCAACCTGGACGGCAATCAGGTGTTGAGTGTAAGTGCACAAGGGAGCTTGACTGCGAGACGGACGTGTCAAGCAGGGACGAAAGTCGGGACTAGTGATCCGGCACCCCCGAGTGGAAGGGGTGTCGCTCAACGGATAAAAGGTACCCCGGGGATAACAGGCTGATCTTCCCCAAGAGTCCATATCGACGGGATGGTTTGGCACCTCGATGTCGGCTCGTCGCATCCTGGGGCTGGAGCAGGTCCCAAGGGTTGGGCTGTTCGCCCATTAAAGCGGCACGCGAGCTGGGTTTAGAACGTCGTGAGACAGTTCGGTCTCTATCCGCCGCGCGCGTCAGAAGCTTGAGGAAACCTGTCCCTAGTACGAGAGGACCGGGACGGACGAACCTCTGGTACACCAGTTGTCCCGCCAGGGGCACCGCTGGATAGCCACGTTCGGACAGGATAACCGCTGAAAGCATCTAAGCGGGAAACCCCTTCCAAGACCAGGCTTCTCACCCTCCAGGAGGGATAAGGCCCCCCGCAGAACACGGGATTGATAGGCCAGACCTGCACGCACAGCAATGTGTTGAGGGAACTGGCACTAACCGGCCGAAAACTTACACACACCAACCACACCAACCGTGTGTGTGCTCGCAACCACACCCATCCACAACCAAACCCCACCCCACCACCAAAACAAAACCGGGGCTTGCAAGAATCACATAGAGTTACGGTGGTCAATAGCGGCAGGGAAACGCCCGGTCCCATCCCGAACCCGGAAGCTAAGCCTGCCAGCGCCGATGATACTGCCCACAACGGGTGGAAAAGTAGGACACCGCCGAACACACACACC
>Ga0310826_101176_pt1 | contig 15160 bp, 10 predicted proteins | sample WT_ome_FD_201306 | JGI IMG/M metagenome (GOLD analysis project Ga0310826, IMG submission 201306) | Sorghum-adapted microbial communities enriched on wild type (WT) sorghum from Joint BioEnergy Institute, Emeryville, California, United... ... | reverse complement strand
GAAGCTGGCCGCGCTGAAGCGGGAGTATCAGGAGGTCTACCGGCAGTACACGGAGACGCGGAGCCGGCTGCGCGAGCTGGAGGACGCTTCGCGGCAAAACATGCAGATGCTGGACCTGTACAAGTTCCAGCTGACCGAGATCGACGACGCCCGGCTGAAGCCCGGCGAGGACGAGGCGCTGCAGGACGAGCGCCGGTGGCTCGCGCACGCCGAGCGGCTCATGCGGAACGCGGCCGAGGCGTACGAGCTGATTTACGGCCCCTCCGGGCTGGACGCGCTGGCCCGGGCGATCTCGCGGCTCGAGGAGATCCGCAAGTACGACGCCGCGGCCGTCGAACCGCTGCTCGAGCAGCTGCAGTCGGCCTATTACCAGGCGGAGGATGTCGCGTACCAGCTGCGCGATTACCGCGACCGCATCGAGGCGAACCCCGGGCGGCTGGCCGAGATCGAAGACCGGCTGGACCTGCTGCACGGCCTCAAGCGCAAGTACGGCGAGCGCGTCGAGGACATTCTCGCGTACCGGGACAAAATCGCCGACGCCATTGACAAGATGGAGAACCGGGACGAGCATCTGCAGCGGCTGCGCGAGGAGGAGCGGAAGCTGCGCGGGCAGGCGCTGGAGCTGGCGCTCGCGCTGTCGGAGCAGCGCCGGCTCGCGGCGGACCGGCTCGCGGGGGAGATCGAAGGCGAGCTCAGGGAGCTGCATATGGAGCGCACGACGTTCAAGGTGCAGCTTGACCAGCCAACGGGCGGGGACGGGGAGCCGAAGCCGGGGCCCCACGGCATCGACGAGGCGATGTTCCTGTTCTCCGCGAACCCGGGCGAGCCGCCGAAGCCGCTGGCGAAGATCGCGTCCGGCGGTGAAATGTCGCGCATCATGCTCGCGCTGAAGACGGTCTTCGCCGCGATCGACGGGGTGCCGGTGCTCGTATTCGACGAGGTGGACACGGGCGTCAGCGGCCGCGCCGCGCAGGCCATCGCGGAGAAGCTGTCGAAGCTGTCCCGGCGCTGCCAGGTGTTCGCGATCACGCACCTGCCGCAGGTCGCCTGCATGGCCGACCATCATTACGGCATCCGCAAGACGGCGGCCGGCGAGCGCACGACGACGACGGTCGAGCCGCTTGCGGGCATCGGACGGGTCGAGGAGCTGGCGCGCATGCTGGGCGGCGTGGAGGTCACGGACAAGACGCGCCACCACGCCCAGGAGATGCTCGATCTGGCCGAGCGGAAGAAGGGCGCCTGAAAGACCTGAAAGGCAGTCGGGGAATGATTTATCGGTCATAAAAGAAAAGGGGCGGGGATACCTTAAAGGTACGCCAACAGGGCGAAGCACAAGACACGGGAGCGGCAGCTTCCGCGGCTTCAATCGCATCGGGCGGCCCCCGGGGTCCCGCGCCCGCGCCGACTCGAAGCCGCGAGAACCGCATGCCGGGAAAGTTCCGACATGCGGTTCATCGGCGGCTTTTTTGCTATGCGCCGTCCGCATCCCGTCCGCTGTTCATCCAGATTCCCTGAAGGAGCGTGAATCCATTGAATGGCAGCGCACGGATCCGCTGGGTTGGTCTGTTGCTCGCAATCCTCGTCTGTTCGGCCGGATTCTCCGCCCCGTTCCGGCATTACGCCGCCTTCCCCGACGAGCTGAAACTGTTTCTCGGCCAGCTCAGACAGCTCGACTATACGATGCCGGTGCACGCCGACATCACGGTCGATCCTTCCATCGTCAACATCAACGGTTCGGACAGCCGCACGGTCAAAGTTGACCTTCGCAAGCCGCTGTCGATCACGCCGCAGTCGAGCGGCATCGCCAGGCTGCAAATGAAATTATTCGGTACGATTCCTTTCAAGACGGTCACCGTCAATGTCGTTCCCGAACTGAAGGTGATTCCCGGCGGCCAGACGATCGGCGTCAAAGTGAAATCGGACGGCATCATGGTCGTCGGCCATCACCAGGTGAAGACGGAAAGCGGCGAGAAGATGTCGCCCGCCCAGTCGGCCGGCATCCGCCTTGGTGATCTGATCAAGAGCGCGAACGGCGAGAAGCTCAGGGATGTGGGCCGGATGGCGAAGCTGGTCGAACAGACCGGCCGGACGGGCGGAACGCTGAGGCTCGAGATCGAGCGGGGAGCCGAGAAGTTCGTGAAGGAGCTGAAGCCGGTCTACGACGCGGAAGACCGGGCATGGCGGCTCGGCCTGTACATCCGGGACTCCGCGGCCGGTGTGGGCACGCTGACGTTCTACGCGCCGGAACATGGCGTATACGGCGCCCTGGGGCACATCATCACCGACATGGACACGCAGGCGCCGATCCGGGTCGGAGAAGGGCAGATCGTGCAGTCGAGCGTCACGTCGATCAACAAGAGCTCCAGCGGCGAGCCCGGAGAGAAACGGGCGCATTTCGTCAAGGAGGGCAAGGTGCTCGGCACCGTCGAGCGCAACACGCCGTTCGGCATCTTCGGCCGGATGAGCGAGCTGCCGAAGCCCAGCTACGACGACAAGGCGATTCCGGTCGCGTTCGCCGACGAAGTGAAGGAAGGGCCGGCGCATATCCTGACGGTGGTCGACGGCGAGAAGGTGGAGAAATTCGATATCATGATCACGCGCGCGATGCGGCAGACCGAGCCGGCGACGAAGGGCATGATCATCAAGATCACCGACGAGAAGCTGCTCAAGCGAACGGGCGGCATCGTGCAGGGGATGTCGGGCAGCCCGATCATCCAGAACGGCAAGCTGGTCGGCGCCGTCACCCATGTGTTCGTCAACGATCCTTCGTCGGGATACGGCTGCTATATCGAATGGATGCTCGGAGACGCCGGCATTCTGCCGAACCGGGAGCAGCGGAAGCTTAAGGCGGGTTGACGCCCTAAGCTTTCGTTTGCTTCATTTCGGATTTGTCGAAAAATGTTGAACCGGCCAGAAATAACGTAGATTTTGAAATAAATTTTTATTATATTCATTTAGCAAAAAAAAGTAAAGAAAAATTTTGGCTCGGGAAGGAATTTCCTTTGCCGTGTCGAAACCGAAATATATCGGGGAGGAAAACTCGCCTTCCAAGTGAATCCCATGCGAATAAGGAGGACTCACACCTTGCAGAAAATTGAAGTATTGCTGGCAGACGACAACCGTGAATTCACGAATCTGCTCTCCGAGTACATCTCAGAACAGAGCGACATGACGGTCACGGGCGTAGCCTACAACGGCGAAGAAGTGCTTCGGCTGCTGGAGGAATCCCGCAAGGCGCCGGACGTCCTCATCCTGGACATCATCATGCCCCATCTCGACGGCCTTGGCGTGCTGGAACGGCTGCGCGACATGGATCTGAACCCGATGCCGAAGATCATCATGCTGACGGCATTCGGTCAAGAGAATATTACGCAGAAGGCGGTACAGCTCGGCGCGTCGTACTACATACTGAAGCCTTTTGACATGGAAATTTTGGCGAACCGGATCCGCCAGCTGGTGAACAACCCCGTAATGTCGCCGTCCGCAAGCTATGGCACGGTGCTGCAGAAATCGGCAAACGTCGTGCCGATCGCCAAGAGCAAAAATCTCGACGCCAACATCACGAGCATCATCCACGAAATCGGCGTGCCCGCGCATATCAAGGGGTACCAGTACCTGCGCGAAGCGATCACGATGGTGTACAACAACATCGAGATTCTGGGCGCCATCACGAAGACTTTGTATCCTGCGATCGCGGAGAAGTTCAAGACGACGCCGTCCCGCGTCGAGCGCGCCATCCGGCATGCGATCGAAGTCGCCTGGACGCGCGGCAACATCGACTCGATCAGCCATCTGTTCGGCTACACGGTGAACATGAGCAAGTCGAAGCCGACGAACAGCGAGTTCATCGCGATGGTGGCCGACAAACTCAGGATCGAGCACAAGGTGTCGTAAGTCCGGCCGCGATACGGTTATCGGCCCGACCGGAGTCCGGAGCGAGTCCAATCCTTGTCAATAAGCCCCTGTTCATCGGTTTGCAGCCAAACCGGTGATCAGGGGTGTTTTGTTTCGCGCGGATGTCGCCCGAAAACCATCAAGGTGGAGAGCAACGGTGTGACCGGAAGCTTCAAGCTGACGCACTGGAAGGACACGCCCTGCGAAGTCTCGACCTACCAGACGATCACCGGGCTCGGCAACGGCACCTAGTACCCTGTCAGCCTGGGTGCTGAACAGCGGCGGACAGAACACCGTCCATCTCTATGCCAAACATTACGGCGGACCGGAGCGCAGCGCGGATCTTCCGACCAGCCCGGTCAAATGGGTGAAGGTGAAAATCGAGAACATCCACGTGACGAACGGGCAGATCGAGATCGGCGTCTATTCGGACGCGAATGCCTACAACTGGATGACCTCGACCACGTCAAGCTGTACAGGACGAGCTGATCGGTTTCGCCCGCGGGCAGTCCGGCGGACGCGCATTCCGCCGGACTGCCTTTTTCGCATGGGGGCGGGTCAAAGAAAAATATTATACGCCCCGCCGAGTTTTTTTATATGTATCCATCGTTGAAAGCGTTTTATAATTTCGCTAGGCCAAAGCGAAGGGGGATTCGACAGATGAAAAAACGGATCGTTGGCATGCTCGCATGCGTGCTCGTGTTCGCGCTGGCGGCATGCGCGCCGGACAGGAGCGGACAGACGGGCGGGGAAAACAACGGCAGCGACGGCCAAGCGCGCCAGGAACAGACTGCCGGAGGGGGCGAAGCGGCGGAGAACAAGCCGGACAAACTGATCGTCTGGTCCAACGACGATCCCAAGCATGTGGCCGCGGTGGAGCGTCTCGCCGAAGCGTTCACGGCCGAAACCGGCGTATCGGTGGATATCGTGCCGGTCACCGGCTCCGAACAGGTGCAGAAGCTCGCGCTTGCGGCGCCGGCCGGCAACGGTCCGGACCTGTTCTACCAGCCGCAGGACCGTCTGGGGGACATCGTCGTGCAAGGCCTGGCCGAGCCGCTCGATCTGCCGGCGGAGGAGCTTGCGCAATACAGCGAAGCGGCGATCAGCGCCGTTCAGTACGAAGGGGCGATCTACGGCTTCCCGATCTCGATCGAGACGTACGCGGTGTTCTACAACAAGGATCTCGTCGACCGGGTGCCCGACGCCATCGAGGATGTCGCACGGGAGTACGGTCGGCTGACGAACGCGGACAGTGACCAATACGCGTTCCTGATGGTGCCGGATTTCTATTATACGATCCCGTTCATCACGAACTACGGCGGCTACATCTTCGGCGAATCGGACGGCAAGTATGATCCGAAGGATCTCGGGCTGAACAGTGACGGCACGATCCGGGGGATGGAGGCTTTCGCCCGGTTCGTCGGGGACAACGCCATTCCGCCGACGATGACGATCGACATCATGGATACGCTGTTCCACGAGGGCAAGGTCGGCATGGTCATCAACGGGCTGTGGGCGATGAAGCCGTATGCGGACCGGCTCGGCGACCGGCTCGGGACGGCAGCGATTCCGACCGTGAACGGCATTCCGGCCGCTTCCTTCGTCGGCGTCAAGTCCTGGTTCATTTCCTCGTATTCGAAGCATCCGGATTGGGCGAAGCGGCTCGCCCTGTATCTGACGAGCGAGAGCAGCGGGGACATCTACCACGAGGAGACCGGCGAGATCCCCGCGAATCCGGGAGCGCAGCAGAATATCGGCGATCCGCTGTATGCCGGGTTCGTCGAGCAGATTGCCAGCGGCATCCCGATGCCGAACATTCCGGAGATGAGCGCGGTGTGGGAGATGGACAAGGCCGTGGACTTCATCGTGCAGGGGGAGGATCCGAAATCCGTGCTGGATGAGATCACCGGACAGATCGCGGCCCAGATCCAGACCTATGGCCATTGATCCTTTGTGCCGGGGAGGGGGTTGACGCGCGCGGCGGCGCGCGACGCTCCCTTTGCTTCATGGCGCAAAGCGCGGCACGGGTTCGCCGTCATCGATGGGAGGAATCATCATGGAACCGCAAGTCGACAGGCCGACGCGGCATACCGCGCACCGGCCGTGGCTGGCCGTGGCGCTGTCGGTGTTGTTCGCGGGGCTCGGACAGCTCTACAACCGCAGCTACTTCAAAGGCATCGCGCTGATCGTGCTGGAGATCGCGTTCATCGTCACGTTCAAAGACTTCATCGGTCTCGGGCTGTGGGGGATCGCGACGCTGGGCACGATTCCGAGGGTGGACCATTCGATTTTCCTGCTCGTGTACGGGCTGCTGTCGCTGATCTTGCTGGCGATCGCCGCCCTGGTCTATGCCCTCAACATCCGGGACGCCAGGATCCAGGCCGAGCGGATCGCCCGCGGATGGCGCCGGCCGAAGCTGCGCGAGTCGGTGAAGCAGGCCTATCTGGCGAGCTTTCCCTATCTGCTGACGGCGCCGGGAATTCTCATGCTGATTTTTGTCGTCATCTTCCCGCTGATGTTCGCCATATCGCTCGCTTTCACGAACTATGACCTGTACCATTCGCCGCCGCGCCATCTCGTCGACTGGGTCGGAATCGACAACTTCGTCAATCTCGTGACCGTGCCGATCTGGAACCGATCGTTCCTGAGCGTGCTGTCCTGGACGCTGGTCTGGACGGTCGTCTCCACGACGCTGCAGATCGCGCTGGGCCTTTTTCTGGCGGTGCTGGTGAACGACCGGCGCATCCGCTTCAAGCGGCTGATCCGCACGATCCTGATCCTGCCGTGGGCGATTCCGAACTTCGTCACGATCATGATTTTCTCGGCGCTGTTCAACGATCAGTTCGGCGCGATCAACCGGTCGATCCTGAAGGCGCTGAACATCGCGCCGGTTCCCTGGCTGACGGATCCGCTGTACACGAAAATCGCGCTCATCGGCATCCAGACGTGGCTGGGCTTTCCGTTTCTGTTCGCGCTGTTCACCGGGGTGCTGCAGAGCATTTCGCACGATGTCTACGAGGCGGCGGACGTGGACGGCGCCACGCGCTGGCAGAAATTCCGGCACATCACGCTTCCGCACGTGCTGTTCGCCACGGCGCCGCTGCTCATTATCCAGTACACGGCGAATTTCAACAATTTCAACATCATCTATCTGTTCAACGGGGGAGGACCCGCCGTTCGCGGCCAAACCGCCGGCGGGACGGACATTCTGATCTCGTGGGTGTACAAACTCACCTTCACGACGAACAATTACAACATGGCGGCGGCCGTATCGCTGATCATCGGCGTGATCGTCATCGCCTTCGCCTTCTTCCAGTTCCGGAGGACGAGGTCGTTCCGGGAGGAGCGTGAACACTAGATGAACAGACGCATGAAATCGGCGTTGGAGGTTGCGGGCATCTACCTGATCATCGGCCTGATGGCCGTCGTCGTCTTCTATCCGCTCGCCTGGGCGGTCGGGCTGTCCTTCAGCGCCGGCACGAGCCTGTACTCGACCGGCATCATCCCGAAGCAGACGACGCTGGACCATTACCGCTGGCTGTTCGCCAGCCCGGACAGCAACTACCCCACCTGGTACCGCAACACGCTTTACGTCTCGACGCTGAACAGCCTGCTGTCGGTCGTTCTCACTTCGATGACGGCGTATGCGCTGTCGCGGTTCGATTTTGTCGGGCGCAGGTCGGGAATGTACGTTTTTCTGCTGCTGCAGATGTTTCCGGTCATGATGGCGATGGTGGCGATCTATATTTTCCTGAACCTGATCGGGCTGCTCAACACGCTGATCGGCCTGGTCCTGATCTATGCCGGAGGCCAGATTCCGTTCAATGCCTGGCTCGTGAAGGGGTATATGGACACGATCTCGCGGGAGCTCGACGATGCGGCGAAAATCGACGGCGCGGGGCCGATCCGGCTGTTCATCCGCATCCTGCTGCCGCTCATCGCGCCGATTCTGTCGATCGTCGCCCTGACCAACTTCATGCTGCCGATCTTCGATTTCATCCTGCCGTCGATCATTCTGCACGACAAGGACAAATATACGCTTGCGGTGGGATTGTACCAGTTCGTGAATGAGCGTTATTCCGGCAACTTCACCGTGTTTGCGGCGGGAGCGATTCTGATCGCCATGCCGGTCGCGGCCGTCTATCTCTTCCTCCAGAAGTATCTGATTTCGGGTCTGGCCGCCGGCGGCACGAAAGGCTGACGCCGCCAAAGCATCAGACCGACATCAATCGCAAAGGAGCCGTTATGGATGAAGAAAAGAACGCTGATCAAAGGCGCGGACATCTCGTTCGTCGATGAGATCGAGAGCGAGGGCGGCGCATACTTCGACAACGGCGTGCGCCGGGACGTGCTCGACATCCTGAAGGACAGCGGGATCAATGCCGCGCGGCTGCGCGTCTGGAATGACCCGGATTCCGGTTATTGCAACCCGGAGAGGACAATCCGGATGGCGAAAAGGATCAAGGAAAAGGGGCTGCATTTCCTGCTCGACTTCCACTACTCCGACTATTGGGCCGACCCGTCCAAACAGACGATGCCGAAAGCCTGGCGCAACCTGGACGTTCCCGGGCTCGTGCGGGAGGTGGAATCGTTCACGGCTTCGTTCCTGCGGGAGCTGGACAAGGCCGGCGCGTTGCCCGACATGGTGCAGATCGGCAACGAGATCACGAACGGGATGCTGTGGGACGCGGGCCGGGTAGGCGGAGAATATGACACGCCGGAACAATGGGACAAGTTGAGGGCGCTTGTCGCGGCCGGCGTCCGCGGCGTGCGTTCCGTGTCCACGGAGGAGAGCCCGATCCCGGTGATGATACATACCGACCGCGGCGGGGACAATGCGGGCAGCCGGTATTTCTACGACAAGCTGGAGGCCGGCGGGATCGATTACGATGTGATCGGGCTCTCCTATTATTCCTGGTGGCACGGCACGCTGGAGGATTTCTCGGCCAACCTGCGCGATCTGGCCGTACGGTACGGGAAGCCGATCGTCGCCGTCGAGGTCGCCTATCCGTGGACGATGTCGCCGCCGGACGACAACCCGCTCATTTTCAACAAGGAAGAGTGGATCTATCCGGGCTTTCCGCCGACCGTCGACGGGCAGCGCAGATGGCTGCTGGAGCTGATGCGGCGGATCCGGGAAGTGCCGGACGGGCTCGGGCTCGGACTCTATTATTGGGAGCCGTGCTGGATACCGTCCAAGCCGTCATGGTCGGTGGGGCACGAGAACAACTGGGCGAACCTCACCCTGTTCGATTTCAAGGGCAACAAGCTGCCTTCGCTCGACGCGTTTCTCGAGGAGTGAAAGCCTTCCCGTCCGGAAAACCCGAAGCGGATTGTCCCGCGGAGATTGATGGAAGCGCCGTACATCCTTCATAATGGGAGTGATCAACGCTCGGATGGTGACGGCTCGTGAAGTGGGGCGACGAGAACATCCGCTACGTGTTCACGCCGATGGAACGCTGGCTTCCGCTGTTTCTCGAATCCATAGGCTACAGCGCCTGGGAGCGCATCTTCGAACGTCCCGAGGGCTATCCGTACTACCATTGGCTGCACACGCTGGACGGGGAAGGACGATTCGAACTGTACGGCGATGTGTTCAGGCTGACGAGGGGCAAAGGCGTGCTGCTGGCGCCCTTAACGCCGCACAGTTATTATCCGGTGTCCGACCGTTGGGCGACCATCTATCTGACTTTCGGAGGTTCGGCGGCGCCGGCGATCCTGGAGTCGCTGGGCATGAACACGACGGTCTTCTACGAGGAGGGGGATGATCATTCGTTCGACGAGCTGTTCCACGACCTGCTCCTCCGGATCAAGCGGTCCCCGTCGCACTCGGATATCGAGGTTTCTTCCGATCTTTATCATTTTCTCGTGCGGCTGCGCAAATTCGGGATGATGAACGACAGCCCGTCGCTGTCCCAATACTACCGCAGGCTGGCGCCCATCCTGAAATGGATGGAGCAGCATCTGGCGGACAACATCGGTCTTGCGGAGATGGCCGAATACGCGAACATGGGCATACACGGCCTGCACGAGCTGTTCCAGCAGGCGTTCGGCATGAGCCCGTATTCGTATTTCCTCCAGATGCGCCTGCGCGAAGCGAAGCGCATCATGCTGCAGCACCCGGACAAGGCGCTCCGCGAGGTGGCGGAGCAGACGGGATTCAATGACGTCAGCCATTTCGTCGCCACTTTCCGGAAGAAGGAAGGCATCACGCCGGGCAAGTACAGGGAACTGCATCTGAACGCCGAACAGAAGGAAGGCATGCGGGAGAAAAAAAGTTGAGCAAGGGCGGAAAAGGCCCGGTTTCCTTGAATGTGCACCGCTTCACGAATCGGCTTCCGTCCTGCCATCGGGGAAGCGGCGATATGGCGGTCACTGCGTTCAAATGTTTCCTTTACTGGGCAGAAACCGTGTTGTATCCTGTTGTGACAGGGTGGTGTTGATTCATGCTCTCGTATCGGCGCGGGATGGTTGATCGTTTTCCGGGAATGAATCGCAGCGTGCTGGCGGCGGGAAGGCGGCATACCGTCGGGCTGAAAGCCGACGGCACCGTCGTCGCCGCCGGCGACAACCGGCTCGGCCAATGCGGCGTGGACGGCTGGAGCGGGATCGTGGCGGTCGCCGCGGGCAATGTCCATCTGGCGACGAACACGGGCAACGCGCATACGGTCGGCCTGCGCGATGACGGCACGGTTGTCGCGGCGGGCTGGAACCGGCACGGGCAGTGCGAGACGGGCGAATGGCGGGACATCGTCGCCATCGCGGCGGGCTGGTGCCGGACCGTCGGGCTTCGCGCGGACGGGACGGTCGTGGCGACGGGCCGGAATCTGGAAGGCGAATGCGAGACGGACGATTGGCGCGGCATCGTGGCGATCTCGGCCGGCGATTGGCATACGATCGGCGTACGCGAAGACGGCACGGTCGTCGCGGCGGGCAACAACCGGCATCGCCAGTGTGAAGTCGGGGAATGGCGGGATATCGTCGCGGTTGCGGCGGGCTATCTGCACACGGTCGGTTTGCGGGCGGACGGCGCCGTGGTCGCCGCGGGGAACGTCCGGGCCGGCCAATGCGCGGTGGACGGCTGGCGGGATATCGTGGCGATCGCGGCGGGCAGCCTGCACACCGTCGGGCTGAAAGCCGACGGAACGGTGGTGGCGACCGGGGACAACGCGTTCGGCCAATGCGAGGTCGGCGATTGGCGCGGCATCGTGGCGGTTGCGGCGGGCTGCGCCCATACCGTCGGGCTGAAAGCCGACGGAACGGTGGTGGCAACCGGGGACAATGCGCACGGCCAATGCGAGGTCGGCGGCTGGAGCGATATCCGGCTGCCGGACCGTTCCCAACAACCGTAAATCAGGCTGGATCATGCAAGCCGGGGCACAGGCCCCGATTTTTTGCATGCAAAGGGGCATTGACAACCGCTTTCACAATCAAGTAGTATATACATGTATACAAGTGAAAGCGCTTAGAAAGGAGAGGTTGTATTGAAGCTTGTAGGGTACGCCCTGGGGATGTTCCGATCGGAGCTCGAGGACGCCGTCGGCGCGGAACATGTCACCGATATCGACGAGAAGCTCCGGGAAGCCGCGGTGGACCAGTATTGGCTGACGCACATGTGGAAAGATAAAAGGGATGATCTACCGCTGCCGCTGTTCGTTGTCAGGCCCGCCACCACGGAAGAGGTCGCGAGCGTCGTCCGCATCTGCAACACCTACAAGGTGCCGGTCGTCCCGCGCGGCGGCGGGTCCGGAACGCAGGGCGGAGCGGCGACGATGTACGGCGGCATCGTGCTCGATCTGACGCGCATGGACCGCATCATCGAGATCAACGAGCATTCTCTCACGCTGACCGCGGAGTCGGGCATCAACGGCCGGGTGCTGGAGAACAGGCTCAATGAGCAGGGGCTGATGCTCGCGCACTATCCCGCGTCCGTCGATTACGCCACGCTCGGCGGGTATCTGGCCGCCCGGGGGTCGGGCGTCATGTCCACGAAGTACGGAAAGGCCGAAGACATGGTGTTGTCCGTCGAGATCGTGCTCCCCGACGGCAGGGTGATCGAGACGTTGCCGGTGCCGAACCACGCGGCCGGTCCGGGATTGCTGCAGCTGTTCGTCGGTTCCGAAGGGACGCTGGGCGTCATTACGAAGGCGACGATGCGGCTGGAGCCGATTCCGGAAGCGCGCGTGTTCCGGATGTTCCGGTTCCCCACGGTCAACGACGGTCTGGAAGCCGGCAGACAGATCATGACGAAGCGGCTGAATCCGGCGGTCATCCGGCTGTACGATCCGGGCTCGACGAAGCATTCGCTGAAGGACACCGGGCTGGATGTGGAAGGCGTCGTCATGGTCGTCATGACGGACGGCATCCGCGAGATCGCCGAGATCCAGATGTCCGGAATCATCGGCGTCTGCCAGGCCAACGGCGCGGAGGATCTCGGCGAGGAGCCGGGGCTTTACTGGTGGAACCACCGCTACGATTTCTACAAACCGCCGCTGCAGCCCGCCTATCCCCTCATGTACGGCACGGTGGAGACCGTGACGACCTACGACAACATCAAGCGGCTGTACGCGGCCAAGAAGAGCGTGGTGGAGAACAACTACAAGTCGTGGGGCGCGCGGTATACGGCGCATTTCTCGCACTGGTACCCCTGGGGCGCCATGATTTACGACCGGTTCTATATCGATCATCCGCCGGAAGACGCGGAAGAGGCGCTCCGGCTGCACAACCGGATTTGGGCCGACTGCTCGCGGGTCAATCTGGCGCACGGCGCGTTGCTGAACGAGCACCACGGCATCGGCCTGAAGCTGGGGTGGCTCATGCGCGAGCAGTACGGCGAAGCCTTCGACCTGCTGTGCGGCATCAAGCGGTTGGTCGACCCGAAGGGCATCATGAATCCGGGCAAACTCGGATTCGGCATCTGGTGAGACCGGCAAGGAGAGGCGCAACGTCATGAAATCGCTCGTCTACGAAGGCAATCATACGCTGGCATGGAAGGAAACGGACATCCCGTCGATCGCTCCCGGGGAAGTGCTGATCCGGACGGCCTATACGGGGATTTGCGGCACCGATCTGCTGATCTGGCATGACAAGCATATCCGGGTCAGGCCGCCGGTCATTCTCGGCCACGAGTTTTCCGGATACATCGAACGGGCGGGCAGCCCGGATTCGCCCTTCAAACCCGGCGACCGGGTGATCGTCGAACCGCTGCTGTCCTGCGGAAGGTGCAAGGGATGTCTGCAGGGCGACTACAATCTGTGCACGGCGATCAAGCTGATCGGCATCGATGTCGACGGCAGCATGACGCAGTTCGTCAAGTCGCCGGAGAACAAGCTGATCCGCATCCCCGACCGGGTGTCCATGCAGGATGCGGCGTTCGTCGAGCCGCTCGCGGTCGCGGTGCACATGATCCGCCAGGCGGGCGGAGTCAAGGGAAACGAGACGGTGCTGGTCGCCGGCGCGGGACCGATCGGATTGATTGCCGCCGCCCTGGCGCGAATGCACGGCGCGAAGGTTCTGATCTCCGAAATCATGCCGTACCGGATCGGGAAGGCGAAGGAGCTCGGCTTCGAAGTCATCGACGCGCAACAGCCGGTCGGCGACTGCGTTCGCAATGTGACGGACGGCCGGGGAGCGGATGTCGCGTTCGAAGCGACCGGCGTTCCGGCCGCGTTCGCAGGCTGCGTCGACGCGGTCGGCGTCAAGGGGCGCGTCGTCATCGTCGGACTGCCGAAGTCGCTCCACTCGCTGGACACGAACCAGGTGGTGGCCAAGGAGTTGTCGATCACCGGTTCGCGGGTCTATACGCGGGCGGACTTCGAAGAAGCGCTCCGGCTGATCGAAGACGGCCGGATTCGCCCGCGGGATTTCATCAGCAAGACGATTCCGCTCGATGAGGCCATCGAATCCGGCTTCGAAGCGATCGAGCGCGGAGAGCCGGCCATCAAGATCATGCTCGACCACGGCTGCGGGGATGAAGCGCGATGAGCGGACGCTATGTCATCGGCATCGACCACGGCTCGGGCGGCTGCAAGGTGACCTGCCTTGAGCGGAGCGGGAGCATCGTCGCCGAGGCCTATGTCCCGTATCCGTCCCATTACGAGCGCCCGAGATGGGTGGAGCAGGAGCCGGAGCGGTGGATCGAGGCGGCCGTGGAAGGCATCCGCAAGGCGCTGCGCGGCTTCTCGCCGAAGCAGCGGGCCGAAGTCGCGGCCATCGGCTTCTCCGCTCCGCACCACGTCGCGGTGCTGCTCGACAGGGACCGCCGGGTGATCCGCCGGGCGATCATGTGGAACGACCAGCGCAGCGACGAGGAATCGAACCACCTGATCGAACATTATGGCGACCGGATCTACCGCATCGCGCGCAACCGTCCGGCGCCGACGTGGACGCTGAGCCAGATGCTCTGGCTGTCCAGGCACGAGCCGGAAGTTTACGGCCGCATCGACCGGATCGTGTTCATGAAAGACTACGTGCGCTACCGGTTCTGCGGCGAGCTTGCGACCGACTACATCGACGCCGGCGGCACGCTGTTTTTCGACATCCCCGGCCGGAAATGGTCGGACGAGCTGCTTTCCCTGATTTCGCTGGACAAATCGGTGCTGCCCGAGCTCAAGAAACCGACGGACGTTCACGGCGGATTGCTGTCGGACATGGCCGAGCGGCTCGGCCTGCCCGCGGGCATTCCGGTCGTGGTCGGCACCGCCGATACGGCGGCGGAAATCTACGGCGCCGGGGCGGTGGAAATCGGGGACGGCGTCTTCAAGCTGGCGACCGCGGGCAACTACACGCTGGTTTCGGGACAGTTGCCGGAAAACGGCGGGATCATCACCTACGAACATGTGGTCGACGGCCTGTATTACCTGAACTGCGTCACCAATTTTGCCGCCTCGTCGTTCCGCTGGTTCAAGGAATCGTTCTATCCGGAAGCGGAGCGGACGGTGCCGGCGGACCGAATCTATGACCATATCAACCGGGAGATCGAGCGCGTGCCGCCCGGATCCGAGGGGCTGCTGTTCCACCCGTATCTGAACGGCGAACGCGCGCCCTACTGGGATCCTTACCTTCGGGCTTCCTTCTTCGGCATCACGGCCAGACACGGAAGGGGGCATTTCGCCCGGGCCGTCATGGAAGGCGTCGCCCCGTCGCTGCGCGATGCCGGTACCGGCTTCGGAGAGACGGCGCGCAAGCCGCTGCGCATCATCGGCGGCGGAAGCAAGAGCGCCGTCTGGAGGCAAATCGTGGCCGACGTGCTGGACCGCGAACTGGA
>Ga0310826_101175_pt1 | contig 15164 bp, 17 predicted proteins | sample WT_ome_FD_201306 | JGI IMG/M metagenome (GOLD analysis project Ga0310826, IMG submission 201306) | Sorghum-adapted microbial communities enriched on wild type (WT) sorghum from Joint BioEnergy Institute, Emeryville, California, United... ... | reverse complement strand
GTCCAAGGAAAGCGTATTGAGCGCGATCAAAGCCTATCAGAACGAGGACGGCGGATTCGGGCACGCGCTCGAACCGGATCTTCGCACGCCCGAGAGCCAGCCCCTGTATGTGGAGTTCGGGCTGAGGACACTCTATGAAGCGGGCATCCGGTAACCGGAATTGGCATCCGGGGTATGCGGCTATGTCTCGCGGGTTGCGGACCTGAACGCGGGCATTCCCACGATCACCGCTTCGTCAAGCCTTTACCCGCGGGCCCCGCATTGGAACAATCCGTCATCGGTGCAGGCGTCCTTTGACCGGCTTGTGGGGCTCGTCGGACTCTTGAGCTGGCAGGGCGTCCGGCACCCCTGGCTGGATCAGGCGGTCCAAACCTGTCTCGATCATATCCGCAACACCCGATACGATGATGCGCACACCATCCTGAATGCCTTTTGCCTGCTGGAAAGCCTGCCGCAAACCGATGAAGTCCGGGCGCTCTTCTCCAAATTGTCGGACGAGCTGCGTCAGGCGCGGTTTTTCTGTCGGGAGGCTCCGCCGCAAACGTACGGACTTACGCCGCTCGATTTCGCTCCGGTTCCCGATTCGTACTGCCGGAAGCTTTTTCCGGACGACCTGATTGAAGAGCATTTGAAGGCGCTGGATGATGAGCAAGAGGAAGACGGCGGCTGGCCGATTTCATGGGAGCCGCCGGGCGGAACGGCGAGACGGGAATGGAGGGCATACAGGACGCTGAAGGCTCTCATCACTTTGGAGTCATACCGGAAAGCGGCAATATAGGGCCATTCTGGACGGACGGACCCTCATCCGGCGGCGATCTTTGGGCCTGGCCCGCCAAAATTGACGCGCATGCCGTCCGCACGGCGCCAACTTCCCTCGATGATTCTGGTCGCGGGAACGGCAAAGCTTGCGGGCTGCTGCTCATGATCCCGTTTGTCGCAAGCGTGGCGGCTTTCATTTACAAATGGGTTACGGTTGTATAGTCGATCATCCGAAACGGAAGACGCCGGGCTCCATCCCCGGCGTCTTCCGCTGTTCAATTCCCCTTGCGGGCGTCCGGACGCAGCTACTCGCCGGAAGCCAGCTTATTGAAGAAATCCGGTATAAACAAGCTGATATCGGGGACATACGTGATCAGGAACTGAATCACGAGCAAAATTATAAGCTTCGGCCATATAAAGGTCAGCATGTCCGCCACCTTCACCTTGGCAATGGATGAAGTCACGAACAGACACACGCCCACAGGCGGCGTAATCTGGCCGATCGATACATTGACCGCCATGACGACGCCCAGATGAACCGGATCGATGCCGGCCGCCAGGCCCAACGGCAAAAACAGCGGTGTAAAAATCATCAGCGCGCTGATCGCGTCCATGAACGTGCCCGCAATCAGCAGAATGATGTTCATGAGCAGCAGCAGCATGAACGGATTTTCGGCAAACGGTCCCAGCAGCTCGATCAATTGCTCGGGCACACGGTGGTAGGAAAGCAGCCATGTAAACAGCGATGCGGTGCCGATCAACAGAATAATCGCCGCCGAGATTTTGGAAGTTGCCAGCAAAATATCCAGCATGTCCTTCGGTTTCAGTTCACGGTAGACGAAGCCCGCGATCAAAATGGCATAGATGATGGCGACGACACCTGACTCCGTCGCGGTAAACATGCCTGACAAAATCCCGCCGACCATGATCGTCGGCATCAACAGCGCCAGAACGGCATCCTTGAAGCCGACCGCGATCTCTTTGGCCGTTGCGCGCTTTTCTCTGCCTTTATAGTTGTATTTCTTCCCGATGTAATAGCAATAACCCGTCAGCCCGACCGTAATCAGCACGCCCGGCGCGATTCCCGCCATGAACAGATCGGCGATTGACGCATTCGCCATCACGCCATAGAGCACCATGAAAATACTGGGCGGAATGATCGGCCCCATGATGGAAGATGTGGCAACAAGACTCGAGGAGAAGCGAAGATCATACCCTTCCTTCTTCAGCACGGGAATCATCATCCCGCCAATCGCCGCCGCTGTTGCGATCGCGCTTCCCGTCACGGCGGAGAAGAACATGCTGGCCAGCACAACCACCATGGCCAACCCCGCCGGAAAATGCCCGACCAGGGTTTGCGCAAAGCGAATGAGACGGGAAGAAATCCCCCTGGACATGATTTCCCCGGCCATAATGAAGAGCGGAATGGCAAGGAGCGAGAAATTATCGATTCCCCTGAAAATTCTTCTCGGAACGTTAATCAGCAGATCCGGGTCCGTGAACAGGAACGACAAGATGGACGTAAATCCCAAGGCGTAGGCGATGGGCACCCCGATGAAAAACAGCAAAAACAGGATGACGACGAGATAAATCATTTTTTCACCAGGTCCTTCACCGTGTAATACAGCATAAACAGACCGCTGACCGGAATGGCCGTATACACATGACCGACTTTCATCGGGAGAAAGCCTACCGCCTGCCCCGTCTTCAGGTTGTCCAGAACGAGAACGATTCCGTAATAGACAAACACGAAGATAAAGGCGAACACAACGAAAATTTCGATGATTTTGCATACCAAGCGAATTCCGGGAGGCAGCTTCTCGATCAGGTCAATTTTCAAGTGCTCCCGATGCTTGACCGCGAGCGCGGAGCCGAACAGCACAAACCAGACGAAGCTGATCATCAACAATTCTTGCGACCATGAGAAGGAGAAATTGAAGACAAATCGGCTGAACACCTGGACCGCCGTAATCAATATCGTGATCGAAAGAAAGGAACATGTCAAAAATTCAAGCGTATAGCTCAGGAAATGAAGTTTGCTCTTCACGACAACCGTCCTTTCTCCGGAAAAAGCTCAGGCAGCGCAAGCAAGTTACGCTTACCCTGCCCGTATCCAATTCCACGACTTATGGCATGCTTTCAATTTGCGCGACAAGCTCGGCCGGCACTTCTTCCGTCAATACGTTGCGGACATCCTTCGTCAGCTCTCTGAACGCCTCGATGTTCGGCTCTGTCACGATAACGCCCTTCGCCCTGATCTCGTCAAGGATGGTGGCATTGATCTTCGCCAGCTCTTCTCTCTGGTACAGCTGCGCCTCCTTGAAGGCGTCCGTCACGATTTGCCACTGCTCTGCGGACAAGCTTTCCCATGCCTTCGTGCTCATGGCCACGGCGCCCGGAGAATAGGTATGGCCCGTCAAGGACAAGTACTTCTGCACTTCATAGAATTTCATCGAATAGATCGTGTTGAGCGGATTTTCCTGACCGTCTACGACGCCTTGATCCATGGCGGAATAGAGTTCGTTGAACGCAAGCGGCACACCGTTGGCATTGAGCGCCGCCATGTGCGCATCCCACACCTTGGAAGGCTGGACGCGGATTTTCAGCCCCGCCATGTCCGCCGGCTCAACGATTTCCACTTTGCTGTTCGTGAAATGACGGAAGCCGATTTCCCAGAACCCCAGGAATTTCATGCCTTTCGCGTTGGCTTTCTCGATCAATTGCCGGCCGACTTCACCATCAATGGTCTTGTAGACATGATCAAGATCACGGAAAAGATAGGGAATACCGAAGACGTTCATTTCAGGAACAACATTCGCAAAGGAGCTGTCTGCCACCACTGCCGTCATATCCAGGGTGCCATCCAATACTTGCTCGACGGTTTCATTTTCATTGCCAAGCACGCCATTGTTGTAAATTTCAATCTTTACCGCGCCGCCCGTTTTTTCTTCCACGATTTCCTTGAATTTTTCCGCGGCGATTTGATATTGATGGGTCTGGGAACCTACGTGGGCCAGCTTCAGCGTGATCGTCTTGCCGTTCGAAGCCGCGCCGTTGCTCCCGTCCCCGGCGTTGCCGCCGCTGTTGCCGCCGCATGCGGCAAGCGATACCGCGATCAGTACGAATAATGTCAGTAATATGGCCTTTTTCATTTTGGACATTCTCCTTTGGGTTATCGGATTTCCATTATTCAATCGATGTCACGATGTCCTTGATCCATGGCAGACCCGGTACCGGCGCAATCCGCACCTCTGTATCCTTGACCGCACGAGTGCTGCACAAGTAACCCGCTTTGCCATTGACGGAAGCCATGCACTCTTTGCAGGCATTCGCCGAACGGCAGGAGTATCGGACGGACAGCGAAGGGTCCTGAAACTCTCTCACCCACAGCAGGGCATCCAGCAAGCTCATTCCTTCACGGTAGGGAACCTCGAAGGTTTCGGTTCGCCGACCCGACTGCGCATCTCCGCGCGTAACGTGCAACGTGATCCTCGACATGCTACTCGACTCCTTTGGCGGCGGAGCTGGAATGGGAGATCGGGATGATGTCCAGACGCCATGTATGCTCGCTCGTCCACGTATATCGAATGCTTGCGGGCTGCTCGTCCGTCTGTTCATAATCCAGACGCACATGCGCGCCCCGGGTTTCCTTGCGCATGCGAGCGCCTGCGACAATCGCCTCGCTCAGTCTGATCATGTGATCCAGCTCAAGCTTTTCGACCAGACTGAGCGCATAGCTGCCGGTTCGAGCCAACGCGGCTTCCGCCAATTTGCCCCGCAATCGGCCGAGCTTGCGCTCCGCTTCGGCCAGCTTGTCCTCGGTGCGAAGCGGCCCGGCGCCCTCCCACATGATGTGCTGCAATTCACGCTTCAGCGCGAGCATGGATACTTCGTCCCGCCGCACCTCCCGCGGATGCCAAAATTGCCGCAGCCGGGCAAGCTCGTCGTCAAATGTCCCGGCCGGCCACGCGGTCGGCTCCTTCGCTCTGGCAGCCTGCTCTCCCGCAATGCGGCCGGTTACAAAAGCTTCCGTAAGGGCATTGCCGGACAAACGGTTTGCGCCATGCATGCCGTAGATCAATTCACCGCAAGCGTACAAACCGGGAACCGTCGTCTCCATCCGCGCGTTTACCTTCACGCCGCCCATCGTAAAATGCGCCATTGGCGCCACTTCGACCAGATCCTTCGTCAAGTCCACTCCCTGGCGGGCCAAAATATCGATGACCGGTCCGAACGCTTCCTTGAGCTTCTGCTCCGGCACCATTCGAAAATCGAGATACGCGCCGCCATGCGGTGAGCCTCTGCCCGCCTTCACTTCGCTGAATATCGCGAAGGTGGTCTGGTCGCGAGCCGCCGTATAGACGCCGGACACTTCATTGTTGTATCGGGCCATGAACTCTTCTTTCAAGCCATTCAACAAACGGCCGCCGAGCTTGTATCGGAACGGGTCCCACATAATCGGATCGAGGCCGACAAGCGGGGGATGCAAGTGGGCGATGGGAAAGAACTGAACCATCTCCAGATCGCGCAGTTCCGCACCCGCTTCCGCCGCCAGCACAAATCCGTCTCCCGTCATATTCGCGGACGCGCTGTTGCGCGCATACACTTCTGTCAGTCCGCCCGTCGCGAGGATGATCGCTTTGGCCGTAATCCTCACCGGCGCAAACCGCTCGAAGGCAAAACCGATCGCGCCGACTGCCTTGCCGTCTTCAACGACAATTTTGGTGATCATGACATTTTTCAGTCGTGCAATGAGCGGCTCCTTCCAGATCGCTTTGCGCAAGCCCGCCGATGTCGCGCCTCCCGTGTTCAGGATATCGACGTAGACACATCTTCGGCGCGAATGCCCGGGAGCCACGACCTGCGAACGGGTGCCTTCCGCTGTTCGCGCCCATTTGACACCGTAGCGTTCAAGCTCGTTGATCAATTCGGGGGCGCGATCCACCACCGCTCTGACGATGGCCGGATCAGCCAGCCCGCGGCTGCCCCGCATCGTGTCCTCGAAATGTATGTCCGGATGATCCTCTTCCGCTTCGCCCAATGCGGCCGCAACCGTCATCTGGGCCAGTACGGTCGCGCCGCCGCGCCCCACGACGCTTTTATCCGCCAATATGACTTTCGCGCCTTCCGCGGAAGCGGCTTTGGCGGCCACCATGCCCGCCGCGCCGGAGCCGATGACTAGCACATCCGTTTGCAGATCCATGGATTCCATCGTACAACTCCTCGCTTCAGGCGGTTAACGCGTCAAGGTTTTTCTTGCGGACTGTACGACGATGCCCGCTTCTGTCAGGGCCGTGCGAATGTTCCGCGCAAATTCCACCGCACGCACACCGTCGCCATGCACACAAATGGTTTCCGCCTTGATCGATATATCGACTTGCTGCCGGGTCATGACCTTGCCTTCCTTGACCATCCGGATGACCTGTGCGAGGGACTGCTTCTCATCCGTGATGAGCGCGCCGGGCTCTCTTCGGGACGTCAAGCTCCCGTCCGCCTGGTAAGTGCGGTCGGAGAACACCTCGCTTGCGGTTCGCAGACCGATCCGCTCACCCGCTTTGATCAATTCACTGCCCGCCAGGCCGAACAAGATGAGCTCAGGGTCTACTTTATACACCGCTTCAGCGATCGCCTCCGCCAGTTTGGCGTTCTTCGCCGCCATGTTGTACAGCTCGCCGTGCGCTTTCACGTGCTCCAGCGTTCCGCCTTCGGACTTCACGAACCCCCACAATGCGCCGATCTGATAGACCACAATGTCGTAGGCTTCCTGCGGTGAAATATCCATGCGGCGACGGCCAAACCCGATCAGGTCCTGCAGGCCGGGATGCGCTCCGATGGCTACACCGCGCTCCAGCGCCAACCGAACCGTTTTGCGCATGGTGCTCGCATCCCCGGCGTGGAATCCGCAGGCGATGTTCGCTGACGTAACGTACGAGAGAATTTCTTCGTCATGGCCAATCCGATATGCGCCGAAGCTTTCACCCATGTCGCAGTTCAAATCCACGAATGTCATGTTCATGCCCTCCTATTGCGCATATGCGATCATCGTTTGCTTCAGCAGATCGATACTCAAATCAAGCATCATTCGTTTTCGCTGCGCTTCGCCTATGTCCATCAGCTCAAAGCGAATCTCGCTGCCAACCTGCGCCTGGGCCAGCAGCGGCAAATCGACCGTAATCACCTCCGCTATCTTCGGATAGCCGCCTGTCGTTTGGCGATCAGCCATCAAGATGATCGGATTTCCGTCCGCAGGCACCTGGATGGTGCCGAATGCCACCGGCTCCGACAACAGCTCCGCGGGCTCGGCCAGCCGCAAAGGCCTGCCTTGCAGCCGATAGCCCATGCGGTCCGATTGCGGCTGCACGATGTAAGGCTGCGAGAAGAAATCGGCTCTGCTCTCCTCTGTAAACCGCTCATACTGTCTGCCGGGCAGCACGCGCAGAATTGGCGAAGACGAGTATTTCGGAATCCATGCGCTGCTGACTTGCCAGGGCACGGTTGCATGCGTTTCATCCTTGCGGTCCGCGGACCGCAACCGGTTGATGAGCCGTTGATTCAACCCGTTCCTGTCTTTCAGGAAGAGCACATCCGACTCGCGCAGCGCTCTGCCCTCGAACCCGCCAATTTGCGCGCGCAAATAGGTGGAATAGCTGTTCATGACCTTCGGGATGTCGAACCCGCCGGCCACGGCAATATAGCCTCTCACACCCGATCTTGCGGTTCCGAATCGGATGGTCTGGCCGGCATTCACCCAGATCGGCCGCCACATGGGCAATACCGTATCTCCGATGGCCGGGGCGAAATCCGCTCCGCAAACCGCAATCAATGCCGCTTCCCCAAAGTAAAGCGTCGGCCCGACAACCGTCATTTCCAGCGTGGCTTCCGTTTCCTCGTTGCCAACCAACACATTCGCGACACGATGCGCGAAGGTGTCCATCGCCCCGCCGGCAATGACGCCATATTTCTGATAGCCGAACCTGCCGAGATCCTGAACGGTCGTGAGCAGCCCGGGCTTCACCACTTCAATGCCCATACGTCCGATCGACTCCATCGGTCATACTCTTCGCGGGAAATGGGATAGAATCTGATCCGATTGCCCGCCTGCAGCAAGGTTGGCGGATGCCGATCCGGCAAGAACAAGGACACCGGCGTTCGTCCGATCAATTGCCAGCCGCCCGGCGTCTCGATGGGATAAATGCCGGTTTGCTCCCCCGCAATCCCGACCGATCCCCTTGGAATGGACAAGCGCGGGGTCTTCTTGCGCGGCGCGGCGATTCGTTTGTCCATCCCGCCCAAATAGGGAAACCCCGGCGCAAACCCGATCATGTAGACCAGATAATCGCGGCTGCAGTGGATCCGGATCACCTCGTCAACCGTCAATTGATTGTGTGCGGCCACGTCCTCCAGATCCGGCCCGAACTCGCCGCCATAGCAGACGGGAATCTCGACAAGTTTGGGCGCCACCTCCTGCCGCGCTTGCATCTGATCGAACACTTCCCGGATGCGCCGCTTCATGATTTCATACGGCGACAAGGCCAATACATCCGGCTCCGCCTCATTCTCGCGCTGTGTCAATCCGCTCCTGTATACCTGCAGGGGATCATAATGGATCGTCACCGATGTATAGGCCGGAACATATTCGATCATGCCTTCCAGAGGATGATCTTCCAGATAAGCGGCAAACCGGGTCACCAGACGATGCGTCTCCGGATCAACGCCCGACCCGAGCTCCACGGTTACGGCGGCATCCCCCAACGGTGCGACAGCAAACCCCGCCAATTTTCCATCCCCTCCTTTCCGGCCATGCATGGACACAACATTTGTGTTCCGATTTTCGGAACATGTGTCCCGTAATTCAATATCGTTTATACAGATAATTATAGTCGGAATTGAAGAGTTTGCAATCCTTACTTTCGCCGTGGCTGCAATGCTTTTTCGCTTTTGGCAAATGATTTGCAGCGTCAGCCATGAATTGATGTTGTTGCCGTTTTTTGACTTGCATTATCTTTTTGCGGTCGATTCAGTGTATACTGGTTATCGATCTGATTTATTCAGTTTGAAGATTGCGGAGGACAGTATGGAGCAGCAAACTGCGCCAGGCACGAAAAACAAAACGGTTGTCCGTTCAATGGAACTGCTGAATTTATTTGTCGCGCATGAGCAATTAACCGTCAGCGAAATGGTCAGATTATCGAACTTGCCCAAGACAACGGTGCATCGCATGATCGGCTCACTGGAGGAAATGGGTTTTCTGGAAAAAGATCAGGACGGGAAATATACATTGGGCATTCTGTTTTTGCAATTCGGCCAGCTCGTCGCGGAAAGACTGGACATACGCCAAACCGCCCTGCCGATCATGCGGCGGCTGCGTGACGAGGTTGAGGAAGCGGTTCACCTGGTCATCCGCAGCGGCCAGGAAGCCGTCTACATTGAAAAGCTCGATACCGATCATCCCGTACGGCTGTTCACCAAAATCGGAAGAAGAGCGCCGCTATACGCGGGCGCATCATCACGCGTGATTCTGGCCCATTTGGAACCGGAAGAACAAGAAGCCTATCTCGAGCAAGTCACGCTGAAGCCGTTCGGAGCGGGGACCATCACGAACAAGCAAGATCTGCGTGAAGTATTGCGGTTGACGATAAGGAATGGCTACGCCTTCAGCCGCTCGGAGTTGGAAAATTACACGGCCGAGCTGAGCGCGCCCCTCTTCGACCACACCGGCAAAATTGCCGGCGCGATCAGTATTGCCGGTCTGGAAGTGAAATTTACGGATCACGTCATCGATGATTTCGTCAAGAAATTAAAGCAAGCCGCGAGCGAAATTTCACGCAGGCTGGGTCACGGCTAAGCCGATGCTCGCATGTTGCAAGCGGGGCGGCTCCCCGAATCGTATGCGTGATCGGCTATAGGAGGTATAAAGGATGGCAACCATTGCTGAAGCTTCCAGAGACTTGGGCGGATTGATCGATTTCATTTCCAACCTGATGCCTTGCACAGAGGATGTGCTCAGCACTCCGATCGAGGAGGGGAAATGGTCGATTCAGGATATTATCAGCCATATTATGGGTTGGGACAAGGACTTCACGAAAAAACTTGATCACTTTATCAATAATGGAGAGATAATACTTCAAGAGCATTATGATGTCCAAGCTTTTAATGAAGCATCCGTCGCATACGGCAGAACCATGACACCGCACGATTTGCTTCGGGAGGCCGTTTTTCAACGCGAGCAATTAATAGTAAAACTCAATCTGGTTCCCGAAGAAGCGTTCGCCAAGCATATCCATGGCAGTCCATATACGTTGGAAACCTTTCTGCGGGAAATGTTTATCAATCATGACAAACATCACATGGAACAAATCATGCGATATCTTCAACGTCTTAAGTCACACGGTTCACCGCGCTGTCTGTAACGGCAAGGTGTAGGGCCATCCTTCGCGGGATGGCCCTTTGACCAGATCGTTCGCCCTGTTGGGGGCGTCCTTCAGTTCGATCCACTACGTCATTTGCTTGATATGATTCATTTGAAACAGCGTCACGCGCCCGAAGCGCAGCCGGGCTTCGCGCCGTCACCGTTCTTTCAGGCCCATCGCCTTGTAGATTCCCAGCAGAAACAGCCGGGTCAGCTGCAGCGCCATATAGTGCGGCGAATAGATGCGGCCGTTATCCAGCCATTTGACGATGACGCCCTGCACCGAGCTGGAAATGCAGTCCAGCAAAATGTCCATTGGCACCTCCATTTTCTGGTCCCGTTGGAGACGCGCGGTGCGCTGATAGAAGCTTTCCTTGATGATGTCCTGGATTTTGCCGGAGATGTTCGCCGGTGTGGACCGGCTGAGCATGACCCGATAAAAGTTTTCATGCTCGGCCAAATGATCGAACAGCTCCATAAAGTAAATGTCCGGTTCGTGGAAAGCGGGAGCGTATTCTTCGTCCTTCTGCCGGGAAATCCGCAAATTTCTCAACAGATCCAGCTTTTCCTCCGTCATTCTCGCCAGAAGATCGTCCTTGTCCACGTAATGCGCGTAGAACGTGGAGCGGTTAATGTCCGCCTCCTCGGTAATGTCGATCACCGTGATGTCCGTGTATTCCTTTCGTTTCAGCACGCGCAAAAAAGCCTCCTCGATCATATGCCGCGTTCGCACGATTCGGCGGTCTTTGGGTTTTTTACCTTCCATCGCATTCACCCCTCGCATTGGAAAGGCAACAACAACTCGTATACTGTCGGATAACCGACACGGCCCCGGCGGCCCCGTCCATGGGATGGGCGCGGAAAAATCGGGCTTTTGCGGCATGCGCGGCCTCCCGCAAGGCTGTTGGGCATCATCGGCAATCCCATACAGTTAGCAAGACTGCGTAGAACATTTTCTCAATCGCCGACAACGGAAACAAATTCTGTTTATTAACCGACAAACCACAAACTATTGTTTGTTGTCAGTTATAAATTTACAGCTATGATAATAAATAATCCAAAGTATTTCAATTGGATTACATAATTTAGCGCGAACGGGGGAGGTGGACAAGTTGAGAGGCGAAACGTTCTTGCAAAGCCTGGACGATGGGCGCACCGTTTGGCTCGGCGGCCGGAACATCGGGCGCGTGACGGACCATCCCGCTCTGCGGGGCACGCTGCAAACCCTCAAGTCTTTGTTTGACATGCTGGATACCCCCGGCGTTCAGGAAGAAGTGGGCTACCTGGTGCCAGGCAAGGATCGGTATGCGCACGCGGCCTTCCTGGTGCCGCATACGCCGGAGCAGCTGGCCAAGCGAAGCCGCGCCTTTGCCCGCTGGTCCAGCGAGGTGAACGGCATGATGAGCAGGCTGTCGGACTATGCGCGCTCCCTGGTGACCGGCTGGTATGCCGCGAGGGAGGAGCTGTCGCGGCTGGATCCGGGCTTCTCCCGGAAAATTACGGCTTATTATGAGGAGGCGCGCGACCGCGACCTGTTTTTGACCACGGCCATCATCGATCCGCAGATCGACCGTTCCAAAACGCTGGATGACGAACGGATCGCGGAGCGCTTCCTGCATGTCGTCCGCGAGACGGAAGACGGGATTGTGATCCGCGGCGCCAAAATGATCGCAACCGGCGCGCCGTACACGCACGACTTCATTCTGTCTTCCTTTTTGCCGTTCAGGCCGCACGAACGCAAGCATGCCCATGTGATGATCGTGCCGGCCAATTCCAAGGGATTGCACATCGTCTGCCGGGAATCGTTCGCCGCGCAGGACGAGTTCAACCATCCGCTCAGCGCACGGTACGATGAAATGGACGCGGTGCTCTTTTTCGATGATGTGCTTGTGCCGTGGGAAAGGGTGCTGATGTACGGCGACGTGCAGAAGGTGCTGCAGATGCGCGCCAACCGGACGGCCAATTCGCTCGCGTTCCACCAGAATGTGGTGCGCTACATCGCCAAACTGGAGTTCGTGACCGGCGTGGCCTTTGCGGTGGCGGAAGCGATCGGCGCCGATGCCTATTTGCATGTGCAGGAAAAGCTTGGGGAATTGCTGACGCAGATCGACACGATCAAAGCCCTGGCCATCGCTTCGGAAGTCAAGGCCCAATACAACGAAACCGGTGTGCTGGTGCCGGACTTGTCCTATATCGAGACCGCGCGCAACATCGGAACCCGGATCTATCCCCGCGCCGTCGATATCTTGCGTCAAGTCGGGGCGGGCGGGTTCGTGCAGGTGCCTTCCAGCGTGGAAGACTTCTACGGGCCGATTTCGGAACTGATGCATCGCTATTACGAAGGGGCGACGGTCAGCGCGGAGAAGAAGGTGCAGCTGTTCAAGCTGGCCTGGGATTTGACCGGCAGCCCGCTGGGCTCCCGCCACGAATTGTATGAACGTTACTATGCGGGCGATCCGGTGCGGGGTTACGCCAATCTCTACAACCAGTTTGACAAAAAGAAACTGACGGGTCCGATCTGGCAACTGTTGAAGGAAAGCAGCAAACGGGGGTTGACGAAATCATTCTGAGCGGGAAAGTCGAGCGGCAAAATCGGAAAACGAAGCGAGTCAGGAGGGAGAAAAGCATGGGCATGGAATTCGCGTATTGGGCCCCGCTGGAGAAGAACGGGCTCCTCGCGACCACGCTGCCGCTGCGCACCGGGCACTCATTTGCGGATAATGTCCGCTATGCGGCGATCGCCGAGCGGTACGGCATCGACAATGTGCTCTTGCCGACGCGCTTTATCGCCAGCAGCGACGGAGAAGATCAGTGGGAAGCGCTGACCATGGCGGCCGCGTTGGCCACCCATACGAAGAAGATTCGCTAAATGGTCGGAAGCGCTCCACATTATCCGCATCTGGGCCGAATCCGACCCGTCGCTCGCCCACCTGTACGGATATCATTTTCTTCATCTGGTGGCGCCGCATTTGTCCGGCACCGAAGAGCAGAAAATCCGCTATTACACGGAATCGGCCAGACACAACTGGTTCTGGGGAAATTCGTCCAATCCGCTGGATCGCGGGCTGATCGGCAGACGGGAAGGCTGCCGTGTCATCGTCAGCGGGCAGAAGTCGTTCAGCACCGGCGCGTCGGACGCGGACATACTGGTGATTTCCTGACACGACGCGGAGACGGGCGAGTATTATGAAGGCATTATTCCCGCGGACCGGCCCGGCGTGCAGGTGCTGGATGACTGGGATGCCATGGGACAGCGGCAAACCTGCAGCGGAACCGTCCGCTTCGACCGGGTGGAACTTCAGCCGGAGGAAGTGCTCGTCACGCCTTACAAAGGGCAGGACGCGTTCGCTTCGCTGGTGCCGCCGCTTTCCCAGAGCATCCTGGCGAACATTTTCGCGGGGGTGGCGGCCGGCGCGCTGGCGGATGCGCGCGCGTACACCCTTACGACCGGGCGCGCCTGGTACACTTCGGGATATGACAAGGCGTCCGAAGAGCCGTCGATTCTTCGGCAGTATGGAGAGCTGTGGACGAAATATCAGGCGGCGCTCAGTCTGGTGGAGAAGGCCGCGCTTGAACTGGATAAGGCCTGGGAGAAGGACCGGGAACTGACGGCCCGGGAGCGCGGAGATCTGGCCGTGCTGGTGGCGGCGGCCAACATCGCCGCCGGTGAAGCCGCGCTGGAGATCACCAGCCGGATATTCGAAATCATGGGCGCCCGCTCAACCTACTCCAAATACAACTTTGACCGCCACTGGCGCAATGTTCGCACCCATACGCTGCACAATCCCGCGGAATTCAAGCTCCGGAACATCGGCGGCTGGTATGTCAACGGGCGTCCGCCGGAGCCGGGTTATTATTCCTGAACGGAAAGGAGGGGCGCGATGATCAGGTTGGTCGATGTGTGCAAGACTTACAAGGATGAAAACGGCCGCACCCTGCAGGCGCTCCGGTCGGTGTCGCTGGAGATCGGCCGGGGCGACGTTTACGGCGTGATCGGCTACAGCGGAGCGGGCAAATCCACGCTGCTGCGCACCATGAATCTGCTGCTGCGCCCGGACAGCGGACGCGTGATCGTGGACGGTGAAGATTTGATGCCGCTTTCCGGGCGGAAGCTTCGGCAGAAGCGGCGGTCCATCGGGATGATCTTTCAGAACTTCAATCTGTACGGCAACCGAACCGTCTACGACAACGTTTCCTTTCCGCTGGAAATCGCCCGCATTCCCCGGGCGCAGCGGCGCGCGATGATCGAAGAGAGCCTGGAGAAGGTCGGGCTCCTGGACAAGGCGCATACGTATCCGGCCAAATTGAGCGGCGGCCAGAAGCAGCGCGTGGCCATTGCGCGGGCCATCGTCACCCGGCCGAAAATTTTGCTGTGCGACGAACCGACATCCGCGCTGGACCCGCGGACGACGGAAAACATCCTGGACATCCTGAAGCAGCTGAACGAGAAGGAAGGCATCACGATTGTCATGGTGACCCACGAGATGGAAGTGGTGAAGGCCATTTGCAACAAGGTGTCGGTGATGGAGGAAGGCAGACTGGTGGAAACCCATGCGCTGACCGGCCGTCCGGCGGCGCCGAATTCCCGGATGGCCCGCTATCTGTTTGCGGAGGACAGACGGATGCCGCACGCCGCCAGGGAAGTGGGCGTTCATGCCTGACAAATTGATTGAACTGTGGCCGGAAATCCTCATGGCGCTCGGCCAGACGTTTTACATGATGGTTTTCACCATCACCATCGCCGCCTTGCTGGGCATCCCGCTCGGAACGTTGCTGTACCTGATCCGGCCGGATGTTCTGGGGCGCAAAACCGTGCTGTATGTGGTGCTGGACGGAGTCGTGAACGTGGTGCGCTCGTTTCCGTTTCTGATTCTGTTGATTGCCATCATTCCCTTCACCCGGTTTCTGACCGGATCGGGCATCGGCACCACCGCCGTCATCGTGCCGCTCACCATCAGCGCGATCCCCGATTTTGCCCGGCTGATCGAGCAGACGC
>Ga0310826_101174_pt1 | contig 15190 bp, 26 predicted proteins | sample WT_ome_FD_201306 | JGI IMG/M metagenome (GOLD analysis project Ga0310826, IMG submission 201306) | Sorghum-adapted microbial communities enriched on wild type (WT) sorghum from Joint BioEnergy Institute, Emeryville, California, United... ... | reverse complement strand
TTGTCCTTCTGGCGGTGGTTGGACGAGTTCGGTGACACCGCCATCGCCGCCCGTTCGTTCCTCCTGCCCGAGGACTACAAGCGGGACAAGGCCAACCGCAAGGCCCGGGAAAAGCGAGCTGCGGCCAAGAACAACGGCCACACCACCACCACCGGCGCCTCCGCCGCGGCGAAGAAGCCAGCGAAGACCACCACAGCACGCCGCCCAGCCTCCGCGGCGAAGACCGCCGTCAAGGAGCGGCCCCTGTCCGAGCGGGTGCTGGGCATCCCGCCGGCACACCCGGACTCCCCGTACGACGACCCGATCCCGTTCTAGGTAAGGACATTCATGGCTGGACGAATCTTGACCTTGCAGAGGCAGGCCCGCGAGTTGGGCCGCCTGCGCGCCGGACTGACCGCGACCGCCACGAGGAACGGACGCGAGATCACCTACCCGACCTCGTCGAAGACCTGGATCCTCACCACCCACCAGCGCGACTACCTTGAGGTTGCCGCCGAACTCTGGGGCGGCACGGTCGAGGAGTGGGAGCCCCAGGGTGGTGGGCCCAAGGCGTGGCGGCTCATCACCGAGGCAGAAGCCATCGACGCGATCCTGCCGCCCGGCGACCCGCTGAGCCAACACTACGAACTCTGGAGCAAGGGCGGCTGCCAGCGCCGCTGCGACGGCGAAACCGACTTGCAGTCCGGCAGGCCCTGCCTGTGCCTCGCCGCGTTCGGCCCAGACTTCCACCAGCAGAAGCAGGGCACGGTGTGCGACATCCACAGCCGGCTCAACGTCATCCTGCCCGAGTTGCCGGACATCGGCGTATGGCGCGCCGAGACGAAGGGCTACTGGGCGGCCAACCGGATCGCGGCCGCGGTGGACCTCATCAAGGCGCAGGTTGGCCCGCAGGCACTGATTCCGGTGCGGCTGCGCATCGAACCCAAAAAGCGTGTGCAGAACGGCAAGACGAGCCTGTTCACCGAGATCGTGCTTGAGATCCGCGGCGGCATCACGTTCGGGCAGATCCTCTCCGGCAGGGTGCCGGCGATGGCTGCCGTAGGCGCGGCGGACAGGCCCGCTATTGGTGATGCGGAGCGGCCGGCCATTACGGCTGGCCCCGCTGTCAACGGCAACAACGGCAACAGCGGCGGTGCTGGTGGCGAGCGGCTGACGGCCGAGCAGGCGCTGAAGTTTATCGCCGCCTGCATCAACCAGCAGCAGCTCGAAATGGTGAAGGAGGACTGCCAGCGGGCCAACCTCCGCGATAAGGCGGTGCTCGACGCGTGGAGGGCCAAGTCGCAGGAGTTGGCCAACCAGAAGGCCGCCCAGGCGAACCAGGCTGAGTTGGCCCAGGTACAGCAAGACGCCGCCGCGCTGACGGCCGCTGTGGACGCCGAGGCCGAGCCCGATGCGGACCTCGTGTGGATGCAAATCAACGGCTACGCCGGCAAACACGGCTGGAACGCCGAGGAGTTGGAGCAGCGGGTCATCGCCCACCTCGGCAAGCCGTCCTCGGACGCCAACGGCTTCGAGTTGGCCCGATTTTTGGAGGCGCTGCAGAAGGGACAGGTGAAGTAATGATCACTCAACGGCAAATGTCACTGTACGACTACTTCAACCAGGGCGAGTTCTGGCAGCCGAAGCAACCCGGCGAACGGGTCCGGATCGCCGACATGGACCTGGAGTGGCGGTACAACGCCTCGCGGTGGCTGGAGCGGCGCGCAGCACACTTCGCGGACCTGTTCTCGTGGGCCCAGTTCGCAGCACTCCTCGGCTTCCAAAGCAGCGGGTTAGCTCTCTCCGACCACAACGCAGACTGCGTGGTCGACGGCATGCTGCGGGACGACGAGGAACGCGAGCGCGACCCGCTGGCTTGGCTGCGCAGTACCGCGCTGTACCGGGCGTTGGTTGCTGATCTGCCCACCTGCTCGGCGCAGCTCGACGCGATCGCCGACCGGGCCAAGCACTGGGCGGACTGCCCTGTCCGCAGCGGTGGCGGCGACTGCCGGTGCGAAGACATCTCTCCGGAGCGGGCGACTTCATGACGGCCTGGCACACCAAGCCGATGCTCGCCTTCGACCTCGAATCGACGGGGGTCGACGTCGAACGCGACCGGATCGTCACCGCCTGCACCGCGCTCCTCAAACCCACCCCCACCCCACCCTGGGACATCGACGTCAAGTCCCGGCTAATCGACCCCGGCGTCGACATCCCCGCAGGCGCAACCGCCGTACACGGCATCACCACCGAGTTCGCCCAGCAGCACGGCGAAAAGCCCGTCACCGCGCTCGACGCCATCGCCGGCGAACTCGCCCTCGCCCTCACCGCAGGGGTTCCGGTGGTCGGCATGAACCTCGCCTACGACCTCACCCTGCTGGACCGCGAGCTACGCCGCCACAGTCTGCTCACCGTCGACGAAAGGCTCGGCAGGCCGATCGCCCCAGTGCTGGACATATACGTCCTCGACAAGGCTGTGGACCCGTACCGGCGGGGAAGCCGCCGGCTGACCGACCTGTGCGCCACCTACAGGGTGCGGATCGACGGCGCCCACGACTCCACCTTCGACGCCTTGGCGTCGGCCCGGGTGCTGTATCGGATCGGGCAGCGCATCCACATGCCGGCTGACCAGGTACGGGCCCTGTATGCGGACCGACGTAACCCGGACGAGGTCGTGGAGGCGTTCCGCGGGTTGCGCGGCCTGGGGCCGATGGATCTGCACCGCCGGCAGGTGCTGTGGCGGGCCGAGCAGCAGGAGTCGCTGGCCGACTATCTGCGCGGCCTGGGCAAGGACCCGTCTGATGTGGACCGGCATTGGCCGATGCGGCCCTGGTACGCGTCACCGGTGGCGCAGGCGGAGACGGCGGACCGCCTGAATGCGGTGGAGCAGCAGCTGATTGAAAGGCCGCGCGCATGAGCAAGACCCGGCCCGACCTGGGGTACCTGGGCGGCGAGGTGAGCCGATGAGCAAGCGTCGTCCACCCACCGCTCACACCTACCTCGACAGCGATGGTGCGCTCGGCCTGGTCCGCTACGACGGGGACCCGGCTGTCTGGGAACGTTTGGCCCGCAAGGTGCTCGACGAGGCTGGCTGCGGCCAGGAGTTGTACGCCAAGCTGGCGCCTCCGCGACTCGGCTGGTGGCGGCTCAACGTCTGCTCACCAGACCACTACCTGGGTTGGAAGTGGACAGCGGTGCCGGTTGACGGCCCTGGGCCTGGCCGGTTCCAGGGGGCCGAGGTTCGCTTCCGCGACTCAGCGAACGCGGCGACCGGTGAACGGACGGGGACATGAGCAGCCTCTACCGGATGCTGCACCGCGCGCCGCAGTGGACAACCGTGTCCGCGACCGGGCACCGCCCACAGCACCTGTCCACCGCCGAAGGGCAGTGGGTACGCACCGAACTCGCCCACGTCGTACAGAAGCTGCGCGACGTGCACGCCATGGAGACCGGGATATCCGGGATGGCGATCGGCGCCGACATGTGGTGGGCCGAAGAGCTTCTGTCTGCCGGTGTTCGGCTGTGGGCGCATGTGCCGTTCCCGCAGCAGCCCGACCGGTGGCCGCCCGCCGAGCGGGCCCGGTGGCGGCGTCTGCTCGACCAGGCCGCCCAGGTGACCACGTATGGCGACGCGTACGACGTGTGTCTTCTGCACGAGCGCAATGACGGGATGTTGGCCTATTCGCAGGCCGTGGTTGCCGTGTGGAAGCGGTCGAAGACCACCGGCGGTACGGCCAGCGCTTTCAGGAAGGCGCGGCGGCGGGGGCTGCCGATCGTCCATCTGGACCCGGAGCGGCGCACCGTGTCGCTCATTTCAGCCGGCGCTGCCGGGCGCCGGACCACAGACCACACCGCGAAAGGGGACTGACATGTACGTAGACGACACGATCCTGGGCGAGGCTGCGCACCTGCTGCTGGGTGTCATCTCGAACGGCCTGCCCACCGAAGAGGCTGTGGAGTCGTACGGCGGCGACGAGAGCGACGTCGAGCTGATGGACGAGGCGCTGAACAGTCTGACCCACAGCGACTTGGTGCACACCCTGAGGGTCGCGGTGGAGCGCCTCCCGGAGCCCGACTACGACGACGAGGAAAAGTCGTGAGCGTCGTGAACGCTGAGCCGTGCACGTCGTGGGCGCGCAGGAAGCGCCACTACTCGACCAACCTGTATCGCCTTGTCTTCGGCCGCGGCCGCGGCGGGATCACGCTATGCGGCGAGACCGCCGCCGACCAGCAGCGGGTGGACTACTGGGAAAACGGCAGCCGTCGCCGGACCGACATCTCCACCTTGCCCGAATGCAAGAAGTGCGCAGCCAAGCTGCCATGACCCGCCACCGCTACACCCCTGACACGACGCGGCGGCCGGGACGCTCCCCGGCCGCCGCCCAACCAGACCCGACCCGCATGAAGGGAGTCAAGCCATGAACCACCCTATCGACCGCCACGCCTTCTCGACCGACAACCCCGAAACAGTCGCCGCCTACAGGCAAGCCATCGCCGACCGTAAGGCCTACGAGGAGCGCGTCAGCAGCGAGCTTGAAGCCATGGGCGCTGGCCCACACGTGTACCTGTACAACCCGGCGTTCGCAGGCCCGGAAAAGTTGGTCGCCATCGGGCAAAAAGGGGACTTCATCCCCGACGGATGGCAGCTAGTCCGCCGCCGCCGTCTGGAACCGTGCCGCGGCCAGCCGGGCGAGCCGGCGCGCCGGTGGCTGGCCGAGCACCAGCCGCCGGACGTCCTGTGCGTCCTGGAGAAGCACGGCCTGCCCCGCGCCTCGCGGATACCCGGGGGAATGCTGGGTTGGCGAGCCGCCCAGCCCGAACTGTTCGAGCACGACGGCACCCTGTGGGCCTGCTACATGACCGAGCCGGGCGCCAGCGGCAGAGGCTTCGACAGGAACCGGTGCACGTGGACCCCGCGGAAGCTGAGCGAGTTCTACGCAGCCTATGAGGCGATGCAGGCGGCAGCCGAGGCGGCCACTACGGGGGCGGCCCAGTGATCGCGCAGGGACTCGACCTCGCCGCCATCGAGGCGCGCGCCAACGCGGCCACACGTGGACCGTGGGGAGTCGAGCAATCCCCCAACGACCTGTACTCCGCACTCGTAGTGGGCACGGCACTCGACCCTGGGGCGCCCGAGTTGGCGGCGTGCCTGACCCGGGCCGACGCCGAGTTCATCGCCGCCGCCAGGACCGACGTGCCGCAGCTGGTGGCCGAGGTGCGGCGGTTGGAGAGCGCGCTCGCCAACGCGAACGCGGTCGCCGCTGACCGAATCGCCGACCGGGACAAGATCTGCCGCGACCTGATGGCCGAGCGGGACGAGGCCCGCGAAGAGGCGAAGCAGTTGCGCGCCGCCGTCGACCGGGTGCAGTGGCTGACAAAGGACACCGACGGCGACGACCTCGACCCCGACTTCGAGATCACCGCCGGGGACATCCGCGCAGCCCTGGACGGTCAGGCATGAGCCACACAACCCTGTTCGCGGAGACCCACGATGCCGCCCAGGAAGCCCAAGTGCCACGCGTGGTCGGCATCGACCTCAGCCTCACCTGCACCGGCCTCGCACTCCCACCGGCACACGCCGACGCCAAGTCACGCACCATCGCCATCAAGAAGCCATCCGGGCAAACCACAGCCAACGGCTGGCCCGAACTACGCCGCCTCCGCTGGATGCGCGACCAAATAGTCAACGAGGTCACCCAACTCGCCGACGGCCCACACCCGGTCCTCGCCGTCATCGAAGGCATCGCCATCAGCCGACAAACCGGCCAACACATGACCCGAGCAGGACTGTGGTGGCTCGTCGTTGACGCCCTCGACCTGATCCCCGGCGTATCCGTCGCCGTCGTCACACCAACCTGCCGCGCCAAGTACGCGACCGGCAAAGGCAACGCCGGCAAGGACGTCGTCATGCGCGAAGTCGCCCGCCGCTTCCCCGACTTCGAGGGCGGCGAAGACGAAGCCGACGCCCTCGTCCTACGGGCCATGGGCCTCGACCACCTCGGCACGCCGCTCGCCGCGATGCCGCAGACCCACCGTGCCGCGCTCGCCGCAGTCGACTGGCCGGAGGTACACCATGGCTGACCACCACACAGTCACCGGCGGCCCCGGCTGGACCATCACCGCCTGGCGCTGCCCCTGCCACCCCGGCCACCGCTGGTACCAGCGCAACAGCCAGCCCCACTGCTGGGTCATGATCACCCCCAGCGGCGCACTCGCCGACCACGGCATCCCCACCAAGGCCCAAGTCGAAGAAGCCCACGGCCCGCTGGTCCCCATCGAAGTCGACAACACCGAGGCCCTACTCGCCGACCACACCCGCCTCCGCACCGAACTGAAAACCAGCTACACCACCCTCCACCACATCCACGACGTCATCGCCGACCTCGACCGGCTCGCCACCACCGGCAGCGGCACCACCGAATACCGGGACGGCATTGCCTACGCGGTTGAGCGGATCAGTGACGTCACCGGCGACTACCCGGCCAGCGACGGCCTCGCACCCGCCCCAGGCCTCGCCTACATCGACATGTGGACCCAGTTGGGTGCCTACGTCACCGCCCGAATGGTCGACCCAACCGGCGACGACGCCCTCGACATCTACCGCCACATGCAGCGGCTCGAGCAGCAGCGCCGCGCCCCGCTGCGTGAATGGCTCGACCAGCAAACCCGGGCCGCCAACGGAAAGGGGGAGAACCCTGATGCCTGAGCCCACCGTCGCCGACATCCTCGCCGCACGGCCCACCCTGCCCTACCAGGCGAAGACCACCACCGGCCACACCATCACCGTGGAGCGGCTCAACACCACCACAGTCCGCATCGGCCCCTACATCGTCACCACGGCCACCGCCCTGGACCTGTCCATCGCCCTCGCCCAAGCCGCCCACACCAAACCCACCACACCACCGCCGCCGGCAACCCTGGGGCAGGCCATCTGCGGCTGCCCCCTCCACTACGACACCGGCCACGTCGACCACATCAACGGCTGCCCCTACCCGGCCGCATCGGCAGAAGCGGCCGCCTGGAACAACAAGGTCGGCTACCAGGTCGGCGTACCCGTCCGCTACTGGGACGGCAACCACAGCGGCCAGGGCCGGCTGGGCCGGACCAGCAGCACGGCGCAGGTCATCGGCGGCTACGCCGCAGTGGTCTTCCTGCAAGGCGTGAGCCACGCGGTGCCGCTGTCCCACGTCGAACTCCTCGAGAACGGGGACAGCCGTGGCTGACAAGTCGCACATCCAGTGGACCCAGGCCACATGGAACTTCATCACCGGCTGCACCAAGATCAGCGACGGGTGCATGAACTGCTACATCGAACGCACCCCGCCCTTCCGCATGGCGCACCGCCGGTTCGACAAGCCCGGTACTGGCGGCACGACCGGCGTCAAGCTGCACTCCGACCGGCTCGCCCTACCTTTGCGATGGCGCCGCCCGCGTCGGATCTTCGTCAACAGCCTCGCCGACCTGTTCCACGAAGCGGTACCAGATCAGTTCATCGCAGAGGCGTTCGCGGTCATGGCGCTCGCCCGCCAGCACACGTTCCAGGTGCTCACCAAGCGACACGCCCGCATGCGCTCACTGCTGGCCGGCGCCCGCACCAACGGCTTCTGGGACCTGATGGTCAACGCACTGTTCGCGCGCGGATTCTCCGGCGGGATCGAGTGGCCCCTGCCCAACGTCTGGTTGGGCGTCTCGGTGGAGAACCAGCAGTGGGCAGACATCCGCATCCCAGCCCTGCTGGAAACGCCAGCCGCGGTCCGATGGCTGTCCTGCGAACCACTGCTCGGACCGGTCGACTTGGCCAGGCACATCCGGTACGAGGCCGAGCCGGGCGGGGGCGTGCTTGCCCGGCCGACGCTGTCCTGGGTGGTCACCGGCGGCGAGACCGGGCCCGGGGCGCGGCCGTCACATCCGGACTGGTTCCGGCACCTGCGCGACCAGTGCCTGGCTGCGGGTATCGCCTTCTTCCACAAGCAGAACGGCGAGTGGGCGCCGATCGGCCCGTTGTACGGGCAGAACGACCACGACCAGGTCGCGGAGGACGCCCGATTTGAGGCCGCGGTGGAGACTCGCCAGGTCATCCAGTTGGAGCGGTCCGGCTACGTCGTGGATGGCCACCAGCCGGCCGACCCGCGTACGTGGCTGATGGTGCGGGCGGGTCAGAAGGCCGCCGGCCGCGAACTCGACGGCCATACCTGGGACGAGTACCCGGCACCTTCCCCTGAGGCAGTGAGCGCCAATGCTCGCTGACCTCATCGCCAAAGTGCTCCAGCAACACCGTTTCACCGCAACCCGCGGCGTCGAAGGAACAGGCCGCGTCGCACGAACCATGGCCGAACGACACGTAGCCGAAGAGATCAAAGCCGCGATCGAAACCCAAGAGGTGACCACCAATGCCTGAACGGATCCAACTCCGCCGCCACGCCATCGCCAACGGAGACCAGCCGGGCACGGTACGCAGCCGTCTCCCGCAACACCTGGCCAAACTCGTCAACCGGTCCGACCAGTACGACAGTCCTGTCAAGGAGCCCGCCCGTGCCTGAGCCCGACAAGACCACCACCGTCGTCGCAGTCACTGTCACCGTCCACTGCGTCACCAGCGCCCAGGTCATCAAGGCCTCCGAAATCCTCAGCACCGCCGTCGGCGCCCTCGCCCTCGACGGCATCAACGCCCGAATGAAGGTCCAGCCACACGAACCCAACAGGCACCAGAACAACGGCCACGACATGGCGCACAACTGCTGCCGGGAGACGCCGTGATGAGCTTCGCCCGGCGCCGCGCCATCTACTGCCGGCAGCGCAACACCCTCCGCTCCTGGCAACTCACACCCAGGCAGCGCCGCCGCCTCCGCAGAGCCCTACAGCGCGAGGCCGTCCGCGCCATCACCACTGCCGCCACCACCGCCACCACCGCCACGGCAGGGGAGGAGCCGCAGCTGGCCCGGACTGGGGCAGGGCGGTGAGGCAGGTGGTTGCGGTGCCGGATATGCCGGGCTGGCCTCGTCACTCGCCCGGTTCGGCCAAGTCGGGGCGGTGCTCCCGGATCCAGGCCTCGATGTCTTCGGACTTCCAGACCTTGCCCATGGCCAGGGTGTCGAACGGCTTAGGCCAGTCGCGACGAGCGATCAGTTGCTGGACGCGCTGCCGGCTGACGCCGAGGCGCTCGGCGATCTCCGCAGCACCCATCAACACGCCCACGATCGCGACCATAGTCACGATGCTAGCTAGTCACTTGACTAGTGGGCAAGGTTCCCGCCAGACTAGACACGTGACTAGCCCTAGTCACTTGACTAGGGCCGCTTGCCTCCACACCCCAGCCACCCCACGTCGAGGAGGGGGAACCAGATGATGAGGACTCTGCTGATCGTCGGCGCTGCCGTGGTGCTGATGCTCATCCTGGTCATGGCGCTGCTGTGCCGGGCGAAACGGATAGACGAGCACTATCCGGAGAGCCTGGGGTCGGCAGACCTGCGGGAGCGCGAGGCGCGCGCCTCGGGTCGGGGGTGCGTGGTCAAGCGGGTATACGCCGGCTCCGATCTGCTCCGCGCGCAGCGACCGATCGCTGAGGTGAACGAACGGTTCGCCGCGATCCTCAAAGCGCCAGAGCTGGATGACCTGAAAAAGATCCAGATCGACCACCTGTACCTGGCGCCAAGCGACTACGACGGGCTCACCAGCCGGGGCCAGTGAGAGACGGCATGATGCTGACCCGCCCGCACCGGCTCACCCCGTTCCAGGAGCGCATCCTCGGCCACCTCGCCACCGGCCTGTCCCGCCGGCAAACCGCTGACCTGCTCGGCATTCGCCGCTACCACGTCGACAACCACCTGCGGCGGCTCCGCATCCAGGGCATCCACATCGGCATCCCGCCCCTCGTCTACCGGCCGCTGACCTACGAGCTCGCCCGTGATCCCGACTTCTACCTGCCCTGGTGCCGGGCGGTCACCCGCGCTGCGCGCGGCACCACCGAGGCCAGGTTCGCAGAGACCAACACCCAGATCCGTCCAACGCACCACCAGAAAGCAGCATGACCATGACACCAACCACCGCATGGGGCGCACTCCTCGTCGCCGCCAACATCCTCGAACAGCGTGGCCTCGCCCAAGGCCACGGCTACACCTTCGCCAACCAGGTCCGTAACGGCCGCGTGGATCCCTTCCTGGCCCTCCAACTGGCCCTGTGGCCCGACACGCCGCCGTCGGTGGATGGCGAGATTCCTGAGGACAGGGTCAGCGGCCGCCCCTACTGGGCCGCCGTGGCCCGGCTCAAGAGTTCCCTCGGCCGTGACGTCGCCGAGTTCGTCGGCGGGGCCGACACCGCCACGGTTGCTGCGGCCATGCGTGCCGCAGCCGGTCACCGGCCGACCAAGGCGCGGAAGTCGAGGGCAGCCTGATGCGGCGCCGCGGCCCAGATGTTCTCGCCCCCGACGACCCACGCCACGGCGAGCCCGCCGGCTACAAGGCCGGCTGCACCTGTGACGCCTGCTACAAGGCAAACAAGGCCTACGAAGTCCAGCGGAGTCGGCTACTGGCATGTGGCCAGTGGCGGCCCTGGGTCGACGCCGACGAGGTTCGCGCACACATTCGCGGACTGGCCCAGCACAACATTGGCTGGAAGCAGGTTGCACATCTCGCCGGCCTCAACGAGAGCAGCCTCCGGCAGATTCTCCACGGCCGCAAAGGCAAGCCCCCTGTTCGACGGTGCCACCGGAAGACCGCCGAGGCGATCCTTTCCGTCCGCCCCACCCTCGACAATCTTCCCGATTCCAGCACCGTCAACTCCACCGGCACGGTTCGCCGGCTGCGCGCCTTGGTGGCTCTTGGCTGGCCCATGCACCACCTCGGCAACATGTTGCCCTCACGTTCCGACCACATACATAGACTCATCCGCTACCCCACCCCCACGGTCACTGTCGGCTTGGCCCGCGCGGTCCGGGACCTGTATGAGCAGCTGTCCATGACGGTGCCGCCCGACACCTGGATGCGCCGTCGGACCAGGGCGTTCGCCGCGCAGCAGGGCTGGGTGCCGCCGCTGGCGTGGGATGACGCAGATATCGACGATCCGCAAGCGACACCGCAGGTCGGCGAACCTGTGGATGTCGACGAGGTCGCCGTCGAGCAGCGCCTGAGTGGCAGACGCATCCACCTCACCGACCGCGAGTTGACGGCCGCCGTCGCACTCGGTTTCGCGCGCGGCATGAGCCGCACCGCCATCGCCGAGGCCCTGCACATTTCGCACGACCGGGTTTGTGAGCTTGCCGGGCTCCCAACGCGGGCGGAGCGACGTCGCCGACGGAGCCGCACCGGAACCACATGCCCCAGCCCCGACCCGGCGCGGTCCGACGTGGCCGCCTAACCCAAGGAGAACCGAGATGCTCGAGACACAGCCGATCAACACCCTGCAAATTCAGATTCGCCGCCGGGACAACCCGGAACCCCTAGCGGTGACGGTGCTGGCGCAAAAGACCGGAACGCCGGGCCTCTACGTGACCCCAGAGTTGGGGCACGGGGGCATGACCGGGTACTGGCAGGTAACGCACGGCCCGTCAGGGGCAATAGTGCCAACAGGCGAGTGGGGCGGAATGGACTTCGACACCGCCCGGCGGATCGCTGACGCGCTCGCCGATGCACCGGTGGACTGGACCGCAGACCTGGATGTGCTGGCACCCCAGCTAAAGCAGGCCGAGGTCCGCGACGCAGTCACGGCCGCGGTGAGGCGGGGCAAGTACCCGCCGGCGGATGTCGACGGCGACGAGGCTGCCCAGCGGATCAGCGGCCCGGCCGGGTACCCGCGCACCGCCGCGCAGGCGACGGCGGAACAGATGGCCCGCTACCACACCGGATCCGGCCTGCATCTGCACCACGAATGGTGGAGCAGTTCTGGCCGGAGCGGCGACGAGCAGGAGAAGCGAGTACGGGAGTTGCAGTTGCTGGCGCTGCTAGCCGACTACGGCATCGTGCACCTGCTGCGGGCATTCGCCGCCGTGGACCAGCAGGCGGCCGACTTCGCGGCGCGTCAGTTGTGGGAGGCGTACGAGGCCGGGGACTCGGTCGGGGAGTGGCTGTACGAGTGGGGCCGCGAGTACGGCATCCCCGCTCCGGATGCGGACGCGGAGGTGTCGCGATGAAATGCACCGTCAACCAGGACCACCTCGCCGACGCCGTCGCCTGGACAGCAAAGTCCCTGCCCAGCCGCCCCACCATCCCCGTCCTCGCCGGCGTACTCCTACGCGCCCAAAACGGCCAGCTGCACGTGTCCGGCTTCGACTACGACGTCTCCAACCAAGCCACCGTCGACGCCCACACAGACACGGACGGCGCCGCGCTGGTCTCCGGCCGGCTCCTCGCCGAAATCACCAAAGCCCTACCCGCCAAACCCGTCAACCTTGCCGCGGTCGGCGCGCACCTGGAACTCGTCTGCGGCAGCGCACGCTTCACCCTGCCCACCATGCCCGTCGAGGACTACCCAACCCTGCCGAAAATGCCGGCCGCCGCCGGCACCGTTGACGCGGCCACCTTCGCCACCGCTACCCACCAGGTAGCCATCGCCGCCAGCCGAGACGAAGCCCTGCCGATCATGACCGGCATCCGTGTCGAAGCCACCGGGTCGACGCTGGCCATGTTCGCCACCGACCGGTACCGGCTCGCCATGCGCGAACTGCCCTGGCAACCCAAGCATCCGAACACCGACCTCAAGGCCCTCGTACCGGCCCGCGTCCTCACCGACGCCGCGAAGGCCCTCGGCCCCGGTGGCGACGTCACCATCGCATTCGACGACGACCACATCGGCGGGAGCATGCTCGGCCTCGACGCCGGCAGCCGCCGCACCACAAGCCGCCTCCTCGACGGGGAGAACTATCCGCCCGTCCGCACCCTGTTCGGGGGCGAACACAACGCGACCGCAGTGGTCAACGTGGCCACCCTGACCGGCGTGGTACGGCGCATCGCCGTCGTCGCAGGCAAAGGCGCCCCAGTCCGGCTGGCCTTCAACCGCGACGGGCTGGTGGTGGAGGCCGGCGGCACCGAAGACGCCCGCGCCAGCGAGGCAATGGAGGCCACCTTCACCGGCGAGCCGCTGACGATCGCGTTCAACCCCCAGTACCTGACCGACGGGCTGTCCGTGCTGGGCACGCCAACCGCGGTGCTGCTGTTCCAAGGCCCGTACAAGCCGGCCCAACTGTGTCCGGCCGGCGAGGACGGGGAGATCATCCCCGGCTACCGCTACCTGATCATGCCGATTCGTGCAGTCAACTGACGAGAGTCCACAAAGGAGACCAGTATGAGTAATGAGACCACCATCACCGTCATCGGCAACCTGACCGACGACCCCGAGCTGCGCTTCACCCCATCCGGCACCGCCGTAGGCAAGTTCCGCATCGCCTCCACACCCCGCCGATTCGACCGCGAGTCCGGCCAGTGGAAGGACGGCGAGCCGCTGTTCCTGTCCTGCACCGCATGGCGCGAGATGGCCGAAAACGTGGCCGAGTCGCTGACCCGCGGCAGCCGGGTCATCGTGACCGGCCGGCTGCGTCAGCGGTCGTACGAGACCCGCGAGGGGGAGAAGCGCACCGTCATCGAACTCGAGGTGGACGAGGTTGGCCCGTCGCTGCGGTACGCCACAGCCAAGCCGCAGAAGACCAACAGCCGGGCCAACAGCACTACCAGCCGGACCGCCGACGACGACCCGTGGGCCACCGCCACACCAGCCCCAGCCGCCCCCCGCAGCGGGTTCGACGACACCCTCGACGAACCCCCGTTTTGATCAACCCGGCCCGGGCCCCAAGCCCGGGCCCCAGCCCCTCTAACCCCGCACAGCACACGAAAGGCCCGAGGTGACCGTGCCGAACCGCACCGACCGACGCCGCAGCGACAACCGGCGGCGCGACAGCGGCCGACCACAACACCTCGCCCCCGCACCCCAACCAACCGCCACGGTCGACCCGGTCGAACAGGCGGAACGGGCCGTCCTCGGCGGCATGCTCCAATCTGTCCGGGCCATCGACGACGCCGTCGAGCGGATCACCTCAGCGCACTTCCGCAACCCGGCCAACGCCACCATCTTCAGAACGATCATCGCCCACTATGCGGGCGAACAACCCACCGAACCACTCGCCATCACCATTTCCCTCGGCGAGCAGGGCGAACTCGCCCGCGTCGGCGGAGCCGGCTACATCCACGGCCTCCTCGAGGCCAACCCCAACCCGGCCTCCACCGGCTGGTACGCCGCCAAAGTCGCCCGCCACGCCGCCATACGGCAGATCGGCGTCCTCGGCCTGCAACTCGACCAGGCCGCCCAGAACGCCGACCCCGACCGGGTCGGTGTCCTCTTCGACCAGGTGCGTGACCTCGTCGCTACCAACCCGCTCGACGGGCTGGCCGACGTCGTCCGACCTGCTCGTGTCGACGAGTTCCTCGCCGCCATGTCGGACGAGGAGGAGGAACACGACTGGATCATCCCCGGCATCCTGGAGCGAACAGATCGGGTAATCCTTACCGGAGCAGAGGGTAGCGGTAAGAGTACATTCGGTCGTCAGGTTGCGGTGCAGGTCGCCGCAGGCATCCACCCCTTCACCACGGAGAAGATCGACCCCGTCCGAGTACTCATCGTCGACCTGGAGAACTCGGAACGACAACTGCGCCGCGAACTGCGGCCCCTCGTCATCAAAGCCGGTGCTGCCCTCGACCCCGCCAACCTGCTCATCCAGGTACGGCTGGAAGGCATCGACCTGCACCGGGCAGAAGACCGGACTTGGCTGGACAAGCTGGTCGGCAAGGCCAAGCCTGACTTGGTCGTGACCGGCCCCATCTACAAGATGGCCAGCGGCGACCCGACCGAAGAGCGACACGCCAAGTCGGTCACCGAGGCCCTCGACCAGTTGCGGACCAAGCACGGCTGTGCCCTGTGGATCGAAGCCCACTCGGCGAAGGCCGTCGCCGGGGTGAAGCGCCGGCCGATCGAACCGTACGGGGCGTCGCTGTGGCTGCGGTGGCCCGAGTTCGGCATTCACCTGTCTACCGATGGGGACATTGAGCATTGGCGTGGGCAGCGTGAGCACCGTGATTGGCCGAGCCTGCTGCTGCGGGGTGGCGCGTGGCCGTGGACCCCGTCGCATAACGAGTTGGAATTGAAGTGGCGGCAGATCAAGAATGCGCGGTTCGCTTTCGAAGGACCCATGTCGATCCGTGACATCGAGGCTGTCACGGGTATTTCGAAA
>Ga0310826_101170_pt1 | contig 15206 bp, 16 predicted proteins | sample WT_ome_FD_201306 | JGI IMG/M metagenome (GOLD analysis project Ga0310826, IMG submission 201306) | Sorghum-adapted microbial communities enriched on wild type (WT) sorghum from Joint BioEnergy Institute, Emeryville, California, United... ... | reverse complement strand
GCGTGGTCGCGGCTGGCCCCAGCCGGGCCGCCTGCCGGTTCGGATTCGGTACGGCGAGCCGATCTGGCCTGAGGAGGGGGAGGGGCCGCGGGCGTTCGCGCCGAAGATCCGTGACGCCGTGGCCCGCCTCTTGGACGAGGACGCCACGACGTGGTGGGACGCGACCCGACGGGCAGCGCGAGGGGAGACACCCGACCCAGCGGGTCCGCCGATCGCCACGTGGCGACGAATCTGGGCGCAGACGGAGCCACCGGGGAGGGATGGTCGTCCGCGGGCGTGGCGTTGAGGTTCCGGCGAGACGACGCGAGCATCGCGCGGGCGTCACGCGCCCGGCGGTAACCTCACCTGGGGTGAGCGAGTTGTCACTGGAGGACCGATGAGCACACCGAAGGCGCCGTTCGGCTTCAACCCCTACGACTATCTTCCGCCGGTGGCCACGTTCAGCGTGACGAGCACCGACATCAAAGACGGGGGGTCTCTGCCGAAGCCGCAGCTGTCCGGGGTCATGGGTGCGGGTGGCGAGGACGCGTCGCCCCAGTTGTCGTGGAGTGGCTTCCCGGCCGAGACCCGCAGCTTCGCCGTCACTGTCTATGACCCGGACGCTCCCACGGCGAGTGGCTTCTGGCACTGGGCGGTCTACAACATCCCAGCGAGTGTCACGGAGCTTCCTTCCCGCGCGGGGACTCCCGGTGGGCCAGGTCTGCCGGAGGGCGCTGTGACGCTGGCCAATGACGCGGGTTTGAAGCAGTACGTCGGCGCGGCGCCGCCGCCTGGCCACGGGCCGCATCGGTACTTCTTCGTGGTGCACGCCGTCGATGTCGAGACTCTCGAGCTGCCCGAGGGCGCGTCGTGTGCCTACCTTGGCTTCAACCTCTTCATGCATTCCATTGGCCGGGCGACCTTGGTGGCGACCCACGAGAATCCGGGCTGAGTCGATCGCCGGCCTGGTGGCTCCCACGACGGCGGTCAGGTGAGAGCTTGGGGCTTGGGCACGAGAGCCCAAGCCCCAACGTGTACCAGTCGTCCGGGACCGGCCTCCGCACGCGGGTCAGCAACCTCCCTGGCGGCGGTCGGCGTCAGGCGTCGGCGACGGTGAGGGCCTCGGCCTCTTCCGCCGAGTGGCTCTTCGGGACGCGCAGGTGGGCCAACGGCTTCCAGCCCGAGCCGAGAACGGCGACTGCGAGCACGACGGCGACGCCGCCCACGAAGAACGGCACGTGAATGTTGATTTCCTCGCCCAGCTTGCCAGCGAGCCAGGGCGCGACCGCTCCGCCGGCGAACCGGACGAACGAGTACGCCGCCGACGCCGTGCTGCGCTCGAGTGTCGTGGCCCCCATGACCGCCTCGGTGACCAGCGTGTTGTTGATGCCGAGGAAGAGGCCGGCCACGACGACGCCAACGGCCAGCACCGGCTTGTGCTGCGCCCCCAGCCCCATGACGAACAGGTCGATGGCGAACAGCGTCAGGACGGTCATGATCACCGGCAGGGCGCCGAAGCGGGCTTGTAGGCGCGGTGCCACGAAGACCGAGGTGATCGCGAGACAGAGGCCCCAGCCGAAGAAGATCAACCCGATCTGTCGCGCCGACATCGCGAGCGGGAACGGTGTGAAGGCGAGCACGGTGAAGAAGCCGAAGTTGTACAGCAGCGCGGTCGCCGCGACCGTTGCCAACGAGCGGTTTCGCAGCGCCTGCAGTGGTTCGACGATCGACGTGCGGCGCGGTTCCGGCGACGTGGCAGGGAGCATGGTCCACGTCGCGAGCAGGGCGATCAGCATCAGGACGGCGACGCCGTAGAACGGGGCACGCCAGGAGATCGTTCCGAGCTCGCCGCCGACCAGCGGGCCGGCGGCGATGCCGACGCCGAGGGCGGCCTCGTAGAGGATGATCGCCTGGGCGACCGAGCCGCTCGCGGAGTTGACGATCGCGGCCAGGGCGGTGGCGATGAACAGGGCGTTGCCGAGACCCCATCCGGCCCGAAAGGCGACGATCCCGGTCACGGAGTTGGACATGCCGGCCAGGGCGCTGAACACCACGATGACGGCCAGGCCGGTGAGCAAGGTGCGCTTGGCGCCGAGTCGGCTGGATACCGCACCGGTGATCAGCATCGCGACGCCCATGATCGCCATGTAACTGGTGAAGAGCAGCGACACCTGGGACGGGGTGGCGTGCAACTGATCGGCGATGGGCTTGAGGATCGGGTCCACCAAGCCGATGCCCATGAAGGCGATCACACACGCGAACGCGACCGCCCACACCGCCTTGGGTTGCTTGAGGAACGACGACGTACTCACCGGGGCGTGGCCTCCACCGGGTCGAGGGCGACGAGTTTCTGCAGGACGGCGACCGCGGCCTCGAGGGTGGCGAGGTCGGACGGTGGCAGCTGACGCAGCTGCTGGGCGAGTGCCTCGCCGGCCTGTCGCCGGGCACTGCGCAGCTCACCGAGCCCTTTCTCGGTGAGGCTGATCAGGCTGGCGCGCGAGTCGCCGGGGTCTGAGATCCGCCGGACCAAGCCGTGGTCCTCGAGGCGTTGGACCAGGGCGGACATGGTCGGCTGCGAGCACCGATCGGCTTTCGCGAGCTCGCTGATCCGGGCCTGTCCGAGCTCGTCGAGGCGGCCGAGCACCCGCAGAGCAGCGTGCGGGAGGGCGTTCAGATTCCGGGTGGCGAAGCGGGAGAGGCGGCTCGCGGCGACCGCGAGGTCCTCGCCGAGACGAGTCAAGTCCGTCGGCACGTGCAAGGAACTTACATAGGGAAGCTATGTATCTGGAAGCGACGTCGCTGAAGAGTGAGGTGAATCACGTGCGTGAGGTCGACAGGCGCTCCGACGACGGCTCCTCCAGTGACGATGGAGGGCTCCAGCATGGCCCTCGCGCCACGCCGGAGCCCTCGACGGTCCGTACCGACGAGCTGGTGACTACCCGGTCGAGCGCGGTCGCCGTGCCTGCGGGCTCCTCAGCTCCTCGAAGATGCGGGCGGTGCCTTGCTTCCCGTAGCCCGCGGCGATCTGCCGACGGACGATGTCGTGCACGGGCTTGAGTACCTCGACGTTGACACCCGCGTCGACGCTCGCCCGAAGCAGCGCAGCGAGGGCGGTCTCGGTGAACTTCAGGCTCTGCTGGCCCTCGCCGTCGTAATCGCGCGCCTCGATGGTGGTGGCGAGGTCCGCGAGCCCCTCAGTCATGGCGGCGAGGAAGGGAGCCGCCCTCTCGGCGAACGACCTGATCGACCCGCCTTCGGCGGCGATCATCGCCGCGCCGTGCATGAAGCCGGCGAACATCGTGTACATGCCGGTGAGCATCGCCATGTCGTGGAGGGAGGCCAGGCCGGCGTCCGATCCGTAGTAGTGGCTCTCGCCCCACAGGTCCAACAGGGTTCGGTACCGGTCGAAGACGGTGGCCGAACCGCTGTACAGGATCGCTGCGCCAGGGCCGCCGATCATCTCGGGCACCGCCATGATCGCGCCGTCGAGATAGCTGATTCCACGCTCGTCGGCCCAGCCTGCGAGCTCGCGAGCCTCGTGCGGCGTCGTGGTGGTGAGGTTGATCACGGTGCGTCCGGTCAGCAGGTCGGCCACCGGATCGAGGACGTCATGGACGGAGCGGTGGTCGAACAGGCAGGAGACGACCACTCCGCCGGCGGTGGCCGCGTCCTGGACGGTGGTGGCGACCGTCGCGCCGCGCTCGCCGAGCTCGTGCGCCCGATGTGGCGTGCGGTTCCACACCACGGTGGGTCGGCCGGCGTCCAGGCACGCCTTGGCGAGGGCACTGCCCATCGCCCCTAGTCCAAGGAACGTTGTCGTCGTGCTCACGGGAGGTCCCTTCCTTCGTGTGCGAGGGCGCGCCCGTGGCCATCCTCGGCGAGCACCTTCTCATCGACAAGTACTCACCTTTTTGTTCAATACTTACCTTCTCGTAAGTATTGACGTGGTACCCAAGGACCCGGCGGGAGCGCGGAGGGTCGTGATGGCGTCGAGCGCGAGGCGTGGGCCGTACATCTGCGGGATCGACGCGGCCATGGACGTGGTGTCGGGCAAGTGGAAGTCGCTCATCCTGTGGGAGCTCGACAGTCACGGCACCCGCCGCTTCGGCGAGCTCAAACGCTCTCTTCCCGGGGTCAGCGAGAAGATGCTCATCCAGCATCTCCGGGAGATGGAGGAGGACGGACTCGTCCACCGCAAGGTGTTTCGCGAGGTTCCACCCAGAGTGGAGTACTCCCTCACCGAGCACGGCAAGACCCTCAACGAGGCCCTTCGACCGCTGGGAGCCTGGGGCAAGGAGCGCATCGAGCGCCTCGCGCGCGAGGGGACCCTCGCGACCTGACCCGCCGCTGTCACCAAAGAGCGCAACGACAGCGTGGCGCCACTCCCGATGGCTGAGCGGAGGTGCCGTGCGGCCGATCGGGCCTCGCCGACTCGACCGCTACAGTGCTGGCATGCGGGACAGTTTGGCTGTGCGGGTGATCCCCTGCCTCGACGTCGACGCTGGGCGAGTCGTGAAGGGTGTCAACTTCGCCAACCTCCGGGACGCCGGGGACCCCGTCGAGCTCGCGACCGTGTACGGCGCTGAGGGAGCCGACGAGCTGACCTTCCTCGATGTCTCCGCCTCAGTGGAAGGCCGGGAGACCACCTACGACGTGGTGCGTCGAACGGCCGAGCAAGTGTTCATCCCGCTCACCGTCGGTGGCGGGGTCCGCACGGTCGATGACGTGGACCGGTTGCTGCGTGCGGGTGCGGACAAGGTGAGCGTGAACACGGCGGCGATCGCTCGTCCGGAGCTCGTCTCGGAGATCGCCCAGCGCTTCGGCTCGCAGGTCCTGGTCCTGTCCCTCGATGTCCGTCGCGCCGACTGCACGCCGTCCGGTTTCGAGGTCACCACCCACGGCGGCCAGCGCGGCACCGGCATCGACGCGATCGAGTGGGCGGCTCGAGGCGCGGAGCTGGGCGCCGGCGAGATCCTGCTCAACTCCATGGACGCTGACGGCACCAAGGCCGGATACGACCTGGAGCTGATCCGCGCCGTTCGTGCCGCCGTCGACATCCCCCTGGTCGCCAGTGGTGGGGCCGGCAAGGTCGAGGACTTCCCGCCAGCGGTCGAGGCCGGCGCGGACGCGGTGCTCGCCGCGAGCGTCTTCCACTTCGGCCACCTGCGGATCGGTGACGTCAAGGACGCCTTGCGGGCGGCCGGATACACCGTCCGGTGAGGTCGGGCCGGAACCGGCGCGGAAGGGTTGGTGCGCGTCTTGGAGAAGACCACGTGACGCGTCAGCCGCTACCGTGCTTGCCATGACGATCAGGCCTGGGCCCGAGGTGCTGCGCTGTGTCGGCCTCCCAGCGGACGCCGACCTCGAGCCGGCTGGCGGTGCCACGGGAGCCCAATGGAAGGTCTGTGTGGACGGCGCGACGTACGCCTTGCGCCTGAGCAGGTCGAAGAAGGAGATGGCTCGCCAGGTCGCCGCGATGACGGCCGCTCGATCCGTGGGCCTTCCCGTGCCGGAGGTCCTCCAATGTGCGAGCACCGCGAGTCATGAGGTGATGCTGTGCACCTGGCTTCCCGGCACGCCCATCTACGAGCTGCTGCCGGCGCGCCCGAATGATGCCTACCACTTCGGCCACCTCATGGGTGTCGCGCAGCGAGCGCTGCACCAGGCACCCGCGCCGGCTGCCCTCCCGGCGGTGAAGCCACCCGTGCTGGAGGACGGCTCGTCCCCTGCCGAGCTCGTCGGCCGCAGCGCGGTGCTGCACATGGACTTCCACCCCTACAACGTCCTCGTGGACGATCACGGCGTCAGCGGCATCGTGGACTGGGTGAACGCCGGAGCGGGCCACCCGCTCTTGGACCTCGCCCGCACCCACGCCCTCCTCATCGTCGAACCCGAGCTGCAAAAGTTCGGCCCGGACGTCCGGCGGATCGTCGCCACGCTCGCCGAGGGGTGGGCCGACGGATATGGCGAGGCCGCGCGCAGTATCCCGCCGATCTGTCACGCGTGGGCAGGCGCGGCCATGCTCGCGGAGCGGGCCCCCCGGTACGCGCACGATCCCGCGATCTTGGACGAGCTGCGCGCATGGACCGAGCAGTGGCGCCAACGCGCGGTGCGGCGGCCCGCCGATCGTGGACCGCGTTGACGTCCGGTGACCCTGGAAGGCGTCCCACGCCGCGGGGCCTTCAGGGGCGCCGGGCAGGACTGTCGATGGGACTTTCGGGTCTGGCCGCGGTCCCCGTTCGCTGGTGAGCTGGAGTCGTCCGGCCAGGTCGGGACATCTGGGTCAACCTTGGCATCGGGGGCGGCGGCTGCATGAGCGGATCAGCGATCGCGGACTACGCGCTCCTCTCTGACCGGCACACCGCGGCTCTGGTCAACCGGGAGGGCTCGGTCGACTGGCTCTGCTTCCCGAGGTTCGACAGCCCGTCCATCTTCGGTCGGCTCCTCGACGAGGACGCCGGGCACTGGCGGATCGGACCCGCGGACGACGCGCACGTCACGCGTCGATACGTCGACCAGACCATGGTCCTGCAGACCATCTTCCGAACCCATGACGGTGTGCTGGTTCTCTCCGACGCCCTCCTCACCGGAGCGGACGACGGCGGTCACCGGCTCGGCGTGGACGTCCCGCACGTGCTCGCCCGTGAGGTGCGCTGCACGGAGGGCGCGGTGCTTGTACGGGTGGAGTACGACCCGCGTCCTGAGTACGGGCTGGTCTCGCCGCGACTGTCCTGGAGCGACGGTGGCATCGCCAGCCAGGGCGGCAGCGCCCGCATGGTGCTCACCACACCCGTCCGGCTCGAGCCGGGACCGCGAGGACTCCACGGCGAGGTGTTGCTCACCGCTGGCGACACCCTGCGCTTCGGTCTCCACTGGTCGAGCCTTGACCGTTCCCAGCCGCGCGTCTGGTCCCAGCGGGAGCTCGCCGCGCGGCTCGGCGGCACGGTGTTGGCCTGGCGCTCCTGGTCGAGCCTGCATCAGGCCTACGACGGTCCGGCCCGGGACCTGGTCCACCACAGCGGACGGGTGCTCCAAGCCTTGTCGTTCCAGCCCACTGGGGCGATCGTGGCGGCGCCCACGACGTCGCTGCCGGAATGGCCGGGCGGGGAACGCACCTGGGATTACCGGTACTCCTGGGTGCGGGACGCCTCGCTGACCTTGCAGGCGCTCTGGGTGGCGGCGTGTCCAGATGAGGCGCGTCAGTTCTTCGACTTCCTCACCGCCGCCGCGTCCTCGTCCGGTCGGGACCGTGGTCTGCAGATCATGTTCGGGGTCGGCGGAGAGCGGGACCTCTCCGAGCGCGAGCTCCCCCACCTGTCGGGATGGCGTGACAGCAGACCGGTGCGGGTCGGCAACGGGGCGTGGAACCAACGCCAGCTCGACGTCTACGGCGCGATCCTCGCGGCGGTCCGTCGGCTCGCCGACCAGCTTCATGCTCTCGACGAGAGCACCCGAAAGTTCCTCCGTGGCTGTGCGGACGCGGCGGCCGAGCAGTGGACCGAGAAGGACCACGGGATCTGGGAGATCCGCGGGGAGCCCCGCCACTTCCTGCACTCGAAGGTGATGTGCTGGTCCGCGTTGGACTGCGCGCTCGGGCTCACCGGTCTGTTGCGGCCGGACAGCACGACCCTCGACCGATGGCGGCGGGTACGGGACCAGATTCGGCGGGCGGTGCTGCGGGATGGCTGGAACGCCGACGTGGGGGCCTTCACCCAGTCCTTCGGCTCCGATGAGCTGGACGCCTCGGTGCTGACGATGCCTATCACGGGGATCGTGTCGGCCGACGACCCACGGATGCTCGCCACGATCGACGCGATCGAGGAGCGGCTCACCGACGACCGGGGACTGGTGTACCGCTACCGTGCTGGCGTCGATGGTCTGCCGGGGGGCGAGGGCAGCTTCGTGTTGTGCACGTTCTGGCTGGCCCACGCCCTCGCGCTCGCGGGGCGAGTTCAGCGGGCCGGTGAGGTCTTCGAGCGCGCGGCGGCGCTCGGGAACGACGTCGGGCTCTTCGCCGAGCAGGCCCACCCCGTCACCGGTGAGGCCTTGGGCAACTTTCCACAAGCGTTCAGTCACATCGGTCTGGTCGACGCGGCGTGGGCGCTCCACCAGGCCGCCAACCTCGCCGATCACACCGCGGGGAGGTGAGGGCCGGTCGTGGCGGGGTGCGGCGGTGACCGGAGCTAGGGGACCGGAGCTAGGGCGCGGGCCTGACCGTGACGGTGAGAACGTCGTCGTCGACCTGGACCTGGAGTCGCTCGAGGGTGTCGATTACCACGTCGGCGTCGAGCTCGACGGGGCTGTGGTGGGTCGTGACCCCCACCGACCGCATCCCGGCGGCGCGGGCGGCGGCGAGACCGGCGGGGGCGTCCTCCACCACCAGGCACCGCTCGGGTGGGACGCCGAGCTGGGCGGCACCGACCAGGTACGGCTCGGGGTCGGGTTTGCCTCGGCGCACGTCGTCCGCGGTCACGAGGCATGAGCAGCTGAGGCCGGCGGCCCGCAGCCGTGCGCTCGCCACGGCACGTGTCCCAGACGTGACGACGGCCCACCGGTCGGTCGGCAGAGCCGCGAGGAGCTCTCGTGCGCCCGGGAGCGCCGTGACCCCGTCGACGTCGCTGGCCTCGAGCTCCTCGATGTGTCGCTGCGCGGCTGGCACCTGGTCTGGTGGCAGGAGGGCCGCGATGATCGCCTCGGAGGTGAGCCCGTGACCGACAACAGCGGTGAGCTGCTCGCGGGTGATTCCGTAGTGGAGCGCCCACCGGGTCCACGCCCGCACGAGGGCTTGCGTGGAGTCGACCAGGGTGCCGTCCAGGTCGAACAGGACGGCCGCGACGGTGAGACTCGTGGAAGGATGGGTCGTCACATCGTTCGTCGTCACGTCCTCTGACCGTACCGGTCGACGACACCGGAGCCGGATGGCCTGGAGGGGCCGGCCATCGCGGCGAGCGGTGCTTCGCATCGCCGGCCTGCCGGAGGAGTGGTGACGGCGAGGTTCGACGGGGCCGTTCCGGAGCCACGCTGGCGGGTTCGTCAGGGGACCGTCCCTCAGCGGACTCGATAGACCTCGACCATCCGGTCGCTGGAGAGGAACACCCGCTGCCAGTCTCGCGGGATCTGGAGCGGATTGCCGAGCAGCCGCCATGCGTTCAGCTTGCACTCATTGCACAGGGTCGACCGCGCGCTGTAGAGCACGACGTAGTCCCCAGGACCTGGGTGGCGTGCTTGTCCCGGTGTCCAGAGCACCAGCTCGCCGTCCCAGAGCGGAGTGCCGCGGAGCGGGCTGTGCGCGAAGACGCGCACCAGACGATAGGTACGCTTCTCCGCCCACAACCTGGTGACCTCGCCAGGGTGCGCCGCGAGCCACGTCCGGAACTGCTCCAGGCCCGTCCCGCCGTTGGCGGCGTAGCTGGCGTTGTCTGGATCGTCCGAGGCAGACCGCGCCTGGTGCGCGATCGTCACCGGGAACGCCACCGCCACGATGGTGGCGACGGCGGCGACAGCGGTGGCGTACCGGCGGAGGAACGGCAGCCAAGAGGCGATGCGACGCACCAGGAGCCACAGGCCGGCGACCGCGCTCACGGTGATCGCCGGAAGCAGCGGCAGCCAGTACCGCTCCTTGACGATTCGCAGCTTGGGCTCGCTGGGGTCGAGGAAGCCACCCAGCGCCACGAGCGGCACGTAGAACAGCAGCGCCCAGCACAGCAGGAACGCCAGCTTGCGGGAGAAGAACGCGCCGATGACGCAGCCGACGAGGGCGGCGAGCAGCCACCGGCCCTCCGGTGTGCCGGCCAGGATCGTGGGCAGCTGCGCGAGGTACCACACGCGGTCGTGGCCGATGTGGTCGTCGACGGGGGAGGGCTGACTTCCGTGGGCCGCTGACGCCTGGAACCGAGCGAACGGCTGGTCGAAGACGGCGCCGTTGACGAGGACCTCGCCGATTCCGATGAGGGCGAGTGGGACGACGACCCAGACCAGAGTTCGCGCTCGAACGCGTCCCACCAGCAGGAGGGGAACCAGCGGCCACAGGAAGACGATGTACTCACGGACGAGATAGCTCCAGCCCATGAGGAGCCCGACGCCCACCAGCGCCAGCGCGAGTCGCCACGGCCTGCCCGTGACGAGCCGTCGTCGCTGCCGGATCGCGAGCGCGAGCACGACGGCCCACGCCATCAGGCTCGTCGCCATCAAGTCGGGGAGCGGCTGGGTGAGGTCGGGGAAGACCACACTGTTGCCGACGGTCAACACCGCCGCGGCGACGCCCACGGTCCGGCTGCCCAGCAGGAGGACTCCGAGGAGATACACGGCGACGGCGAGGGCGACGCCCGCAAGCATGGGGACGACGAGGAAGGCCGCTTGGGAATAGCCGAATATCTCCTGCGCAGCCCGGATCGGCAAGATCAATCCGTGCCGGAGGAATTGGTGTAGTCCGGCGTAGGTCGGATGACTGGGAAAGGTCGAGGCTGCTTCGAAGTAGTTGATCTGGTCGGAGGGAAAAGGCGTCACCCGATAGGTGAACTCCACCACTGCCACACCCACGGCGAGCACCGCCCCCACTGCGGCGGTGAGAAGACCACCGCCACGCTCACGCCGGCCGAGCCGGCCGTCGTGCCGCGGGGGAGCGAGGGTGGTCTCCGCGGGAAGCAGGCGCGTCATCGGCGTGACCGCTCCGCCACCGCTCCGCCACCGTCGCGGGTGGCGGGACGAGACTGCGCCAGTCCGTGGTCAGCCTGATGTCTCACCACCTGGGTGGCGCCGGCGCTCAGCATGAATGTCTCCCCGTGCTCGTGCCTTTGTCGCACCAATGTCGCTCATCGTAAGTGGGGTGGCGCGATCACTGGGGAGACTTCACCGAAACTCTCGTGTCATGACGCACGGTTACGGACGGGAACGGCGGAATGCCGCGTCCGCCCGATTCACACCCGCCAGATTCGTCCTGAGCAACGGTCGTCCAGCCAAGCGAATTGCCCGAAGGACGTGACGCTCAAGCCGAACCGGTGGAACTCCGGGCGGCCTTGCTCCTCCCACCACTGATAGGCGGCCTCGACCTCCCGCCAGAGCAGCTGCGGACCGTGCTGCTCGACCGTGATCGCCCCCGATGGCGTGACGACGGCGCAGGCCGCCGAGGTCGTGTCGTGGACCCACCGCCGCACCTGCCCGCGTCCCACGCTGGTCTGTGCGCAACGCAAGCGGGGGAGTCGGATACCGAGAGCGAACAGCGCGGCAGGGTCGGACCAGATCACCTCGGGATCGAGGCTGGTCGTGGTGCGATACCAGGGGACTGACAGCTCCGCCTGCCGCACGACCGAGGGGACCTCCTCGGCAGGCGGGTGGTCGGCCATCTCGACGAAGTGACCGGAGGCGCGGCCTTCGGGGACGACGGTGAGACGAGCCGTGGCCGGTCCCGAGAACGGATTGAGCCACGACACGTGCAGCGTGCCGCCGGGACGAACGAGTCGCACCCAGCTGTAGGGAATCTCGCGGACGGGGACGGTTGCGATGACCTCGTCGTAGTCGGCATGGCCGGTGGGTTCTGGATCACCGGGTCCCAGCTTGAGAACGACGGGGGTGCGCGTGCCGGGAGCGGTGACCGCCCGGCCGCCGTCTCGCGACGTCGTAGGCGTCAAGGTCGCTCCTCGCATAGGTGCTCGCGACGGAAACTTCCGAGCGTGGAGAGCCGGGCGTGGGCCCAGGCTGCGGGTGGGCATAGCCACTTTCGCTTGCAGAAGACGCACAGCGGCTGGTGGAGCTCCGGCCAGGGGAGGACGCCCCAGCGTCGACGCCAGTGCACCGCCTCGCGGTCGGGCCGATGGATCGCGGCCAAGTCTCGGGCTCGACGGTCGAGCTCATCCTCCGGGCGGTCCGCCTGGCCGTAATTGGTGACAAGGAACCAGACGTCAGCTTCGGACGCTGGCTTTCGACCGGTCTGCCACGCGAAGCTTGGTGACGTCGATGCCATCGCACGGACCTCCTCGCCGAGGTGTTTGCGCTGTGGCACTGCGCTGATACCGACCGTAAACTCCAGTACCCCACAGCACAACATGTATGCGTAAATTTGCACTTGTGTCGTTCAGTACCCAACGTGACGATCCTGTTACCGGTGGTCACAGTCGCCGATGGCCGAACCGCCGAGGGCCGTCCCTGACTGACTGGAAGAGACGATGTCGAGACCGAATCCGAAACCTCCGACGATCCAACGACGCCGCCTGGCCGCGGAGCTTCGGCTGCTTCGAGAACGGGCGCGGCTGACGCTCGAGGACGTCGCGCAGCGGCTCGGCTGGTCAGTGGCCAAGATCAGTCGTATCGAGACGGCGGTCGTCGGAATCAGCGACCTCAGCCGTCTGCTGGACCTGTACGAGGTGACGGGTGAACGTCGCACCGCCCTGCTGAGCAAGTCCCGGACCGCGCGGACGAAGGGATGGTGGGACGCCTACGCGGAATTCGTTCCAAGCGACTACATCGACTACATCGAGGTGGAAGCCCAGCTCGCGGGCATGCGCTGCTACGACGCGCACGTCATCCATGGCCTGATGCAGACCGAGAGCTACGCGCGCGAGGTGATTCGCGCCGGCGTCATGGGCCTGTCCTCGCCCGCGGAGATCGAGCGTCGGGTGGAGGTCCGCATGACTCGGCAGCAGGTACTGACGCGCGAGGACAAACCGCTGCGGTTTTGGACGGTGATCGCCGAGCCAGCGCTCATGTGGATGGTCGGATCGCCGAAGATCATGGCCGAGCAGTACGAGAAGCTTCGGGAGCTCGCCAGTCTCGACAACGTCACGCTGCAAATCCTCCCGGTTTCCGCCGGCGCTCATCCGGGGACCACGGGGGCCTTCCACATCTTGGAGTTTCCGAGTCCGCACGAGCCGGATGTGGTTTACGTCGAGACGATGACGGCAAACCGGTATGTCGAAAGTCATGTGGAGATCTACCGGTACAGCTTGGCGTTCGACCACTTGCGTGCCATGGCACTCAGTCCAGCGAGTTCACTCGAGTACCTCGCGCAGGCGGCCGAGAAAGTCATGAACAGCTGAGGTGATCGTCAGCTGATGGGGGCGAGGAGAACAGATGCGAGAGCCCACCGTTGATTCATCCCGCCTCACCTGGCGCACGAGCAGCTACTGCGCCAATGGCTCCAGCTGTGTGGAGGTCGGCGTCTTCGACGAGCGAATCGCGGTGCGCGATTCCGCGGATCGTCACGGACCTGTCCTGACGTTCTCCGTCGGCGCGTGGTCCTCCTTCGTCCGAGGAGTTCGCGCCGGCACCTTCGAACGTGCCTAGTCGTCATCGTGTGCCCCGAGCCAGCACAGAAGGTGCTCGTGGTCGGTACGGCCGACTAGAAGAACACGAACCGCCACGTCCCCAGCCAGACGCTCACGGCGGTCGCACCGACCACGACGACACAGCTGGCGGCGATCAGCGCGACGTCGACGGCCCGGAAGTCCCGTGGCCTGGCCACCGTGCGGTCACGCCGAAGAGTGAAGCCGCGTGAGTCCATGGCGGTGGCCAGCCGTACGCCGCGGCGGATCGCGCCCACCAGCAGCGCGAACACCGCCGACCCGAACAGGCGGACCCGTCCCCACGGGGAGCGACCAGGGTCGACGCCGCGAGCACGTCGGGCCAGCATGATCATGCGCCACTCGTCGCCGAGCACGGGCAGGAGCCGGAACGCCGCGAGAGCGCCGAAGGTGAACCGGGGTGGGGTCCGCAGGTGCTGGACCAGCGCGTCAGCGAACTCCGTCGGATCGGTGGAGGCGAAGACCAAGACCCCCGGCAGGGCGATCGCGATCACACGCAGGCCCATCGCCGTCGCCGTGAGCACGCTGTCGCTCGTCACCAGCAAGGGCCCGGCGTCGACCAGCACGGTACCTCCGCGCTCGTCGGTGAACATCAGGGTCGAGACACACAGACCCGCCATCGTGACGAACAGCAGCCAGAGCCGACGAAGGAAGACCCGCCACCGCACGCCCGCGACCGCGATGGCGAGAAGCTCGACGGTCAGTACCAGCGCCGGGGTCAGCGGATCCCCGGTGGGGAGCAGACCGACGGCGATCACCAACGCCGCGGCGAGCTTGGCGACGGGGTTCAACCGGGTGATCGGCGCGTTCGGATCCGCCACGATGGGCTCTGTCAACACACTCATGACACCACCGTCAGCCCGCCGCTGACATCACCGATCCAGTCCTGACCGCGATCTCACGGTCGGCCACGGCGGTGACGAACTCGACGTCATGGCTCACGCAGCACAGAGCGTGACCGGTGTCGCGGAGCTCGCCGAGCAAGTCCACCATCTCCGACCAGGTTCGCCGGTCCTGCCCGAACGTCGGCTCATCCAGCACCAGCACGGTCGGCATGCTGGCGAGCGCGGTCGCCACCGACAGCCGCCGCTTCTCCCCACCTGACAGGGTGAAGGGATTCGCGTCGGCGACGTGGACGAGCTGCAAGCGCTCGAGCAGAGTGTCCACGATGCCGCGGGTCTCGCTCGCGGACCGACCGGCAGCCCGAGGCCCCAAGGCGAGCTCGGCGCGGACGGTCCCGGTGAGGAACTGGTGCTCGGGATTCTGGAAGACCGTGCCGACGGCACACACGAGGTCGCGTGCCCGCCATCGATGCAGCGGCCGCCCCAGGATGCGACGATCAATCGTCGCGCGACCGTTCGTCAGTGACCGCACACGGTCGTGGAGGCCGGCTCCGGCCCGGGCCTCCCCCGCGGTGGGCGCGAGCAAACCGGCAAGCAGCATGGCGAGCGTGGACTTGCCCGACCCGTTGGGTCCCGTCACGGCCACGATCTCACCCGCGCGGAGGCACACGGATGCCTCGCTGACCGCCTCCCGTGCGGCGCCGGGGTAGGTGTAGGAGAGCCGGTCACCGATGAGCAACTCCTCGCCGTCGATCGCCCGAGGCCGACGGCGGTCGACGGGTCGTGGACTCGGCGTCCACACACCGGCGGCGGCCAGGCGGTCGGCCTCGCGGGTGAAGACGGTCGTCGCCGGGCCGTCCGCCAGCAGCTCTCCTTGCCGATCCAGGACGATCACCCGGTCGACCAGATCGAGCCAGTCCTCGACACGGTGGTCGACGACGACGAGAGTCGTTCGCCGGTCGTCCACCAGCCGGGCGATGGTCGACCGCACGAGGGTGGCGCCCTCCGGGTCGAGGTTCGCGGTGGGCTCGTCCAGCAGCAGAAGCGAAGGCTGCAAGGCGATGATGCCGGCGAGGACCAGCCGCTGCTT
>Ga0310826_101156_pt1 | contig 15487 bp, 16 predicted proteins | sample WT_ome_FD_201306 | JGI IMG/M metagenome (GOLD analysis project Ga0310826, IMG submission 201306) | Sorghum-adapted microbial communities enriched on wild type (WT) sorghum from Joint BioEnergy Institute, Emeryville, California, United... ... | reverse complement strand
ACCACGCTCGTACGGCAGCACCTGCAGCGTGACGTGCGGCATCCTCGTCCACTCGAGCAGCGCCTCCAGCTGCCTCTTCATCACCGCAGGCCCGCCGATCGGCCGGTGCAGCACCGACTCGTCGAGGAACGCCCACAGCTTGGGCGGATTCGGCCTGGTGAGAATGCGCTGCCGCTGCATGCGCAACGCGATGCGGCGCTCGACCTCCTCGGTCACCCACTCCTTGCGGCCGTGGCTGGCCACCTCACGCGCGTACTCCTCGGTCTGCAACAGGCCCGGCACGAACTGCAGCTCGAGCGTCTGAATACGGGAGGCGGATTCCTCCAGGCCGACGTAGTCGGTGAACCACGACGGCAACAGGTCGTTGTAGCGGTACCACCAGCCGGGCTTGTTGGCCTCTTCGGCCATCGCCAGCAGCTGGGCGCGTTCCCGCTCGTCGTGAACGCCGTACATGGTCAGCAGGTCCGCGACGTCCCGCTTCTTGAAGCCGACGCGGCCCAGCTCGAGCCTGCTCATCTTGGACTCGGAACCGCGGATGGCGTAGCCCGCTTGCGCCCTGGTGATCCCGGCGGCTTCGCGCAGTCGGCGCAACTGAGCACCGAGCACCATGCGTCGGACCGTCGGCCCGCCTTGAGCCGACTCGGTCTCACGTGCGGGCTGCGGTGGCATGGCCATCCTTCCGTCGCAGCATGCGGTTGACCGATAACCGAGCGTACCTCAGCGGGCAAATCGGTCAAGGGAAAGCCGCTAATCACCCGGTGAGCATGACCGATACGCTTCGTGTGACCCACACTACTGATCCCGTGAGGCCGTGATGTCCGCTGTCACCCGTCCGACCCAGTGGTCGGACCGCAGCACCACCGTGAGCATGACGGCAAGCAAGGCGGGCGACCGCGGCTCAGTAGCGACCGCACAAAGCGCACCGCCGGCGGCCGCCCGCTGCCGTCGGTCGACCTTCGAATCCCGCTCGTGAGGTAAAGCGATGACCGATTCCCTGCAACCGGCCCAAGTCCCCGTGGGCGTCGACCCGACCAAGCCCAGCATCGCCAGGGTCTACAACGCCTTCTTGAACGGCAAGGACAACTACGCGGTGGACCGCGCGCTGAAGGAGAAGATCCTGCAGGTCGCCCCGGAAGCGGCGCACGTGGCGTTCGAGAACCGTGGGTTCCTCATCCGGGCCTGCCGCTTCCTGGCCGAGCAGACCGGCATCGACCAGTTCCTCGACTGCGGCTCCGGCCTGCCCGCGGCGGAGAACGTGCACGAGGTGGTGCAGCGGATCAACCCGCACGCCACCGTGGTCTACATCGACAACGACCCGGTGGTGCTCGCGCACGGCAGGGCCATGCTGGAAGACAACGACCTCACCCACCTGGTCGGCGCGGACATCTTCAAGCCCCAGGAAGTGCTGCAGAACGAGGTCGTGCGCAAGCACATCGACTTCTCCAAGCCGCTGGCGCTGCTGCACTTCGGCACGATGCACCACATCAACGCCGACATCGACGTGCCTGCCGGGATCATGAAGGAGTACATCGACGCACTGCCGTCGGGCTCCTACGTCGGCATCACACACTTCCTCGACCCGGAGAACGAGCACTCCGAGACCGCGCGGCGGATCGAGCAGGTCATGGTGAACAGCCCGCTGGGCGCCGGCGCGTTCCGTCCGATGCGCGAACTCGAGCAGCTGACCGAGGGCTTGGAGCTGGTCGAGCCGGGCTGGGTGCGCTGCGTGGACTGGTGGCCGGACGGGCCGCGGGTCAAGCCGCTGATCGGCACCCAGCACTGCATCGCGGGGGCCGTCGGCCGTAAGCCGTAGTCAGCTTGCGACCAGACGCTCGGCGGCCGGTGGCACCGCATGGTGCGACCGGCCGCTTTCTTGTCACAGGCGCACGAGCGGCAACAAGCCACTCAGATCGGCGCGTGTGCCCGACGCGCTGACCGCGCCACTGTCGACTGCGCTCTGCCAGTCGCGCCTGCCCAGCGCCAACTCGAGCCACGTCCGCGGCTGCATCTCCACCACGTTCGGCGGCGTCCCCCTGGTGTGCCGGGGCCCCTCGATGCACTGCACCGCGGCGAACGGCGGGACCCGCACCTCGACCGTCCGCCCCGGCGCGTCCGCCGCCAACGCGTGCAAGCTCAACCGCACGGCTTCGGCCAGCTGAGCACGGGACGGCTCGGCGGCGTCCGGCTCGCCGTCCAGCCACTCCACCACGGCCTGCATGGCCTGCCGCAACCGCACTGGATCCGACGTCACTGCCATGGCTCAAGCATGCCTGGCGACACCGACCGTCAGCCCATCAGGTGACCACTCGAGTCGCTGAAATCGATCACCCCGGTCATCGTGAGAAATGTTCACCACCGATCGCTACGACCAGGGAGGGCCCGTGCTGCTTTCCATCCGACGTGCGGTTGCGGCGGCGGCGAGCGCCTCGCTGGCCGCCACCGTGCTCACCCCGATCGCCCACGCACACCCGTCGACCGCCACCGATACGTTGTCCGCCGCGCAGCCGTCGGATCCGTACGCGCACGCCGACGAGCACCACGCGGGTTCCCAGATCGCCAAGCACGAAGGCAGGCTGCGCGGCAGTCCGCCGAAACGCCACCGTCCACTCGGCAACGACGTCAGCCGCTGGCAGGGCGAGGTCAACTGGTATCTGGTGAAGAAGAAGCGGGCGAAATTCAGCTACATCAAGGCCACCGAGGGCACCGGATACCGCAACAAGCATTTCGCGCAGCAATACAACGGTGCCGCCAGGGTGGGCCTGATCCGCGGCGCCTACCACTTCGCTCGCCCGGATGTGAGCGGCGGCGGTACCCAAGCCAAGTACTTCGTGCGACACGGCGGCAATTGGCGCAATGACGGCCGCACCCTGCCCGGCGCGCTGGACATGGAATACAACCCGTACGGCAAGGACAAGTGCTACGGGTTGCGCAAGCGGCAAATGCGCTCCTGGATCAACGCATTCGTGCGCACGTATGCCGACCTCACCGGCCGCCTGCCGGTCATCTACACCTCGACCAGCTGGTGGAAGCTGTGCACCGGCAACTCCGGCGCGTTCCGCAAGAGTCCATTGTGGATAGCGCGCTACAACTCCTACATCGGCGCGCTGCCCAAGGGCTGGAGCAGGCACACCATCTGGCAGTTCTCCGACTCCGGGTCGCTGCCCGGCGATCAGAACTACTTCTACGGCTCGATGGACAAGCTGCGCAAACTCGCTCGCGGGTGAATCACTTCCGGCCATCACGCAGCGCACGCAAAACTACTCCGTCCGAGTGTACGAAATCGGATTTCCTCATGATTTTTTTGCCGCTTGGACATCGGACTGTAGAAATTTGCGCGATCTCGTGACAAGCGCGTGATTATCGTCGAGAATCTTCCCCGGCGGACCCTGCAAACCGCCACAAGACGAGGGCACGGAGGACACTCCAATGAGGACAATCTCATCGCGGCGGCTGCGTGCCGCCGCCGTCGCCGCGGCATGCGTGGCGAGCGCGTTGACATTCAGCGGCCCGGCGACCGCAGCGGAGGCGACGCCGTCCGACATCGACCGTTACGTGGCCGAATACGACCACCCGATGGGCTCGCAGATCCGCAAGCACGAGGGCGGGCAGAGCACAGCGCAGGCGGCGCCGTCCGACGTCTCCGCGGCCGCGACCGTCGCGGGCATCGACGTCAGCGGCCACCAAGGAAACGTGGACTGGAACTACTGGTGGAACCAGGGCAAGCGGTTCGCGTACGTCAAGGCCACCGAGGGCACCGGCTACAAGAACCCGTACTTCGCGCAGCAGTACGTCGGCTCGTTCAACAAGGGATTCATCCGCGGCGCTTATCACTTCGCATTGCCGGACCGTTCCAGCGGAAAGGCGCAGGCGAACTTCCTGGCGGACAATGGTGGCGCATGGTCGGCGGACAATCAAACGCTTCCGGCGGCGTTGGACATGGAATACAACCCGTACGGCCCGACCTGTTACGGCTTGACCAAGTCGCAGATGCAGGCGTGGATCAAAGATTTCCACGACACCTACCACGCGCGGACCGGTCGCTGGCCGGTGATCTACACCTCGACCAGCTGGTGGAACCAGTGCGTGGGTAGCGGCCACGGCCTGCAGAACACGGTGCCGCTGTGGGTCGCGCGGTACAACGACTCGGTCGGCACGTTGCCGTCCGGCTGGAGCGTGTGGTCGTTCTGGCAGTACACCTCGAGCCCGATCGACCAGAACCGGTGGAACGGTTCGATCGAACGACTGCGGGTGCTGGCCAACAACGGCTGACTTTTCCGACCACACCCTCGGCCCGCCGGGCGACAAAAACGTCCGGCGGGCCGACGCTTGTCGTACCTTTTCGTACCCACTGCACGTCACCGGGCGTCACCAGGCAAGATTCTGTCGAGCACCGGACGGCACGGGGAACCGTCACGTCACTCGCGGCGTCGGAGCTCGCAAGCAGCGCGGGGAGGCCCGATGTCCGATTCCCTTTCGCCGAGAGCCGGCCGAGGCCGGCGGCTCCACGGCTCCGATTCGTCCTGCCCTGGCACGACGATTTCGGGAGAGGGCGTCGACGGAGTCGTCACTCCGCCACTTCTCGAACCGATCGGAACGCCATGACGAATCCGCACGACCCCTACAACCAGGGTTATCAGCAGAATCCCTACCCGGGAGGGCAGGGATACCAGCAGCAGGGCGGCTATTACGACCAGCAGCAGTACCCGTCCACCGGCGGCTTCCCAGCTGGTGGCGGCTATCCGAACACCGGCGGCTTTCCTGCCGGCGGTGATTACCCGCCCACGGGTGGATATCCGACCGGCGGCGGTTATCCGCCCCAGCCGCCGAAGAAGTCCAACACCGGAATGATCGTCGCCATCGTCGCGGTCGTCGTCGTCGTGCTGGGCACGCTGGGCATCACCGGTTTCGTCGCCCCTGGGTTCTTCCTCTCTGACGACGAGAAGTCCGACAGCGGCGGCGGTGGCGGCGACGACCCGAAGTCGAGCCCGCAGGCGTTGGCGGACAAGATCGTCGCGGAACTGAACAACAAGAACGCCGAAGGCCTCAACGCGCTCAAGTGTGCGACCGCCGAACCCACCGTCACCAGCGCGATCAACATGGTTCCGCAGGTCGACTCCGCCAAGCTGGCGGGCGACGTCCAGCAGATGGACAACCAAGCCAGCGCGCGGGTTTCCATCACCGCCCGCGGCACCACGATGACCGCCACCGGCACGATGCTCAAGAAGGACGACGGCTGGTGCTGGCAAGGGGTCAGCATGGGCACAGGCGGTGGTGGCGGCGGCGACATCGACGTCCCGCCACCGAACGGGCCGAACCCGCCCGACATCTCGTCCCTCCCCGATCCGGGACAGTCGAACGTGCCGCCGGAAGCGGCCAAGCAAGTCATCAACGACTTCGTCAACAAGATCAACAGCAAGGACGCCGGTGGCGCCAAGGCGCTGCTCTGTTCGGAGCCGCTCGGCAGCCTCGTCGACAGCACGCTGTCCAAGAACCCGCGCATGATTCTCGGCGAGGCGACGGGCAGCCCGACCTACGTGACGATGCGGGTGACCGGCTCGACGTCGACCAACTCTTCCGCGACAGGCCTGGTGGCGGCGCGGCAGGACGACTCGAGATGGTGTGTCGGCATCTTCTACTTCTCGTGACGAAGCCCTGAACCGATTGGAACGATGACGAATCCGTACGACCCGTATCACCAGGGGCAGGGCTACCCGTACCAGGGCAGCCCCGCCGGCCAGCAGTACCCGGCGTCCGGCGGACTTCCCGCCGGAGGCGGCTACCCGCCCACGGGTGGGTACCCGACCGGCGGCGGTTATCCGCCCCAGCCGCCGAAGAAGTCCAACACCGGGATGATCGTCGCCATCGTGGCGGTCGTCGTCCTGGTGCTGGGCACGCTCGGCATCACTGGTTTCGTCGCGCCGGGGTTCTTCCTCTCCGACGACGAAGAATCCGACGGCGGTGGCGGCAGTGGCGATTCCCAGTCGAGCCCGCAGGCTCTGGCGGATCGCATCGTCGCGGCGATCAACAACAAGAACGTCGAAGGCCTCAACGCCCTCAAGTGCCAAGGCGCCGAGCCGAGCGTGGACAACGCCATCAACATGGTTCCGCAGGTCGACTCCGCCAAGCTGGCGGGCGACGTCCAGCAGATGGACAACCAAGCCAGCGCGCAGGTTTCCATCACCGCCCGCGGCACCACCATCACCGCCACCGGCACGATGCTCAAGGAGGGCGACAGCTGGTGCTGGCAGGGGGTCAGCATGGGCGCGGGCGGGGGCGGCGGCGACATCGACGTCCCGCCACCGAACGGGCCGAAGCCACCCGACCTCTCGTCGCTTCCCGAGCCGTCGGCCGGCGTGCCGGAGGACGGCAAGCGGACCGTCGACCAATTCGTCGACGCGATCAACCGGAACGCGGCCGGCAGCGCGAAAGCCCTCGCGTGCACCGATTCGGTCAAGGACGGGGTGGACCTGGTACTCGACAGACGACCCACCATCGTCGCCGGAGAGACGACGGGGTCGGCGTACGTCGTGTCGATGAAGTTGTCCGGCACGACATCGAATTCGTCCTCCGCCAGCGGCCTGGCGTCGGCGACTCAGAAAGACGGGAAGTGGTGCGTGAGCCTGTTCTGGTTCCGCTGATCAGCACCACGTAGCGATGCCCGCACCACCGGCCGGTGGTGCGGGCATCGCCATGTCCGGCAGTGCCCGATCAGGACTCCTCGGGTGCCGACGCGATACCACCGCAGCGCACTGTCGAGCCCTGGCCCCAACCTTTCGCCGACGGACGCGGTCGTTGCAGTCGAGCCGAACCAGCGGCACGGCCGACGACGCACGCAGCACAGACCGATGGAAGCCATGACAACTCCATCAGACCCGCACCAGCCACCCGGCGCGCACTACGGCCAACACCCGCCCACGGGCGGACTCCCGGCAGCCGACGATTACTCGCCCCAGCCGCCGACCAAGCCCAAGACCACCGTGATCGTCAGCATCGTCGCGGTCGTCGTTCTGGTGCTGGGCACGCTCGGCATCACCGGCTTCGTCGCGCCCGGGTTCTTCCTCTCCGACGACAAGGAGACGACGGCCGCCCCGGTCGCGGAGAAGACGGTGGAGAGCACCGAGCCGGAGGAACCGAGCGAGGACGCCTCCAGCCCGGAGATCGTGGCCGACCGCATCATCATGGCCTTGAAGGAAGGCGACGTCGGCGCGCTGGAAAACCTGATGTGCCCGGACGCCAAGGAGAAGCTCAAGGGCGTGGTCGGCGAAACCGATGCGGACTCGGTGGACCTGGTCGGCGAGATCCGTCAGGTCAACGAGGACGAAGCCAAGTTCGACATGACCCTGACCATGTCCGGCGCCCCGTTCAGCGCCTACGCCAGGCTGGCCAAGCTGGGCGGGGAATGGTGCTGGGGCGGGATGACGATCGTTCCGGCGCAGGAGTCCGATGTGAAAGCCGAGCGTCCGTCCACCCCCGAGATACCCGGCATGCCCACCGAGGCCGACGCGCTCGAAGCGGGCAGGAAGCTGGCGAAGCAGCTCGTCGACAAGATCAACAATGGGGACGCGGCGGGCACCCGCGCGCTGTTCTGCGACGGGGACAACAGGTTGGTCGAGAACATCATGAAATGGCAGCCCAAGATCGTCATGGGCGAGACGACCGCCGATTCCGGCATGAAAGCGTCGACCGATCTCATCGGATCGAGGTCCGACGAGCCGAACGCCAAGGGGTTCGTCTCGGTGACGTTCGATCTGCCCGAAGACTCGTGGGACCTCAGCAAGGGCACGTGGTGCGTGGACGGGTTCCACTTCTACTGACGAACACCAGCGCACGTGATGCCCGCACGGCCAACCGGTCGTGCGGGCATTCCCTCGTCGGGTGCGGGTCGGCTGCGGCGCAGGATGGGGAACACCGCCGTAAGGTCGTCACGGCGAGGTACCGGAGGTTCCATGGGCGTGGACGAGCTGCAGCAGCTGGTGGGCGACAACGACGTGGCGGGCATGCAGCGGTGGCTGGAAGAGCATCCGCCGCACGTCGTCGCCGACGAGCTGGCGCGGCGGGACGCGATCCAAGCGGTGCTGCTGTTCCGCTTGCTGGACAAGAACAAGGCGCTCGCGGTGTTCGAGGAGCTGGATCCGGTCGACCAGCAGAAGATCCTCGAAGGGCTGCGGGACAAGGCCTTCCGCGAACTCGTCGAGGCGATGGACCCGGACGACCGGGCGATCCTGCTCGGTGAAGCGCCCGCCAAGTTCACCCGGCGCGTGCTGGCCGGCCTGTCGCCCCGCGAGCGGGAGATGACCGCTGCGCTGCTGGGCTACGAGGACGGCACGGTCGGCCGGATCATGAGCCCCGAGGTGCTGGTCCTGCGCGAGGAGCTCACCGTGCGGCAAGCCCTCGAACTCGTCCGTCGCCGCGGGCCGGACGCCGAAACGATCTACACCCTGCCGGTCGTGAACAACAGCAGGCGCTACCTGGGCTACGTGACGCTGCGGGAGCTGGTGCTGGCCGATCCGAACCAGACGGTCCGTGAGCTGGCCCACGAAGACCAGCCCGGCGCGCACACCACCGACGACGCCGAGGAAGCCGCCCGCTTGCTGCAGGACCTGAACGTCCTCGCGCTGACCGTGGTGGACAGCGAGGACCGGGTGGTCGGTGTGCTGACCATCGACGACGCGTTCGACGTAATCGAAGCGGCGGACACCGAGGACGTCGCCCGTCAGTCGGGTGCGGAGCCATGGGCCGGCCACTACATGGCGGTCAGCGTGCTCGCGCTCGCCCGCTCGCGCGTGGTCTGGCTGCTGTTGCTGATCGTGGCCGCGACGCTGACCGTCGGTGTGCTCGAGGCGTTCGAGTCGACGTTGTCCAAGGTCGTGCAGCTGGCGGCGTTCATCCCGCTGCTGGTCGGCACCGGCGGCAACAGCGGTGCGCAAGCAGCGACCGCGGCCGTGCGCGCGCTGGCCGTCGGTGAACTACGCGGCAGAGACGTCCTCCGCGTGGCGCTGCGGGAGTCGCGCGTCGGACTGCTGGTCGGCATCGCGCTCGCCACCGTCGCGTTCATCTTCGCGTCCCTGGTCGCGAACACATCCATCGCCACGGCGGTGGCACTGTCCCTCATCGTGATCTGCGTGTGGGCAGCGATGATCGGCGGGACCATGCCGCTGCTGGCCAAGCGGGTCGGGATCGACCCCGCGGTGGTGTCCGCGCCGCTGGTGACCACGCTGGTGGACGCCACCGGCCTGATCATCTACTTCCTGATCGCCCGAGCGGTGCTGGGTATTTGAGTCGCCGCATGCTCGGCCGGCTTCGCCAGGCAGGACGTTGCCGCGCGCGGGCCGCGCTGGAACCTAGGTCAGAGTGGACAGACTTCGGGTCAGATCGGCGATGGACGCCACGGTCGCGTCCGGGCCTGCGGCATGTAGCCGAGTGCGTTTGTGTGGTTTGTTGATGTAGGCGATCACCCGTGTTCCGGCGTTTCGAGCGGCCTGGACGTCGCTGACGGAGTCGCCCACCAGCACGCATTGTCCGGGCCACATCCCGTGGCGTGCCATCGCGGTACGCACCAGGTGTGGATGCGGCTTCAGCAGATCGGGCCGGCCGGGCACCCGCCCGACCACAGTGTGGACATGACGACCGAGATCGTGCTTGTCCAGAAAGGTCCGAGCCGCTGCCGTGGAATTGTTCGTCACGAGGCAGACGGGGACACCCACGGTCGCGAGTGCGGAAAGCAGATGAGCAATGCCGTCGGTCGGTTTGGCCGCCTGTACCGATCGCACCTCAAGCGAGGTGAGCAAGGCGTCGATGTCGTCGGCTCGCCCCTGGGTGGCCGCGTATCGAAGGACGACGAACGGATCAGACGCCTCCGTCACGGCGGGCGGCAGCGGGCCGGTCAGCTCGGCACGCAGTCGGCGTGCGACATCGGGAGCCGGTATGCTGCTGAAAACCGAGCACACCGGACCGTCGAAGTCGAGCAGAACGCAGTTGGCCGACCTGATCAGTCGAGCCGCGGCGGTCATTCGGACAGCCCCCGTGCAACGGTGTTCCACATACTGTCGAACCACGTGCGCGACTGCTTGACGAACTGTGACCCGACGTCGTCGTCATCGGGGTGGATGGCGAGGTGCGACAGCAGGCGTCTTTGCCCATCAAGTCCCACATGGGAGTAGGTTCACCAGCCAGTTCGACCGTATGTTCGCGCACGGGATAGAAGCCGAAGAACACCTCCGTGTCGTTGATCAAGTAAAGCTTGAAGAGTGGCACGGTCGGACAGACCCGGACCTCGGCGTGCGCTTCTTTGACGAGGCCAAGCTTGCCGAGCTCATCGACCGCGTCGACAACGGCTTCAGTGTGGCGCTCCATGATCCTTCGAGCGCGCGTACGGAAAGCAGGGCTATCGGCCATGTCCTCGACACGTGATGGCAGACTCCAGGGGCGAGCCGGGTCGGGGACCAGGATGCGCAGAGTTATCGATTCGGGCATGAGGGCCCCAGCGCGGATTTTGTCCAGAGGTTCGGCGATCGCTCCGTGTAGTGTCTCTCCGGAAAAGCCCACGAAATCGATTGAGACGTGTGGCTCCGTGAACGCTCGTTCAAGATGAGGGCGCAGGCCGACAGGCCGCTCCGTTCGCGCTCGTACGAACACGCCGCTTCCCTGCCGCGAGATGACCAAACCTTCGTCGCGGAGGACTCGGATCGCTTGCTGGATCGTCATGCGGGCGACGCCGTAGCGCTTGGCTAGCTGAGGGCCTGAAGGAAGCTTCTCACCCGGTTCTAGTTTGCGTGTCAGGATCGCCGCACGTAGTGCGTTCGCTACTTGCAGGTAAGGCGGTCGGGGGTCATCCGGGTCGAGTGCGTCCACGTGGCGAAGTCTAGGCGACTTCCTGCTTTCCCTCGGCTGACTAATGCAGCTTAACTAGCCAAGCTAGGTAGGTAGCGTTATCTAGGTAAGCTAGACAAGATGCTTGAAGAAGGACTTCCGCGGGATGACGACAGAACGATTGCGCGGCTCAGCCGAGAAAACGTCGAAGGTTCGTGAGGACTGGCCGTCGAGCCGCGAAGAGTGGATGCGGACTCGTCATGCGTACGAGTACTGGCATCCGCAGTATGTGTGTGCCAGATGCGGATTGTGGCCGGGCGCTGGCGTTCACCAGGAGCATGCTCCGCGAGCGACGAAGACGTGGTGCTGGCCGTCGTGCTCCGTCAGCTGCAGTGGGCGTTGGACAGCGTGGCCCGTGACGTGGGGAGTCTGACGGCCGACCGCGCCGCAGAACTGGCTGTGCTGCTGGAGGACACGGCATCGCTGGTACGTCACGCCAGAGGGCGTAACGAGAGGCTGGGCCTCAGAGGTGAACACGATTCCGACACATGACCGCTCGATGCTGGCCCTGGAGCTGGAGCGCCTGCAAGCCGCCACACGACACCCAGCCACGAGGCTGAGCCCCGCGGCCGGGCCGCCGAGTTTCGTTGTGCCTTCGCGTCAGTCGAACAGCGCGGGCAGCGTGCCTTCCCAGGCTTGCCGCAGCTCTTCCAGCGGGAAGGTCGCCACGTCCTGGATCTCCAGCTCGCCTGACTCAGGGTCCACCACACCGGTACGCCGCCACGGCAGCCCGCGCGCGGTACACATCTCGGTGAACCGCAGCTCCTCGGTGCGCGGCACCGCGACCAGTACCCGGCCAGCCGACTCGGAGAACAGCTGGACGAACGGGTCCTGGTCCTCGTCCAAAATGATGCGCGCACCGGTCTGCCCGATCAGCACGGTCTCCACCAGTGCCTGGGCCAGCCCGCCCTCGGACAGGTCGTGGGCGGCGGACAGCAACCCGTCGCGCGAACCCGCGACCAGGATCTCCGCCAGCAGCTTCTCCCTGGCGAGGTCGGCCTGCGGCGGCCTGCCGCCGAGGTGCCCGTGCACGACGTGCGCCCACTCCGAGCCGCCGAACTCGTCACGAGTCTCACCGAGCAGGATCAGGGTCTCGCCCGCCTCCGCGCCGATACCGGTCGGGATACGGCGGCGGACGTCGTCGATCACGCCGAGCACGCCGACGACCGGGGTCGGCAGGATCGCGGTCGAGCCGGTCTGGTTGTAGAAGCTGACGTTGCCTCCGGTCACCGGGATGCCCAGCTCCCGGCAGCCTTCGGCGAGGCCCTTGACCGCCTGCTCGAACTGCCACATCACGCCCGGGTCCTCCGGCGAACCGAAGTTCAGGCAGTTGGTCACCGCCAGCGGGGTCGCGCCCGTGGTGGCCACGTTCCGATAGGCCTCGGCCAGCGCCAGCTGCGTGCCGACGTACGGGTCGAGCTTCACGTACCGGCCGTTGCAGTCGGTGGACGCCGCCACGCCGCGCCCGGTCTCCTCGTCAATGCGGATCATGCCGCCGTCCGACGGCTGCGCCAGCACGGTGTTGCCCCGCACGTAGCGGTCGTACTGCGACGTCACCCATTCCTTCGACGCCAGGTTCGGCGACGAGATGAGTTGCAGCAGCGTCTCGCGCAGCTCTTCCGGCGTCGACGGCCGTGGCAGGTTCGCCGGGTCGTCCGCCTGCAGCTCGTCCTGGTCCGCGGGGCGCGCGATCGGCCGGTGGTACTCCGGGCCCTCGTGCGCCACGGTCCGCGGCGGGACGTCCACGACGGTCTCGCCGTGCCAGGTGATGACCAGTCTGCCGGTGTCAGTGACCTCGCCGATCTCGGTGGCCAGCACGTCCCACTTCTTGCAGACCGCCATGAAGGCCTCGACGTCCTCAGGCCGGACGACCGCGCACATGCGCTCCTGCGACTCCGACGAGAGGATCTCCGCAGGCGTCATCCCGCTGGCGCGCAGCGGCACCTTGTCCAGCTCGACGTGCATGCCACCGTCACCGGCGGAGGCCAGCTCCGACGTGGCACAGGACAGCCCGGCGCCGCCGAGGTCCTGGATGCCGACCACCAGCCGCTGGGCGAACAGCTCCATGCAGCACTCGATCAGCACCTTCTCCGTGAACGGGTCGCCGACCTGCACCGACGGCAACTTCTTGCGGCTCGCCGCGTCCTCGTCGTCGGAGAAGGTCTCCGACGCCAGCACGGACACGCCGCCGATGCCGTCCAGGCCGGTGCGGGCGCCGAACAGGATGACCTTGTTGCCCACGCCGGAGGCCTTCGCCACGTGCAGGTCCTCGGTGCGCATCGCGCCGATGCACATGGCGTTGACCAGCGGGTTGCCCTGGTACGACGGGTCGAAGACGACCTCACCGCCGATGTTGGGCAGGCCGAGGCAGTTGCCGTAGCCACCGATGCCCGCGACCACGCCCGGCAGCACGCGCTTGGTGTCCGGGTGGTCGGCCGCGCCGAACCGCAGCGGGTCCATCACCGCCAGCGGCCGCGCGCCCATGGCGATGATGTCGCGCACGATGCCACCGACGCCGGTGGCCGCGCCCTGATACGGCTCGACGTACGACGGGTGGTTGTGCGACTCGACCTTGAACGAGACCGCCCAGCCGTCGCCGATGTCCACCACGCCCGCGTTCTCCCCGACGCCCGCCAGCATCTTGGCCTGCATCTCCGGGGTGGTGTTCGCCTTCCAGTGCTTCCAGTGCACCTTCGACGACTTGTAACTGCAGTGCTCGCTCCACATCACCGAGTACATGGCCAGCTCGGCCTCGGTCGGCCTGCGGCCGAGGATCTCGCGGATGCGGGCGTACTCGTCGTCCTTCAGCCCGAGTTCGGCGTACGGCTGCGGGCGTTCCGGGTCGGTGGCCGCCTTCTCGACGGTGTCGATCTCGGTCATGCCGTCACCAGGGAGCGAGTCGCGTCCAGCACCGAGTAGAAGACGCCGAGGCCGTCGTCGGACGGGCCGGTGAGTGCGTCGATGGCGTGCTCCGGGTGCGGCATCAGGCCGACCACCCGGCGGTTCGCGCTGCAGATGCCCGCGATGTCGTTGATCGAGCCGTTCGGGTTGCCGTCGACGTAGCGGAACACCACACGACCCTCCGCCTCCAGCTCACGGACCGTCTCGGCGGAGGCGGTGTAGCGGCCGTCGATGTTCTTCACCGGGATGAGGATGTCGGCTCCGGTGTCGAACCGCGTGGTCCAGGCCGTCTCGGTGTTCTCCACCCGCAACCACTGGTCCTTGCACACGAAGTGCAGGCCGACGTTGCGCAACATCACGCCGGGCAGCAGTCCCGCTTCGCACAGGATCTGGAAGCCGTTGCAGATACCGAGCACCGGCATCCCGCCACGGGCCGCGTCCACCACGGACTGCATGACTGGCGCGAAGCGTGCGATCGCGCCGGCGCGCAGGTAGTCACCGTAGGAAAAGCCGCCAGGCACGACCACGGCGTCCACACCCCGCAGGTCGTCGTCGGCGTGCCACAGCGACACGGCCTCCGCGCCGACCGCACGGGCCGCGCGGGCTGCGTCGACGTCGTCCAGCGTGCCGGGGAACGTGATGACGCCGATCTTCACGACTCCACCCGCCGCACCACGTAGTCCTCGATGACGGGATTGGACAGAAAACTCTCGGCGATCTTCGCCAGGGTGGCGTCATCCACCTCGTCATCCACTTCCAACTCGAAGTGCTTGCCTTGCCGCACGTCTTTCACCCCGGTGAACCCGAGGCGCGGCAGCGCTTTGACGATGGCTTGACCCTGAGGGTCGAGGATCTCCGGTTTGGGGATGACGTCGACGACGACCCGAGCCACACGAACTCCCGAAAATGGCGGGGAAGGGGACAAGCCGAGCGTAGCCGACCTCGGCCGTCGTTCTCGAGCTCGGTTCCCGCTGGTGTGAGGCGCGCCGCTGCCCGCTGCGCTCAGGGCACGATCTGGATCTTGTCGCCGACCTGAAGGTGGAAGAAGAACTTGCGCGCCGGGGTCTTGGTCAGGCGAACGCACCCGTGCGAGCCCGACTGCACGCTGCCGTAGTGGAACGCGTGGCCCTGCCAGGTGAAGAACACCGAGTACGGCATCGGCCCGTCGTACTGCTGGCTCCAGTAGTTCTTCCGCTTGTACTTCACGGTGAACGTGCCGGTCGGCGTGCGGTAGCCCGGCTTGCCGGACGCGATGCGCACCGGGCCGTAGATCGTGCTCGAGCCCTTGTACTTCAGCCATGCGCGCTTGGCGCTGAGGTCGACACAGGCCCGCGACGCCCATGTCTTGCTGCACGGCCAGCTGCCGTATCCGCCGGACGCTGCGGACGCCGCCGGCGTCAGCACGAGCACCGTCGCGAAGCTGACCAGCAGCGCGGCCAGCAGCGCCGCCCCCTTGCGCACGAGGCTTCTCACCGGGCTCATCGCAGGCCTCCCTGTCCGCCGACGGCCGTGATCAACGTGACCGGATCATCGAGACATCGCAGTGTAGTGTTACCGCTGCGGAGCGTGTCCAGCCGGTTCTGCTGCCAGCGAGTTCGCTCGCCATCGGCGCCCCGGGCGCGGCAAGCTTCGAGGTATGCGACTGCTGATCTTCGGAGGCACGGTCCTGCTGAGCCGTGCCGTGGCGGCCGAAGCGGTCCGGCGAGGGCACGACGTG
>Ga0310826_101151_pt1 | contig 15510 bp, 14 predicted proteins | sample WT_ome_FD_201306 | JGI IMG/M metagenome (GOLD analysis project Ga0310826, IMG submission 201306) | Sorghum-adapted microbial communities enriched on wild type (WT) sorghum from Joint BioEnergy Institute, Emeryville, California, United... ... | reverse complement strand
ATACCGCACGGATCGCGTAAACCATCGCCATAAGCCGCGTTCGGGGATCGTCATCGGATCTCCGACCGGCCTGACATACCCGTCCCGCCAATCGTCCTTTGCGACAGCGGCCGTCCGTCGTCCTGCAGGCAAGGGGCGTGAAGCGGATTTGGCCATACTGGTCCAGAAATTCGGCGGCACCTCGCTGGCCACGGCCGAAGCCCGGAGGCATGTGCTGCGCCATATCGTCCGGGAGCGCGAGGCCGGATATTCCGTGGTCGTCGTCGTTTCGGCCATGGGAAGGAAAGGCGATCCGTACGCGACGGATACGCTGCTTTCGCTTGCGGGGGGCGCGCATGTCCCCGCCAGGGAGCGCGACCTGATCGCGTCGTGCGGGGAGGTCATCTCCGCGGTCGTCCTGTGCGGGCTGCTGTGCGGCGATGGCGTGCCGGCGGTCGTGCTGACCGGCGCGCAGGCCGGCATCCGGACGGACGGGCGCTTCGGCTCGGCGCGCATCACGCGCATCGAGACCGAGCCGGTGCTGAGACGGCTGGATGAAGGCGCCGTCGTGATCGTCACCGGTTTCCAGGGCATGTCGCCGGCCGGCGACACGACGACGCTCGGCCGCGGAGGGAGCGACACGACGGCCGCGGCGCTGGGCGCGGCGCTCCGCGCGCAGCGGGTCGACATCTATACCGATGTGGACGGCATCCTGACGGCCGACCCGCGGATCGTGGCCGGGGCGAGGCCGCTCAAGACCGTCAGCTATGCCGAAATCAGCAATCTGGCCCGGCAAGGGGCGAAGGTCGTCCATCCGCGGGCGGTCGAGGTGGCGGCGCAGGCGGGCATTCCGCTCCGCATCCGCTCGACGTTCTCGGACGACGAGGGGACGCTCGTGACGGGCCCGGGCATGTTCGGTTCGGACGAAGTGCCCGATCGTCCGATCGTCGGGATCGCCCATACGGCCGGGGTGACGCAGCTGACCGTCGCCTACGGCAATACGGCGCCAAGCGACATGCAGGTCCGGGTATTCGGCACGATGGCCCGGCACGGGATCAGCATCGATTTCATCAACGTGACGCCGAGCGGATGCGTATACACCGTATTCGACGCCGACGCCGACCGGGCGATCGGGCTGCTCAGCGAACTGGGCTGCGCCTATTCGGCCATCCGCAACTGCGCGAAGGTGTCCGTCGTCGGCGGCGGCATGAACGGCGTTCCCGGCATCATGGCAGCGATTGTCGAAGCGCTGACGAACGAAGGCATTCCGATTCTGCAGAGCGCGGATTCGAACGCGTCGATCTGGGTGCTCGTCCGTCAGGCGGATATGGCGGACGCGGTGCGCGCGCTCCACGCGCGGTTCGGCCTGGACCGGCCGGCGGAGGCGGCGCAGGGCGCGTCCCAACAGGCACAGGAGGAATCGTGATGGATTTCGGAAGATTGATCACCGCCATGGTCACCCCGTTCGACGCGGAGGGCCGGATCGACTGGGAGGCGACCGGCCGGCTCATCGACTACCTGATCGACGAGCAAGGCACCGACAGCATCGTCGTCAGCGGCACGACCGGCGAGTCGCCGACGCTGGAAGACGATGAGAAGCTGGAGTTGTTCCGGTTCGCGGTCGAGCGGGTCGGGGGCCGGGTGCCCGTCATCGCCGGCACGGGCAGCAACAATACGGCGCATTCGATCCATCTGACGAAGGAAGCCGAAGCGGCCGGCGTCGACGGCATCCTGCTCGTCGCGCCCTATTACAACCGGCCGAGCCAGGAAGGCCTGTACCAACACTTCCGCGCCATCGCGGAAGCGACGAAGCTTCCGGTCATGATCTACAACGTTCCCGGACGGACGGGCGTAAACGTGAACGCCGACACGACGCTGCGGCTCGCGCGGATTCCGAACATCGTCGCGACGAAGGACTGCGCGCCGACGGAGCAACTGACCGCGATCGCGGCCGAAGCGCCGGCGCACTTCCGCGTGTACAGCGGCGACGACAGCCAGACGCTGCCCGCGATGGCCGTCGGCGCCCACGGCATCGTCAGCGTCGCGAGCCACATCATCGGCCGCGAGATGAAGAGCATGATCGCCGCCTACGTCGAAGGCCGGACGGCCGAGGCGGCGCGGCTGCATCAGCGCCTGTCGCCGATTTTCAAGGGGTTGTTCAACTGCCCGCATCCGGTGCCGAATCCGGTGCCGGTCAAATACGCGCTGAACCATCTCGGCATACCGGTCGGCGGGGTTCGCCTGCCGCTCGCGCCGCTCACCGAGGCCGAGGCGGCTTTCGTGCGGAATTTGCTGGACAACCGCAAATAGAGCAAGCGTTGTCGGAAGAACCGATGCGCGAACGGCCGCATCGGTTTTCTTTGTGCGGTCCCGGCGCCTCCGGAGGTCAACTTGTGCGGCGCCTCCGGCTTCATGTATAATGGGTAACAAGTGATCGGGATCGGCTAATCTTTGAAAAATCCATAGCGTTTGGATCGACGTCCAACTTTATCGGGAGGTACGAATTTCCATTGTCAAAGAAGAACCAGGACAAGCTGCTGATTTTCGCATTGGGCGGCGTCGGCGAGATCGGGAAGAACATGTATGTCGTCCAGTACGGGAACGACATTGTCGTTGTGGATTCGGGTCTGAAATTCCCGGAGGAGGATATGCTGGGGGTCGACATCGTCATCCCCGATATCACGTACTTGACGGAAAACCGCGACAAGGTGCGCGGCATCCTGATAACGCACGGCCACGAAGACCATATAGGCGGACTGCCCTATGTGCTGAAGAATCTCAATGTTCCGGTGTATGGCACGAAACTGACGCTCGGTCTGATCGAGGTGAAGCTGAAGGAGGCCGGCCTGCTCGGCGAGACGAAACGGATCTTGATCAACCCCGACTCGGTCGTGCAGCTCGGCTCGATCAAGGCGTCGTTCTTCCGGACGAACCACAGCATTCCGGATTCGGTCGGCGTCTGCCTGGACACGCCGGAAGGCGCCGTTGTCCTGACCGGTGACTTCAAGTTCGACCATACGCCGGTGAACGGGCAATTCGCCGACCTGCAGCGGATGGCGGAGATCGGCGCGCGCGGCGTGCTGGCGCTCCTGTCCGACAGCACGAACGCCGAGCGGCCGGGCTTCACGCCCTCGGAGAGCAAGGTCGGGCAGGAGCTCGAGGACATCTTCCGCAAGGCGAAGCAGCGCGTCGTCGTCGCGACGTTCGCGTCGAACGTGCACCGCATCCAGCAGGTCATCAACGCCGCGATGGCGACGAAGCGCAAGCTGACGGTCATCGGCCGCAGCATGGTGAACGTCGTTTCGATCGCGTCGGAGCTCGGCTACCTGCACATTCCGGAAGGGATGCTGATCGAGCCGGAGGAAGTCGGCAAGATGGCCGCCGACCGCGTCGTCATCCTGTCGACGGGAAGCCAGGGCGAGCCGATGTCGGCGCTGACGCGGATGGCGCGCTCGGCGCACAAGAAGCTGGACATCCTGCCGGGCGACACCGTCATCATCGCGGCGACGCCGATTCCGGGCAACGAGCGTTTCGTCGGCCGCACCGTCGACGAGCTGTTCCGCCTCGGCGCAAACGTCATCTACGGCCCGACCGCTTCGTCGAACGTGCACGTCTCCGGCCACGGCAGCCAGGAAGAGCTCAAGCTCATGCTCAATCTGATGAAGCCGAAGTATTTCATTCCGGTGCACGGCGAATACCGGATGCTGCGGCAGCACGCGCTGCTCGCGGAAAGCGTCGGCATCGAGCGGGAGAACATTTTCCTGCTTGACATCGGCGATACGGTGGAAATCCAGAACGGCGTCGCCCGCAAGGGCAACAAGGTGCCGTCGGGCAGCGTGCTGATCGACGGTCTCGGCGTCGGCGACGTCGGCAACATCGTGCTGCGCGACCGGAAGCTGCTGTCGCAGGACGGCATCCTTGTCGTCGTCGTGACGCTGAGCAAGCAGGAAGGCACGATTCTGTCCGGTCCGGACATCATTTCCCGCGGTTTCGTCTACGTGCGGGAATCCGAAGGATTGCTGGAGGAAGCGACCCGGCTCGTCACGCAGACGCTCAACAAGCTGATGAGCGACAACGTGAACGAATGGGCTTCGCTCAAGACGAACGTGAAAGACGTGCTCGGACGTTTCCTGTACGAGCAGACCCGCCGCCGTCCGATGATTCTTCCGATTATCATGGAAGTGTGAAATTTGTCCATGCCGACAACGATCATGGTCCCCGCCGCGCAGACGGCGGGGATTTTTGTTCTTCCGGATGGTTTGGCGGAGCCTTTGGCTGCCATCAGGCCCAATACGAAGCGCCGATCCGATCCAGGTGCGATGCGGCCGATGCGGTTGCCGGACTGAAGAAATCGCACGGCGGCAACCTCGTGGTGTTCGGCAGCGGCCTGCTTGTCCAGTCGTTGCTGCGGCGAAACCTGATCGACGAATTTGTGCTGATGATCCACCCGCCGGTGCTCGGAAAGGGACGCGGCCTGTTTCCGGAAGGCGTTCCCGACCGCCGCTTCCGGCTCGAGGATTCGGCCGTGACAGCCAAGGGCGTCATCATCGCGACGTATATCGCCGCCCCGTGACGATGCCGTAATGCGCATAAATCCCCATGCCGGCCCCATACTAGGTGGAGCGCCAACGTGGAAGGAGGATTGAGCCCATGTCGGTTGTCAACCGTGCGGGCGCGGCGAATCCGCCGGAGGGGCCGGCTCCGGGAGAAGGCGAGCAGGGGCGCGCCGCCGGGCCCGTGCAAGCGGTGCAGCAGTTCGGACAGACGGCGGTGCCGCAGCCGGAATCGAACATTTTCTGCATGACGATCATCGGTCAGATCGAAGGCCACATCGTGCTGCCGCCGCAGAACAAGACGACGAAGTACGAGCATCTGATTCCGCAGCTGGCCGCCGCGGAGCAGAATCCGAAGATCGAGGGCATCCTGGTCGTGCTGAACACGGTCGGCGGCGACGTCGAGGCCGGGCTCGCGATCGCCGAGATGATCGCCTCGCTGACGAAGCCGAAGGTGACGCTCGTGCTCGGGGGCGGCCATTCGATCGGCGTGCCGATCGCCGTCGCCGGCGACCGCTCGTTCATCGCCGAGACCGCGACGATGACGATTCATCCGATCCGGCTGAACGGCCTCGTGATCGGCGTGCCGCAAACGTTCGAATATCTGGACAAAATGCAGGAGCGGGTCGTCCGGTTCGTCACGTCGCATTCCCGGATCAGCGAAGCGCGATTCAAGGAGCTGATGTTCAAGACCGGCGAGCTGGCGCGCGACATCGGCACGACCGTCATCGGCCCGGACGCCGTGAAGGACGGGCTGATCGACGCGGTGGGCGGCATCGGCGACGCGCTGGCCGAGCTGAACCGGCTCATCGCGCAGCGCAGGCAGCCGGCCGCGGCGGGCGGTGCGCTGCAATGACGTTCCAGACGATTCTGCCGCTCGAGGTTGTGCTGGACGGCTTCGGCGATCCGGAGAAGATGCGGCGCACCGTGGAGATCCGGACGGGCGGGATGCTGCTCGAGGTCGAGCCGCTCGGAGACGGCTACGGCCGCATCGTCCGGCTGCTGGATTGCCCGCTCGACTGCTATCTGCGGCCCGAGCTGGGTCCCGGCAATCTCATCCGCATGCTGCCCTGACCGGTCCCGGCAGGCCCGGACCGGCGCTGTCCGGAGCCGCCCGGAGCGGACCGTCCGGCGGAACAAATATCCGGCGCTTCGCCAATATGGTATAATCGCAATGAGGTGACCGATGTTGGCGAAGCGCAAACGAAAGAAGAACGCCGCTGGCGCGACCTTGAAATATGAAGTATACGGCATTCTCCTGATCACGCTTTCCGTCATCGCCATGTCCGGGCAAGGGTGGCCGGTCGACCAGGCGCTGGCCAACCTGTTCGGGCTGTTCTTCGGCGACTGGTATTTCGTTGTGCCGCTCGCCGGCATCTATGTGGGCCTTTCCACGATGATCAAGCGGAAATGGCCTTCGCGGTGGACGTCCCGCATGACCGGTATCGCCCTCATCCTGCTTTTTCTTCTGCTCAGGTACACCTGGCTGGACGTCGAAGCGAAAGTGAAGCCGTTGGACGAGCCGGTGACGGTGTCGGCGATCATGGCGCACGCCCGCGACATTCGCGAGCTGGCGACACCCGGCGAGTTCTATGCGATTCCGATCATCGAGAAAAATCTGAGCGGCGGCTATGTCGGCGCCCTGGCCTACGCGCTGCTGTTCTTCCTGTTCGGCACCTTCGGCGCGAAATTTGTCGCCTACATGCTGCTGCTCATCGGGATCATGCTCGCGACCGGCAAGTCGTACGTCGAGCTCGCGATTCTGCTGCGGAAGCGGATCGGGCGGCTTGTGCAGCTCATCCGGCTGAAGCTGGCCGATTCCCGCAGGCGGAGGCCGTCGGCCGCCCGGCCGGCCGCGGCTCCGGCGCCGGCCTCCGCGGACGGGGCGCAGGGAGACAAGCCCGACGCGGACGATCCGGGCTCGCCGCTTATCATGATCGAAGACGAGGATCTGATTGACGACGATGACGCGTTCGAGCCGCCCCGGCAGGCCCGGGGCCGCCGCACGCTGTTCTTCTCCTGGCGGAGCGACGGGCAGCGGAAGCGGGAAGAACCCGCCGGGGACGACCAGGCGGAAGCGTACCCGGCGGACGCGGACGCGATCGGCGCGCCGGAATCCGGACATGGCGCGCAGCCGGAGCCGGAAGCGGCGGACGGATCGTTCCCGTCCGACCCGCCGCCATGGCAGCCCGAGCCGCTGGCGGCGGAAGTCCCGGCCGAACCGCCGGGGCCGGCGGACGGGGCGGATGCGGCGAATCCGGAGCCGCAAGCGCCGCCGGCCGCCGCGCCCGCTTCTCCGGTCGTCCGGATCGGCGCGAAGCGCGGGCACGCCGATCCGGCTGACGGCGATGACGCGGATGCGGAAGGCGATGCGGGCGCGTTGCCGCCGAAGCCGTCGCGGCCGTATCTGCTGCCGCCGCTCTCGCTGCTCGCTCGGCCGCAGCCCGGCAAGCACGGCGCCGCCGACCACGGCGAGGCGAAGCGCAAGCTGGAGGCGACGCTGGAAAGCTTCGGCGTGAAGGCGACGGTGCTCGACGTCGTGCGCGGACCGGCCGTCACCCGCTACGAGGTGCAGCCGGCCGCCGGCGTGAAGGTGAGCCGCATCGTCAGCCTGACGGACGACATCGCGCTGGCGCTCGCGGCGAAGGACATCCGGATGGAAGCGCCGATCCCGGGCAAATCGGCGATCGGCATCGAGGTGCCGAACGCCGAGGTGGCGACGGTGACGCTGCGCGAGGTGATGGAGTCGCCCGTGTTCCAGAACGCCGCCTCGAAACTGACGGTCGCCCTCGGCCGGGATATCTCCGGCCAGCCGATCGTCGCCGATCTGGCGCGCATGCCGCACCTGCTTGTCGCCGGCGCGACCGGCTCGGGCAAGTCGGTCTGCATCAACGGCATCATCACGAGCATCCTGTACAAGGCGGCGCCGGACGAAGTGAAGTTCCTGATGGTCGACCCGAAGATGGTCGAGCTGAACGTCTACAACGGCATTCCGCACCTGCTCGCGCCGGTTGTGACCGATCCGCGGCGCGCCTCGCTCGCGCTGAAGAAGATCGTCGTCGAGATGGAGAAGCGGTACGAGGCGTTCTCGAAGACGGGCACCCGCAACATCGAAGGGTATAACGCGCAGATGAAGGACAATCCGGAAGCGCGGCTGCCGTACATCGTCGTCATTGTCGACGAGCTGGCCGATCTGATGATGGTCGCGGCGAGCGACGTCGAGGACGCGATCACGCGGCTCGCGCAGATGGCGCGCGCGGCGGGCATCCACCTCATCATCGCGACGCAGCGGCCGTCCGTCGACGTCATCACCGGCGTCATCAAGGCGAACATTCCGTCCCGGATCGCCTTCGGCGTCTCGTCGCAGGTCGACTCGCGCACGATCCTCGACATGGCCGGCGCGGAGAAGCTGCTCGGCCGCGGCGACATGCTCTTCCTGCCGGTCGGCATGTCGAAGCCGATCCGCGTGCAGGGCGCGTTCCTGTCCGACCAGGAAGTCGAGGCGGTCGTCCAGTTCGCCCGCGATCAGGCGCAGGCCGAATACAAGGAAGATCTCGTGCCGGAAGTCGACGACGAGGCGCAGGAGACGGACGACGACTTGGACGAGCTGTTCGACCAGGCGGTGCAGATCGTGGTCGAAGCGAAGCAGGCGTCCGTCTCGCTGCTGCAGCGGCGGATGCGCATCGGCTACGCGCGGGCGGCCCGGCTCATCGACCAGATGGAGGCGCGCGGCATCGTCGGTCCCTACGAGGGCAGCAAGCCGCGCGAGGTGCTCATCTCCGAAGGGCAATATCCGCCGGGGCAGGTTTCATCCTGAATCGCATACGCGCGTCACGGGGCGCCGGGCTGATCAGCCCGGCGCCTTCGTGTCCGACAGTTTCTGCATAGGGTTCCAGCCCGCTAACCATACTAGAGGCGAATCCACCATGAGACAGAAAGGCAGAGTCGGACAGGATGAAAATACGACTGCTGGCAGCGACCATCGCCATCGTTTGCCTTGTTTTCGGCGCGTACACCCTGAGGGAATACGGCAAGGGAATCTCCGACGACGTGTTCAGCGACGCGGTGCTGACCGTCGGCTTCACCGGCAAGGATGTCGTGGAACTGCAGGGCAGGCTCCGCTATCTCGGCTACTATGACGGCGAGATCACCGGCGTGTTCGACCAGAAAACGAAGAACGCGGTGACCTGGTTTCAATGGAAGTTCGGCCTGAAGGCGGACGGCATCGTCGGGCCGAAGACGAAGCTGAAGCTGTGGGAAGCGACGAAGAACTGGAGGCCGACGGCGAACGACGCGCCGAAATCCGGCGGAGGCGCCGCAACCGGCGGCACGAAGTCGACGGGTCTGGCGAAGGCGCACAACGTGTCGGAAAACGACATCCGCCTGATGGCGAACGCCGTCTACGGGGAGGCGCGCGGCGAGCCGTACGAAGGACAGGTGGCCGTCGCGGCGGTCATCCTGAACCGCGTCAAATCGCCGAATTTTCCCGATACGGTGTCGGGGGTCATCTTCCAGCCCGGCGCCTTCACCGCCGTCTCCGACGGCCAGATCTGGCTGACGCCGAACGAGACGGCCCGCAAGGCGGTGATCGACGCCGTCAACGGCTGGGATCCGACCGGCGGATGCCTGTACTATTTCAACCCGGCGACCGCGACGAACAAATGGATCTGGTCGCGGCCCCAGGTCAAGCAGATCGGAAAGCACATCTTCTGCATGTAGCGCGGGGGAAGCAGCCTTGCCTCAGGTTGCTTCTTCCTTTTGCGATCGGGTAGAATGAAACGTAGCAACGGGTTTCCAACCGATGGAAGGAGCTGAACCGGTTGACCGGACCTTGGTTCGAACAGGGGCAGTCGGGCCGTATCCGGCTGCATGTCATGCCGACGAGACGGTTCAAGACGTATCAGTTCACGCTGTACGCGGGCGTGCCGCTGAGCGACGCGGATGTGACGCGGACGGCGCTGCTTCCGTTCGTGCTGCGGCGCGGAACGGCGTCCACGCCGGAGACGCGGGCGTTCCGGGAGCGGCTGGACGATCTGTACGGCGCCGGGTTCGGCTTTGATGTCTTGAAACGGGGCGACGCGCAGGTCGCCGTCTTCCAGCTCGAGGTGCTGCAGGACCGCTTCGCGCGCGGCGCGGGCGAGTCGCTGCTTGCGGCCGGCATGCGGCTCCTGGGCGAGGTCGTGACGCAGCCTGCGCTCGAGGGCGGCGTCTTCCGGCCCGATTACGTCGAGACGGAGAAGACGACGGTCCGCAAGCGCCTCGAAGCGATCGTGAACGACAAAATCCGATACGCCGCCGAACGCTGCATCGAGGAGATGTGCGCCGGCGAAGCCTACCGGCTGAACGCGCTGGGGAAAATCGGCGATCTGCCCGGGCTGACGGCGGAGACGCTGCATGCGTACTACACCGATTGGCTCCGGCGGGCGTCTTTTGACCTGTACGTGACGGGGGACACGACGCTCGCGGAGGCGTCCGCCCTCGCCGCGGCGTCGTTCCGGCTGCCGGACGGCGCGCCGGAGCCGTATCCCGAGCCCGCTTCCTGCGGATCGGCGGGCGGCGAAGTGAAGAACGTCGTCGAGCGGATGGACGTTACCCAGGGCAAGCTGAACATGGGGCTCAGAATCGGCGTCCGGAACGCGGACGACGACTACCCCGCGGCGCTCATGTACAACGGCATCCTCGGCGCCTATCCGCATTCGAAGCTGTTCCTCAACGTGCGCGAGCGCGCCAGCCTCGCCTATTACGCCGCTTCCCGGTACGACGGGCACAAGGGCATCCTGACGATCCAGTCCGGCATCGAGATCGGCCATTTCGACCGGGCGTCGGCCATCATCCGCGAGCAGCTGGACGCGATGGCCCGCGGCGACATCAGCGAGCTGGAGCTGGAGCAGACGCGCGCGATGATCACGAACCAGCTCCGGGAGCTGCGGGACTCCGCACCGGAGATGATCGCCTTCCACTTCGGCGGCGTCCTGTCGGGCCGCCCCCGCGAGCCGGAGGAACTGATCCGGCAGATCGAAGCGGTAACCCGCGAGGACATCGTCCGCGTCGCCGGACGGGTGGAGCTGGACACAATCTATTTCCTGCGGGACCGGAAGGAGGAGTGACGGTGGAGATACGGCATTATCCGGACGTGGACGAGACGGTGGCGACCGAGACGCTGCCGAACGGCCTGACGGTCCACGTGCTGCCGAAGCCGGGCTGCAGCAAGACCTACGCCGTGTTCGGAACCCGCTACGGCTCAGTCGACAACCGTTTCGAGGTGAACGGGGAAGAGATCCGCGTGCCGGACGGCATTGCGCATTTTCTGGAGCACAAGATGTTCGAGGAGCCGGAGGGGGACGTCTTCGCGCGGTTTGCGAAGCTGGGCGCCTCGGCCAACGCGTTCACGAGTTTCGACCGCACCGTCTACCTGTTTTCCGCCGCGGGGCATATTCCGGAAAATCTGACAACGCTGCTCGACTTCGTCCAGCGGCCCTATTTCACCGACGAGAACGTCGAGAAAGAAAAGGGCATCATCGAGCAGGAAATCAACATGTACCGGGACAACCCGGACTGGCAGGTCTACTTCGGCCTGATCGCCGCCCTCTATCAGAAGCATCCCGTCCGGATCGACATCGCCGGCACGGCGGAATCGATCCGCAAGATCGACAAGGAGACGCTGTACCGCTGCCACGAGACGTTCTACCATCCGTCCAACATGACGCTCGTCGTGGCCGGCGGCGCCGATCCGGAGGACGTGATCCGGCTCGTCCGGGACAACCAGGCGAAGAAGACGTTCGGGCCCGCGCCCGCGGTCGAGCGGCTGTTCGAGGAAGAGCCGCCGGAGATCGGCGCGCCGCGCGTCGAGCGGGAGCTGCCGGTATCGCTGCCGAAATGCATGATCGGGTTCAAGGAGACGGACCTCGTTCGGGACGCGGACGGCCTGATGCGCCGGGAAGCGGCGACGAGGCTGCTGCTCGAGGCGCTCATCGGCCCGAGTTCCGGGCTGTACCAGTCGCTCTACGACGACCAGCTCATCTCGGATTCGTTCGGCAGCGAGTACAACGGCACGCCGGAATACGCGTTCTCGGTCATCGGCGGCGAGACGCGCGATCCCGACGAGCTGCTCGGGCGGATTCGCGCCGCGATCGAGCGCGCGAAGGAGGAAGGGCTCGATCCGGCGCGGTTCGAGCGGGCGAAGCGGAAGCGGATCGGCGCGCTGCTCCGGATGCTCGACCGTCCGGAGTCGGCCGCGAACGAGTATTTGCGCTGGAAGATGCGGGGCGGCGACCTGTTCCGGCTGCCGGACGTGTACCGGGGGATCGGATTGGAGGAGGCCGAGGAGCGGCTGCGGACGCATTTCGACTGGGACCGGATGGCGGTATCGATCGTCCGGAGCCGCGAGGCATGAAGCCGCTGGACGGGCTGACGGCGCTCGTGACCGGCGCGAGCCGGGGAATCGGGGCGGCCGCCGCGGTGCTGCTGGCGGAAGCGGGCGCTTGCGTCGTCGTCCATTATCATGCCGCGCGGGACAAGGCCGAAGCGACCGCGCGCGAATGCGAGCGACGCGGCGCGGGCGCGCTTGTCGCGTCCGCGGATCTCGGCAGCCCCGACGGGCCCGACCGGCTCAAGGCCGCGCTGGATGCGGCGGGCCTTGCACCCGACATTCTCGTGAACAACGCCGGCGTCTCCCGCTACGGCCTGTTCACCGATGTGACGGAGCGCGACTGGGACGAGGTCGTAGGCGTCAACCTGAAGGGGTTGTTCCGGCTCACGCAGCTGCTCGTTCCGGCGATGGTGCGGCGGCGCTACGGCCGGATCATCAACGTGTCCTCCGTCTGGGGAATCGCCGGCGCCTCGTGCGAAGTGCTCTATTCGATGACGAAAGGCGGCGTCAACGCCTTCACGAAGGCGCTCGCGAAGGAGCTGGCGCCCTCGGGCGTCACGGTGAACGCCGTCGCGCCGGGCGCCGTCGAGACGGACATGATGCGCGATTTCGATGAATCGGAGCTCGCCGCGCTGCGGGAAGACATCCCGGCCGGCCGCTTCGCCAGGCCGGAAGAGATCGCTTCGCTCATCCGCTACCTGGCGCTGCCCGAAGCGGGTTACATCACCGGCCAGATCATCAGTCCGAACGGCGGCTGGCTGACCTGAGCGCCGCCTGCAACTTTTCCCGTCCTTCCGTCGTCGTATAATTGAGAAGCGCCTCGCCAACACTATGACCGTTGACTTGCTTGTCGCACAACGCTCATGAAGGAGGCAGAAAGCATGTCGACGGTGCTGACCAAATTCGAACACTGGAAGCATTTTCTCGGCGAGCGCGTCAAAGCGGCCAAGGAAATCGGGCTGAGCGAGGAGACGATCGGCAAGCTCGCCTACGAGATCGGCGAGTTCCTCGACGAGAAAGTCGATCCGAAGAACAGCGAAGAACGCCTGCTCAAGGAACTGTGGGATGTCGGCGACACCGAAGAGCGAAAAGCGATCGCGCGCATGATGGTGAAGCTTGCGGAGAAGAACGCATAATTCCCGTCCGGTCACGGAAAGCCTCCCAAGTCAGGAGGCTTTTCCTGCTATCTTCTTCTATCGTGCAGGAATTATGGCGGGAATTGTAGAAAAAGAATAGAAATTGTGACCTGACTCACATCAGACCGGAGTGATCGGCGTTTTGGAACTGAAGCAATGGTACATGGAATATACGATCCACAAGAACCGCCCCGGTCTGCTAGGCGATATCGCCTCGCTGCTCGGCATGCTCGAAGTGAACATCCTGACGATCAACGGCGTCGAGGACAGGACGCGCGGCATGCTGCTGCAGACGGATGACGACGAGAAGATCATGCTGCTTGGCAATCTGCTCAAGAAGATGGACAGCATCACGGTCAACGCGCTGCGTCCGCCGAAGCTGGTCGACATTCTGGCCATCCGCCACGGACGATACATTGTCAGGGATTCGGACGACCGGAAGACGTTCCGGTTCGTCCGCGACGAGCTGGGACTGCTGGTCGATTTTCTCGGCGAGCTGTTCAAACGGGAAGGACACCAGGTCATCGGGCTTCGGGGAATGCCGCGCGTCGGCAAGACCGAATCGATCATCGCGGGAAGCGTCTGCGCGAGCAAGCGATGGACCTTCGTGTCTTCGACGATGCTGCGGCAAACCGTTCGCAGCCAGCTGTCCGGGGAGGAACGGAATCCGAACAACATCTTCATCATCGACGGCATCGTCAGCACGATGCGCTCGAACGAGCGGCACGACGCGCTGCTGAAAGAGATCATGGCCATGCCCTGCACGAAGGTCATCGAGCATCCCGACATTTTCGTGAGGGAGACGGGCTTCGACCAGAGCCTGTTCGATTGCATCATCGAACTGCGCAATACGCCCGAAGAGGAGATTACATACGAATCGTTCAGCCCGGATTTCCTGGACGATCTTTGAACAAGAAGTCCCCCTGGAGGTGTGCGAGTTGTCTGAACTGGGCAAACTGCTCCGCAAAGCCCGCGAGCAGCGCGGCTACACGCTGGACGACGTGCAGGACATCACCAAGATTCGCAAGCGTTATCTGGAAGCGATCGAAGAGGGCGATTACAAAGTTCTGCCCGGCACTTTCTATGCCCGCGCATTCGTCAAGAACTATGCGGAGACGGTCGGCCTTGATGCAGAAGAAGTGTTTCGCCTCTATCAGCGGGAACTTCCGGTTCCGGCGGCGGACGCAGCGGCGGATCAGCCGATCGTCAAGCCGCGGCGCGCCTCGGTCCGTTCGTCGGACCGGTGGGGCAAGTGGGGATTCCGGGTGCTCATGTGGTCGTTTCTGCTGCTGATCGCGGCGGTCATTTACACCTATGTGGTGAATCAGCAGGACGGCGGCGACAAGAAGACGGCGGACAACGAGACGCCGATTACCGACAACATCGGCGCGGACGGGACGGAGGATCCGGACGCGGCCGGCGGGGAGCAGACGGACGCCGCGGGAACGGGCGGCGACGGGGAGAATGCGCCGGTCATTCCGGAGGAACCCGCGGTTCCGGAGACGACGCTCACCTACATCGAGAAGTCCGGAAACACCGAGCGATACGCGGTCGCGCCCGCCGGCGTCCACCGCTACGAGATCGAAGTGGCGGAAGGCAAGCGGAGCTGGGTCGAGATCCGGACGGGCAGCCGCAGCGGCGAGAAGATTCATTACAAGGAAGAAAAGGGTCCCGCCGTCATCGCCTACGAGCTGGAGGGACCGGTCTTCCTGAACATCGGCTCGACGCGGAGCGTCGAAATCCGGATCGACGGCGTCGTGCTGCCGGACGGCGACACCGACGTGCGCCGATTCCTCCTCGAGCCGGCGGAGGAGACGGCCGGCGCGCGGCAACCGTGAGCGGCACGGGATGAATAAACGGCGGGCCGGGCGGGCAAACTGACGGCATCGGAAGCCATTCCACACGAAACGGGGCGATTCGCATGACCACGAGCATGACCACAAGCTGGATCGTCACCGGACTCGGCGTCGTCGTCAGCCTGCTCGGCTGGTATCTGATACCGAACGCGTGGGGCTACGGCATCCTCGGTTTCGGGCTGGCCCACATCGTGCTCGGCATCCTCGACATGTTCAGGAGTCCGGCGCGCGGGAAGTAATCCCGCAGGCCCAAAGGAAACGAACGGCCGCCCGGCTGCCTTCCGGCAGTCCGGGCGGCTTTCGTCTTGCCGCGCAACGTGGTAGACTAGGTATCGGATAGAGGGACAAAATGGAAGGAGTGCGGCCCATGGCTTCCGAGGCTTCTTTCGATATCGTCTCGAAGGTGGACATGCAGGAGCTGACCAATGCCGTCCGGCAGGCGGAGAAGGAGATCGAGACCCGCTTCGACTTCAAGGGCTCGAAGAGCAGCATCGCGATCGAGAAGGACGAGCTCGTCGTCGTATCGGATGACGAATACAAGCTGAAGAGCGTCATCGACATCCTGCAGAGCAAGATGGTGAAGCGCGGCGTGCCGATCCGCAATCTCGAGTACGGCA
>Ga0310826_101148_pt1 | contig 15570 bp, 14 predicted proteins | sample WT_ome_FD_201306 | JGI IMG/M metagenome (GOLD analysis project Ga0310826, IMG submission 201306) | Sorghum-adapted microbial communities enriched on wild type (WT) sorghum from Joint BioEnergy Institute, Emeryville, California, United... ... | reverse complement strand
GCATTGTTGTGGTAAAGTGGCTCACAGGAGCTTCCTCCATCCTGGTGTGTTGTGTGCAAACATCACTTTACCAAGGGAGAAGCTCTTTTTCTATATCCGCTTTTTCCAATTCCTACACCCACGGAGACTTTACACTAACCAAGTTTGCTTTTTCGTCCTCCTTTTTTTAAAATGAGGCTTGAATATCACTGAGAATCAATTTAAAATTATTCTAAACAAGGTGCGACGCCGGATTCCGCCTTTCTCCGGGAGTTGCCCGGCAGGAGGGAAGCCGGTTTTTATACGGCATCTGCAAGAGCGCACCCACCAATGGAGGGAAGAACATGTCGGCATTGTTTGAAATCCGCGGGCTGAAGGTGTCCGTGGAAGGCAAGGAAATTCTGAAAGGCGTCGACCTCGCCCTGAAGGGCGGCGAAGTGCACGCGGTCATGGGGCCCAACGGCACCGGGAAAAGCACCCTCGCTTCCGCCGTGATGGGCCATCCCAAATATGAAGTGACGGACGGAGAAGTGTTTCTGGACGGCGAGAACGTGCTGGAAATGGCCGTGGACGAGCGCGCCCGCGCCGGACTGTTTCTGGCCATGCAATACCCGGCCGAAATCACCGGGGTGACCAACGCCGATTTCATGCGCAGCGCCATCAACGCCCGCCGCGGGGAAGGCAACGAAATTTCCCTCATCAAGTTCGCCCGCCTCATGGAAAGCAAAATGAAAGAGCTGGAAATGAACCCCGAAATGATGCACCGCTATCTCAACGAAGGGTTCTCCGGCGGGGAGAAAAAGCGCAACGAAATCCTGCAGATGACGATGCTCGAGCCGAAAGTCGTCATCCTGGACGAAATCGACTCCGGTCTCGACATCGACGCGGTGAAAATCGTCGCCGCCGGCGTCAACGCCATGCGCTCGCCGGATCGGGCGTTTCTGATCATCACCCACTATCAGCGCATCCTCAACTACATCCGTCCCGATTTCGTGCACGTGATGATGCAGGGGCGCGTCGTCAAATCGGGCGGCCCCGAGCTGGCGGAACGCCTCGAAGCGGAAGGATACGACTGGATCAAGGAAGAGCTGGGCATTGTCGACGAAACGGTCGGCCAGGTCTGACGCGGGGGAGGCTGAAGAAGGATGAGCACACCGGTGACATCTCTGGACCGTGAAACCGCCGCCGCCCTCGGCCGCCGCAAGAACGAACCGGACTGGCTGGTGGAATGGCGGGCCGAGGCGGGGGATCTGGCCGGACGGCTCGATCTGCCGAAGCCGGAAAAAATGCCGCTTGCCCGCTGGAATCTGGACGTGTACGGCGACTATCGTCCCGGGCGGCCGGTTGCCGATCCGTCCGAGCTGCCCACGGCGCTGACGGACCTTTTGTCCGACGCCGGCGCCGAGGCGCTGCTCGTTCAGCACAATTCCGGCGTCGTGCTGGCGCGGCTTCCCGAAGAGCTCAAGGCCAGGGGCGTGACCCTGACGAGCCTGGAAGAGGCGGCCCGTACCCACGCGCGGCTGTTCCGCGATCATTTCATGGTCGCCTACCGGCGGGACGAACATCGGCTTGCCGCGCTGCACGCCGCGCTCTGGAACGGCGGCGCGTTCCTGCATGTGCCGAAGGGCGTGGAAATCGAAAATCCGGTGCAAATCGTCGTGTTCGCGGATGACCCCGCGGCGACGGTGGCGCCGCATATCCTGGTCATCGCCGAAGCCGGCAGCCGCGTCACCGTGGTGGAACACATGTATTCGGCGCTGCCGGAAGGCGCGGACACGCTCCTGGTGAACGGAGCGGTGGAAATTTTCGCCAAAGGCGGGGCGCATGTGAACTACGCCTCGGTGCATCATATGGAAAGCGCGGCCGTCGACATCGCGTACCGCCGCGCCGTGCTGGGCGCGGACGCCCGCGTCGATTGGATCGTCGGCGATCTGCACGGCGGCAATCTCCTGTCCGACATCCATTCGGAACTGGAGGGCAGAGGTTCCGTTTCCGACATCAAGGTGATCACCGTCGGTACGGGGAGCCAGCGGATCAGCCTGACCACGCGGGCCCGCCATATTGGCCAGGCGTCCGAAAGCAACATGATCACCCGCGCGGTCATGCTGGATGAAGCGACGTCGATCCTCACCGGAGTCACCAAAATCGAAAAAGGCGCCACCAAGGCCAACGGCGAGCAGACGGAGCGGGTGCTCATGCTCAGCCCGAAGGCTCGCGGCGACGCCAATCCGATTTTGCTCATCGACGAGGATGACGTCAAGGCGGGACACGCCGCCAGCGTCGGCCGCGTGAACGAGGAGCAGGTGTACTACCTGATGTCCCGCGGCATTTCGCGCAGGGAAGCGGAACGGCTCATCATCCACGGGTTCCTGGATCCCACCGTCGCCGAGATCCCGCTGGAAGGTTTGCGCGAAGCGCTTCGCCGCATTCTCGAAAGAAAGCTGGGATAAGCGATGGCGCTCGATCCGATCGCGCTCAAGGAACAGTTTCCGATCCTGCATCAGCGGGTGAACGGCCACCCGCTCGTCTATTTGGACAACGCCGCCACGTCGCAAAAACCCCGCGCCGTGCTGGAGGCGCTGCGCCGGTACTACGAGCATGACAACGCCAACGTACACCGGGGCGTGCACACCCTGGGCTCCCGCGCGACGGAGGCCTATGAAGGGGCGCGGGAGAGAGTTGCCCGCTTCCTCAACGCGGAGCCGCACGAAATTATCTTTACCCGCGGAACGACCTCAGCGATCAATCTCGTGGCGCACGGCTACGCGCGCAAACATTTGCGGGAAGGCGACGAAATCGTCATCACCCCGATGGAACATCACAGCAACCTGATTCCGTGGCAGGAAGCCGCCCGGAAAACGGGTGCGGTGCTCAAATACATCCCGCTGCAGCCGGACGGCACGATCCGGCTGGAGGACGTGGAGCAGACGGTGTCGGAGCGCACCCGCTTTGTCGCCGTCACCGCCGCCTCCAACGTGCTGGGGACGGTCAACCCGGTGGACCGCATCGCCGAGATCGCGCACCGCAAGGGCGCGGTCATCCTGGTGGACGGCGCGCAGAGCACGCCGCACATGAAAGTGGACGTGCGCGCCTGGGACGTGGACTTTTACGCGTTCTCCGGGCACAAGATGTGCGGCCCGACGGGCATCGGCGCGCTGTACGGCAAGGCGGCCCTGCTGGATGCCATGGACCCGGTGGATTTCGGCGGCGAAATGATCGAAGTGGTGGAGCTGTACGAGTCCACCTGGAAGGAGATCCCCTGGAAGTTCGAAGGCGGCACGCCCAACATCGCCGGCGCGGTGGGGCTGGCCGCGGCGATCGAATTTCTGGAGCAGGTCGGGATGGACAACATCGCCGCCCACGAGCGCAAGCTCGCAGCCTGCGCCCTGGAGCGCCTGACCGCCATCGAGGGGATCACCGTCTACGGCCCCCGGCACGACCGCGTCGGGCTCGTCACGTTCAACCTGGGGGACATCCACCCGCATGATGTGGCGACCGTGCTCGACAGCGAAGGCATCGCCATCCGCGCCGGGCACCACTGCTGCCAGCCGCTCATGAGATGGCTGAACGCCACCGCGACGGCCCGCGCCAGTTTCTATCTGTACAACACGGAAAGCGACATCGACCGGCTGGCCGAGGCGCTGGTGAAAACAAAGGAGTTTTTCGGGCATGCAGTTGGATGACCTGTACCGCCGCGTGATCATGGACCACTACAAAAAACCCAGAAACCGCGGCACCCTGGAGGACGGATCGGTAACCGTCTTCCTGCATAATCCCACCTGCGGCGACCGCATTTCGCTGCAGCTTCGCATCGACGACGGCGTGGTGAAGGACGCCCGGTTCACGGGAGACGGCTGCTCCATCAGCATGTCATCCGCCTCGATGATGACCGAAGCCATCAAAGGCCGCACTGCGGCCGAGGCGCTGGATCTGGCGGACCGGTTTTCCCGGATGATGAGAGGCCAGGCCGTGGAATTCGAGGAGTACGAAGATCTTGAGGCGCTGTCCGGCGTCAGCAAGTTTCCCGCGCGCATCAAGTGCGCCACCCTGGCCTGGAACGCGCTTCGCAAAGGCGTCGAACATGGACGGGGCGAGCACAAGGGTTTGGAGCATTGACGGCAGATCAACCCAGAAGGAGGCTGATGGCGGTGGCAAAGAAGGAAATTGAACTGGAAGAATACAAATATGGTTTCCGCGACGAACACCGCGCGGTGTTCGAATCCGGGAAGGGGCTTACGCCCGACGTGGTGCGGACCATCTCGCAGATGAAGGGCGAGCCGGAGTGGATGCTGAATTTCCGACTGAAGGCGCTTGAGCAGTTCAACAAGATGCCGATCCCGCGGTGGGGCGGCAATCTGGACGAACTGGATTTCGACGAAATTCGGTACTACGTGAAACCTTCCGAGAAGAAAGGCCGCAGCTGGGAAGAAGTGCCTCCGGAAATCAAGGCGACGTTCGAAAAGCTGGGCATTCCGGAAGCGGAACAGAAGTTCCTCGCCGGCGTATCCGCCCAGTACGAATCGGAAGTCGTGTATCACAACATCAAAGAAGACCTGCAAAAACAGGGCGTCATCTTCATGGATACGGACACGGCCCTGCGCGAACATCCCGAATTTTTCGAGGAATATTTCGGCACCGTCGTGCCGGCCTCGGACAACAAGTTCGCGGCGCTCAACAGCGCGGTCTGGTCCGGCGGAAGCTTCATCTACGTGCCGAAGGGCGTCCGGGTCGAAATTCCGCTGCAGGCGTATTTCCGCATCAATGCGGAAAACATGGGCCAGTTTGAACGGACGCTCATCATCGCCGACGAAGGCAGCTTCGTGCACTACGTCGAAGGCTGCACCGCGCCCATTTACACCACGTACTCCCTGCACAGCGCGGTGGTCGAGATCATCGTCAAAAAGGACGCCCGCGTCCGCTACACGACGATCCAGAACTGGGCGCCCAACGTGTACAACCTGGTGACCAAGCGCGCCGTGGCGGAAGAGAACGCCACGATGGAATGGGTGGACGGCAACATCGGCTCCAAGCTGACGATGAAATATCCCGCGGTCATCCTGAAGGGCCGGGGCGCCAAAGGCATGGTGCTGTCCATCGCGGTGGCGGGCAAAGGCCAGCACCAGGACGCCGGGGCCAAGATGATCCATCTGGCGCCGGACACGACGTCCACCATCGTGTCGAAGTCGATTTCCCGGCTCGGCGGCAAGGTGACCTACCGCGGTCTCGCCTCGTTCAGCCGCCAGGCGACGGGCGCCAAGGCCAACGTCAAGTGCGACACGCTCATTCTCGACAACCAGTCGTCGTCCGACACGATTCCCTACAACGAAATCTACAACGACGACATCACGCTGGAACACGAGGCGACCGTCTCCAAGGTGTCCGAGGACCAGCTGTTCTACCTGATGAGCCGCGGCATTCCGGAAAACGAGGCGACGCAGATGATCGTCATGGGCTTCATCGAGCCGTTCACCAAGGAACTGCCGATGGAATACGCGGTGGAGCTCAACCGGCTCATCAAGTTCGAAATGGAAGGCAGCATCGGCTGAGGTTCGATCCCGCTCATTTCCCGGGAAAAGAAAAGACGCGCCCGACCATCATCCGGACGGGCGCGTTTTTGTTGCATCGGGATGAGAAATTTACATCTGTACTTTCACAATGGACAGATCGTGCCGCTGGCTCAGGTCGATGAACCGGTCTCCCACTTTCACCAGCGGGTCGAACAGATTGACGGGATGGGTCATGATGATCTCGCCGATTTCCCCGCTCGTCAGTTCCGCTTTTTTGCCGATGAAATTCGGGAGCATCCGACGGAGGAAGGTCAGGGTGACCTCCGGATCGAGCCCGTTGAAGCTGAGCTGGTACAGCTCCTTGAGTACCTCGAACAAATCCCTTTTTTGCCGGTACACACGGGTGGAGATCATGGCGCTGTATACGTCCGCCACGGCGACGATTTTGCCGATGGCGTGGATTTGGTCTCCCTTGAGTCCATGCGGATACCCGCTTCCGTCCACCCGCTCGTGGTGCTGCAGGGCGCCGAGGGCGCTCAGATTGTCGGGAAAAGACGAAACGATGATCTCGTATCCGAATTCCGGATGCATTTTGATGATTTCAAATTCGTCATTGGTCAGCTTGTCGGGCTTGTTGAGAATTTCCGGGGGAATCCGGCATTTGCCGATATCGTGCAGAAATCCCGCCTTGCCGGCGAGGTAGGTGTTTTCCCGGTCCCAACCGAGCCAGCTGGCGATGTAACAGCTCAGAATGCCGACCTGGACCGAATGCCGGTAGGTGTATTCGCCCGGATCCTGCAGCGCAAGCAAAAGCTGCACGACGTCCAGCTCGGAGCGGCATTGTTCGGCCAGGGGCCGGAATGAATCTTCGACATCCATTTCTCTTATGTATCCGTTTGCAAAAGCGTCATGGAAAAGCGATTCGCACGAACGAACCGTTTCCTCATACACCGGCTGAAATTTGGAAACGGACAGGGGAAGCTCCGCTTCCGGCTCCTGCGGGGAACGGGAAATCTTGACATAAGCGATGTGGTGCTGAATCAGCCGCGCAATTTCTTTTGACCCCAGGACCGTTCCTTTCGACAACACATGCACTCCATGGTGATTGAACACGTCTTCGACCAGAACGTCCCCGGTCAATACGTCCGTGATGTGAACGCGCATGGTCATCACCCAGCCATATTTTTTGTATGGTTTTGCCGAAATGGTTGCAAGATAACAGTTCTGGAATATATTCTAACATACCAATTTGCCTATTAAATAAAATAAATATTAAGTAAAGCGAAAAAATCCTGCATGTTGCGTCCAATATTTTGCGATACGCCGCACGCGTTGCCGTTCCCTGCCTGAATTGCTATCATCACGTTATAGGGGAATCCAAAGCCAATACCGGTGCCGCGGGAGGTTTCCATGAACGAGACAAATCCGGTCACCGTCACCCTGCTGCATTCAAACGACCTGCACAGCGACCTGGAAGCCGCGGCCCGCATTGCGGCGTACGTGAAGGACGTGCGGCGGTTTGTTTCCGGCGAGCGTCTCCTTCTGGTGGATTGCGGCGATCACATGGACCGGGCCCGCCTGGAAACGGAAGGGACGAAGGGCGGGGTCAACCGCGCCATCCTCGAGGCCACCGGCTATGAGGCCATGGCGGTCGGCAATAACGAAGGGCTGACGTTTACCCGGCCGGATCTGGACACCCTTTTCGGAGACGTGCCGTTCCCGGTGCTGTGCGCCAATCTAGCGGCGCGTCCGGAGGGGAATTCGCCGGAATGGCTTCGCCCGTACGCCGTCGTTCGCAAAAGCGGTGTCCGCTTCGGTTTAATCGGCCTTACCGCGCCATTCCGCTTGTTTTACGAGCCCCTTGGCTGGCGGGTCGAGGATCCGTTCGCCGCCGCGCGGGAAGCGGTGGAACGCCTGAGGCCGCAGTGTGACGTGATCGTCGTACTTTCCCATCTCGGCCTGTCCAGCGACGAACGGCTGGCCAGGGAAATCCCCGGCATCGATCTGATCCTCGGATCCCACACGCACCATTTGCTGGAGCGGCCGGTTCGCGTCGGGAATACGTTCATCTGCGCGGCGGGCAAATCCGGCAGGTACATCGGCCATCTGGAAATCGACTGTCAGCCCGGTGGCGGCTTGTCCGAAGTCCGCGGGGGCTGCGTGCTGCTGGACGGCCGCCCTCAGGACCCCGAGATCGTCCGTATCACCGCCGAGGCGCGGGAGCAGGCCAGACTGGCGATGGGCCGGCCGGTGGCGCGGCTGGAGGTGCCCATGGAAACCCGGCTCCACCGGGAATCCCCGCTTTCCGTGCTGCTCGCGATCGCCCTCCGCCAGGCGACCGGCGCCCAGATCGGCCTGACCAACAACGGCCAGCTGTTGGCCGGTTTGCCGGCGGGTACGGTGACCTGGGAAACCTTGCACGCCATCTGTCCTTCCCCAATCAATCCCGCCCTGATCACGATCTGCGGAAAGCAGCTGAGGCAGGCGCTGGAGGAAAGCCTTCTGCCGGAATTTTACGACATGAAATTCCAGGGGTTCGGGTTCCGCGGCGTCGCTTTGGGCGGACTCAGCTTCGACGGCATGGAAGCGGTGGCCGACCTGCGTCAGCCTCCCCGCTGCCAGCTGGTCGACGTCCGGATCGGAGGGGAACCCCTCGACGACGGCAGGGAATACACGGTCGGGACGCTGGACATGTTCACGTTTGGCGTCGGATACAAAGCCCTCAAGGAAGGCCGGGTGATCCGATACCTGCTTCCGGAATTCATCCGGGACTTGCTGGCCAAAGCCCTTGGAGATCCCCTGGCGGTCCGCAGTTCGCTGCGGCCCCGCTGGCGGCTTGTAGACGATCATGGATGAAGCGGTCCATAAGTAGGGCGGACCGCTTTTTTTGTCGATCGAAACTGTCGAATTTGATGTGAAAATTGCTTAAAATGGTGAACTTTTTGTGAAAAATGTCTTGTTATTTTCTGAATGATACCGTACATTAACATTAAACTCCAATTAACGGTAACCGTATTACATATTACAATAGGGAACCCAAAATAAACCAAAATATGAAAAAACGGGGGCGCTTGCGGCCATGCGGTTGTTGCCGATCACATCGTGCCGATCAGGAATGCAACTCGCCAAGAGCATTTATTCCGACGAAGGTTTGGTGCTGCTGGCCGAAGGTGTGGAATTGACCGAGCCCTTGTTGAACCGGCTGAAGGAATTGGGCATGCGGTTTTTATATATCCGCGATCCGCTCACCGAAGGCATCGATGTCCGCGAACCGATCAGTCAGGAGACGAGGCGGCGGGCAATGCACACCCTCAAGCGCACGTTTCGCGACTATATCGATCGTCCCGCGCGGCACGCCATCGGAGTGTACCCTTATGTCGGGCGGGAAATGCGGGAGGTCATGCGCCTCATCATCGACGACCTGAGCAGCAACCGGGACGCCATGATGATGCTCATGGACATGCAGGCGGTGGATCATTACCTTTATTCCCATTCGCTGAATGTCTGCATCTATACAACCATGCTGGGACTGGCCCACGGCTACCAGGGCGAGGACCTGCTGACCCTCGGTCTGGGCGCGTTGCTCCACGACATCGGGAAAACGCAGATCGACATGCAGGTGCTGCTCAAACCGGGCAAGCTGGACGAGCGGGAACTCGCGGAGATGCGGCGGCACGCTGAGATCGGATATCTGCTTTTGAAGGACGAGCCGAACATCCCGCTCATTGCGGCACATTGCGCGTACCAGCATCACGAGCGGATCAACGGCAGCGGCTACCCCCGGGGACTTCAGGGCGACGAAATTCACGAATTCGCCAAATGGATCGCCATCGTGGATTCCTACGACGCGATGACCAGCTATCGCGTCTACCGTAATACGATGTTGCCCCATCAGGCGGTGGAAGCACTTTATGCGGGGAGCGGCACGTTGTACGACACCGAGATGCTGAAGGTGTTCCGCGACAATGTGGCCATCTATCCCGTCGGCATCGGAGTGCGCCTGAGCACCGGACAGGAAGCGGTGGTTGTCGACCTGAACGCCACCAGCGTGCACCGTCCCATTGTCCGGGTGCTGACCGACGAAGAGGGGCACGAGCTGACGCAGCCGTACGATTTGGATTTGTCCAAACAGCTATCCATCGTCATCCGTGAAGTGCTGACGGAAAGTACCGTCAGTCGCGCCGGCATGCTCTCTTCCATCTGACAGGCGTCCGCAGGCGGCGGTTTTGCGGCCGCCTGTTTGCTTTATCCGGGGCTTGCGGGGTACAATGACATTGCATTCTTTTATTCATTGTCAGAAGAGGCGATTGACCGACATGCAAACGATGCCCCACGCAAAACCGGATGCGCCGTTCGCTCCCTCGCCGGGGCTCAGGCCGATCTCGCCCGATTACGATCCGTGGGACCCGATCCGGTCCCTGCAAAAATACGGACGCCATGTCCTGACGAGCGTGGAGCTCACCATCACCCACCTGTGCAACCTGCGCTGCGAGCATTGCGCCGTGGGCGACACCCTGACGACGCGGGAGCCGCCGCGTCTTCCCATGGACCTGGTGCTTCGCCGTCTGGACGAGGTGGAACATCTGGAGACGATCAGCCTGACGGGCGGCGAACCGACCTTTTCCCCGGAGACGATCGAACAGGTCATCTTGCCGGTGCTGAAGTACGCGCGGGCGAGGGGCGTGCGCACCCAGCTCAATTCCAACGTGACGCTGGACTACGGGCGATACGAAGCCATCGCGCCGCATCTTGACGTCATGCACATTTCTTTCAATTATACCGGGGCGGAAGACTTCCGCAGGATCACCTTCGCCCGCGCCGTGAACAAGGCCGGAGAAGAAACGGCCGCCCGGATTTACGAGCGGATGATGGACAACGCCCGCCGTCTGGCGGAAGGAGGCCTGTTCGTCTCCGCGGAGTCGATGATCAATTACCGCACCTGGCGGCACATGGCGCGGATCCATCGGCTGGTGGCGGAAATGGGCTGCCGCCGCCATGAGGTGCATCCGATGTATCCGAGCGCGTTTGCCGCCGACTTGCCGCTGCTTTCCCGGGAGGAGATCCGGAGCGTCATTTTCGAGCTGCTCGAGGCGCGGGATCCGAACGTATGGATGCTGTTCGGCACCCTGCCGTTTTTCGCCTGCAGCGACGATCCGGAAGATCTCAGGCTCATCGGCCGGCTGAAATCGTCCCCCATGGTGACGGTGCGAAATGATCCGGACGGGCGTTGCCGGGTGAACGTCAACCTGTTCACCGGCAACGTGTACGTGACGGATTTCGCGAAACTGCCGCCAATCGGGAACATTCGGGAGGAAAAACTGGACGACATGTTCGAACGCTGGCAGGGGCATCCTTTTCAGCGGGCGGTGAGCTGCCACTGCCCGGAAGCCGCCTGCTGCGGGCCGAATTTGCTGGTGACCGACATGTATTACCGGGGAGTCGATTTCACCCGTCGAAGGGCGAAGCAGGTCTGAGGGGCCGGGCGACGCGCAGCCTTCAAGCCTGACCGGCGGCCGGCCGCGCGCCCGATGCCCGTCACTCCCCGCGCGACACAAGGAGGAACCCGGCGGAATTGAACCACGCGGAATTTGAATGGGGTTTGATTTTTTGGAACCTGTTGCTTTTGGCGCTCCTCGTGTTTCTTAACGGCGTCTTTGTGGCCGCCGAATTTGCGATGGTCAAGGTTCGGCAGAGCCGGCTTTCCCAGCTGTCCAGCGAGGGCAGTGTACTGGCCAAGCAAGCCCTTCGCATCAACCGGAAACTGGACGCCTACCTGTCCGCAACCCAGCTGGGCATCACGATGACCTCCCTGGGACTTGGCTGGCTGGGAGAACCGGCGATCGACGACCTGATCGTCACCCCTCTGCTCGAGCGTTTCGGCGTCGCCAACCAGACGCTGAGCCACTCGGTTTCCTTCATCATCGCCTTCGCGATCGTCACCTTCCTGCACATCGTGTTTGGCGAACTGGCCCCCAAATCGCTGGCGATCCGCCGCACGGAAGGCGTCGCGCTGTGGCTCTCCTGGCCGCTGCACGCGTTTTACCGGCTGTTTTTGCCCGTCATTTGGCTGCTGAACAATACCGCCAATTTCATCCTCCGGGTGATCGGCATCCAGCCGGCGAGCGAGACCGAATCCGCCCATACGGAAGAGGAAATCCGCATCCTGATGAACCAGAGCGCCAAAAGCGGCGTGATCGACAAGGATGAGATGAAACTCTTCGACAACGTGTTCGAATTTTCCGACCGGGTTGCCCGCGAAGTGATGCTGCCCCGCACCGACATGGACTGCCTCTATTTGGGCCGCCCATTCGGCGAAGCGCTCAAGGTGGTTTACGAAACGAGACATACCCGCTATCCGGTGGCACTGGCGGACAAGGACCACATCGTCGGCTTCGTGCACATTTCGGACATTTTGACCGCGGAACCCCACGAAGAACACGACCTGCGGAAATGGCTCCGGCCGATTCTCACGGTGCCGGAGTCCATGGAAATCAGCAAAGTGCTGCGGCTCATGCAGAAGCGCAAGTCCCAGCTGGCCGTCGTCATCGACGAATACGGGGGAACGGCGGGCATGCTGACCGCCCAGATGATTCTGGAGGAAATCGTCGGGGAAATCCACGACGAATTCGACGACGATTTGCCGGACGTCGTGATCAAGGGAGAGGTCATTTCCATCGAAGGCCGGATGCTGATCGAGGAAGTGAACGATCTGCTCGGCATCGACATTGAGGACGACGAGGTCGATTCCATCGGCGGTTGGCTGTTCCGTCTGCTGGAGGGCAACGTGGAGGTCGGACGCAGCATCACGGCGCACGGGTATACCTTTGAGATTGCGGAGGCCGAACGGCTTCGCATCCAGCGTATACATGTTACCAAGGCTAAAAGCGCTCCGGCGCCCGACGCGCCAACTTCGGACAAGAGCTTTCGGGAAACGGTCCGTGGACGGAACGGGGAACCGGGCTAGAAAGGAGTACAGGGATGTCGTTTCGTTTGCTGATCATGCTGGGGCTGGGGCTTTTGTTTCTGTACCTGCTGTTTACCGCGGGAGCCCCGTTCCTGCTGGCGCTGGTATCCGTCATCATTTTCGAGCCTTTGACCCAATATCTGATGAAGCGGCTGCGCATGAACCGGGCCGTGGCGTCGATCATATCCGCCACGGTATTTTCCGGCGCCCTCCTCGGCCTTCTCGGGTTTATCGGCATGAAGCTGGTGGGCGAGCTGATCGCATTCTGGAGCAGGGTTCCCGCCTACATACGGGAAGTGAGCCTGCGCGTCGAGGACTGGGTAGACGAGCTGTCGGCCAAACTCGGCTCGGAAGGCGTTCCGTTGGAAAGCGGAGTGACAAGTCTTGCCAGCGCCCTCGAGAGGGTGGTCGGCACCATTTCGTCCGCCTTGTTCAATTTCGCCAAAGCCCTGCCCGACATGCTCATCTTTTTCATCGTCTATCTGGTGGCCGTATATCTGTTTGCCTACAGTCTGCCGCACATGAAAGCATCCTTTCTGTCCCTGTTCCACGAATCGTCCCGGGATCAGATCGACTCCGTGCTGGTCAACCTGCGCAAGTCGGTGTTCGGCTTTTTGCGCGCCCAGTTTATCCTGAGTTCCCTCACCTATCTGCTCACCTTTATCGGTCTGCTCATTCTCGGCATCCGGTACCCGCTGGCCATCGCCCTCCTGGTGACCATCGTGGACATTTTGCCCGTGCTTGGCACCGGCACCGTCCTCGTTCCCTGGGCCGGCTACCTGATCGTGACCGGCGACATCTTCACGGGACTCGGGCTCTTCCTGCTCTATCTGGTCATCACCGTCGTCCGGCGCATCGTCGAGCCGAAAGTCCTGGGCGACGCCATCGGCATCAGCGCCTTGTCCGCGCTCATCAGCCTGTACGTCGGCTACAAGCTGATCGGGGTGATCGGCGTGTTCCTCGGCCCGATCGTGGTGATGATCTTCCTGGCGGCCCGGAGAGCCGGTCTTCTCCAGTTCCGCATCAAGGTGGACTAATCCGTCAGATCGCGTCAAAAAAATGCGCCATACCCCGGTGGCTTGTCGCATACCCCGGCGCCATTCGCGGCGTCGGGGCTTTTTTGCGCCCAGACACGCCTGACAAGGTCAATTCGCCCATTTTTTCGCATAGAATATGTCGGAATCGGGGCCGGGGCCGGGAAACGCCCGACAAGCCCGACAAGGAGGTATGCATCCGTGCACGACAACCAATGGCGGGAATGGGAACCTTACGTCGGCCCGTGCGATCCTTGTCCGCCGATCCGCGTCAAGCGTTACAACGTGCCGCCCAACCAGTTCATCGTATATCAGCCGATGAACCTGCCGCAATTTTCCCTGGATGAGGCGCTGCGCAAGGGGACGCTGTGGCCCGCGTTATACAGCCCCTATCCGTCGAGGCGGTCTTGAAGGAGGTTGGGAACATGGCGGACGAACGGACGGAGAAACGGCTGGACCGGGAGGAAGGGAACGCCCCCGCAGGCCAAAGCGGCGGGGCGGAGGAGGCGGTGCGCGGCGGAGACGCGTTCAGGCGCGATCTGGAGGAGCTGCAGAAGGTTGAATTCGCTTTGGTGGAGCTTTCGCTGTATCTGAACACCCACCCGTCGGATCTGGAGGCGCTCCGGCAGTTCAACCGGCTGGCGCAGCAGCGAGCCAGAATCGCCGGCGAATTCGAAATGAAATACGGGCCGCTCATGCAATTCGGCCACAGCTTTTCCCGCTATCCGTGGCAGTGGCCCAATACGCCATGGCCGTGGCAGGTGTGAGGAGGGGCGCCGCATGTGGATTTATGAAAAAAAGCTTCAGTACCCCGTCAGAGTCAGCAAGTGCGATCCGCGCATGGCCAAATTTCTGATTGAACAGTATGGCGGAGCCGACGGCGAGCTTTCGGCGGCGCTTCGCTATCTGAACCAGCGGTATTCGATCCCCGACAAGGTGATCGGGCTGCTGACGGACATCGGCACGGAGGAGTTCGCCCATCTCGAGATGATCGCCACGATGGTCTACAAGCTGACGAAGGACGCGACGCCGGAGCAGCTGGAGGCGGCCGGGCTCGGCGCCCATTTCGTGAACCACGACAACGCGCTGTTTTACAACAACGCGGCGGGCGTGCCCTGGACGGCGGCCTATATTCAGGCAAAGGGCGATCCCATCGCCGACCTGTATGAAGACATCGCGGCGGAGGAAAAAGCGCGGGCGACCTACCAGTGGCTGATCGACATGACCGACGACGTGGATTTGCAGGACGGGCTGAAATTCCTCCGGGAGCGGGAAGTGGTGCACGCCCTGCGTTTCCGGGAAGCGGTGGAAATGCTGAAGGCGGAGCGGGACCACAAGAAGGCGTATTTGCCGGTGACGCATTTTTGAGGGCGCCGGGCGTTTGAAGCAAGCTAATTGGACAAACAAAAGGAACGTCCCTTAGCGGGGCGTTTTTCTTTCGCAGGAATGGGATGTCTACACCACCCGACCTGTGGCCTCCACGAAGCTGGCAAAGGCTGTGCATCGACAACTGATCAGCGTCACCACCGGCCGGACCGCGGCGTAAAGATGGCGAACTTCCATGTGTTGCGGGAAACGCGGATGCCGGCGATCCTTGTGGAGTGCGGCTTCATGACGAACCGGGAGGAGTATGGGCTGCTGAAGTCGGATGCCTATCGCCGGAAATGCGCGGAGGCGATCGTGATCGGGATCGTGGAGGTGTACGGGCTGAAAAAGAAAGACTTGGCGCCCGCCGAGCCACCGCCGGCAATCACCGACACCGCTTGGGTCGTGGCAAACGGCCGCGAGATCGGTACCGGCTACCTGATCGACGGTCGCACTTATGTGCCGTTGCGGGCTGTGTGGGACGCACTGGGGCTCAAGGTCGATTGGGACCCGGATACGAAAACCGCATCGCTTACCGGTAATGAACAAACCCCGCCTGGCCGCGTGGCTGGGCGGGGTTTTTATTTTTCTTTATCTGAATATCAAGTTGTCTCAGTCAGTTCTTTACACGCGAACATTTGTTTGATAAATTAAAGGCAAACAAATGTTCGGGAGTGGTCGGCATGGCGCAGCAAGAAGCGATGACGTTAAAGAAATTTCA
>Ga0310826_101146_pt1 | contig 15592 bp, 11 predicted proteins | sample WT_ome_FD_201306 | JGI IMG/M metagenome (GOLD analysis project Ga0310826, IMG submission 201306) | Sorghum-adapted microbial communities enriched on wild type (WT) sorghum from Joint BioEnergy Institute, Emeryville, California, United... ... | reverse complement strand
GACGCCTGGGGCGTGGATTACGAACTGCTCAACAACGCCGAATTCCTGCAAGCCCAACTGGTGGAAGCCGCTGAAACGTGCGGTGCCACGGTTCTCTCGGTACAGTCGAAGCAATTTGAACCTCAGGGCGCGACGGTGCTTGTCCTGCTTTCGGAAAGCCACCTCTCGATTCATACGTATCCTGAGAAAGGTTTCGCGGCGCTGGACTGCTACACCTGCGGCGAGACGGTTGACCCCCAGCTGGCGATCGACTATCTCCTTTCCGTATTGAAGCCGCGCACGGTCCACGCGAAGAAGCTTATTCGCGGCATCGGCGAGCTTCGGGTGGAGGAGCCCGAACTGAAGCCGTTCGCGATGGTCTGAACCGCAAAGCGAAGGGATGAACAGCCATGGAAGCCGTTCCGTGGCTGTTTTTGCTTGTTTTCGCATAACCTGCCGCGCATGCGTTCACACTAGGGATATGTTGCGCTTTTCATACAATTTTCATTTTTGTCCGGGTACGCCAAGCCGAACTATGCTATACTATTGCAAAGCCGAAATCTCTCCGGGCCCATGCGCTGCCGCGCGGCCCGGTCTGGAGTGGTGACGCGGGTGCACATCATTGTCGTGGGACTGAACTTCAGGACGGCGCCTGTGGAAGTGCGCGAGCGGTTCGCTTTCGCCGAGCAGGAGCTTCCGAAAGCGATCGGAATGCTGAAGCGGACGCCGAGCATCATGGAATGCGTCATCGTCGCCACATGCAACCGGACGGAATTGTACGCCGTCGTCGACCGCCATGTGCTCTGCGGCCATTACATCCGGCATTTCATGGAACAATGGTTCGGCATGCCGCGGGAGACGTTCACGAAATATCTCTACATGTATGAAGACGAGGCGGCGATCCGGCATCTGTTCCGCGTGGCGTGCGGCCTCGATTCGATGATCATCGGCGAAACGCAGATCCTCGGCCAGGTACGGGACGCGTTTCTGCTCGCCCAGCGGGAACGCGCGACGGGCACGCTCTTCAACATGCTGTTCAAACAGGCGGTTACGGTCGGCAAAAGGGCCCACACGGAGACGTCGATCGGGGAATCCGCCGTGTCCGTCAGCTACGCGGCGGTCGAGCTCGGCAAACGGATATTCGGCGGCTTCGGCGGCAAGACGGCACTCATCGTCGGCGCGGGCAAAATGGGCGAGCTGACCGCGAAGCATCTGAACGCTTCCGGCATCAAGCGGGTGCTCGTCGCCAACCGGACGTACGAGCGGGCGGCCGAATTCGCCGCGCGGCTCGGCGGCGAGCCGATGCGGCTTGACGAGGCGGCCGGGCGGCTCGCCGAGGCGGACGTGGTCATCAGCTCGACCGGATCGCGGGAATACGTGCTGACGAAGGCGCAGGTGGAACAGGCGATGCGGCTCCGGCCGTCCCGCCCGCTCTTCCTGATCGACATCGCCGTGCCGCGCGACCTCGATCCGGCGATCGCCGACATCCCGAACGTCTTCCTGTACGACATCGACGATCTCGAAGGCATCGTGGAGTCGAACCTGGAGCAGCGGCGCAGGGAAGCGGCCAAGATCGAGACGATGATCGGCGAAGAGTTCGCGGCTTTCCTGGACTGGTACAAGACGCTCGGCGTCGTGCCGCTCATCCGCGCCCTGCAGGAGAAGGCGGCGAAGATCCACGAGGAGACGATGAAGAGCCTCGTGAACAAGCTGCCGGATCTGACCGAGCGCGAGCTGAAGGTGATCCGGAAGCTGACGAAGAGCATCGTCAACCAGATGATGCACGACCCGATTCTCCGCATCAAGGAGACGGCCGGGGACAAGAAGGCCGGCGAAGCGATGGAGTGGTTCGTCAAACTGTTCGCGCTCGAGGATGCCATCCGGCGGCGGGAAGCGGAGGGTACGGAACCGAAGGCCGCCGGCAAGCGGACGGAAGAGCTGGCGGATGCGGCGGGATCGGTCCGGAAGGCGGCAAGCCGCCTCGCCGCCGTCACGCCGTGAGGGCGCGCCCCGGAGGTGGCGAGCCCCATGTACGGCCTTGCGGTACACGGACTGTTGGTATTGTATGCCCTGAGCCTTCTGTTTTATTTCTCCGATTTCGTGTCAGCGAACCGGAAGGTAAAACGGATCGGCGCAGGGCTCCTTGTGTTCGTATGGGCGCTTCAGACCGGCCATCTGATCCACCGCCTGGCGCAGCTCGACGGGCCGTCGGGCCTGACGCGGTTCGAGACGCTGCTGTTCTTCGTCTGGCTGCTCGTCACGATCTCGCTCGCGGCGAGCCGGATCGCCCGGATCGAGCCGTTCGTCTTCGCCGTCAACGTCGTCGGATTCTCGGTGATGGCTGCGGTGGCCGCGGAGGGGCCGTCCGAGGCGCCGCTGAAGCTGTGGGATGCCGGGCAGTACCTCTTGATCGTGCACATCAGCCTTGCGCTTGCCGCGTACGCGATGTACACCGCCGGCGCCGTCCTCTCGGCCATGTATCTGCTGCTGCACCGCCAGCTCAAGAGCCGGAGCTGGAACGCCGTCGTGCGGCGGATGCCCGGCCTGGAGACGATTGACCGGTACGCGTTCGGCGCCGTGCTCGCCGGCACGCCGCTGCTCATCCTCTCGCTGGCGGCGGCCGCGGCGACGCTGCTCATGGCGCGGCGGGCGGAATGGCTCGCCGACTGGAAGGTGTTTGCGGCGCTCGTCGCCGCGGTCGCCTACATCATGTACATAGCCGGGCGGAAGCGCCGCATGCATCCCGGTCAGCTGACGGCGCGCTGGAACCTGTACGCTTTCTGCGCGTTGCTTGCGAATTCGCTGATCGGCGCGGCTTCGCGCTTCCATTCGTGGTCGTAAGGCGGTGAGCGCATGACGCGGTATTATCCGATCATGCTGCGCCTGGAAGGTGAGACATGCCTCGTCGTCGGCGGCGGACCGGTCGCGGAGCGCCGGACGCGCGGCCTGCTCGCCGCGGGCGCCGCGGTGCGGGTCGTTGCGCCCGCCGCGACGGAAGGATTGGAACGGCTGGCGGATGAAGGGTTTATCGACCGGGTTCGCCGGGAATACCGGGACGGGGATCTCGACGGCGTCCGGCTCTGCGTCGCGGCCGCGAATCGCGAAGTGAACCGAAGGGTTGTCGAGGAAGCGAAGCGCCGCGGCATTCTCGTGAACGCGGCGGATGACCGGGAAGCCGGAACGTTCGCGGTGCCGGCCGTCGTCCGCCGGGGGCGGCTCGTGCTCGCCGTCACCGCGTCGGGCGCCAGCCCGGCGCTGGCCGGGAAAGTCGCGCGCGATCTGTCGGAGCGGTACGGCGAGGATTGGACGGATTATGCCGAATGGCTGTACAGGCTGCGCGAGGCGGTCCGCGCCTCGGTGCCCGACGCGCGGGCGAGGAGGCGCGTCCTGCGCGCCGCGCTGGAGGTGCCGGAGGCGGAATGGCGGCGCGATCTCGCGGAAGACGCCCTGACCGCGCGCATCAAAGCGCTGCTTGACGGCCCGGATCCGGAAGACGGAATGGACGGAACAGACGAGGAGTGAAGAGATGGCGGGAGTTCGAACGATCGTCGTGGGCACCAGGCAGAGCGCCCTGGCGCTTACGCAGACGGGACAGGTAATTGAAGATCTCACACGGCTGGCGCGGGAACTCGGGCTTGATTTCCGTTTCGAGACGCGCCGGATCGTGACGAAGGGCGACCGGATCCTGGACGTGACGCTCTCGAAGGTCGGCGGCAAGGGGCTGTTCGTGAAGGAGATCGAGCTGGAACTCCTGAATGGCGGGATCGACATCGCCGTCCACAGCATGAAGGATGTGCCGCACACGCTGGAGGACAGCCTCGTGATCGGCGCCGTTCCGCGGCGCGTCGATCCGCGCGACGCGCTGATCGCCCGCGCCGCGCGCTCCATCGCGGAGCTGCCGCACGGCGCGCGGGTCGGCACGAGCAGCCTGCGCCGGGTGTGCCAGCTCAAAGCGCTCCGGCCGGATCTCCGCCTCGAGCCGGTGCGCGGCAACATCGACACGCGGCTCCGGAAGCTGGAGACGGAGGGATTCGACGCGATCATCCTCGCGATGGCCGGCCTGAAGCGGATGGGCTGGGAAGACCGGGTTACCGCTCCGATCCCGGTCGAGGAATGCGTGCCGGCCGTCGGCCAGGGCGCGCTCGGCGTGGAATGCCGCGCCGACGACGAAGACATGCTCGCCCTGCTGAGCCGCTACAACGACGAGGCGACCGCGAGGGCGGTGGAGGCGGAGCGCAGCTTCCTCGCCGAGCTGAACGGCGGCTGTCAGGTGCCGATCGGCGCCTACGCCGAAATCGCGGGCGGTTCGATCCGTCTGACCGGCATGGTCGGCACGCCCGATGGCGAGACGCTGCTGAAAGAGTCGATGACGGGGACGGACGCCCGGCTCCTCGGCAGGGAACTGGCGCGCAGGCTGATGAGGCTCGGCGCCGACCGCATTCTTGCGGATGTGAGGTGACCGGGCCTTGGGCAGGGGGAAAGTGTATCTGGTCGGAGCCGGACCGGGCGATCCGAAGCTGATCACGCTGCGCGGGCTCGAATGCATCCGGATGTGCGACGTGATCGTCTATGACCGGCTGGCCAGTCCGCGGCTGCTTTCGCATCTGAAGCCTGGGGCGGAGCGGATCTACGTCGGCAAGCTGCCGGACCGCCACACGATGAAGCAGGAGGAGATCAACCGGATCCTGATCGAGCAGGCGCTCCAGGGCAAGATCGTCACCAGGCTCAAGGGCGGCGACCCGACCGTCTTCGGCCGCGGCGGCGAGGAAGCGGAAGCGCTTCGCCGGGAAGGCATCGAATTCGAGATCGTGCCGGGCGTCACGTCCGCGATCGCGGTGCCGGCCTACGCGGGCATCCCGGTCACCCACCGGGATCTGGCGTCGTCGGTGTCGATCATCACCGGCCATGAGAACCCGGAGAAGCTGGACGAGCTGATTCAATGGGACCGGGTGACGAACGCGGCCGGCACGCTCGTCTTCCTGATGGGCGTCGCGCGGATCGGCCACATCGCCCGGCAGCTCATCCGCCACGGCCGGCCGCCCGGCACGAAGGTCGCCCTCATCCGCTGGGGCACGACGGCCGACCAGCGGACGCTCGTCGGCACACTGGCGGACATCGAGGAGAAGGTGAAGGCGGCCGGATTCGAACCGCCGGCCGTCATCGTCGTCGGCGAAGTCGTCGGCAAGCGCGAGCAGCTCATGTGGTACGAACGCCGGCCGCTGTTCGGCGCGCGCGTCCTCGTCACGCGGGCCCAGGCCCAGGCCGGCACGCTGTCGCAGCGGATCGAGGAGCTCGGCGGCGAGCCGATCGAATATCCGGCGATCGAGACGCGCCTGCCCGAAGGCGAGGCGGCCGAAGCGGCGATCCGGGAGGCGCTGAAAGCGGCGGAGACCTACGACCATCTGATTTTCACGAGCGTGAACGGCGTCCGGTATTTCCTGGAGTGGCTGCGAAGGTTCGGGCAGGATATCCGCCGGTTCCACCGGGCGCGCGTCGCCGCCGTCGGTCCGAAGACGGCCGAAGCGCTGCGCGAGATCGGCCTGGCGCCGGCCGCGCTGCCGGAGACGTTCCACGCCGAGGGCCTGCTGGAGAGCATGCGCGGGTCTGTGCGGCCCGGGCAGCGGGCGCTGCTGCCGCGCGGCGACCTGGCGCGCAAGTCGCTGCCGGAAGCGCTGCGCGCGCTGGGCGTCGAGCCGGTCGAGATCGACGTGTACGAGACGGTGCCGGCCGACGGCGGGGAGGACATCCTCGACCTGCTGCGCGAAGGCGGCATCCACATCGTCACATTCACGAGCGCGTCGACGGTGCGCAATCTGATCGGACGCCTGCGCGGCCCGGGGCTGGACAACCCGGCCGAACTGCTCGGGAAGACGGCCGTCGCGTCGATCGGCCCGCTCACGTCGGCGGCCGCGCGGGAAGCGGGGCTCGACGTCGCGATCGAGCCGACGGAGTCGACGATCGACGCGCTTGTCGCCGCGATCGCGGCCTACTGGGCGGGCCGCCGGCCGGTCTGATGGCTTGGCGGACCCGAATATCCGAAGCTGGAGGAATGATCCGATGGGCTATCCGCTGATCCGGCACCGCCGTCTCCGCCGGACCGCCGCGCTGCGCGAGCTGGTGCGGGAGACGACGCTTGACGCCGGAGATTTCATGTATCCGATTTTCGTGAGGCATGGGCGCAACGTGCGCGAGGAAGTGCAGTCGATGCCGGGCGTGTACAATTTTTCGCCGGACATGCTCGGCGGGGAGATCGAGCGGGTCGTGGAGGCCGGCGTGAAGTCGATCATGCTGTTCGGCGTCCCCGGGCACAAGGATGAGGTCGGCTCGTCGGCCTGGGATCCGGACGGCATCGTGCAGCGGGCGATCCGCGAGGTGAAGCGGCTCGCGCCGGATCTCGTCGTCGCCGCCGACACGTGCCTGTGCGAATACACCGATCACGGCCATTGCGGCATCGTGCGCAGGGACAAGTCGGGCCGCGCGGACGTCGCCAACGACGAATCGCTCGAGCTGCTCGCGAAGACGGCCGTGTCGCAGGCGGACGCCGGCGCCGACATCATCGCGCCGTCGAACATGATGGACGGCTTCGTCTCCGCGATCCGCGGCGCGCTGGACGCCGCAGGGCACGAGTCGGTGCCGATCCTGTCCTACTCGGTGAAATACGCGTCGGCCTATTACGGCCCGTTCCGCGATGCCGCACAGTCGGCGCCGCAGTTCGGCGACCGGAAGACGTACCAGATGGACCCGGCCAACGTGCGGGAAGCGCTGCGCGAGGCGGAGTCGGATGTGCTGGAAGGCGCGGACATGCTGATGGTGAAGCCGGCGCTCGCCTACATGGACGTGATCCGGACGATCCGGGACAGCTTCGATCTGCCGCTTGCGGCCTACAACACGAGCGGCGAGTACGCGATGGTGAAGGCGGCGGCGATGAACGGGTGGATCGACGAGCGGGCCGTCGTGCTGGAGACGCTGACCGGGCTGAAGCGCGCCGGCGCTGACCTGATCATCACCTATCACGCCGTCGACGCGGCGAACTGGCTGAAGGGCTGACCGCCTGCGGAAAACGAAGAAGCCGCGGAAGGATCAGTTCCGCAGCTTCGACAGGTCGAGCGTATATTCGTTCGGCGACAGCTTCAGGATGCCGCGGTCCTCGACATCCCGGAGCACTTCGGCGAGCACGTGCTTCTGCACGCCGGCCATCTGCGAGAGCTCGTCGTAGTTGAGCGGCATGCGGATGGTGATGAGGTTGCCGCTGCGCTGGCCGTGCCGGTTCGCGAGCAGGATCAGGTTCTTGATGACGCGGGTGCGCGAGTCGAGGAACGTCAGATCGTGCACGTGCTGGTTCGTGTCCCGCAGCCGCTGGCACAGCTCGGCCATGATGCGCCGGGTGATGTCGTAATGGGCGCGCAGGAGATCGTGGAACGGCTGCTCCGCGATGACCAGGACCGATGTCGGCTCAAGCGTCGCGGCCGACGCCGATCTGGGGCGGCCGTCGATCAGGGACAGCTCGCCGAAGCTGTCGCCCGCCTGGAGCAGGGTCAGCACCTTCTCCTCGCCTTTGGCGGACCGCTTGAAGATCTTGATCGATCCCCGCAAAATGACGTAGAAAGCGGCGCCGTGGTCGTTCTCGTGGAACAGGATGGTACCCGCGGGGTAGGTCTGGCGCTGGGCGATCGACAGGAGATGCTCCAGCTGTTCGTCGGTCATTTGCTCAAACAGCGACACTTTTCTCAGCAACTCGATCATGGTTCTACCTCGACTTTCAATTGATGGCGATTTCGGAAATTGCCGCAAATCGACATTTCTAGTTTATCATACCGCGTCGATTCTTGAAATGACGGGAGTGACGAATTTGGTCGGAAATACGCGAATCCGCAGGGACGAGAAGTCCAAGGCCGCCTTCGAGCGGGCGAAACGGTCGATTCCCGGCGGCGTCAACAGCCCGGTCCGCGCGTTCCGGTCGGTCGGCCTGACGCCGGTGTTCGCGGCGCAGGGCTCGGGCAGCCGCATTACGGATATCGACGGCAACATGTACATTGACTATGTCGCTTCATGGGGACCGCTCATCCTCGGGCACGCCCATCCGGAGGTCGTCGAGGCGATCAAGCGGACGGCGGAAAAGGGCACCAGCTTCGGCATGCCGACGGAACTGGAGACGCTGATGGCGGAACTCGTCGTCGAGCGGGTGCCGTCCGTCGATGTCGTGCGGATGGTCAACTCCGGCACCGAGGCGACGATGAGCGCGCTGCGGCTGGCCCGCGGGTACACGAAGCGGAGCAAGATCGTGAAGTTCGAAGGCTCCTACCACGGCCATGCGGACAGCCTGCTCATCAAGGCCGGCTCCGGCGTGGCGACACTCGGCCTGCCGGACAGCCCGGGCGTGCCGGAAAGCGTCGCGTCGCACACGATCACGGTGCCTTACAATGATCTGTCCGCCGTCAAGCTCGCGTTCGAGCGGTTCGGCGAGGAGATCGCCTGCGTCATCGTCGAGCCGGTCGCCGGCAACATGGGCGTCGTGCCGCCGCTGCCGGGCTTCCTCGAAGGATTGCGCGAAGTGACGCGGGCGTACGGCAGCCTGCTCATTTTCGACGAGGTCATGACGGGCTTCCGCGTCCACTACAACTGCGCCCAGGGGCTGTACGGCGTCGAGCCGGACCTGACCTGCTTCGGCAAGGTGATCGGCGGCGGCCTGCCCGTCGGCGCGTACGGCGGCAAGCGGGAGATCATGGAAATGATCGCGCCGACCGGCCCGATCTACCAGGCGGGCACGCTGTCGGGCAATCCGCTCGCGATGGCGGCCGGCTACACGACGCTCAAGCTGCTCACACCCGAGACGTATCAACTGCTAGAGCGGCTGTCGGCGCGGCTGCAGCGCGGATTCGAGGAGAACGCGGAGCGCCGCGGCATCCCGATGACGATCAATCGGGTCGGCTCGATGCTCTGCCCGTTCTTCACCGACAAGACGGTCATCAACTACGAGACGGCGAAGACGTCCGATCTCGACCGGTTCAAAGCGTACTTCGCGTCCATGCTCCATCTCGGCGTAAGCATCGCGCCGTCCCAGTTCGAGGGTATGTTCATTTCCGCCGCCCATACGGAAGCGGACATCGACGCGACGATCGAGGCCCATGACGAAGCGCTGCGCAGACTGTAGGAACCGGCGCCCGGGGGCGCGTCGCCCGAAGCGGGAGGGATCGGCATGATCGATCCGACGCGCGCCTTTCGCGACGGCGAGTGGCTGCGCATACCGCTCCCCGATCCGCGTCCCGAAGGCCTCGCGGACGGGACGCATCCGCACGCCGTGCGCAAACGGCTCATCGCGGACGGCATCTGGCCGGAGAAGTGGCTGAACCGGCTGTTCTCCGTCGGCGGCATCCGGCTGGAGAACGGCACGCTGTCGCTGAAGGCTTTTCCGCCGCACGACTGGAACGGTCATCCGCTGCTCGCGGGGGGCGGAGCGCCGGCTTCGGCCGGAGCGCTGTACGAGGATGACTGGTGCCTCGTCCTGCTCAAGCCGGCCGGCATGCCCGTCCATCCCGCGCGTCCGGGCATGGGCGGGACGCTGGACGAAGCGGCCGTCCGCCACGTGCTCCGGGCGGGCGATCCGCTGCCGGTCCGCCATATCCATCGGCTGGATGCGGACACGTCCGGACCGGTGCTCTATGCGAAGAACGATCTCGCCCAGCTCCGCCTGGACGATGCGATGCGGGAGAAGCGGATCGAGCGGCGGTACGTCGCGATCGTACACGGCGTGCCGCGGCCGCGCGCCGGCACGATCGACGCGCCGATCGGCCGGGACCGCCATCACGGCTCGCGCAGGCGGGTGTCGCCCGGCGGCGAACGCGCCGTGACGCACTACGAGACGGTGGAGGCGGCCGGCGGTCTGGCGCTCGTGCGGGTCCGGCTCGAGACCGGGCGGACGCACCAGATTCGCGTCCATTTCAGCCATATCGGACATCCGCTGCTGGGCGACAAGCTGTACGGCGGCGCTCCGGCCGATCCGCATCTCGGCCATCAGGCGCTGCACGGCGAATCGCTCCGCTTCCCGCATCCGTGGACCGGACGGGAGATCGCCGTCGCGGCTCCCCGTCCCCGCTGGTTCGAAGACGCGCTCCGCCGCGCCGGTCTGCATCAGGAAAATGCAGGCATGCCCTCCTCTCCGCAGACATAAGGATAGATATTGAACGAAGGAACGAATCCGTTCAGATCCATGGCGGCGTCCATGGTTGCGGAGGGAAGGAGGAAGCGACGTGCACGAATCGAGCGGTCTCCGGTTCGATATCTACGAGCGCGTGCATCTGCCCCTGGAAGCGGCGGACATCCGCGAGATCGAGGAAATCGAACTGACGCCCTGTGTCCAGGCCGAACGCCGGGGAGATCAGGTGGTGCTGCGCGGCAGCCTGCTTCTCGGCGGCGTCTATCTTCCGGACGACGAAAGCCGCGACTTGCGGCAGCTGGAGCACTGGATACCGGTGGAGATCACGCTGCCGCAGGAGCGGGTGGGCAGGCTCGAAGATCTGGCGGTGGAAGTGGACAATTTCGACGTCGATTTGCTGGATAAGCGAACGCTCAACATTACGGGCGTCCTGATGCTCCAGGGCGTCGAGGCCGGGCCGTCGGCCGGCCGGCAGCAGACCTACGCCTGGGGCGAGGAACCGTATACGGTCGTTCATCGCCGCGGGCGCGAGCTTCCGGAAGAGGCGGCTCCGGAATCGTCCGGCGATTCCGCGCGGACGGGCGAAGAGGCGGAATGGTCCTTCGCGCAGGCCGGCGGTTCCGTCCCGGACGAAGCGGCGGAATCGGCCGGGGAGCAGGCGGAATGGAGGATATCCGGAGAGCCGCAAGCGCTTGACGCGGCCGGAACGGATGCCGCGGAAGCGGCGGAGATCGCATCCGCATCCGACCCGGCTGCGGAAACGGCCGAAGCCGGGTCCGCCGAACCGGATGAGTCCTCCGGCGAGCCGGCGCCGGCGACCGGACCGGTGGAGTGGAAGGCGTTCGCGGCGCGGGCGGAGGAATCCGCGGCGGCCGCCGGCGAGGCCGCTGCGGAGGACGCGCGGCAACCGGCGTCCGGTTCCGATCCGGCTCCGGCTGCGGAACCGGCATTCTCCGCCGCCGATGCCGCCGAAGCCGGCGAAGCCATCGTCCGAACCGATACGGCCTCCGCGCAGGCGGAGAGCCTGTCCGGCGAGGCCGACGGCGACGAGCCGGCGGATTCGCAGCCGCGGGAACCGCTCGCCGGGGAAACGGCGCCTTCCGTCACGGTCGGCGCGCAGCCCGCGTCCGGCAAGGGCGACCTGCGGGTCGCTTTCGGCTCGAAGCGGGAAGACGGCGATTCGGAAGCGGAAGGCGCGCCCGGGCTTGGGAAGCTGTTCTTCCCGGAGCGGCGGGAGGCGCGCGCCGAAGCCGGCTTGAAGGCGCAGACGCAGGAGGCCGCGGAGCCGGAACAGCCGCGGGAACCGGCGGATGCCGGGCTGCGCCAGGCGGCGTCGGACGAGGTGGACTGGAAGAATCTGTTCCGTGGAGCCGCCGCGCAGGAATCGTTCCGCACGGTGCGGCTCTGCATCGTGCAGAAGGACGATACGCTCGAAGCGATCGCCATCCGCTACCAGCGAAATCCGCGCGAGATTGCGCTCGCCAACCGGCTGGATGGCTCGCCGCTCACGGAAGGCCAGGTGTTGTACATTCCGTGAAGGCGGTGTTCCGGGGACGGGCGAACGAACGCGGCAACACGCATCGGCGGCAACGGTCTGCCGGGATTTACCCGGCGGGCCTTTTTTTCTTGCCTGAAAGGACGGAACCGCGAGTTGACAATTCATCCGGTATTGCCCAATACTATCGGTATACGCGAAACATGTCGAACATGCGAAGGGAGAATGGATGGTGAGCCGCGGCAACGGGCATCGCGAACAGGACGACCCGTTCGTATCGTTTTACGCCGGCCTGTTCAATTTCCTGAAGATGATCTCGGTGTTCGAGCTTATCCGGTGGCTGACCCGGAAACTGACCCGGGACCGGATTCGGTTGTCCAGACGGTTTGTCGAGGTGTGGGTCGTCGGACACTCGATTCTGTCGCTGATTTCCGTTTTCGTCGTCTATTACTTCGGCGGCCTCGCATGGCTGACGAACGCGCTGATGGTATACGGGCTGCTCCGGACGTTCGAGATTCTGGTCTATCAGATCAACGTCTTTCTGTTTGACGAATACCGCGCGCTGCGGAAGGGAAAACCGTACCGCATCGTCGGCTATCGGAGGATAATCATTCTGCTCGCCCACAATTTCTTCGAAATCATCTTCTGGTTTACCGTCATCTATCTCAATCTGATCGGGCTGTTCCGGATCGAGCAGGAAGTCGGGAACAACATTCTGCAGGCGCTCTATATCAGTTTCGTCACCATGACCACCTTCGGTTTGCCGAATTTCAACGTAACGGACTCCATGAGCATTTCGATGGTTTCCATCCAGTCGTTCGCCGGGCTCGTCATGACCCTGATCTCCCTCGCGAGGTTCATTTCGCTGCTGCCCGCCGTGGAATCGCAGAGCGAGCGGCCGCATGGGCCGGACCGCCGGGAATGACGGGACGGGCGGTCGGGCCTTCGCGCCTGTCTTTCGCCCGCCGGCGCCGGGCGGCCGCCTTGTTGACGAGGACGATTAACATCGTTATGATAGGAAATAATAACTTGTAGAATCACGGGATTCGGCAATCCCGACGCGAACGACGAAGAAGGGGAATAGCGGCGCGTCCCGCCTTCAGAGAGCGGAACCCACGAGGCTGCGAGGTTCCGCAGGACCGGATCGCCGCGGGTCGCCCCGGAGTCGCCTGTTCGAGCGCGTTTTGCGGCGCCAGGGCAGGCCGGTTGGCAACCGTTAGAGGCCGGCAAGTGCCGCAGGCGTCACCGGCGCCGGCGGAATGAAGGTGGTACCACGGAAGCGAAGAGCCTTTCGTCCTTTGGCGGGCGGGAGGTTTTTTTGTTGGCCCCGCGGGGGGATTGCCGGATCCATGCCGCACGAGGAGGCAGTAGGCGCATGACGGAAAACAAATCCGCTGTAACGATGCCGACGACGTACGATCCGAAATCGGCGGAGAAGAAATGGTACGATTACTGGCTCAAGGGCAAATATTTCGAAGCGGGCCGGCGGAAGGACGCGCAGCCGTTCACGATCGTCATTCCGCCGCCGAACGTGACGGGCATGCTGCACATCGGCCACGCGCTCGACTGCACGCTGCAGGACATCCTGATCCGCACGAAGCGGATGCAGGGCTATGACGCGCTGTGGCTGCCGGGCACCGACCACGCGGGCATCGCGACGCAGACGCGCGTCGAGGCGACGCTGCGCGAGCAGGGCATCAGCCGTTACGATCTCGGGCGCGAGAAGTTCCTCGAGAAGGTCTGGGAGTGGAAGGAGCATTACGCGAACACGATCCGCGAGCAATGGGCGAAGATGGGCTTCTCCCTCGACTATTCGCGCGAGCGGTTCACGCTCGACGAAGGGTTGTCCCGCGCCGTCCGTGAAGTGTTCGTCCGCCTCTACGAGAAGGGCCTGATCTACCGCGGCAAGCGGATCATCAACTGGGACCCGGCCGCGCGCACGGCGCTGTCCGACATCGAAGTCGAGTACAAGGAAGTCCAGGGCGCGCTCTACCATCTGCGCTATCCGCTCAAGGACGGCAGCGGCCACATTGTCGTCGCGACGACCCGTCCGGAGACGATGCTCGGCGATACGGCGGTCGCCGTCCATCCGGAGGACGAGCGCTACAAGCACATGATCGGCAAGACGCTCGTGCTGCCGATCATCGGCCGCGAAATTCCGGTCGTCGCGGACGAGTACGTCGACCGCGAGTTCGGCAGCGGCGCGGTCAAGATCACGCCGGCCCACGACCCGAACGACTTCGAGATCGGCCTGCGCCACGACCTGCCGCAGATCATCGTCATGGACGAGGACGGCCGGATGAACGGGAACGCCGGACCGTACCGGGGGCTCGACCGGTTCGAGTGCCGCAAGGCGATCGTCGGGGATCTGAAGGCGCAGGGCGTCCTGATCAAGATCGAGGAGCATGTCCATCAGGTCGGCCACAGCGACCGGACGGGCGTCGTCGTCGAGCCGTTCCTGTCGACGCAATGGTTCGTGAAGATGAAGCCGCTCGCGGAGCAGGCGATCGCCGCCCAGCGCACCGACAAGGGCGTCCGGTTCGTGCCCGATCGGTTCGAGAAGAACTACATGCACTGGATCGAGAACGTGCGCGACTGGTGCATCTCGCGCCAGCTCTGGTGGGGCCACCGCATCCCGGCCTGGTACTGCGACGGCTGCGGCGAAATGCACGTTTCCCGCGAGGATCTGACGGCTTGCCCGAAATGCGGCGGCGCGCTGCGCCAGGACGAAGACGTGCTGGACACCTGGTTCAGCTCCGCGCTCTGGCCGTTCTCCACGCTCGGCTGGCCGGACGAAACCGGGGATCTGAAGCGCTACTACCCGACGACGGTGCTCGTGACCGGCTTCGACATCATCGGCTTCTGGGTGTCGCGGATGATTTTCACGGCGCTGGAGTTCACGGGCGAGCGGCCGTTCGCGGACGTCCTGATCCACGGCCTCGTGCGCGACGCCAACGGCGAGAAAATGTCGAAGTCGAAGGGCAACGGCGTCGACCCGCTCGACGTCATCGAGCGCTACGGCGCCGACGCGATGCGGTACATGCTTTCGACGGGCATTTCGCCCGGGCAGGATCTGCGCTTCCGCTGGGAGCGCGTCGAGCAGGCGCGCAACTTCGCGAACAAGATCTGGAACGCGTCGCGCTTCGCGCTGATGAACCTGGAAGGCTTCACAGCGGCGGACATCGACCTGTCCGGCCCGCTCGGCACGGCGGACCGGTGGATTCTGCACCGGCTGAACGAGACGGTGCGCGACGTCACCCGGCTCATCGACGCCTACGAGTTCGGCGAGACCGGACGGCTGCTCTACAACTTCATCTGGGACGATCTGTGCGACTGGTACATCGAATTCGCGAAGCTGAACCTGTACGGTTCGGACGAGGCGGCGAAGCGCGCGACCCAATCGGTGCTCGCGTACGTGCTCGACCGCACGCTCCGGCTCATGCATCCGTTCATGCCGTTCATCACCGAGGAAATCTGGCAGCATCTGCCGCATGAAGGCGAGACGATCACGCTGGCGCCGTGGCCGGTTTACGAAGCCCGGTTCGAAGCGCCGGACGCGGTGCGCGAGATGAACCTGCTCATGGACATCATCCGCGCCGTCCGCAACATTCGCGCCGAAGTGAACGTGCCGATGAGCAAGAAGGTCGATCTCATCGCGAGCATGTCCGGCGAGACGGAACTGGCCATCGCGAAGCGCAACGAGGAGTTCATTCGCCGGTTCTGCGGCACGTCGTCCCTCGAGCTCGGCGTGAATCTGCCGGCGCCGGAGAAGGCGATGACCGCGATCGTGACCGGGGCGGAGCTGTATCTGCCGCTCGCGGGCCTGATCGACGTCGAGGCGGAGATCGCGCGGCTCGAGAAGGAGCTGAAGACGCTGAACGCCGAAGTCGAGCGGGTCGAGAAGAAGCTCGCGAACGAGGGCTTCCTGGCGAAGGCGCCCGAGAAAGTGATCGAGGAAGAGCGGG
>Ga0310826_101140_pt1 | contig 15666 bp, 12 predicted proteins | sample WT_ome_FD_201306 | JGI IMG/M metagenome (GOLD analysis project Ga0310826, IMG submission 201306) | Sorghum-adapted microbial communities enriched on wild type (WT) sorghum from Joint BioEnergy Institute, Emeryville, California, United... ... | reverse complement strand
TCGTACAACGGAACCATCTACACGCTAGCCAAGCCCGCTCAATTCCGATTCGATGCGAAGATGACGGTTGAGGTGCGTGAAACGTTGACTGGCAAAGTTCTCTTATGGCATCAAGGACAAGCACTGACGCTTAAGGCGACGGATAAGCCGGAACGCAAAGCAAAAACAGCAACAAAAAAGGCGGGTTCTACGCAGCCACGCAAACCCGCCGCCGATCATCCCTGGAGGATGTATCGGATCAAAAACCAATTTAAGAATAGCACACAATCAACAACAGTCCAAGCCACCTAAGGGTGGCTTCGGAACACTTCAAAGGTGACATTTTCACAGACGAGTTATGGTGACATGATCTCAGAAAATTGACAGCATCAATGAAAACGTGTTTTGCACGAATTGCGGACACAAGTATCGCGAAGATGAAAACTTTTGTGCTCAATGCGGAAAACCTGTAAACCGGGATAATATATCCGAGAATGCTCAACCGCAGAGCATGGGTTAACGTCAAGAAGTACCAAGGAAAAGAGCCGGATTCATTATTTCAATTGCAGTATGCAGTCTGCTGATGACGGTCGGACTGACAGCAGGCATGTTTTACATTGCGGATAAAATTGATACATATAAGCCGCTTTTACGGCCAATTGTAACGAGCGGCGGGACTTCAACCAAACCATGGGAAAACTTGGTGCCAGCATAAGTGATGGAGCTGACTCCACTCGATCCAATGCCATATTATTGGCTGCCGGAAACAAAAATATGAAAATCATTGAGCTTCTATTGAAACACGGAGCCAATCCCAACTACATGAGAGCAGGAAAAACGGCTTTGAATTACGCTGTAGAAAATGAGCCCTGGGTAAGGCGGTGCTGAGGACGAAACATCAATTTCTTCAAGTTCAACACCCAATTTACGTTACAGAACGAACAATATATTTCCTCAAATAGGAAATCAGAACTACTTCAAACAAGGAATTTCAGCGGGGGATGTTGAATAGGAAAAGTTGCGTGGTTTTGGGCGGAACAAGAGGTGAACTATGGAAATCATCAATAATATCGACAATCTTCTCGGCGAAAATTTGAAACTTGAGATTCGCAAAGGCAGCAAAGTATCGATTGCTGCATCGTGCTTTTCCATTTATGCATATGAAGCCTTAATGAAAGAACTGAATCAGGTGGAAGAAGTCCGGTTCATTTTCACTTCTCCCACTTTTATTGCGGATAGCATAAAAAAGGAGAAGCGGGAATTTTACATCCCGAAACGGAACCGGGAAAAAAGCTTGTATGGTACCGAATTTGAAATCCGGCTCAAAAACGAATTGACACTCAAAGCGATTGCAAAAGAGTGCAGTGACTGGATTCGTAAAAAAGTCACGTTCAAATCGAACCGTACTTCAGGTTCAATGCAAGGCATGCTGAATGTGCAGACTGCAAACAATGCTGTCACCTATATGCCGATCGATGGCTTTACGACCGTTGATCTTGGTTATGAAAAGGGCAATGCTCTCTCCAAGATGGTGAACAAGTTTACAGAAGCTCCGTTTACCAAAATGTATTTCGATCTGTTCGATCAGGTATGGAATGACAAAAGCAAGCTTGAAGATGTCACGAACCAAGTTGTGGAGCATATTTCATCAGTGTATAAAGAGAACTCTCCAGAGTTCATTTACTATGTTATTTTATACAATATTTTCAACGAGTTCCTTACGGACATCACAGAAGACATATTGCCCAACGAAGCAACTGGATTCAAAGAGACGGAAATCTGGAAACGTCTCTATCACTTCCAGAAAGATGCGGTTCTTGGTGCGATTAATAAACTGGAAAAATACAATGGATGCATCCTGGCAGACAGCGTCGGTCTGGGAAAAACATTCACGGCTCTTGGCATCATTAAATACTATGAACTTCGCAACAAGTCCGTATTGTTGCTATGTCCCAAGAAACTCGGCGACAACTGGCTTACCTATAAACAGAATGTAACCAACAATATTTTGTATGCTGACCGATTCCGCTATGATGTACTCTACCATACGGACATATCGCGGGAAAGAGGCAAATCAAACGATATCCCGCTTGATCGGTTGAACTGGGGTAATTACGATCTGCTCGTCATTGATGAGTCGCATAACTTCCGCAACAACGAAGCCAAGAAAGATAAAGAGACGCGGTATCAGAAGCTGATGCGGAAAGTGTTGAAAAGCGGCGTGAAAACGAAAGTGCTCATGCTCTCCGCTACTCCGGTGAACAACAAGTTCATGGATCTTCGCAACCAGCTTGCCTTGGCTTATGAAGGAAATCCAGAGGAAATCAACAGCAAGTTGGGCACGGAGCGGGGGATTAACGACATCTTCAAACGAGCCCAGTCCGCGTTTAACCAGTGGTCTAAGATGGATGTTGCTGAACGTACAACGGAGACGCTTCTTGGTATGCTCGACTTCGACTTTTTTGAGCTGTTGGACAGCTTGACGATCGCCCGGTCACGCAAGCATATCCAGAAGTATTACAAAGCAGAGGAGATCGGCGAGTTCCCCAGACGGCTGCCGCCTCTCTCCAAGTTTTGCGATTTGACCGACAGAACGGATGTTATCGGGTATAATGAAATTTTTATAGAGTTGTCCAGAATTAATCTCGGCATCTATGCACCATTCAAATATATACAACCGAGCCGTCTGCGTTTCTATGAAGAGTTGTATGACACCAGTGTAAGGGGCGGGAGCGGGAACTTCAGGCAGATGGATCGCGAAGGCAGCTTGCAGCTCTTGATGCGGATCAACCTGCTGAAACGCTTGGAAAGTTCAGTGGAGTCGTTCCGATTGACCCTTTCCAAGATAGTTTCCAAAATCGATCAGACGCTTCAGCAAATCGAAGCCTTCGAGGGAAGCGGGAAATCCGACGCTGTAGGTTATACCGATATTGAGGATGCCAATCTGGACGATGACGATTGGCTGGACGATGATTTCAGCATCGGGGATACGATCAAGATCAATTTGTCCGATATGGATGTTCTTCGCTGGAAAGAAGATTTGATGAACGACCACAACATTCTTTCCGCCTTGCTGACCGAAATGCAGAAAGTAACGCCTGAACACGATGCGAAGCTAAACACATTAAAGCAGGTTATTGATCACAAAATCAATCATCCGATCAATCCCGGCAACCGCAAAGTCATCATTTTCAGTGCGTTCACGGATACCGCGGCGTATTTGTATACGCATTTATCTGCGTACATGAAGGCCAAGTACAATATCGATACGGCCAAAATTGTCGGCAGCGACGAGAACAAAAATACCGCCGGTTTGCGGAATGACATCAGCACATTGCTGACTTGCTTTTCGCCTCGATCCAAGGAAAAGAAGCTGACCATGCCGGATGTCAAAGGCGAGATTGATCTGCTCATTGCTTCCGATTGTATTTCTGAGGGGCAAAACTTGCAAGATTGCGACTATCTTATCAACTATGACATTCACTGGAATCCAGTGCGGATTATTCAACGATTTGGCCGAATAGACCGGATCGGTTCGCAGAACAAGGAAATTCAATTGGTGAACTTCTGGCCCAACATGACGCTGGATGAATACATTCAGTTAAAAGAACGGGTCGAGAATCGCATGGTCATCATGGATATGACGGCAACCGGCGATGATAACGTCTTGTTCAATCAATCCAGCGATCTGGAATATCGGAAGCAGCAACTTCATCGTTTGCAAAAGGAAGTCGTCGATCTGGATGATATGAACACAGGCGTCTCCATCACCGATTTGGGCCTGAACGATTTCCGCATGGACTTGGTGAACTATGTCAAGGAAAACGGAGAACTTGATACCGTTCCGAGCGGACTGCATGCAGTTGTGGCAGCTGACGAAGAAAAGGGAGCAAAGCCCGGCGTCATCTTTGTTCTTCGCAATGTCAATGAGGAACTGAATCCCGACAAGCAGAACCGACTGCATCCCTTCTACCTCGTCTATATGAGCGAAGATGGTGAAGTCATCACCAATCATATGGATGTCAAAAAGACGCTGGATATCCTGCGAGCCCTATGCAGAGGGCAATCGGAACCGATGATGGAGGCCTGCCGCAGCTTCAATCAAGCGACGAAAGACGGCAAAAAGATGGACATGTATTCCATGCTGTTGGAAGAAACAATCCGCTCGATTGTACAGGTGAAAGAAGAAAACGATCTGGATAGCTTGTTTAGTTCGGGAGGTACGACAGCATTGATCGACTCGATTAAAGGGATTGAGGACTTTGAACTCATCACCTTTGTCGTCATCAGGCAGGTGAATGCGTGATGTTTCAATTGCCGTCAAGTACACTCGTAAACCGCAAAATTCCGAAGAACAAATTTTATGAGAAGCTGCAAGCCAATCATCACCTCAGAGAACTCTTTACCGATCAGGTTGAATCGATCATCTGGAAACACAAGTTATCCAAGGACACGATTCGTCTTGAACCGAAAGAGGATATCGAAGAAATTCAGATATTCGAAGTCCATTTGAAGGTACAAACTTACTCCCTTGAATTGCTGCGGAGCATAGATAAGGCGATTCCTTATCCCATTTTGCATGTTTTGACGTATGATGGTCAGGCCAAGCTCGCCGTCGCGTATAAAGAACGAAATCAGACCGACGACAATCGGTCTGTCGTTCGTTCCTACCATGAGACGGACTGGCAGCCGATGGAGAGTATCGAGATGAACATCCTTCAAGGACTCGATCTGAAGGCTGTTTACGAGAACATCATCCGTCAACTGCTTCCCATCAAGGTGAAGCCGGAAATCGAGCTTACAGCCGTTTTGGAGCGGCAAGCCCAAATTGACAAGCTGACGCAAGAATGCCAACGGCTAGAGTCCAAGATAAGGGTTGAAAAACAATTCAACAAGAAAGTTGAATTGAACATGGAACTGCAACGAAAGAGAAAAGAATTGAATCAACTACTTGATTAAGTAATCGGAGGCGTGCCATGAATAAACTAACGATGAAATCGGTGGATTTGACCCAAGCCAATATCGATAAGATTGCTGAGTTGTTCCCCAACGTGATTACCGAAGCGAGAGATGAACAAGGAAAAATTAAACGAGCGGTCGATTTTGATTTGTTGAAGCAGGAGCTTTCCGATGTTCTTGTTGAGGGTGAAAAAGAACGGTATCAATTGACGTGGCCTGGTAAGAAGCAGGCAATTTTTACTGCTAATTCGCCTATCAACAAAACATTGCGACCGATTAAAGGGGATAGTGTCGATTGGGAAAATACTAAAAATCTTTACATAGAGGGTGATAATCTTGAAGTATTGAAGCTGTTGCAAGAGTCGTATCTGAACAAAGTTAAAATTATCTATATTGACCCTCCATACAATACGGGAAACGATTTCATTTATAAAGATGACTTCAAAAAAAATACAGATGAATATCTTGAAGAGTCAGGACAAATCAGCGAGGAAGGGATGCGGTTGGTTCCCAATCCATCGTCCAATGGACGGTTCCATAGTGATTGGTTGACTATGATTTATTCTAGATTAAAAATAGCAAGGAATCTCTTAAAAGATGATGGAGCAATATTTATCAGTATCGATGATAATGAATTCGATAATGTGAAAAAAGTTTGTGATGAAATTTTTGGAACAAGCAATTTTATTACAGCAATCCCTTGGCAATCAAGGCAATCAATTCAAAATGACACTGACTTGAGTACTAGTCATGAGTATATCATTGTTTACGCAAAGGTACGTAGGCAAGAAAACAGAAGACTCAAGGAATCAAATATAAATTCATGGTTTAAGGAGAAGACGTTTGCATTTTATCCTCTTCCATTGGATGAAAGTAAGTTTGAAAATCCAGATAATGACCCGCGAGGCAAATGGAAGGCAGATCCTTTCGATGCACCGAATGTAAGGCCTAATCTAACTTATAAGATAGTTAATCCAAACACGGGGCAGGAATTTTGGCCACCTAGTGGCAGATGTTGGAGAACCGAAGAAGAGAATTATAAAAAATTACTGGCGGACAATAGAATCATATTTGGAAAAAACGGTGAGAGCAGACCGCAATTGAAGGTTTTTTATAATGAGAAACGGCAATTTGGGTCAGTAGAAAACACATGGTTTGATGGTAATAGATGCGGTACTACAACTGAAGGTACTAAGGAGCAGCAAAAACTATTTGATGGGTTATCTTTTTTTGATACCCCGAAACCAACAAGATTGATTAAAAAGATATTAGAATTAACTACTGCACCCCAGAAAGATGACATTGTTCTCGACTTTTTCTCGGGCTCGGCAACTACCGCTCACGCAGTGATGCAACTTAATGCAGAAGATCAGGGAAATCGTAAATTTATTATGGTTCAATTACCAGAAGAAACAAACGAAACTTCTGAAGCTTACAGAGCCGGTTACAAAAACATCTGTGAAATCGGCAAAGAACGTATTCGCCGTGCCGCGAAAAAGATCAAAGAAGAAACAGGGGCAGACATCGATTACGGTTTTCGCGTGTTCCGTGTAGACTCCAGCAACATGAAGGACGTGTACTACACGCCGGACAAGTTGGGTCAGATGAATCTGGACGATCTGTCATCCAACATTAAGGAAGACCGTACCGGTGAAGATTTGCTCATCCAGGTCATGCTGGAACTCGGCCTTGAGCTTTCATTACCTATGGAAACGAAGCAACTTGAAGGGAAGACCGTTCATTACGTCGCCGGGAACTCTTTAATCGCATGTTTTGATGATAACGTGCCGGAATCCGTCATCAAACAAATTGCCGCAGAACAGCCGCTGCGGGTCGTCTTCCGCGACAGTTCTTTTGTAGATGATTCCGCACGCATCAATGTAGAAGAATTGTTCAAGATGCTCTCTCCGGGCACAGAAATTCAAGTGCTGTAAGGTGGTGAGCTCATTTGAAAATCAAATTCAAGCATCAGCAGTTTCAGTTGGACGCCGTGAAAAGTATCGTGGATTGCTTTGAAGGGCAACCGAATGAGTTGTCCCGATTTACCCTTGACCGAGGCAGAAGACAAAAGCCGGAACAAATGGTCATGGATGATCTTGCGAATGCCGAACAAGCAAATATCGGATTCAAGAACAACGCCATTCAATTGATTGATCAGGAAGTCCTGAAAAACATTCAATCGGTGCAACGAAGAAATGGTTTGAAAATATCCGAGAAGCTTGAGGGCAAATATAATCTGACGATCGAAATGGAAACCGGGACAGGCAAAACCTACACTTACATCCGTACCATGTTTGAACTGTACCAAAAGTACGGATGGAGCAAGTTTATTGTCGTTGTTCCTTCTATAGCCATTCGTGAAGGTGTGCTCAAGACGTTCCAGATCACGGAAGATCACTTCATGTCTGAATACGGCACGAAGGCACGATACTTTGTGTATAATTCGAAGCAATTGCACCATATCGAGAAATTTGCCAGCGACGCCGGGATCAATGTCATGATTATCAACTCGCAAGCTTTTAATGCGAGAGGGAAAGATGCAAGACGGATTTACATGGAACTGGATGACTTCAACAGCCGCAAACCGATAGACGTTCTGGCGAGCACGAATCCGATCATGATCATAGACGAGCCGCAATCCGTGGAAGGCAAGCAGACGAAAGAATCCCTAAAGGCTTTTAATCCGTTGTTCACCTTGCGATATTCGGCGACACATCGTGAAGATTACAACAAAGTGTACCGGCTCGATGCTTTGGATGCGTACAACAAAAAGCTGGTGAAAAAGATCAGCGTGAAGGGGATTACGGCCAAAGGAACAAGCGGCACGGACAGCTATCTGTATCTGGAAGGAATCGATGTGAGCACGAAGCATGCTCCGGTGGCCCGGCTGGAATTCGAAGTGAAGACAAAAACGGGTCTTGCCAGGAAGACGCATAAAATCAGACAAAATGATGATATATACCAATTATCCGGTGAGCTTGAGCAGTACAAAGGATATAAAGTGTCCGAAATTAATGGACAAAACAACAGCATTAGCTTTATAAACGGCGTAACTTTATACGCTGGTGACGTACAGGGGGATGTAGGAGAACTGCATTTCCGCCGTATTCAGATTCGGGAAACGATCAAGTCCCATTTTGAAAAAGAACGTGCGTTGTTTCATCAAGGGATTAAAGTGCTTTCGCTCTTTTTCATCGACGAAGTAGCGAAGTATCGGCAGTATGACAAAGATGGTTCGGAGCTTAATGGTGTTTATGCGGAGATGTTTGAGGAAGAATACACGGCCTTGCTCAATGAGCAATTGTCGCTGTTTGCCGATGATCCATACATTCAGTATTTGAATCGGATACAGGTGAAAGAAACGCATAAGGGTTATTTCTCGATCGATAAGAAAAGCAACCGTTATGTCGATCCGAAGGTATCGGCAAGAGAGACGGACTCCGATGATGCGGACGCTTATGACCTGATTATGCGGGATAAAGAACGATTGCTTAGCTTCTCGGAACCAACCCGGTTTATCTTCTCCCACTCTGCTCTTAAGGAAGGTTGGGATAATCCGAATGTGTTCCAGATTTGCACGCTGAAACATAGCGATTCCACCATCAAGAAACGTCAGGAAGTTGGGAGGGGGCTGCGACTTTGTGTCAATCAGAACGGGGAACGTATAGATTCTAGCTTACCAGGGATCGATGTTCATGACATTAATGTTCTGACCGTCATCGCCAGTGAATCATACGAACAATTTGCGAAACAGCTTCAAAATGAAATCGCCGAAACGCTTTCCGACCGTCCACGCAAAGCGGATCGCGACTTCTTCCTGGATAAGGTGTTGAAGAATGCCCGCGGCGAGCAATTGAAACTGGAAGATACCCTGGCAAGCAAGTTACTGTTTACATTTATTAAGAATGACTATGTGGATGATCAGTACAATTTGACGGATGTTTATTTTAACGCTGTAGAAAACCAGAGTCTCAAACTTCCTGAGGAATTGACGGGCTTTCAGGAACCGTTGGTCGAATTGGTTAAGTCGATTTATGTAGAGGGCAAATCGAATCTGGCAGATAATGAACGGAACCGCAATATTGCTTCCGTTACGGTCAATAACAATTTTTACAAAAAGGAATTCCAAGAGCTCTGGAACCAAATTAATCGGAAATCTGTGTATACTGTCAAATTCGACTCCGAGGAACTTGTGAAAAAGTGTGTATGGGCTTTGGACAGTCATTTACAAGTGCCTGCGATCCGATATGCAATCAGGCATGGCGAAATGAATCGAATTGAGTCCCAGCAACAGCTAAAGTCGGGGGAAGCCTTTCAGACGCGAGAAACCAAAACAGAGCTTGTGGAAGTGAAACCGGAATTTCGGGTGAAATATGATCTGGTCGGAAAGCTGATGGACGAGACGCGGCTGACGAGAAAAACGATCGTGGCCATTTTAACGGGAATCAAAGAAGCCACATTCCTGCAATTCCGCAAAAACCCGGAGGAATTCATGCTTCGTGCCGCCAAGCTGATCAACGAGCAGAAAGCGACGACGATTATTGAATCCATCACTTATGATGTTCTCAATGATAAATTCGAAGCGGACGTATTTACGAAAAACACATTATCCGGGAAACTGGGGGAAAATGCGATTCCGGTTGAGAAGCACGTTTATGACTATGTAGTTACGGATTCTAAGATCGAGCGTGCTTTTGCTAAAGAGCTTGATGTCAGCAATGAAGTCCGGGTGTACGCCAAGCTGCCGCGGGGATTTTTCATCCCGACGCCAATGGGCAATTACAATCCGGACTGGGCGATTGTTTTCAAGGAAGGCGATGTGAAGCACATTTATTTCATCGCGGAGACGAAAGGCTCCATGGAATCCATGGAACTCCGTGAAGTGGAGAAGGCGAAGATTGAATGTGCCCGGAAACACTTTGCTAAGCTGAATACAGGACAGCTGAAGTACGATGTTGTGAACAGTTATGAGAAGTTGTTGGAAATTGTGAAGGCTTGAATTAATCTTTGGGCATAATATTGCTGGAATTTGTTAATCGGTGATATTGGTTGAATAGCTACAGCTAAAAATTGTAATTCCAAATACCAATGAAATAGCATAAAATGAACTAAAAAGGAGGTGGCGGAAGTGGCAAGAGTTGCAGTGAACCCGGAAGTGATTCGATGGGCTTTACAACGTGCAGATATAGCTGAGACGATTGAAAAGAAGTTCCCGAAGTTGATGAGTTGGATGAACAATGAAACACAACCAACATTAAAACAGCTGGAACAGCTTGCTAAAGCCACTTCCACACCACTCGGGTTTTTCTTTTTATCTAAACCACCACAAATACAGTTGCCTATTCCACATTACAGAACAATTGACGATACTTATGCTTCTAAACCAAGTCCTGACTTGTTGGAAACGGTTCAGATGATGCAGCGACGGCAAGCATGGATGCGTGATTATTTATTGGATATGGGTCAAGAGCCGCTATCCTATGTTGGATCCTGCCAATTGACGGATAAACCCAAGGACGTGGCCCAAGATATTAGAAGGACTCTGGAAATTGAAAATGGTTGGGCAGCAGACTGTAGAAGTTGGCAGGAAGCTCTCCAAATGTTACTGACTAAAATCGAAAATATAGGTATCTTGGTTGTTAGAAATGGAATAGTAGGGAATAACACTCACAGGAAGCTGGATGTGAATGAATTCAGGGGTTTTGTACTTGTGGACGAATATGCCCCGCTAATATTCATTAACGGAGCTGATGGCAAGGCTGCTCAGATGTTTACGATTGCTCATGAATTAGCTCACATCTGGTTCGGGGCAAGTGCAGCCTTTGATCTTTCTAACTTACAGCCTTCTGATAAAGAGATTGAGCAAGCTTGTAATCAAACAGCAGCAGAATTTCTCGTGCCAGAAGTTGAGTTGAGATCGGTATGGGAGGGTATCAATAATGCCCCTGATCGGTTCAACCTTTTGGCAAGACATTTCAAGGTGAGCAGCATTGTAACAGCTCGAAGAGCATTAGACTTGATGTTAATATCTAGAGATGAGTTTTTTGATTTTTATCGTGCATGGATGGAAATTGAGCGTAAACAAGCTCAAGATGGTGAAGGTGGGGGTAACTTCTATTTCAACCAACACTTCCGAATTGGCCGGCGTTTTGCGGAAGCTGTGTTTACAAGTGCAAAGGAAGGGCGTTTGCAATATAACGAAGCATATAGACTGACAGGCCTTAAAGGAGATACCTTTGCAGAGTATGCGAAACACCTTGGAATTGAGGTGTATTCATGACAGAATCATTAAGATTTGTTTTAGATACTAATGTTCTAGTCGAAGCACACAGGAGGTACTATGCCTTTGACATCGCACCTTGTTTTTGGCGTGTCCTGTTGGAGTTAGCAGATAGAGGTCATATAGTAAGTATTGATAGAGTTAAGGATGAGCTGATGAATTCAGGCCAAGAAGATGCCTTAAATAAGTGGGCACTCTCGGAATTTAATCACTGGTTTGCCTCGACTGAAAATGAAGAAGTATTCGAAGCATATCGTCAGTTAATTGACTGGTCTATGGGAGAAAATCAATATCATGACTATGCCAAAACGGAGTTTGCAGATGTTGCGGACAGCTGGGTAGTTGCTTTTGCTAAAGCGTATAATTGTGTTGTAGTTACTCAAGAACAGTATAGCAGGGATGCTAGGAGAAGAATTTTGATCCCTAATGCCTGTAGGGCTATGGGGGTTGATTATATGAACACATTTGAAATGCTTCGTAAGCTAAATGCTAGCCTTGGAGAGTAATGACAGCGACAAATTAACACATACACATAATTTAAGGAGAGGCGAAAATTTTGCCCCTCCTTTGCTGTTTAGTTTACCATATCGAGTAATACGGAGAACCGTATCACAAATGGTAAAGGAACAACTGAAAATCCCTTACGATACGATCTAAAGATATAATAATATATGAAAGGAAACAAGAATCACCCTAAGGAGATTACGATTGGATGAATAAGAAAGCATTAGTCGTATTTAGCGGAGGACAAGACAGTACAACTTGCTTGGCATGGGCACTGAAACAATTTGATGAAGTAGCGGCTGTAACCTTTAACTACGGTCAAAGACACGCAAAAGAAATTGAAGTTGCGGCGGAAATTGCCCGGCATTTTAAAGTCAAGCATTCCATCTTGGATATGGGATTGTTGAATCAACTGGCACCGAATGCGTTGACGCGCAGCGACATCGAGATTCAAGCGGGTAGCGGCGACGAATTGCCGTCCACGTTTGTAGACGGCCGCAATATGCTGTTTCTTACTTTTGCCGCCGTGCTCGCCAAGCAGTCCGGTTGTCATCATATCGTAACAGGTGTCTGTCAAACCGATTTCAGTGGGTACCCCGACTGCAGAGACATCTTTATTAAATCATTGAATGTTACGTTGAATCTGGCGATGGATTACGAGTTTGTCATTCATACGCCGCTCATGTGGTTGAATAAGAAAGAAACGTGGCAGTTAGCCGATGAGTTGGGATATTTTGATTATATCCGTGAACATACGTTAACTTGTTATAACGGCATAATCGGCCAGGGATGCGGGGAATGTCCGGCATGTATTTTGAGAAGCAGAGGTTTGCAGGAATATCAAAAAATGAGAAATTAGGTGAATGGATTTGTTGAACGAGGTAGCAGTATGCAAAATCTTCACGTTTGATGCTGCACACCAACTGGTGGGACATAACGGGAAGTGTTCCAATCTGCATGGGCATACTTACAAGCTGGAAGTTGTGCTCAAGGGACCGGTTGTAAACGAACCTGGCGTTTCATCGGAAGGTTTTGTAATGGATTTCCATGATTTGAAAAGGGTCGTCAATGAAAGGATTATCGATCAGTGGGATCACAGTTTCTTGGCAATGGGAAATGAGGCTGTTCTGGAGAACCTTTACCAAACGAACTCCAAAGTGACTTTGCTTGGCTTTCGTACCACTGCTGAGAACTTGTCTTCTTATATTTGTTTTGAATTAATGCAAGCTGGTCTTCCGGTATATTCTGTAAAGTTATGGGAAACCCCTACAGCATGGGCTGAAGTTCTGGCAAGCGAAATACCTGAACACGGACCTTCCTATCGGCATGATGGAGGCTGCGACATTGAGTAAAATACCGGTAATCGAAATATTCGGCCCAACGATTCAAGGCGAAGGCTCCGTGATCGGTTTCAAAACCATGTTTGTCAGAACATATGGTTGCGATTATCGATGTGCTTGGTGTGACTCTGCTTTTACATGGGACGGATCTGCCAAAGATCAAGTGCGAATGATGGAAACTTCGGAAATTGTCGCGGAACTTTCCAATTTGGCTGACGGGAACTATAGCTGGGTGACGATTACCGGCGGCAATCCGGCATTAATCGGGCACCCCATACAAGCGTTGGTTGACCAATTGCATAAGCTCGGTGTGAAAGTGGCGGTTGAGACACAGGGAAGCAAGTGGCAAGATTGGTTTCGATCTGTTGATGTGCTGACGATTAGCCCCAAGCCGCCAAGTTCAACAATGGAGACAGATTGGGAAGTGTTGGATAAGATTTATCAGTCCTTGCCGGAAGAAAATTACAACTTAAAGATTGTAGTATTTAACGATGCGGATTTCGATTATGCCAAAAAAGTTCACCAACGCTATCCGGAAATTCCGTTCTTTTTGCAACCAGGAAACAGCGAAGTGAATGAACTGGGCTCCATATCAGACCGTCTGTTGAGAAAGCTAAACTGGCTGATTGATAAAGTAATCGCAGATCCTGAAATGAACGAGGTCAGGACGCTTCCTCAACTTCATACTCTACTATGGAACAATAAACGGGGAGTATAGACGAGAATGCGATTACCATATGAACGCTGCTGTCCAGCAGCGTTGTTGTTATAATGTGGAATCCTTTGGAGAATCATACATCAAAAAGGAGTGAAAACCGTTGGCACAATCCATCAAAGGAAAAGTAGCGTTCGTAACGGGCGCTGGACGAGGAATCGGCAAAGCCGTTGCGATCGCGTTGGCGAAAGAAGGCGTACACGTCGGGCTGATGGCCAGAACAGAAGCTGCAATAAAGGATGTGGCGAAGGAAATCGGGGCTTTGGGCGTAATGGTTGCTTATGCAGCCGCCGATGTTTCTTCGTTGGAGCAAGTGGAGCAAGCCGTGGGCAAGCTTACGAAGGAAATTGGCAAAGCGGATATTTTGATTAATAACGCCGGCATCGGTACGTTCGCCAAACTGGCGGATATGGATCCTGCGCTATGGAAGAAAATCATCGATGTCAATTTGATGGGGACCTACCATGTTACCCGTACGGTTCTGCCGCAGCTATTGGAGAAGAATGGCGGCGACATCATCAATATCTCGTCCACGAACGGTTTGAACGGTGCCGCCGGATCAAGCGCATACAGCGCCTCGAAGTTTGGTGTGATCGGATTGACGGAGTCTTTGGCGCAAGAGGTACGCCGCAACAACATCAGAGTCACGGCATTGGCACCCAGCACGATTGCAACTGAATTGGCAGCGGGCTCTTCCCTGATTCCCGAAGGCAAAACCGAGCAATATATGCATCCGGAAGACCTGGCTGAGTACATAGTCGCGCAACTGAAATTAAGTCAACGCATGTACATCAAGACCGCAAGCATCATCAATACAAATCCTTTCTAAAGATTGAGGAGCGGGACCTCAGGCTGATGTCCGCACAAGAAGTGCCATCCTGATCGGGATGGCACTAATGAATTGTTGGCGCCAGCGGACGTATGATTTGATGCAGCAGATGAAGAAGCCAGGTCGCCTTCTTACATTTAAAGAGGGGCAAAAATCACCACAGATCCTTACAGACTTCATTGCCATAAAGAACTTAGTGGGTTCTGTTAAATTCAAATTTACCACCTGGTATTTCCAAGACGTACTGCTTCCCAGGTTGAAGAGGGGGATTATAGCCTTCAAAATAGGCGGAGGCATGTGGAAAAACCCAGATGTTGAACTTGACGATACCCAAGCGTTGAATTTCTCATTAAAGCGTGTATTCTACAGAGATGCACCCGAACTTGCGATGGAGTATGAAAATGATTTGGCATTACGAAGCAGGGAGTTGTTTATCCAACGATGATTGAGTTAATTCCGCTTTCTCCCCATGAGCGAGAATCGTTTATCAGAAGAAATCAAACGGCGTTCAAATATGCTGTAATTGAGGAATTTGGTCCGCAAACGGATGAAGTTATTTCAAGAGAAGATATTCTATCCTCCCTGAACACGGATACTGCCGAAGCTTACAATATCGTAGTAAACGGCGATATTGTTGGCGGTGTGGTTGTGCAAATTGATAAAGTATCGGGGCGCAATTCGTTGGATCTGTTGTTTATCGATCCTAAAATCCAAGGGAAAAATATCGGTTCTACGGTTTGGAGAATGATAGAGGAAAAATTTCCTGAAACAAAGACTTGGGAGACGCACACTCCATATTTTGATATCCGGAATATTCACTTTTATGTTAATAAATGTGGATTCCATATTGTGGAGTTCTATAATCCAAAGCATCCGGACCCTCACCAGGCCAATACGCCGGGAGGAGAACTCTTCTTTAGGTTTGAAAAGCAAATGACGGATTGTAATATGAAGTGCGACAGAAAAAAATAAAGAAGCCCATGGATGGATTCGTGTAAAATGGAAGTCGCCAAACACCCATTCGTACAGGAGGATCCATTCATGAGCTACTCCCATCTTA
>Ga0310826_101139_pt1 | contig 15672 bp, 12 predicted proteins | sample WT_ome_FD_201306 | JGI IMG/M metagenome (GOLD analysis project Ga0310826, IMG submission 201306) | Sorghum-adapted microbial communities enriched on wild type (WT) sorghum from Joint BioEnergy Institute, Emeryville, California, United... ... | reverse complement strand
AACGCGGCGCGCATGGAGGTCATCTCGGCGTACATTCTGCTGATCTTCGTGCCGACGATCGCAATGTTCCTGTTCATGCAGCGGTTCATCTTCTCCGGCGTGACGAGCGGCGCGGTGAAGTCGTGAGATTGAATTGAAGCTCCGGCGAACGATTCGCCGGAGCTTCTTTGCGGCCGCCGTCCGCTCAATGCCCGCCGGCCAGCCGCTCCATCATCTCGAGGCACGCGCGGCCGTTGTGGTACGGGCACTTCCAGACGTTCACCTTGCCGTGGCCCCGGGTCGGCCGGCCTTCGCGGTCGACGCTCCAGAACCATTCGCCGTCTTCCCGGTCGATGATGCAGCGTTCGATGAACGCCCAGGAGCGGCGCGCGGCGTCCAGAAACCGATCCTCGCCCGTGAGCTGGTACGCGTTGTAGAAGCCGACGACCGCCTCCGCCTGCGGCCACCAGTCCTTGTTCGTGTCGATCAGGCCGGACGCGTTCGCTTCGTTGAGCAGGCCGCCGTCGGCGTCCACGCCTTCGTTCAGCGTCGCCTCCGCCATCCGGATCGCCGTCCGCTTCGTCCGCGCAAGCAGCGCCGCGTCGCCGGCCAGTTCGGCCGCTTCCGTAAGCAGCCAGCTTCCCTCGATGTCGTGGCCGTAGGAGATCAGGTCGGACTTGCTCGTCCACGCGTCGTCGAAGAAGAGCTTGAAATGCGCCGTCTCCGGATCGACGATATGGTCGAGCATCACCTCGATCAGTTCCTTGTGCTTGCGGTTGAACTCCGGATCCGGCCAGACCCGGTACAGGTTCGTATAGGCTTCGAGCACATGCAGATGGGTGTTCATCGACTTGCGCTCGTTCAGGTCGCCGCCGCCGAGGGAGAGCCGGTCCGTCTCCGACCAGTCGCGTGCGTGCGCCTCGATGTAACCGCGGTGCGCCGGGTCGTAGCTGTACCGCTCCAGCAGCCGGTACGTCGCGATCGCGAGGTTCAGCGCCTCCCGGTTGCCGGTCGCGCGATGGAACTCGGACAGCGCGTAGATCGCGAACGCCTGGCCGTACACCTGCTTCCGGTCGTCCGCCGGGTTGCCCTTCGCGTCGACCATCCAAAAAAAGCCGCCGTGCCCGCGGTCGGCGAACTTGTCCGTGACATAGGCATATGCCCGCTCTGCGACTTCCCGGTAACGATCATCGCCAAACGCGCGGAAGGCCGCCGAGAACGTCCACAGAATCCGGGTGTTCAGCACGAGGCTTTTCGCCGCTTCGTGGTCCGGCCGTCCGTCGTCGCCGATCCGTCCGATAAAGCCGCCGTTTCGCTCGTCGATGGTGCGGGTCATCCAGTAGTGAAGAATGTTGTCCTTGAGTTCCGCCGAAAAATGGTTCCGCCACTCCGCCTTCCAATCCGCAGCCTCGCTCAATGCATACGCCTCCCGCAAATGTTGTTTTGCAATCGCACACGCCTTCAGATTAAGCGAAATCCGGGAGTTGACGCAAGCTCACCGGGTGCGGTCATTTGCTCAAAAGGCTTCCCGGTTCCGATACCGCAAGGCCGGTCAATTGTCGTTTTGGTCCAGTTGGAACTTGCCCTGATAGACTCCTGTGGAACAAGACAACCTCACGCATCGCAGCGTGAGGTTGCGCCGGGGTTGGGACGGGTGCTGAGGCCCGCCTCCGTTCACTTCAGACTTGCGATTTTCTCGCGGATTGCGCCGCGGCGCCAGCGGGATACCGGCAGCCGTTTCGCGTCGGGTCCTTTCTCGCCGAAGTAGAGCACATCGCCGTCGAATTCGCTGACTTTCCGGAGGTTGACGTACGTATCGGGGGCGACCAGACAGAAGTTCGGATCCGAGCGAAGAAGGGCGATGCGGTCGGCGCTCATGCGCCGCTTCAAATTGAAGTTGCGGCCATGAAAGCAGACCAGCCCAGGTCCGCCGAGCCTGAAAAACAGAACGTCCTGCTCCAGCGCAAGTTCCTCGTACGGGTTACGGTCGGACAACGCGGCTTGCACCATCGGCATTTCCCCCTTTATGTTGCTCTTTATTTCTTGTGAGCGCTTTCATTATAGCATGAAAATGCGTTCCCCGAAAGCGGAAATTGCGAAGGGTCGTCCGCTGGCAACGCGGCTGGCGGAACTTTATAATAGGAATACATCGGCGGGCGACCGAGCCCGGCGAAGGAGGGATGCGGAAAATGGCGAATGCGGACAAACCGGAACAGGCGGGTTGCGAACAGGCGGCGTTCGCGGGCGGCTGCTTCTGGTGCATGGTCGAGCCGTTCGAGGAGATGCCCGGCGTCATCCGCGTCGTGTCGGGCTACACGGGCGGCCACAAGCCGAACCCGACCTACGAGGAAGTCTGCTCGGATACGACGGGGCACGCGGAAGCGGTCCATATCACGTACGATCCGCGTCGGATGCCGTACCGGCTGCTGCTCGACATTTTCTGGCGGCAGATCGACCCGACCGACCCGGGTGGACAGTTCCACGACCGCGGCTCGTCCTATCGGACGGCGATCTTCTATTATACGGAGGAGCAGCGGGAACTGGCGGAGGCGTCGAAGCGCGAGCTGGAGGCGAGCGGACGGTTCGACCGGCCGATCGTGACGGAGATCGTGCCCGCCGGGCCGTTCTATCCGGCGGAGGAGTACCATCAGGCGTACCACAAGAAACAGCCGTACCGCTATAAACTGTATCGCCGGGGGTCCGGCCGGGACGAATTCATCGCGCGGCACTGGCGGATCCGGAAGGACCCCGAAGAGCTGAAGCGCCGGCTCAACCCGATGCAGTACGAGGTGACGCAGAACAGCGCGACCGAGCCGCCTTTCCGCAACGAATATTACGACAACGAAGAGGAAGGCATTTACGTCGACATCGTGTCGGGGGAACCGCTCTTCTGCTCGAAGGACAAGTTCGACGCCGGCTGCGGCTGGCCGAGCTTCACGCGCCCGATCCACAAGGGCGGCATCACCGAGCACATGGACCTGTCCCACGGCATGGTGCGCATCGAGGTGCGCAGCCTGGAGGCCGACTCGCATCTCGGCCACGTTTTCCCGGACGGGCCGCCGGACCGCGGCGGGCTGCGCTACTGCATCAACTCGGCGGCGCTGCGCTTCATCCCGAAGTCGGAGATGGCGAAGGAAGGCTACGGCGCCTACCTCGGGCTGTTCGAGCCGGAGGAGCGGGACGGGTGAGGTGCCGGCGACGGGAAGGATTTTTGTCGATCATTAAGAAGGAATTTTGTCGATGGTTGAAGAAGATGTTCTGGCCGGGTCTCGGCCTTTATTTTTTGCCATGGAAGGAGATGCCAGATGAACCCCAACACAATCCCGACAACGAATTCCGGCAAGCGCTTTCGGACAGCCCGATGTTTCGCCGCGCTGCTCGCCGCCGTGCTGGCCCTGCATGCCGCGCTTCCCGCTCGCGCCAAAGCCGCCGATGCGGATCGCGCCTGGGCGGCGGCCTATTACCGGGTGGCGAGCGACATCATCTATACAAACAACATATACGGCATATATACGGATCAAGGAGTGGACGGCCACGGATTGGCGTACGCCGAACTGGTCGATTTCGACGCCAACGGCGTTCCCGAACTGTATGTCATCTACCGTAGCATTTTTGATTCCGAATTTGCCGTGTCTACCGAGAAGGATCTGGTCGAAGAGATCTGGACGTACCGGAACGGGAAGGCCCAAAGAATCTATCAGGAATTTCATGAACCCGGCGGTCTTCTTTTTGACCGGGCGGTGGCGTTCACGACCGCGCAAGGGAAAACCTACATCCATTACACCAGCCTGTACTCGCACGGCAGAGGCGATTACCCGTATGAAAACGTCGGGCATACATGGGACACCTGGCTGGCCCTGGTCAACGGTCAAGTCAGGGAAGTGGCTCATGCGAGCATAACAGAGGAGGAGCATGTTGAGACCGGAGAATGGCGCATCACCTATGAGATCGGGGAAAACGGCAAAGAACGCGTCGTGAGCGAGCAGGAGTATCAAAAATTCCTGAAAAAATACGGCAAGGACACGAGAAGAGAAATCATTTCCAGTTCGGCGGGGTTGAAAGAATTCGCGCTCGACATGTCCGGCAATAAGGAAAGAATCGAAGCTTTCCTCCAATCGCTGAAGGACAAAATGCGGGCCAAAAACCTGGGAAGCGACCTGTGGCCGCAGTTCAGCCAGACCGAAAAGAACGGACTGACATCCTTCCTGTTCAATTTTGTCTATTATCCCGATATCGACCTTCGGCATTACGAAGACGCGGATTTGATGAACACCATCAGACTTCTGCATTTCAACGGTCAATTGGACCGGGAGATGTCGAAATCGCTGAAGTCTGTCGGCAATGACGGGGATCGTGTGGACAAGCTCGTAAAAGGACGCGGCGGCATCTATGAATGGCCGCACAGCCCATACTCGGCCGAAGCCTACGCCGAAGCCGCCCGCGCGTTTTTCGGTATTGAGCTGGAGAAGAAAACCAACGATTTCGCCTATTATGAAAACGGTTATTTCTATATTCGGGATTTCGAAGTCGGCGGCGATCCCGAAAAGAATTTTCCGCGCATCCGCGGCCTGTACGCGCTGGGAGAAGGCCAGTATTACGCCGAATATGACGTCTACGGGGTTTACTTCGGCGATTACGAGGACCTCGATCGTTACCGCAACGATTATGAGACGTTGACGGCGCGCGAGAAGGAAGCCGCCTATTGGCTCGGCAGCGGATACGCGCTGCTCAACCGAACGCAGGAAAGCCCGTACGGCTGGCATCTCGTCTATCTCAACGGCAGCGGCGTTCTGCCCGATGAGAAGGAAATCAACGCGTACAAGAGTCTGTGGAAAACCCGCAACAATCCCGACCGTTGGGCGGCGGAGGAAGTGAATGCCGCCATTCAGGCGAATCTTGCGCCGCGGCATTTGCAAGGCTGGTACGGCATCCCGGTCACCCGCGCCGAATTCAGCCGGCTGATCATGCAGTTCCTGTACGCGAAGACGGGCAAAACGATGGAGGAGCTGCTCGAAGAGCGCGGACGGACGCTTGCATTTGTCTTCTCGGATACGGATGAAAGCGCGGCGGCGGCGGCCCATGCGCTCGGGATCGTGAACGGCAAAGGCGACGGCCGCTTCGACCCGGACGGTCTGATCACGAGACAGGAAGCCGCCGTCATGCTGGCGAACGCGGCGAAGCTGGTCGGCATCAAGGCCGGGGGTCAGGCGCCGAAATTCACCGACAGCGGCCGCATCGCTTCATGGGCGAAGGAAGCCGTATCGTTCGTCTCCACGGTCTCGGACCGGACGAACGGCGCCAAAGTGATGGGCGGCGTGTCCGAAGGCCAATTCGGCCCGTCCGCGACGTTCACGCGCCAGCAAGCGATCGTCGCCGTGAAGCGCCTGTTCAACGCGTGACCAAGCCCCCGCGTCGGGAAGCTCCCGCTTCCCGGCGTCCGGACAGCCGGAACCCGGTTCCGAATCCATGACCCAAGAAAAAACTTCCCCGTGTCCCCCGCCCCCATCCGGGCACGCGCAGACACGCGGGAAGTTTTCTATGTTCGCGCGCTTGTTACTTCATTCGTTTGGTTGGCGGGTATGGGAACGGGACTTGCGCCTGTACAGCAGGAACGCTCCGGCACCCGCCGCCAACAGGACGATGCCCGTGCCGACGGTCGGCGGAAGCAGACGGGATGTACGGGAAGGCGCGGAATCGGCATCCGGCGTTGTCCCGGCTGCTTCCGGCTCCGGGACGGCAGCGGATGCCGTTGCCGCGTCAACCGCCGCGTCCCGGTCCACCTGGAACAGCGCGGGCGGAATTTCATAAAGCAGCATGAACAACCGGTACAGCATCTCTGCCGCCTGCGCGCGCGTCGCGTCCGAACGGGGCAGCAGCAGCCCGCCGTCGTCGAGCAATCCTTCGCGGACGGCCAGCGCAATGTCGTTTTTGGCCCATTCCGAAATATGGTCCGCATCGGCGAAGTGCAGATACGAATCCGGTTCCTCCGGATACCCGTATCCTTTCTTCTCGGCCAGCGTCCGGCTTGCAAGCGCCGCCAGCTGTTCCACCGGAATGTTCAGCCTGCCCCGGAACGTATTGTCGTCGTAGCCTTTGACGATCCGATAATGCTGCGCCGAAGCGATGTAATCGTGGAATGCGTCGTTTTCGGCCACATCGGCGAACGTGGTGGTCAGCGACCGGTCAAGGGCAAAAAACATCCGGACCAGCGCCATGGTGAAGTTGTTCCGATCGATCGGCTCGTCGGGGTGAAACCGGTTGTCGTCGTCAACGGTGAAAAATCCCTTCGACACCATGAACTCGATCGCCTTCCGCTGGTTGTCCGGCAAATGCGCAATGTCGCCGGCGGCAACGCGGTTCTCGATGACTTCATAATCGCCGGAGTACCTCGCGGCGATCGAGATCGTGCGCGTGTTCGAATTGTATTGGCCGCCCCAATTGTCGCTTCCGTTCCTGTAATTGACGAAAACGGTGGCATACTCGCTGCCGGCCGGAAACTCGAAGGTCAGCGGATGGCTGATGCTGTCCACGGCTTGATTGGCGCCGTTGATGAAGGTGATGGTATATTTGCCGTCCGCAACCTTGTGGAATTGCACGAACACGGGTTCCGCCCCGAGCATGCCGGTCAGGTCTTGCGACGAAACGGAGACGGTATGCCGGTTTTCCTCCAGCGAAAGGATGATCCCGTCCACGTCGTTCGCGTGCCGGGCCAGGGTTTCGTCGAATCGGATCAGTACCGGTTTGCCCAAATCCAGATTTACCGCGTTCAGCAGCAGCATCCGGGCATAGGGTTTGTTGAGCGAAACCCGATGCTCATTCAGGATTCGGTCGAATTCCGCCGCGTTGTCCGCCAGCGACCGGATCACCGGCTGTACCGTAATCCCGGAGATGGTGACGATGTTGTCCCGGGCTTCGACATCGGTACGGCTGAGCCGTTGAAGGGCGTATTCGATGTATTTCGTAAGCTCGGCTTTGCCGGGATCGTTGACGGGTTCGCCGGAGAGTCCCTCCAGCAGTCCGGCCAGATAGGACCCATACTGTTCCCGGGACCCGTATTGGAGAACCGCCCGGTAATCGATCGTCAGATTGGGCGTCACCGGATCCCGTTCCAGATAGTTGACCAGTTCCCGGACCGAAAGTCCGGGTTTCAATTCGTACTTCAACAGGCGCCAGGATCGCTTTCCGTCGCTCACGACCTTCCGGACGACGGCGTATCCTTTCGAAGGTTCCGCATGCGCGTAATCTCTGAAAAATGCGTCCCGCAGCGCTCCCCAATGCGCCATCGGCACATAGATGTAGTCGTAATACTTCTCGATTGCGTCCATGTCGTCCATCAGATCGTATCGTTCGAATTCCAGGTAGTACAGATCGTCCGACAGCCTGTACATGTTGGCGACCTGCGGCGAATCCTCGACCCATCCGCCGGCCCCCCAATCCGGGAAATAGTATTTGCCGTCAAGATAGTATGCCGAGGATGAGGGATCGGGGGTTGCGCCAAACAAATCGTAGGCGTATTGATGGACTTCCGATTGGTCAAATTCCGCGTACAGGTTCTCGAAATCCGTCCCGGGAAGCACCATCGATTTCCATCTGCTGCCGCTTTCATTCCTCAATAATTCAGACAACGGCCCCATGCCCAGCTTCATCGTATTGGCGTAAATGACATTCAGGATGTCATCTGATTCATAATGGTTTGCATCGAACCGTGAAAGCGTCCCGAAATGACCGAGAAATTTCATGATATCCGTCTGTTCCTCGCGTGTCAGTCGGGGGAACAGGTTTTCGAATTCGACACCGGCTTCTCCCGGGTCGCCGGCTGCTTCCCGGTCCGCCGGTGAACGAAAGGAACGCAGCTTTTCGATCAACGCGTCTTCATCAAGAAAATCGCGATCAAAATCGTAAATTTCCCTTACGGGAACATAAACGGCCGCATTCGCAATTTCCGTCAATTCCGCATAGAACTGATTCCTGAGACGTTCATATTCGGTATTCGATACGGGTTGCCCCTTGAAGGTGAAATGTTCTTCCCTGTAGTCACCGTCCTCCAAAAAATGGGCGGTACTGAGCTCTTCGCCTTTGATCGTCGTTCCGTCCAGGGTGATGATGTAATCTCCCAAGCTTGAGGAAACGGCGCCGCCTCCGCCGTCTCTGCCGATGTATATCCGTTCGTCGTCCTTGGTTCGATACAGCCGGATACCGGAATATTCCCCAAGTTCACCCGAGAAGGCGCTCATCCCGACGCCGCCTTCCTCACCCATGCCGTCTCCGGTCGCGGTGAGTTGCGCCAATTGACCGTTCCGCAGCGTAACCGCCGAATAGATGCGATTGACCGTGCGATACGATTCGCCGATGATCAGTTCGGGCGTACCGTCCAGATCCAGATCGACCAGTGTAAATCCTGTGTCCCATGTAAACCACGGCCCGGCGTAGTCATCTTCCCTGTTCGACAACGACTTGATATAATCGCGATAAATGCCGATCCAATCCGCTTCCGAACGGACCGGCATGGGCAGGATGCCCGTGAACAACGCGACGACCAACAGGGCGATGGCTGTTCTGAAATGTCCGCTTTTCATTGTGAACCCTCCGAAAGTGATGGACTGACAGTTTGACTGACAGGATCGTGAAGCCATGTTCGGGGCGGGATGACGGCAAAATCATCAAGATCATGATGATAACGCAGCCCGTTTCCGGTAAAAAACCATGTAAGATATTAGTTGATTCATGGCGTGTTGAATAGGCAAAAATCGGGCAGAATAGACAGATAAAAGAAAAATCGAGAAAAATGTCGAAATCCGGATAAGCGATCTGTCGTACAGGATGTATGACGGGAGGCTTGCCGGTTTGGTTTCCTGCCGCTGATGCTTGCTGTCCGGATGTCCGGGTCCGGCGAAGGGGATCGGCGTTCGGCAATCCGACATGAAAGTAGGCAGCCCGATGCGGGCTGCCTTTCACCATATGCAAGCCGGTCACGGCACCCGGCTGCGCAGCACGGTCAGCTTGCCTTCGATCCCGTACGCGCCGAGGTTGGCCGGGATGAGGAAGCAGTCGCCTGGCGCAACCGGCAGCTCGCCGCCATCCCAGCGCAGCGTGCCGCTTCCGTCCGCGGCGATCAGGATGACGAAGCTTTCGCCCGTTGTTGCCAGCTTCACGCCGCCGTCGACGACGCCCTTCTCGACGACGAAGTACGGCGACTCCGCGATCGTCAGCCACTCGCCCGGCCGCACGCCGTCCGTCTTCATCCGCGTCGCGCCGGCGCCTTCGTAGGCGATCACATTAAGCGAATCCTCGATATGCAGCTCGCGCGGCTTGCCGTCGAGACCGGGGCGGTTGTAGTCGTAGAGCCGGTACGTCGTGTCCGAGTTCTGTTGAATCTCCGCCACGACGACGCCCGCGCAGAGCGCGTGCACCGTGCCCGCGGGGATGTAGAACGCGTCGCCGGCCTCCACCGCGACCTCCCGCAGGCATTCCATGATCCGGCCTTCGGCGATCGCGGCTTCGAGCTCGGGCCGGCCGATACCTTCCTTCAGGCCGTAGATGATCTTCGCGCCCGGCTTCGCGTCGAGCACATACCACATCTCGGTCTTGCCGAGCTCGCCTTCCGGCAGCCCCCCGTAATCGTCCGTCGGGTGCACCTGCACGGACAGGTCGTCATTGCAGTCGAGCAATTTGACAAGCAGCGGGAACCGGCCGTTGCGCTCGGAGAATCCCCGCGAGCCGAACCAATCCCGGCCGTAAGCCTCGCGGATCTCGTCCAGCCCCTTGCCGGCGAGCGGGCCGTTCACGACGCGCGTCGTGCCGTTCGGATGGTCGGCGATCATCCATCCTTCGCCGATCGCCCCTTCCGGCGGCGTCAGTCCGAAACGTTCAAGCGCGCGTCCTCCCCATACCCGTTCCTTGAATGCGGGGGCGAACTTGAGCGGATAAGGTTGCACGGTCATGGCATTCTCTCCCTTTCATCTGTCTGCTGCGCAATCTGTCTCATATGCGCGTTCTCTTGTTGCATGATCTGTCCGCCGCTTTGGTTCACTTGCGCTCCACCGCGATCAGATACGGCGCCCGCGGCCGCTGGATCATCCGGTACAGCACGGCTTGTCCGGCGTCGCCGGGCAGCGAGCGCGCCCATTCGTCGACCGCCTCGCCCTCTTCGCGGCCGCCTTCGTGGCCCGTGTAGACGACGACGGTGAGCACGCCGCCCGGACGGAGGAACGTGAGCGACGCGTCAAGCGCCGCCAGCGTCGTCTCCGGGCGGGTCACGATCGATCGGGCGCCCTCGGCGCCGGGCAGGTAGCCGAGGTTGAACATGACGGCCGAGACTTGGCCCGCGAGCTTCGCGGGCAGCAGCTCCGCCATCCGGTGGTGGCTCGCGAGAAACAGCTCAAGCCGCGTCTCCGGAGCGGCGGACGCCACGCGGGCGCGCGCCGCATCCAGGGCGGCCTGCTGGATGTCGAAGCCGTAGACGGCGCCCTTCGGCCCGACGGCCCGCGCGAGGAAGGCGGTGTCGACGCCGTTGCCGACGGTCGCGTCGATGGCGGCGTCCCCCGGCCGGATGCGTTCGGCGGCCAGCCGGTGGGCCATGGTCAGCACCGACGGGAAGCCCATCAGCATCCACCCGGACAGCCACCGGCGCCGCCCGGGCTCGCGGCGAGCTCGTCGTCTTCATCCGAAGCGGCGAAATCGCGGTCCGCGCCGGGGCCGAACGGCGCGCCCGCGCCGCCCGCTCCGGGAGAGGCGACGGCGCCCCGCCGCTTGCCCTGCCAGGTGTTCCGCCGCTCGAATTCCGCGTCGATCGCGTTCAGCACTTCCCATTTCTTCAGGCTCCACATCGGCCCGATGAGCAGCTCCCGCGGCGCGTCGCCCGTCACGCGATGGACGACCATCTCCGGCGGCAGCATCTCGATCGTGTCGACGACCAGGTTCACATACTCGTCCATCTCGAGGAAACGGACGAGGCCCGCCTGCCACTGCTTCACCATCGGCGTCTTCTTCATCAGGTGGAGCAGATGGATCTTGATCCCCTGCACGTCCATCTCCGCGACCGCGCGCCCGGTCTCCAGCATCATCTCGCGCGTCTCGAGGGGCAGCCCGTAGATGATGTGGGCGCAGACGCGGATGCCGCGCTCCCTGAGCCGCCGGACGGCGTCATAATAGCAGGCCGTGTCGTGCGCGCGGTTGATCAGCTTCGACGTCGATTCGTGGATCGTCTGCAGCCCCATCTCGACCCACAGATACGTCCGCTCGTTCAGCTCGGCGAGGTAGTCGACGACGTCGTCCGGCAGGCAGTCCGGCCGCGTGGCGATCGACAGCCCGACGACGCCGGGCTGCGCGAGGATCGTCTCGTAATATTCGCGCAGCACGTGCACCGGCGCGTACGTGTTCGTGTACGCCTGGAAATAGCCGATGTAGAGCGCGTCCGGCCATTTCTTGTGCTGGCGGTCGCGGATCGTGTTGAACTGCGTGACCAGATCGTCGCGCCGGCTGCCGGCGAAGTCGCCGGACCCGCGCGCGCTGCAGAACGTGCAGCCGCCGATCGCTACGCGACCGTCGCGGTTCGGGCAGGTGAAGCCGGCGTCCAGCATGACCTTGAACACCTTGCGCCCGAACTGCCGGCGCATCTCGCAATTCCATGTATGAAACCGTTTGTCGCCCCACAGAAGCGGCTCCGCGCCGCCCGCGGGCATCGTTCCGGCTGGATTCACTTCGGGTTCCTCCGTCAGCGGGCCGTATGAAGGCCCCTCAATCATGGGATCATTATAGCGGAAAAAAATTTTTTGCGCCATGCGCCCGAATCCGCGCCCGGAGCCGGATCACGCATGAGCCGAAAACGAAACATTCCGGTTCCGTCCGGACCGAAAAAACGGGCCGCGCCGGTCCGATCGGCGTACGAATCCGGCGGCCCGGAAACGCAACGTTCGGAACGGGGCAACTGGAAGGAAATCGGCCCGTTCCGGAGCGGGGACCTTGCGCAACCTTACATGATATGTTATATTGAAATTGCGCCAAATCAACAAAATAACCTTACATGAGACTCTTTCTCAGCCGCAAAAACGGTCGTCCGGATATTGGTAATTCTGACAGTAAAAAATTTCAAGCGAGGTGAGGGGCATGGATCGGCTGAAGATTCCGAACGGCGACGAGAAGGTGACGGTCGAACTGACGGTCAAGGAACTGCTGGCCCTGGCCGGGCAGAAGTTCCCGCTCAACAAAGAAGTCGAGATTTCCGCGCGCAGGAAGCTGAACGAAGCGCTCGAAGACACGTACAGCATCGAACCGAGGACGGCTCACTGACGGCCGGTTGCGGCGATATGCGAGGACCTTCCGGACACGGCGATCCGGAAGGTCTTTTTTGCCTGCCCGCTTTACATGGCGGCCGCCTTCGGGCACAATGGGGAATAGTGTTCAAGGGAGGAATGGACGCATGCGACTGCGCGGCAGAAAAGGCATCCGCGAAGAAATCGAAAGCCAGCCGGAACTGGTGGTGCTCGATCCCGCGCCGCACCGCGGGCGCTGGCGCGAGCGGTTCGGCAACGACCGGCCGATCCACGTCGAGCTCGGCATGGGCAAGGGGAAGTTCATCAGCGAGATGAGCGCGCGGCATCCGGATATCAACTTCATCGGCATCGACATGTTCGACGAACTGATCCGCCGGGCGGCCGTCAAGGCGCGGGCGGCCTGGGCGCCGCGGGGGGTGGAGCATCCGCCGAACCTGGCGCTGGTGCGCGCCAACATCGAATATCTGGACACGTTCTTCGCGCCGGGGGAAATCGAGCGGATCTACCTGAACTTCAGCGACCCGTGGCCGAAGAAGAGACACGCGAAGCGGAGGCTGACGCACCCCCGCTTCCTGGAGAAATATATCGAAATTCTGAACGAGAACGGCGAGATCCACTTCAAGACGGACTCGCGCCTGCTGTTCGAGTTCTCGCTGAACAGCTTCTGCGACATGGAAATTCCGCTGCGGAACATTTCCCTCGACCTGCACAAGGACGGCCTGCGCGAAGATCTCGTCATGACCGAGTACGAGACGAAATTCGCGGAGCAGGGCATGCCGATCTACCGGCTGGAAGCCGTGGTCGGCGAGGCGGCGCTCCGCCGCCACCGCGAGGCGAAGGCGGCCGGGCTCGCGGCCATGCGGGGCGTCAAACCGGCATCCAGCCGATCGACGTGACGACGAGCGCCGTCACCGTGCCGATCATCGCGCCGGCCGCCACGTCCGTCGGATAGTGCAGGCCGAGGTAGATGCGCGACCAGCCGACCGACGCCATGACGATCAGGCCGGCGGGCAGGAGCGCCGGCAGCAGCCGGGCGTCCGCCGCCGCCAGAAACGGGATGACGAAGGCGCAGATCGCCGTCGTGTGCCCCGAGGGGAACGACGGGTCGGTGAGCGGCTTTCTCGTCCCGGTGACGATTTCCCGGAGCGCCTGGTACGGCCTCAGCCTGCGGACCTTCCGTTTCACGATGAAGACCGGAACGTGGCTGATCGTGACGGCCGCCAGGCTCTGCCAGCCCGCCGCGCTCCACGGCGCGGGCGCAAGCAGCGCGGCCGCCAGCGACGCGGCGAGTGTGAAGATCGCCCCGCCGGCGTGCGTGATCGTCCGCAGCCAGACCCCGAGCAGTTTCCTCAATCCCCTCTCGAGACGGCGCGTGTTCGCCCACAGCACCAGCCGCTTCTCCTGCGCGACGAGCCGAGCGCGCAGCCGGCCGGCCGCCTCTTTCCAACCGTTCTTCATCCGAATCCTCCGTCCGTCATCCGTTACCGCCTGCCTGAAGCAAACTTTCATTTTGCATCATACCACAACACGGACCCAACGATCTCCTGTTTTGCGAAAGGATTTGTCTGGCAAGGCTGTCTCTGGTGGGGTCTTGTCCGGACGCCGGCCGTTTTTGCCCGCCAGGGATGAAAATGCCGCCGGATGGAAACGTTATACGACATACCGGCGGTTTTACGCCTTCGCGGGGCAAGTGTTGCGACAACAGAGAGATAGATAAAGAAAGAGAACGATCAGGGTAACAAGGGGGCACAATCGAAAATGGTCAACGCTTTACTGGTCGCCGCACAGATCATCGTGGCGTGCATCGGCGTGTATCAGTTCGCCATCTCGCTGTTCGGCTTGAGGAAGCGCAAGCCGCGCCGCCGGCACGAGCCGAAGCGTTCGTTCGCCGTCATCGTCGCCGCCCACAACGAGGAGCAGGTGATCGGCGCGCTGCTGGACAATCTGCTGAAGCTGGATTATCCGCGCGAGCTGTACGACATTTTCGTCATCTGCGACAACTGCACCGACGGCACGGCGGATGTCGTCCGCAGCCATGGCGTCCGGGCGTGCGTGCGGAACAATCCCGAGCTGCGCGGCAAGGGGCACGCGATCGAATGGATGCTGAACGAGCTCTGGAAGATGCCGAAGCCGTACGACGCGGTCGTCATGTTCGATGCCGACAACCTCGTCAATCCCGACTTCCTCCGGCTCATGAACGACGATCTGTGCGAGGGCTACCGGGTCATCCAGGGCTATCTGGACACGAAAAATCCGACCGATTCCTGGGTGACGGCCGCCTACGGCATCACGTACTGGTACTGCAACCGGCTGTGGCAGCAGTCGCGCACGAACCTCGGCATGGCGAACTTCCTGGGCGGCACCGGCATGTGCTTCGAGGCCGGCCTGCTGAAGGAGATGGGATGGGGCGCGACCAGCCTCGTCGAGGATCTCGAGTTCACGATGCGCTGCATCAAGCGCGGCATCTACCCGGTGCTGAATTACGACGCGAAGGTGTACGACGAGAAGCCGCTCACGTTCCGGGCGTCGGCCCGCCAGCGGCTCCGGTGGATGCAGGGGCATTTCAACGTGGCGCGCCGGTACTTTTTCCCCTTGCTCAAGGACAGCCTGAAGGAGCGGAACTTCATCAAGTTCGACGCCGCGCTCTATTCGGTGACGGTGTACAACGTGCTCATCGCGTTCATCGCGACCGCCGCGCTCTGGATCGACAACCTGCTGCCGTCGGCGAACCGGTTCGTCTCGATCTATGACGCGTTTCCGGATTGGACGGTCGGCGCGGTGATGACGGTCTCCGCCATCCAGTTTCCGGTCGCGCTCCTGCTCGAGCGGGTGAAGGAATGGCGCATCTACGCGCGCCTGCTGACGATGCCGCTGTTCCTGCTGTCGTGGTGGCCGATCACGCTGGTTGCCTTCTTCACGCAGAACAACAAGCGGTGGAGCCACACGAAGCACACGCGCGTCATCCGTCTGGAGGACATGCGGAACAAGCGGGTGCGGTTCAACGAAAACGGTTGACAAACCGGCGGCCGGCGTGATAATATTCATCAAGCATATCAAGAGTGGCACAAGCAGAAGCACCCGCTTCTCACCTGACCGGCAGCGGCCGGCTGGTTCTCGCCGTCCGACAAGGTTTCCGCGCGTTCCGGGCATGCCGGTGCGGCGGGCCGCCAAAGACTGGTCAAGGAATGCGGGTCCATGCGGCCCGCGTTTTTGTTGCATGGGGGATCGCCACGCTATCATCCTGGAGGTGGAACATTATTAGCCGAGATCATCAGATCAACGAGGAGATCCGGGCGAGGGAAGTGCGCCTGATCGGTCCTGACGGCGAGCAGATCGGAATCAAGCCGTTCCGCGAAGCTTTGCAAATGGCGATCGACATGGACATGGATCTCGTGAACGTCGCGCCGATGGCGAAGCCGCC
>Ga0310826_101131_pt1 | contig 15797 bp, 14 predicted proteins | sample WT_ome_FD_201306 | JGI IMG/M metagenome (GOLD analysis project Ga0310826, IMG submission 201306) | Sorghum-adapted microbial communities enriched on wild type (WT) sorghum from Joint BioEnergy Institute, Emeryville, California, United... ... | reverse complement strand
GTGCTTGGCGGCTTCCTCGGCATGATGATCCACTACCTCGGGAATCCGCGTCCATCCGAACGCTTGAAAGGCGTCTTGCAGGCGCTCATACAATAGCGTCGTCATACGCGCCAGGCGGGCGTTCGAGAAATCCCTGCGGAAGCTGCAGCTCGACTACCTCGACCTGTACCTGATCCACCAGCCGTTCGGCGACTACTACGGCACTTGGCGCGCGATGGAAAAGCTGCACCGCGAGGGCAGGATCCGCGCCATCGGCGTCAGCAACTTCCTGCCCGACCGCCTGATGGACCTTGTCATGCACCATGAGATCGTGCCCGCCGTCAACCAGATCGAGACGCACCCGTTCTACCAGCAGACGGAGACCCAGACGTTCCTGAAGTCGCTCGGCGTGCAACACCAGTCCTGGGCGCCGTTCGCCGAGGGGCGGAACAACCTGTTTGCCAACGAGACGCTCTCCCGGATCGCCGCCAAGCACGGCAAGACCGTCGCCCAGGTCGTGCTGCGCTGGCTCGTCCAGCGGAACATCGTGGTCATTCCGAAATCGGTCCGCAGGGAGCGGATCGTCGAGAACTTCAACATTTTCGATTTCCGGCTCGACGAGGACGACATGAAGCTCATCGCCGGCCTCGATACGGGGAACTCCCTCTTCCTTTCATACCTCGATCCGGCCGTCGCCAAAATGATGGGAAGCTGGAAAGTCGATCTGTGAGCCGGAAAAACGGATGCGCCGCCCCGACTCGGGAAGACGCGTTCGCACAACAAAACCCGCGGGCCTCATGCCCGCGGGTTCTCCGCATTCACACCACCAGAATCTCCGGCGGCCGGCCGCACATGTCGCACGTCGCGGGAGGCTCCCACGCGGCGAACGTCGTCGTCTTCAGATCGACCAGGTCCGGCGCGCCCTCGTACTCGTCGACGAACTTGTCGATCGCCAGTTCCACATGTTCCTTGCATACGCAGTACATCCGCTGTTCCAACGCCTTCCTTCCGCTTCATGCGCTTGTCCGATGCCGCGGAGCGCCGGGTCGGCCGGTCAATCGTCCTCTTCTTCCTCGATCCGCTCGGCCAGCTCCAGCTCGACCGTCTCCAGCTTGCCGTCCCGGTAGAACGACACCTTCACTTTCTCGCCAATCTTCTTCTTCCCGTACAGATACTTGCGCAGCTCCATTGTGCTGCCGATCGGCTGGTCGTCCAGCTTGACGATCACATCCTGGAACTTCAGCCCCGCCTTCTTCGCCGGGCCGACCGCCTCCAGCACGATGACGCCCCGCTTCACGCCGTCCGGGAGCTTCAGCTCGTCTTCCCCGCCTGCTTCTTCGCCTTCCTCTTCGTCGCCGGATCCCAGCCATTCCTCATAAATCTGCTGTTCCCAGTATTGTTCAAGATCCAGCGTATAGACGCCGATATACGGCCGCGGCACGTAGCCGAGCTTGAGCAGCTGTTCGACGACCGGCATCACATTGTGCATCGGAATCGCGAAGCCGACGCCTTCCACGCCGTATTCGGCCACCTTCATGCTGTTGATGCCGACGACTTCCCCGCTCAGATTGACGAGCGCGCCCCCGCTGTTCCCCTGGTTGAGCTGGGCGCTGATCTGGATGACCTCCTGCTCCCAGTCGTAGACGCCGTTCTGGCTGAGCGACACCGGAATGATCCGCTCGATTTTGCTCACGATGCCCATCGTCAGCGAGTCGTTCAGCCCGAGCGGATTGCCGATCGCGATCACGATCTCCCCTTCCCGGATCTTCCGCGAATCGCCGATCGCCGCCACCGTCTCGATGCCCGAACCGTCGATCTCCAGCACCGCGAGATCGGAGATCTGGTCCTTGCCCACGATCTCCGCTTCGCGCGCTTCACCGCTCGAGAGCACCGCCTTCACCTGGTCGGCGTCTTCGATGACATGCTGGTTCGTGATGATGTACGCCTTCCCGCTCTCCTTGCGGAAAATGACCCCCGAACCGAGGCTCGCCTGCTGCAGCGTCAGCTCTTCGTCCGGATCGCGCTCGTCCCCCTGGCGGAACCAGCGCCCGCCCTTCGGCAGCATCTGCTCGTTGATGATGCTGACCACCGACATTTTACCCCTGGTTGACGCCTGCACGATCCGTTCCGACGTGTCGACGGTCACCATGACAGGCTCGCTGACGGCGGCCTCCGAACCGCCCGCGCCGCGGCCGCCGAAACCGAAGATCAGGCCGAAGAGCAGCACCGCGCCGAGAGCGCTTACCGTCGAGGAGATGAACGCCAGATGAACCGGTCGGAGTCCGCTTCCGCCGTCGCCGCGCCATCTGCGCCAAACGCCGCGGCCGCCGAAATGCCAGTCACGCCTTGCGCCATCCCGCGCGCGACGGGATACGCGGGTCGAATAGAAATCGTCGTCGAACAAGCTCATGGGTCAGTCGCTCCTCCCGATGGCCGAGGCGTGCATTACGGTTTTCCATCCGATTGGAATGATTTTCGCCGCTCGGGCTACAATTATAAGCATAAACGATTTTCGGGCGTCTGACATCCGTCTTCCGGAACTTTCCTGCGGCTTGCGGCATTGTCGGTTGGGTCGCAAGTCGCATATATCCGACCGAAGGAGCTGACCGCGCATGAAGCGAACGTCCGCCGTTCCGGATCATGCCTGGGATCGCGTGAATCTGGCCGCCGCGCTTGCCGATCTGAAGGAGCAGCACTACCGGCTGCTGCTCGCGGTTGGCGCGCTTGCCCAGGCCCTTGAGGCGCGCGGGATCATCGGCCCGGGCGAGCTGGATGAGCGCGCCGCCCGGCTGGACCGGGAAGCCGAAGCCTCGCTCCGGGCCACCCGCGCCGGCGCTAGCCGATCATGCGCTTCGTCACATCGTCCCAGGGCGTAGCCCGGTCGTGCCAGGTCGGCTTGAGGACGTCGTCTTCCTTCTTCAGAAATATGCCGCGGCTTTCCAGAATAGACTCCACCGTCATCCGCGCCAGATCCTGCATGTTGTGGTCCAGGCTCAGGTGGGCGAGATAGACGCGCTTCGTCCGGTCCGTCATCAGCTCGGCCAGCGCCTCGCCCGCCGCCTCGTTCGACAGATGGCCGACATCGCTCAGGATGCGGCGCTTGACATTCCACGGGTAGCGGCCCATGCGCAGCATCTCGACATCGTGGTTCGCCTCGAGCACGACCACGTCCGAGTCGATGACCGCTTCCTTCACCTTGTCGCTGAAATAACCGAGATCCGTCACGAGGCTGAGCTTGCGTCCCCCTTCGAGGAAACAGTAGCCGACCGGTTCCGCCGCGTCGTGCGAGACCGGGTACGAACGGACGACCAGCCCGCCGAACTCGATCTCCCCGCCCGTCGCGACGATCCTGCGGTTCGCGTCCGCGATGCCGGCGGCCTGCCGCTCCATCGCCGCCCATGTCGCCTCGTTCGCGTAGACGGGCAGCTCGTATTTCCGCGCGAAGGCGCCGAGTCCGCTCACATGATCCGCGTGCTCGTGCGTCACGAACACCGCGTCGATGTCGGCGGCATGGATGCCGCGCTCGCGCATCCGCTCCTCCAGCTTCCTCGCGCTGAGTCCCGCGTCAATCAGCAGCGTCACGTCGTCCGTCTGGACGATGGTCGCGTTGCCCGTCGATCCGCTGGCCAATATCGTAAATCGAAGTCCCATCCGATTCTGTCCTCTCCCGTATCCATTCGTGCATCTGTTGCCATGTCGCCGATCGGGCGGAAATCCGCCCGTCCGCCGTCCGTCCGGCCGGTCAGACGCCGTCCGCTTCCCCGTCCGTCCCGGACGCGGCCGCATCCTGCTCGGTGGCCACCGCGCCGCTGATGGCGTTGATATAGTAAACCGATCCGTCTTCGAGCAGCACCCGCCACGAAGGCTCCGCCGCCTGAATGTCGTCCGTGTTGAACAGCTGCCCGTGGTAGCCGAGCTGAATCTCCTTGATGACCGCTCCCGGCTGCAGATAATTGTCGATCAGCGGCGCCAGCGCCTTGGAAGCGGGCAGCACCGTCTGCTTCTCCGTCTCCTCGCCGGCCACCGTCTCGATCCGGTCCTGCCGGTAGGCGACGATCTTCTGGTTGCTGTAATACAGCTCGAGCTTCACATCGAAGATCAGCCGGCCGTCGTCGGCGATGCGGGTGAAGACGAACGCCTCGTCCGTCTGGAGCGACGGATCGAACCGGTACTGCTCCAGATCGGGAATGGTGTCCCCCAATCCTTCTATCAATTCGCGTTCGGAGAACACAATCCTGCTGTCGACCTGCGGATCGAGGGGAATTCTGCCGGCGCCGCGGCTTCCGTCGTAGCGGAACTGCAGATCGCCCATATTCGGCGTGCCGCCGGGCACGCTGGCCGTGATCCGGATGCCCTTCTCCGTCATGATGCGCCGCGTGTCTTCGGGCAGCGCGGTCAGATCGACGTTCGGGTTCGCCTGATCGCGGACATTGAGCCAGAGCTGGTACCCGAGCAGCAGGTTGAGCACCAGGAACGAGAAAATGAGCACGCTTTTCGCCCGGCCCCAATCCATCGCGCTTCCACCTCCCGCGTCATCATACCGTCTTGCAAGGCCGGCCCTTGCCGGCGCCGCCGTCCGTCAGCCACTCCGCCCGGCCGCGCGGCCCCCGCCTGGACAGCCGGCCGCGCATCCGCCTGCGGCTGCGGAGCGCTCATTCCGCGGCTTCAAGGTCCGGCTGCTCCTCCTCCGGCGATTCTTCGCCGTCCGGCTGCGCCGCTTCCCCTTCCGCCGCGCCTTCCTCCCGCTCCGCGTCCGCCTCGCCGTCCGGCGCGATTTCGTCCGCTTCCTCTTCGCCGGAGACCGGCTCCGCGTCGACCGCTTCCGTTCCGTCTTCGCCGTCTTCGCCGGCGGCGCTTTCCGCTTCGCTCTCCGCATCGGCCGGCTCCGACGCCCCGCCTTCGGGCGTACCGTCCGTTTCCACCGCTTCTTCCCCGGGAAGTCCTTCGGAAGACCACTCCGGCGTCTCCGATCCGCCGGCGGACGAATCGGCCGCCGCCTGGTTCGCCACGGCCTTCATCAGCGACTGGACCGTGCCGTCGGCCAGCCGCACCGCCCACACCGGTTCCATGACGAGCATCCGGTCTTCCGTAAGCGTGACGAACTGCGCCGGGAACACCGCCGCAACCTCGCGCGTCCGGGCGAACGATTCCAGCGTCGTCCGCAGCCTCGTCCCGCCCGGCAGCCAGCGGAGCTCGCTGTTCTTCTGCCGCTCGCCGAGATTGAGCAGCGACCGCTCGTAGACGACGGCCGTTCCCTGCTGCATCAGCAGCCGGATATGCCCGTACCGGACATTGCCGCCGATCAGCGGATACCGCTCATAGTATTGCTGGAACATAATGTTCCGCCCGCCCGCGTTCGCCGCGCCGGGCACGAACCGGTACCGGCTGTCCCATCCGCCGTGCTGGTTCACGAACTGCACCGCCGCCGTGACGTTGTCCGCCAGATTGTCCGCGCTGTCCTGCGTCGGCACCGGGTCGGTGAACACCATCCACGTGTCGCCGGATTCGAGCTGCAGCCCGCGCTTGCCGTCCGTATAGATGACCTGCCCGCTGCGGTCTTTGAGATACCGCGTCTTGTTCGGGTCGAAGAACAGGCTGCGCTGCATCTGCTGCGGCGAGAACGTCGTGTACCCGAACGTGTACGCGACCGTCTCGAGCGCCTCGACCGGCAGATAAATGTCGTCGCGCCACAGCGTGTAGGCCGGCATGTATTTGCCGAGTCCGGCGATGTCCGAGATTTCGTCGGCGGTCAGCGGCGAGCGGGAGGCCATGTACACCGTCTGTCCGTCCGCGCTGAAGAAATAGATCTCCGCCACGCTTCTCCCCGGGAAGTTCCGCCTTATCAACCAGATCCGATCGATCGAATCGTTCAGGAACAGGATGTCGCCGTCGATCTGCATCGTCTTCTGGAGCAGCACGACGGGCACGGCGCCGCCAAACCGAAGCTCGACGCCCTGCGTGTTCCGCCTGAGCTCGTCCCAGTCGCGCATCGGGCGGGAGAGCCGCTGGAAGGTGCGGTATTCGCCCGCGGTCACCTGATCGTAGATCCGGAGGTATTGGCCCGTATCCGGATAGAGCACCGAATGCCGGTCCCCGCCCATGTGCAGCACGATGTCCTCCGGATACAGCACCTCGTCGACGCGCAGCGGATCGCCCATCCGCTCGGGCGAGATGTACTCCTGCTCCGTGCGCACGGTCGCGCCGATCTCGGGGAAGCTGTAGACGAGCAGGTAGCTCTGCACGAGGCTGAGCGCGACCAGAACGACCAGAAGCGCGGTTTTCAGCCTCTCCATCATCCCGCGTCACCTCCCCGGCGAAGCGGCAGCGTGAACGTCACCGTCGTGCCGCGGCCCACTTCCGACTCCAGCTCGATCGTGCCGCCGTGCGCCTTGATGATTTCCCGGGCAATGGACAGCCCCAGGCCGGTGCCGCCCATGTTGCGCGAGCGCGCCTTGTCGACCCGGTAGAACCGCTCGAAAATGCGGGCCTGATCCTTCTCCGGGATGCCCATGCCGTTGTCCTTCACGCTGATCGACACCGTGTCCGGCGTGGGCTTCCGCGCGGAAATCTCGATATGGCCGCCGTCCTGCGTATATTTGATCGCGTTGGACATCAGGTTGTCGAGCACCTGGTCGATCTGGTCCCGGTCGAACCAGGCGGTCTCGATGCCGTCCTCGATCAGCACCGATCCGCCGATCCCCTTCTGCTTCATCTGGAACGAAAAACGGTCCGACACCTCTTCCAGCATCTCGCGCACGTCGACCTCGACCGGCCGGAGCCGCTCCTGGTTCGAGTCGAGCCGGGACAGATGCAGCAGGTCGTTCACGAGCCGGATCATCCGGTTCGATTCGCCGCGGATGACGCCGACGAACCGCTTCGCCAGCTCCGGCTCCTCGAGCGCGCCGTCGTCCAGCGCCTCGACATAGCTCTTGATCGTCGTCAGCGGCGTGCGGAGCTCGTGCGAGACGTTCGCGACGAACTCCCGCCGCGAGCGCTCGAGCTGCTCCTGCTCCGTGACGTCGTGCAGCACCGCGATGGCGCCGGAGATCGTCCGGTCGCGGCGGTAGATCGGCGTCAGCGTCATGTGCATCAGCCATTCCCCCGCGCCGTCCGGCAGTTGCCGCGCGACGATGGTCGAATGCTCGACCCCCGTCTGCAGCTCGTGCAGCTGGTCCTTCGGAATGCCGAGCAGCTCGTCCATCGGCTTGCCTAGGGTGTTCTTCACCCCGAGCATCTCGCGGGCCCGGCGGTTCGTGACGATGACGAGGCCGTTCTCGTCCGCCGCGACGACGCCGTCGCTCATGTTCGCGAGGATCGACGCCAGCTTCTCCTTCTCCTCCTCGTTCGCGGAGAGCGCTTCCTGCAGACGGCCGGTCATGTAGTTGAACGCCTCGCTGAGCCGCCCGATCTCGTCGTCGCCGTAGACCGGCACCTGCTCGTCGAAACGGCCTTCCGCCACGGCCGTCGCCTGGCGGGTCAGCGCCTTGATCGGATTCGTGATCGTGTGGGCGAGCAGCACGCCGAGCACGCCGGTCAGCCCGAGGGCGATCAGCATTCCCGTAACGAAAATCCGGTTGATCCCCCGCATCGTCGCGTACAGATCCTCCATCGACGCGACGACGTAGACGACCCCGACCACCCGGCTCTGTCCGCGCGACGTATCGAAGGCGGGGCGGGCGATCACCTTTTTCCGGATGTTGTCCGTATCGATGATCTCTTCCTCGTTGTCCCGGATCCCCTGCAGCGCCCGGCTGACGGCGAGCGTCGTGTTCTTGCGGCCGATGATGTCCCGCCGGTCGGTCTCCGACGTCGCGATCACCCGGCCGCTCGCGTCCAGCACCTGAATCTCGGCCTGGCTGATGTTGAACAGCGAGCTCACCAGATTGCCGAGGTCCTCCGCCACTTCCTGTTCGGCCGCCTCTCCCGCCTCCGTCCGATCCGAGGTCAGCGCGTCCTCGACCAGCACGGTGAGCATGTTGACCTGATCGTTCAGATTGTCCGAGAACGACCGCGTCAGCGAATTTTTCATCGTGCTGATGAAATACACCCCGATGAGCTGCATCGCGATCAGGATGAGCAGCACGTAGATGATGATCAGCTTGACCTGGATCGTGTGGAAGAAGCGCGTCCGCTTCATGCGCCCGCGAAGCCTCCCGATTTCGGGTTGCGCATCATGTAGCCGAGCCCGCGGCGGGTCAGGATGTACTCCGGCTTGCTCGGGTCGTCCTCGATCTTCTCGCGGAGGCGGCGGATCGTTACGTCAACCGTCCGCACATCCCCGAAATATTCAAATCCCCACACCGCCTGCAGCAGATGCTCGCGCGTCATCACCTTGCCGCAATTGCGCGCGAGGTAGTGGACGAGCTCGAACTCGCGGTGCGTCAGGTCGAGCGGCTCGCCGTTCTTGTATACGACGTACATGTCCGTGTCGATGAACAGGTTGAAGATCTTGATCCCCTGCCGTTCCGGCTGCCGCTCCGCTTCTTTCGCGCCGGCGCCCGCCGCGGCTTCCTGCAGCTTCCGCTGGCGCCTGAGATGCGCCTTCACCCGCGCCAGCAGTTCGCGCGTGCTGAACGGCTTCGTGACATAATCGTCGGCGCCCAGCTCGAGGCCGAGCACCTTGTCCAGCTCCGTATCCTTCGCCGTCAGCATGATGATCGGCGTCTGCATGCGGGCGCGCACTTCGCGGCAGACGTCCATGCCGTCCTTCACCGGCAGCATCAGATCGAGCAGGATGAGATCCGGCTTCTCGCTGAACGCGAGCTCCACGGCCTGCGCGCCGTCGAACGCGCAGATGACCTCGTACCCTTCCTTCTCCAGGTTGAACTTCAGAATATCCGCAATCGGCTGTTCGTCATCCACGACCAGAATTTTGCCTTGCATGCGAATCACCGCCGTCCACGTTGAAATTCCCTGCTGCTAACAGTGTACCATATCCGGGCGGGCGAGTCCCGCCGATTGTGCGCATCGCCCCTTCAACGCAAAAAAGCACCGCTCCGCGGGGGAGCGATGCTTCCTGAAGATCGAAGGATAAGTCCGAAGTCCGAAGGATTACAGGTAATTGAGCGGATTCTGCGGCGTCCCGTTCTTGTGGATCTCGAAATGCAGGTGCACGCCCGTCGAGTTGCCGGTGCTGCCCATGACGCCGATTTTGTCGCCCTTCGCGACGGTCTGGCCCTTCTTCACGTTGATCTTGCTCAAATGGCCGTAAACCGTCTTGTAGCCGTTCTGATGATCGATAATGACGGCGTTGCCCAGTCCGTTCTTCCGGCCCGCGTAGGTGACGACGCCGTTGTCCGACGCGAGAATCGACCTGTTGCCGATGAGATCGATGCCCTTGTGCTGCCGGCCCCAGCGTTTGCCGAACTTGCTCGTGATCTTCGCTCCGCTGACCGGCCAGGAGAACTTGCCCGTGCCGACGCCGCGGATGATCTTCGTGCCCTTCATGATGATCTCCGGCACCGCCGGCTCGATCACCTGTTCGTCCACGATCTCCTCGCTCATCAGCCAGCCGTTCTGCTTCACGAGGCGGTAGGTCACGCGCTTCGTTCCCGGCACACCGGCCTGGATCGTCTTCTGCTGGCCGGCCCGCATCTCGTCGTTCTTCCGGATGATCACTTCCGGCGCGATCTCCTCGATCTCCGACACCCGCTCCACCGTCTCGACCGTCACGAACGGCTGCAGCACCGTGAGATCCAGCTCATCGCCGACCCGGATCAGGTCATCCTCGATCCACGGATTGTTCTTGTAGATGATCTCGGGGGAGATGTCGAACTTCTTCGCGATGCAGACGATGCAGTCGCCCGGCTGCACGATGTAGGTCGTCCTCTTCGTCGTGCCCTCCACGAGCCGCTCGTACAGCGTCTCGGCATCGGAAATGCGCGCGGGGTCGATCTCCACCCGGCCCGTATCGACCTGCTCCACGATCCGGACCGACTCGACCTCAATCTTCGGCTCTTCCGCCGAAGCCGCGTTGCCCCCGTAGGCCAGCGCCGTCACTTCCGGCGGTTTGACGGCCGCATCTTCGCCTTCGGCCCCGCCGAATTCCGACTTGACCCGCTCGAGCGCCTGCTTCGCCGCCGCCTCGTCCGGCACCACCGCGATGAGCTTCCCGTTCACCCGCACCTCGACGCCGACCGCGTGGCTGTCCAGCATACCTTCCAGGGCCGCAAGCGCCGCCTCCGTGTCCGGCTGCGCCTTGTACTCGCTTCGCTCCACATAGGTCAGTTCGCCGGTCTCAAGCTCCATTGTGATGCCCGGATTGGCCGCCGCGAGCTCCGCCCGCTTCGCGCTCAGGAACGATTCGACGGCTTCCTTCGATTCGACCGTGCCGATCAGCGCGCCGTCTCTGTACAGCTCGTAATAGGATACGGTGTTCGCTTTCACGTAGTGGTGGCCGTAGCCCGCGCCGCCCGCCAGGACGACCGCCGCGCCGCCCGCCAGCAACAGCCGCCTCGCGCCGACCCTGGAGAACGCGCTTCCAACCGGCCTTGTGAATTTCCTCGTCTTGCCTTTCCAGTCCGGAATCCGGGCGGACAGCCGCGCCCCGAAGGCGCGAACCTTGTTCCGCAGCGCCCGGATCGGTGCCCTGTAATCGGTCATGATCGCCTCCCTTGTCGATGCGTCCGATTGTGGAACGTTTTGTCAAAGTCTGAAAATTAAAAATATAGGCGCAACGACCCACTCGAGCCGTCACGCCTATAACTGTAGCACAGGCTTCCAAAACCGGGCAATGCCGCGGCAGCCCGCGCACGATTAATATTTCCTCAGATTTCTTTAAGAATTTCCTCAGAATTTGCTCAAAATCCCCATCAATTCGTCATATTCCCCGCGGTCGAGGTAGGTCGCGACAATCTGCTGCACCTGGAGCAGCTCGTCCGCCGTCAGACCGCCCTCCGTGAATTCGGAGATCCGCTGCCATTCCTCCTGCGGCACCTTGCCGACCAGGATCGCGAACAGCCGGTTCCGTTCGTCATCGGTAAGCCGCGACTTCGCCTCGAGCAGATCCTCCGTCGACACGACCGTTTCGCCGGAGGCGCCGGCGCCGCCCCGCGCTTCCGGTCCCGTGCCGAAGCCGGTTTCCTCCGTCGCGCCGGACGGAGCGCCTTCCCCGGCTTCGTCGGGCAGAAGGCCGGCCGCCTCATCCGGTCCGCCGGCGCCGTCCGTCATTCCGCCGCCTCCGGACGCCCCGCCGGCCGGATCCGGGACCGCGGTTTCGCTTCCGGAACCGCTCCGGTCGCCGCTTCCGTCCGGCTGCCCGGCGCCCGGCCCCGATGAGCCGCCTTCGCCGCCGGCGTGGCTCCGCGCGTCTTCCATCCCGCCGATCGGCTCCCGGTCCGCGGCAAGCCCGTCCCGCGGCTCCCCGGCCGCGTCGACGCCCCACAGCCTGCCCCACAGGCCGGACAGCGCGAACGGCGGCTTCTCCAGCGGAATCTCGTATTCTTCCAGCAGCGCCTCCACGTAGCTGTTCACGATGTAGCCGGTCGTCCAGATCGCGAGAAAACTGGCGAGCAGCGCGGCCGCCGCCGCCTTCCACAGCCAGTCGAACATTTTCCACATGCCGCATCTTCCTTCCTGTCCCGAATGGTGCGATAGGCTATTTTTACCATTATGGACAGGAATGCGGGCGCACATTCCCGCGCGCGAACGAAAAAGACCGCCCCGGCCGCGCCCGTCGCGCAGCCGATGCGGTCTGCCCTCATCAATAGATTTTCTTCACCGGAACGGTCTGGTCGCGGTTGCGGCCGACCGAGAAGATCGCGATCGGAATGCCCGTCAGCTCCGACACGCGCTCGACGTAGCGCCGCGCGTTGGCCGGCAGGTCGTCCAGCGACTTCGCGCCGGAGATGTCCTCGTGCCAGCCCGGCAGCTCCTCGTACACCGCCTCGCATTCCGACAGCACCTTGAGGCTGGCCGGGTAATGCTCGATCCGCTCGCCGCGGTACGTGTAGGCCGTGCAGATCTTGACCGTATCCAGCCCGGTCAGCACGTCGAGCGAGTTGAGCGCCAGCCCCGTGATGCCGCTGACGCGGCGGGCGTGGCGGACGACGACGCTGTCGAACCATCCGACGCGCCGCGGCCGTCCGGTCACGGTGCCGTACTCGTTGCCCTTCTCGCGGATCAGGTCGCCGATCTCGTCTTGCAGTTCCGTCGGGAACGGGCCGTCGCCGACGCGCGTCGTGTACGTCTTCGCGACGCCGATCACCTGGTCGATCTTCGACGGGCCGACGCCGGAACCGATGCAGACGCCGCCCGCGGTCGGATTCGACGACGTGACGAACGGATACGTCCCCTGGTCGATGTCGAGCATGACGCCCTGCGCGCCTTCGAACAGCACGTTCTTGCCGGCGTCGATCGCGTCGTTCAGCACGACCGACGTGTCCGTCACATACCGCCGGAGACGCTCGGCGTAACCGAGATACTCGCGGATGATCTCGTCCGCGTCAAGCGGTTCGCCGCCGTAGAAGTTCCGGATAATCCGGTTCTTCTCTTCCACGAGGCGGCGGGCTTTCGCCGTGAACTCCTCCGCATCCAGCAGATCGACCATGCGGATGCCGGCCCGCGCCATCTTGTCCATGTAGCAGGGGCCGATGCCCTTGCGGGTCGTGCCGATCTTCCCGTCGCCCTTGCGCTCTTCCTCGAGACCGTCCAGCACGAGATGGTACGGCATGATGACATGGGCGCGGTCGCTGATCTTCAGATTCTCGGTCGAGAAGCCGTTCTCGTGAATGTAGTCGATTTCCTCGACGAGCGCTTTCGGATTGAGCACCGTCCCGTTGCCGATGACGCAAATCTTGTTATGGTTGAAGATCCCGGACGGGATCATGGTCAGCTTGTATTTCTTGCCGCCGATCAGGATGGTGTGGCCCGCATTGTTGCCGCCCTGATATCGGGCGACGACATCCGCGCCTTCCGCCAGGAAATCGGTGATCTTCCCCTTGCCTTCGTCACCCCATTGCGTGCCGACGACAACGACCGTGGACATGCGCATTCCTCCCGTGGCGAGCCCATTCCCGCGCCGTATGGCTGTATGCGGGCGCGCCGAAATTTGCCGCCTTGCCGGCCGGCGGATGGCGCGCGGAAGGCAGCAAGACCAGTGTATCAATCCGGTTCGGCCATGTCAACGAACAAAACGAACATTTGCGCAAGGCCGTTTCCGAACGTTCGGTTTTTTCTCCGGGAAATCGTCAGGAAGCCTTGTCCGCGTCCGCGTGATGGCGGTCGAGGCTGACAAACTTGTTGAAGTTCTTCAGGAAGACGAGCTCGACCGTGCCGACGGGGCCGTTCCGCTGCTTCGCGATGATGATTTCGATGATGTTCTTCTTCTCCGTCTCCCGGTCGTAATAGTCGTCCCGGTACAGGAACGCGACGATGTCCGCATCCTGCTCGATCGAGCCCGATTCGCGCAGGTCGGAGAGCATCGGACGCTTGTCCTGCCGCTGCTCGACGCCGCGGCTGAGCTGCGACAGCGCGATGACCGGCACTTCCAGCTCGCGCGCAATTTGCTTCAGGGTGCGGGAAATCTCCGACACTTCCTGCTGGCGGTTCTCCCCGGGCCTGCCCCGGCCCTGGATCAGCTGCAGGTAGTCGATGACGACGAGGCCGAGCCCGCGCTCCTTCTTCAGCCGCCGGAGCTTCGCGCGGATGTCCGCCACCGTGATGCCCGGCGTGTCGTCGATGTAGATGTGCGATTCGGACAGCGCCCCGATCGCCATCGTCAGCTTCTCCCAGTCGTCGCCCTCGAGCCTGCCCGTCCGGAGCCGCCCCGCGTCGACGTTCGACTCCGCGCAAATCATCCGCTGCACGAGCTGCGAGGCGGACATTTCGAGGCTGAAGATCGCGACCGTCTCCCGCGCCCGGACGCCGACGTTCTGCGCGATGTTGAGGGCGAACGCCGTCTTCCCGACCGACGGCCGGGCCGCCACGATGATCAGATCGCTCCGCTGGAAGCCGGACGTCATCCGGTCGAGGTCGGGGAAGCCGGACGGAATGCCCGTCACGCCGCCCTTGTGGTGATACAGATATTCGATTCTCTCGAACACGTCCATCAGCACGTCGCGGATCGAGACGAACCCGCCGTCCGACCGGCGGCTCGAGATCTCGAGAATGCGCTGCTCGGCTTCGTGCAGCAGATGGCCGACGTCGTCCGCGCCCGCGTACCCTTCCTGCACGATCTCCGTCGCCGTCCGGATCAACCGGCGGAGAACCGATTTCTCCTCGACGATCCGCGCGTAATAGTCGACGTTCGCCGCCGTCGGCACGACGCTCAGCAGGCGGGACAGGTAATCGACCCCGCCCGCTTCCTCCAGCCGCTGCTTGTCCTGCAGCGCGGCGGTCAGCGTCACGAGATCGATCGGCTGCCCCGCCTCGCCGAGCTCGATCATCGTCTCGTAGATCATGCGGTGGACCGGCTGGTAGAAATCTTCGGGGCGCAGCCGCTCCATCGCCGTAACCAGCGCGTCCGACTCCAGCAGTATGGAACCGAGCACCGCCTGCTCGGCTTCGATGTTCTGCGGCGGCACCCGATCGAATCCGCTCTCCAATGCCGTCATAAGCATCCTCCCGCCCGCAACCGCGCCGTCCAAGGCGCGGCTGCCATTCGGATCCCGTCTGCCGCGCCGCGGGGACGCGGCCCGCCCGGAGCATTCATCCGTCCCACCGGGCGGATGCTCCGGAATCCCCGTCCCTCAGGCGCCTATTCTTCCACCACCTGGACGCCGAGCGTCGCCCGGACCTGCGGATGAAGCTTGACCGGCACCTTCGTCACGCCGAGCGTGCGGATCGGCTCATCCAGCTCGATCTTCCGCTTGTCGATGTCGATGCCCTGCTTCGCCAGCGCCTCCGCCACCTGCTTGCTCGTGATGGCGCCGAACAGCCGCCCGCCTTCGCCGGCCTTCGCCCGGATGACGACGGTCATCGCCTCCAGCTTCTTGCCGAGCGCCTCCGCCTCTTCCTTCTCCTGCTGCTTCCGGCGCTCCGCCGCCTGCTGTTGCGCCTCGAGCGTCTTCAGGTTGCCCTTCGACGCTTCCGTGGCCAGGCCGCGCGGAAAGAGATAGTTGCGGGCGTAGCCTTCCGAGACTTCCTTCACTTCGCCCTTCTTGCCCTGACCCTTCACATCCTGCAGGAAAATGACCTTCATTCGAACAACCCCTCTTCCCTCTCGATTTCGTCCAGTATCGCCTTGAGGCGGGCCGCCGCCTCCTGCACGGTGCCTTCCAGCTGCGCTGCCGCGTTCGTCAAATGGCCGCCGCCGCCCATCCGCTCCATGACCACCTGCACGTTCATGCTGCCGAGCGACCGGGCGCTGATGCCGATCATGCCGTCCGGCCGTTCGGCGATGACGAACGAGGCGAGCACGCCGTTCATGTTCAGCAGTTTATCCGCCGCCTGCGCGATCAGGAGCTGCGGATACTGCCGGCCCGGCTCGGCGGCCGCGATCGCGATGTGGTCGTAATGGATGACCGCGTGCCGGATGATCTCCGCCTTCTTGTTGTATTCCTCCAGGTCTTCCTTCAGCATCCGCTGGATGAGCGCGAGGTCCGCCCCGTTGCGGCGCAGATACGACGCCGCCTCGAACGTGCGGGCGCCGGTGCGCAGGGTGAAGTTCTTCGTGTCGACCGTCATGCCGGCCATCAGCGCCGTCGCCTCGATCGTGTCGAGCGAGATCCGGTCGTGGATGTACTGCAAGAGCTCCGCCACAAGCTCGCAGGTCGAGGACGCGTACGGCTCCATGTAGACCAGGACCGGATTGGCGATGAATTCCTCGCTGCGGCGATGATGGTCGATGATGACGATCCGGTCGGTCTCGGCGAGCAACC
>Ga0310826_101128_pt1 | contig 15820 bp, 13 predicted proteins | sample WT_ome_FD_201306 | JGI IMG/M metagenome (GOLD analysis project Ga0310826, IMG submission 201306) | Sorghum-adapted microbial communities enriched on wild type (WT) sorghum from Joint BioEnergy Institute, Emeryville, California, United... ... | reverse complement strand
GGGTTACGAGCTGGTCGACCGTCCGGAAGACGCGACGGTCGTTATCGTAAATACATGCGGTTTCATCGACGCGGCGAAGGAAGAATCGGTGAACACGATTCTGGAACTGGCCGAGCTGAAGGAGACAGGGAGGCTGAAGGCGCTCATCGTCTCGGGCTGCCTGACGCAACGCTACAAGGAAGAATTAATGAAGGAGATGCCCGAGATCGACGGCATCGTCGGCACGGGCGATTTTCACCATATCGCCGACATCGTGGAGGAGGCGCTCGGCGGGAAGAAGCCGGTCCGGGTGGGGCATCCGGCGTTCGACTACGACCAGGCGCTGCCGCGCCGCGTCATGACGCCGCGCCATACCGCATATGTGAAAATTGCGGAGGGCTGCGACAACGCCTGCACGTTCTGCAGCATTCCGCTCATGCGCGGCAAATTCCGCAGCCGCTCGATCGAATCGATCGTGCGCGAGGTCGAGACGCTCGCGGCCCAGGGCGTGAAGGAGATCTGCCTGATCGCCCAGGATTCCACCAATTACGGCATGGATCTGTACGGGACGTTCAAGCTGCCCGAGCTGCTGAACCGCGTCAGCGAGGTCGAGGGCGTCGCCTGGGTCAGGCTCCATTACGCCTACCCCGGATTTTTCACGGACGAGCTGATCGAGACGTTCGCATCCAATCCGAAGATCTGCCATTACTTCGACATCCCGCTGCAGCACAGCGAGGATTTCATTCTGAAGCGAATGCGCCGGCCGGGCCGGCAGCGCGACGCCCGCGAGCTGATCGCGAAGATTCGCGCGCGGATGCCGGACGCCGCGATCCGCACGTCCATCATCGTGGGCTTTCCGGGCGAGACGGAGGAGCATTTCGATCGGCTGTGCGATTTCGTTCGCGAGATGCGGTTCGACCGGCTCGGCGTGTTCACCTATTCGATGGAGGAGGATACACCGGCCGCGAGACTGCCGGACCAGGTGCCGGAAGACGTGAAGGAATACCGGGCGGCGACGCTGATGGAAGTGCAGCGCGAAGTGTCGAAGCTGGCAAACGCGAAGCGGATCGGGCAGGTGATTGACGTGCTGGTCGAGCGGTACGACGGGCGGAGCGACGTCTACGTCGGCCGCTCCCAATACGACGCGCCCGAGGTTGACGGCGAAGTGTTCGTCACCGGCTGCCGTCCGGAGATCGGTTCGATTCAGCGCGTGCGCGTCACGCACGCCTTCGAATTTGACCTGTCCGGGGAGGGAGTGGTTTGAATCTCGCCAACCGCATCACGCTGGCCCGGATCTTCCTGGTCCCGATCATCATGTTCTTCCTGCTCGCGAGGATCGATTTCGAGCCGATCGCATTCGAGAATTTCTCGATCACCTACAATCAGATCGTCGCCGCGCTCATCTTCATCATCGCCGCGAGCACGGACGGCCTGGACGGGTACATCGCGCGAAAGAACAAGCTGGTGACGAATCTGGGGAAGCTGCTGGACCCGCTCGCGGACAAACTGCTGGTCGCGGCGGTGCTGATCTCGCTCGTCGAGATGGACAAACTCGACGCCTGGATCGCGATCGTCATCATCAGCCGCGAATTCGCCGTGACGGGACTCCGGCAGGTCGCCCTGCTCGAAGGGAAGGTGCTCGCCGCGAGCCGCTGGGGCAAATGGAAGACCGGCGTGCAGATCACGATGATCATCGCCCTCCTGATCAACAATTTCCCGTTCGCGCTGGTCGGCATTCCGTTCGACGTCGTGATGACCTGGGTGGCGGCCGTCATTACCGTGTATTCGGGCATCGATTATTTCGTCAAGAACAAGAATCTCATCCCGGTGCAATAAGCGAAAGCCAAGGGCAGAGCCGCGCGTGTCTCTGCCCTTGGCCTTTGTCCGGCATCAGATGTTCGCCAGCACCTCCCGCTTGAACTGCTCCAGCGCCTCGTCGGTGTCGATCGTATAGCCGCATTCGAGGCCGACGTATCCGTCGAAGCCCGTATCCCGGATCGCGCGCAGGATGTTGACGTAATTGAGCTCGCCGGTGCCCGGCTGCATGCGGCCGGGGTTGTCCGCGATGTGGAAATGGTTGATGCGGCCGATATAGCCGGTGGCGTTGCGGATGACGTTGCCTTCGGTGATCTGCTGGTGGTAGACGTCGAACACGAGCCTGACATGCGGACTGCCGACGGCGTCGACAATTTGGACGGCTTCGTCCGAACGCTGCAGGAAATGCCCGGGATGGTTGACCAGCCCGTTCAGCGGCTCGAGCTCCAGCACGATGCCGGCCGCTTCGAGCAGCGGAGCGCAGCGCTTCAACGTTTCGATCATCGTCCGCCGCTGCCGCTCGCGCGGCATGCCGTCGATGGCATTGCCGGTCTGGGAGATGACGGACCGGATGCCGAGCCGCCTGCACGCCCCGATCGTCTCGCGGAGGCCGGCGATGTACGCCTCGCGGCACGACTCGTCCACCAGGCTGATGAACCGCGTGCACGTCGCGACGATTCCCGCGCCGATCCGCTCCTGCTCCCGCGCGACGCGATCCGGATCCAGGTCCCACCAGGCGTAATATTCGAGCCCGTGGAAGCCGTGCTCCCGGATCTTCTCCAGATGATAAATGACGTCCTTGCCGGGGTATGCGCCGATGCACAACGTGATGTTCACGGGTTTCACGATTCCTCTCCGGTGGTTTGGCCGGGATTCCGGGCCTGCCCTATCCATTCCACGCGGCATGCCGGTTTCCTTCAGGCGTCGCGCCACAAATTCGGCTGTTGCGTTTTGCGCCCGATTCCATATAAGCTAAAGGATGGGCTGATGAACCAACGTCACTGTGCGGGTGTCCGTCCGGCGGGGCGGCGCGCCCGGACCCGAAAGGAGACATGACCGGTGAAAGCCGAAATCATCGCCGTGGGAACGGAGCTGCTGCTCGGGCAGATCGTCAATACGAACGCGCAATATCTGTCGCAGCGGCTGGCCGATCTCGGCATCGACGTCTATTTCCAGACGGTCGTCGGCGACAACGCGGGCCGGATCCGCCAGGCGATCGAGACGGCGAGGAGCCGCGCGGATCTGCTGCTGTTCACGGGCGGCCTCGGGCCGACGCAGGATGATCTGACGAAGGATGTGCTGGCCGACTATCTGGGTCGGAAGCTGGTCATTCACGAGCCGTCGATGCGGAAGATCGAGGAGCGGATGGCGGGCAGCCTGGTGAAGATCGAGAGCAACCGGCGCCAGGCGCTCATGATCGAGGGCAGCGATCCGCTGCCGAACGCGACGGGGCTGGCGGTCGGCAACGCCCTCACCGCGGACGGCACGCACTATATCCTGCTGCCCGGTCCGCCAAGCGAAATGAGGCCGATGTTCGACGGGCCCGCCCGCGAATGGTTGCTCCGCCTGCTCGGGGAAAGCCGTCCGCTTTATTCGCTCACGCTCCGCTTCGCCGGCATCGGCGAGTCGGCGCTCGAAGATTTGCTGATCGATCTGATCAAGGGGCAGTCCGATCCGACGATCGCGCCGTACGCGAAGGAGGGCGAGGTTGCGATCCGGCTTTCGACGAAGGCGGCCGGCGAAGCGGAAGCGGCGGCCAAACTGGAGGTAACGGTCAAGGCCATCGAGCGGCTGGCCGGACGGTACCTGTACGCGAAGGCAGACGTGCCGCTCGAGGAAACCGTCGTCGGACTGCTGCGCGCATCCGGCAAGACGGTGGCGGCGGCGGAGAGCTGCACGGGCGGCTTGCTCGCCGAGCTCCTGACCCGCGTGCCGGGCAGCAGCGAAGCGTTCGCCGGCGGCGTCGTGACCTACACGAACGCGATGAAGCGCGAGCTGCTCGGCGTGCCGGCCGAACTGCTCGACGGTCCGGGCGCCCCCGGCGCGATCAGCGGCGAAACCGCCGCGGCGATGGCGGAGCGGACGCTGGAGCGGACCGGCGCGGACTATGCGCTCGCGATCACCGGCGTTGCCGGACCTTCGCCGTCGGAAGGGAAGCCGCCCGGCCTCGTCTATGTCGCCCTCGCGGCGCGCGGCGGCCGCACGGATGTGCATGAGCTGAAGCTGTCGGGCGGCCGCGAAGGCGTCCGGCTGCGGGCCGCGAAGCATGCGTTGTACCGGCTCTGGGAGCGGCTGGCCGGAGTTGTGGCAAATTCGTGAACGGGATTGCCAACCGTTTCCCCGCAGGCTATAATGGTTGTCAGTGAACGGAAGAACCGTGGCGAAGCTTGCTTTGCCGCGGTTCTTTTTTTCTGGCGGAGGACCGGTCCCGAGTCCGGAAAAAATGCGAATGTATGTTCGAAAAACAACTTGGCAACCGCCCGGAAATGCTTTAATATGGGATCATAACGGTAAAGGAAGTGGTATTGTGTCGGATCGCCGCGCGGCGTTGGAAATGGCTTTGCGCCAGATCGAGAAACAATTCGGCAAAGGCTCCATCATGAAACTGGGCGAGCAGGCCGGACTCCAGGTCGAGACCGTGCCCAGCGGCTCGATCGCGCTGGACATCGCGCTCGGAGTCGGCGGCTTCCCGCGGGGAAGGATCATCGAAATTTACGGACCCGAGTCATCCGGCAAGACGACGGTCGCGCTCCACGCGATCGCCGAGGTGCAGAAGATCGGCGGCACGGCCGCGTTCATCGACGCGGAGCACGCGCTTGACCCGCTGTACGCGAGCAAGCTCGGGGTGAACATCGACGAGCTGCTGCTGTCGCAGCCGGACACGGGCGAGCAGGCGCTCGAGATCGCGGAAGCGCTCGTGCGCAGCGGCGCGATCGACATCATCGTCATCGACTCGGTCGCCGCGCTCGTGCCGAAGGCCGAGATCGAGGGCGAGATGGGCGATTCCCACGTCGGCCTCCAGGCCCGGCTCATGTCGCAGGCGCTTCGCAAGCTGTCCGGAGCCATCAGCAAGTCGAAGACGATCGCGATCTTCATCAACCAGCTCCGCGAGAAGGTCGGGGTCATGTTCGGCAACCCGGAGACGACGCCGGGCGGCCGCGCGCTCAAGTTCTATGCCAGCGTGCGGCTCGAGGTGCGGCGCGTCGAGACGATCAAGATGGGCAACGAGCTCGTCGGCAACCGGACGCGCGTCAAGGTCGTGAAGAACAAGGTGGCGCCGCCGTTCAAGCAGTGCGAGATCGACATCATGTACGGCGAGGGCATATCGAAGGAAGGCAGCCTGATCGACATCGGCACGGAGATGGACATCATCCAGAAGAGCGGCGCATGGTTCTCGTTCGAGGGCGAGCGACTCGGCCAGGGCCGGGAGAACGCAAAGCAATTCCTGAAGGACCACCCCGAGATCGCGGCCAAGATCGAGAGGCAGATCCGCGACGCCAGCAACCTGATCGGCGCGTCGGCCGTGCCGGCCTTCTCGGCTGCGCCGGATGAGGACGAATTCGCCGACGAATTCGAAGCATAAATGCACAGCGGGCACCTTCCGTTGGGATGGGCAGGCACTTTCCGGCGGGAACGGTGCCCGTATTTTTTTCGGGAGGGGACGTTCATGCCGCTCAGGGTAAGCGCGGTCGAACGGGACGGGAAGGACCGGTACCTCATCTATTGCGAAGGCATGGATGAGCCGGTTCTCGCCGTGCACGAGGATTTGCTGATCCGCCATCGCCTGCTCAAGGGCATGGAGCTGGATGAGGCGCTTCTGGCCGAAATCGAACGCGAGGCGGACGAGCACGAGGCCTTCCGGACGGCGCTGGCGAGCCTCGGGCGGAGCAGCCGCACCCGCAAGGAGCTGGAGCTGTACCTCAGGCGGAAGGGCTTCGCCGGGCAGGCCGCCAAGGCGGCGCTGAACCGGCTCGCGCGGGAAGGCTGGCTCGACGACGGCCGGTACGCGCGGGAGTTCGCGCGCGCGCGGGCGGAGGGACAATATAAAGGTAGACATTTGATCCGCAGCGAACTCATCCGGCGCGGCATCAGCCGCAGCGTGGCGGACGAGGCGGTCGGCGGCATCGATCCGGAGACGGAGCGGCGCGCCGCCGTCGAGGCCGCGCTCCGGAAATGGCCGTCGCTTCGGGGCGAGCGCCGGGACCGGGTGCGCAAGCTTGCGCAGTTTCTGTACCGCCGGGGCTACACCGGCGCCGTCGTGCGCGAGGCCGTCCGCGCCGCGGCCGGCGAAGCGGCGGACGAGGAGGACGTCTTCCCGCCGGACGACTGACGGCGGAGGGGCGCTCCTTGACAATTGATTTTCACAAAAGATAAAATGTTTCTGTATTCCTTCTTTTTGAATCGATTTTTCTTCCAGAAATTGATTCGAACCGATCTGTTTCGACATGAACCGAAACCAACGGTGGCACACCGGCTGAAAAACGAATACGATCCATGGCTTCGGCTTTGGTGAGAACGGGGAGGTGAGACCATGCAGCATCTCGAAATCTGGCTCCCGATCGTTCTCGTTGTTGGCGCAGCATTCTTTGGCATTGGCTATTGGGTACGGAAATCGATCGCCGAAGCGAAAATTTCGAGCGCGGAGAAGGCTGCCGACCAGATTCTGGAAAATGCCCGCAAGGAAGCCGACGCGCTGAAGAAGGAAACGATCCTCGAGGCGAAAGACGAAGTACACAAACTACGGGCCGAAGCGGAACGGGAAACACGCGAGCGCCGGAATGAATTGCAGCGCCAGGAACGGCGGCTGCAACAGAAGGAGGAGTCGCTGGACCGCAAGCTCGAAGCGTTGGAGCGCAAGGAAGAGCAACTAGCCAACAAAGAGAAGCGAATCGAGGAAACGCAAGAGCAAATCGACGCTCTGTATCGTCAGCAAGTGCAGGAGTTGGAGCGCATCTCCAACCTGACATCCGAAGAAGCCAGACAGATCATCCTGTCGAATGTCGAGAAGGAAATCCGCCACGAGACGGCCCAGATGATCAAGGACATCGAGCAGCAGGCCAGGGAGGAAGCGGAGAAGAAGGCAAAGAACATCATCTCGCTCGCGATCCAGCGCTGCGCGGCCGACCATGTCGCGGAGACGACGGTTTCGGTCGTCGCGCTGCCGAACGAGGAGATGAAAGGCCGCATCATCGGCCGCGAAGGGCGCAACATCCGGGCCTTGGAGACCCTTACCGGCATCGATCTCATCATCGACGACACGCCGGAAGCGGTCATCCTGTCCGGATTTGATCCGATTCGCCGCGAGATCGCGCGCACCGCGCTCGAGAAGCTGGTGGCGGACGGCCGCATCCATCCGGCCCGGATCGAGGAAATGGTCGAGAAGTCCCGCAAGGAGATCGACGAGCGGATCCGCGAATACGGCGAACAGGCGACGTTCGAGGTCGGCGTCCACGGGCTGCATCCGGATCTGATCAAGATTCTCGGCCGTCTTCGCTATCGCACGAGCTACGGCCAGAATGTGCTCAAGCATTCGATCGAGGTGGCGTATCTGGCCGGCCTGATGGCCGCCGAGCTCGGCGAAGACGTCATGCTGGCGCGGCGGGCCGGGCTTTTGCACGACATCGGCAAAGCGCTGGACCACGAAGTGGAAGGTTCACATGTCGAGATCGGCGTCGAGCTGACGAAGAAGTACAAGGAACACCCGGTCGTGATCAACAGCGTCGCATCGCACCACGGCGATACCGAGGCGACTTCCGTCATCGCGATGCTGGTCGGAGCGGCGGACGCGTTGTCCGCGGCCCGTCCCGGCGCGCGCCGCGAGACGCTCGAGACGTACATCAAGCGGCTCGAGAAGCTCGAGCAGATCACGGAATCGTTCGAAGGCGTCGAGAAATCGTACGCCATCCAGGCCGGACGCGAAGTCCGCGTCATGGTGCAGCCGGACAAGATCGACGACCTCGAGGCGTTCCGGCTGGCGCGCGAGATCACGAAGAAGATCGAGGCGGAACTCGATTATCCGGGACACATCAAAGTCACGGTCATCCGCGAGACGCGCGCCGTGGAATACGCAAAGTGAGGAATACGCGAGCACCGGAGAGCGGCTGGTACCTGCCAGCCGCTCTCTTATCCATACCGGGAGGGAAATGCATGATCGTACTCTTCATCGGCGACATCGTCGGAAGCACGGGGCGCGCCGCCCTGAGACAGGTGCTGCCGTCGCTGGAGAGCAAATACCGCCCGCATCTGATCGTGGTCAACGGCGAGAACGCGGCGCACGGCCGGGGAATTACGGCGGCAATCGCGAGGGAATTTTTCGAGCTTGGCGTACACGCGATCACGATGGGCAACCATACCTGGGACAACAAGGATATCTTCGAGTGGATCGACGATGAGCCGCGCCTCGTGCGGCCGGCGAATTTTCCTCCCGGAACGCCCGGAAGGGGAGCGACGGTCGTGAAGGCGAACGGCAAGACGCTCGGCATCCTCAACCTGCAGGGCCGCACGTTTCTGCCGCCCCTCGACTGCCCGTTCCGCGCGGCGGACGAGCTGATCGCCAGGCTGAAGGCGCAGACGCCCTGCATCCTGGTCGATTTCCACGCGGAGGCGACGTCGGAGAAGATCGCGATGGGCTGGTATCTGGACGGGCGGGCGTCGGTCGTCGTCGGCACCCATACGCATGTGCAGACAAACGACGAGCGGATTTTGCCCGGGGGGACGGCCTGCATCACCGATGTCGGGATGGTCGGCTCGCGGGACGGCATCCTGGGCATGGAGCGGTCGTCTGTCGAATACCGCTTCCTGACGCAGCTTCCTTCCCGCTTCACGGTCGACGAGGGCAAATGGCAGTTCCACGCCGTGATCGCGGACATCGATGACGCGACCGGCAAGGCGAAATCGATCGCGAAAATCCGGCTGACGGAGGACGAATGGCTCATGCTGCGGTAAGCAGGCGGCCGCCGGGCGGCCGTTCCGCGAAAAAAAATATCGCACAATTCGGAACATTGCGCAAAGTGTGTGTACAAGAGCAGGAATTTTTGGTCCCTTCTCGAATAAGATGAGTAGTGGATTCCATCCATCATTCCCGAGGAGGTACTTCACATGGAGGTATTAAAGGTTTCAGCAAAGTCCAATCCAAATTCTGTCGCAGGCGCATTGGCGGGCGTATTGCGCGAACGCGGGTGCGCGGAATTGCAGGCAATCGGGGCTGGCGCGCTGAACCAGGCGATCAAGGCCGTGGCGATCGCCCGGGGATTCGTCGCGCCAAGCGGGATGGATCTGATCTGTATCCCGGCCTTCACCGACATCGTCATCGACGGTGAAGACCGTACAGCCATCAAGCTGATCGTCGAGCCTCGCTGACCGGTTCAGACAGAACAAAAAGCCTGCCTCGAAATCCGAAGGAACGTGATGGGAATTCCATGCGACTCGTTTACGTCCGTAAACGGGTTTTTTTGCTGCCGCAGGAAGCCGAATGAAGAATATGGAAGAAGACCGTGAAGGGAGCGTCGGGACGGCGTGAGGGGATTTGCGGACCTGCATTGCGATGTGCTCGCCAAGCTGCTGACGGGGGAGGCGTCCGCCTTCGGCGGTCCGGGATCGGAAGGGCTGGATGTCACGTATGAACAATGGTTGGAGTCCGGCGCCGTCCTGCAGACGTTCGCCGTCTGGCTGCCGAAGCGGGTGCCGCGGACGTTCCTGTCGGTCGCCACGGCGGTCGATCTGTTCTGCCGGCAGGTCCTGACCAAGCCGAATGTGACGTTCGTCCGCTCGCGGGCCGATCTGGCCGCCTGCGGCCCGGGACGTCCGGGGGCGCTGCTCGCGCTCGAAGGGGCGGAAGGTCTCGAGGGCAGCTTCGCCGCGCTCCGCCTGCTGCACCGCCTCGGCTTGCGCATGCTCGGCCTGACGTGGAACGACGCGAACTGGGCGGCCGACGGCGTCATGGAGCCGCGCGGCGGCGGGCTGACGCGGGCCGGGCGCGAACTGGTTAGAGCTTGCAACGAGCTGGGCATAATAGTGGACGTGTCGCATCTTTCGGAACGCGCGTTCTGGGAGGCGATGGAAACCGGCGAAAGGCCGGTCGTCGCTTCCCATTCCAACGCGAGGTCGGTCTGCGGCCATCCCCGGAATCTCACCGACGACCAGATCCGGGCGATCATCGACGCGGGCGGGCTGATCGGCCTGACGTTCGTGCCCTGGTTCATCCGGGAAGGCGAGCCAAGCGGCCCGGAGGACCTGATTCCGCATATCGAGAAGGTGCTGGAGCTGGGCGGGGAACGCCACCTCGCGCTCGGTTCCGATTACGACGGAATCGACCGGCATGTCCCGGGGCTCGACGGCCCGCGCGGAACGGCCCGTCTGCTGGAGCTGCTCGCCGGGCGGTACGGGGAGGAACTGGCAGAAGCCATCGCGCGCGGAAACGCTTTCCGTTTTTTGTCGAACCAGCTCCCGCCCGCGTGAAGCGGCTTTGCGATTCGATCTCGGAACGATATCGATTCGTTCGAAAAGAGCTATGCGATATTCGATTGAAATGGCTTGCAAATATGTACGCGCAGACATAAAATTTATTTGATCGCAGAGAAAAAAATTTTTGATCTGCGAGAATCGTGTCGAATCATTGCGAATGACCAATCGAGGAGATGGACATTTTGATCAGTCAATTGTCTTGGAAGATCGGAGGACAACAAGGGGAAGGCGTAGAGAGCACGGACCGGATCTTCTCGACCGCGCTGAACCGTCTCGGGTACTACCTGTACGGCTACCGGCATTTCTCGTCGCGGATCAAGGGCGGCCACACGAACAACAAGATCCGGATCAGCACGACGCCGAAGCGGGCGATTTCGGACGATCTCGACATCCTTGTCGCCTTCGACCAGGAGACGATCGACCTGAACGCGCGCGAACTGCGCCCCGGAGGCGTCATCGTGGCGGACGCCAAGTTCGATCCGAAGGTTCCGGAAGGCGTTGACGCGCGGCTGTTCGCCGTGCCGATCACGGCCATCGCCGAGGAGCTCGGCACATCGCTCATGAAGAACATGGTCGCATCCGGCGCGTCCTGGGCGCTGCTCGGGCTGCCGCTCGACGTGTTCAACAAGGCGGTGGAGGAAGAGTTCGGCCGCAAGGGACCGGCCATCGTGGAGAAGAACATCGAGGCGGTGCGCCGCGGCGCGGCGTTCATCCTCGAGCAGGCCGGCGGACCGCTGGAGGAATTCCGGCTGGAGCCCGCGGACGGCAAGAAGAAGCTGTTCATCATCGGCAACGAAGCGATCGGCCTCGGCGCGATCGCCGCGGGATGCCGTCTGATGTCCGCCTATCCGATCACACCGGCTTCCGAGATTATGGAATATCTGATCAAGAAACTGCCGAAGTTCGGCGGCACGGTCGTGCAGACCGAGGACGAAATCGCCGCCGTCACGATGGCGATCGGCGCGAACTACGCCGGCGTGCGGACGATGACCGCGTCGGCCGGCCCGGGCCTGTCGCTCATGATGGAAGCGATCGGCCTTGCGGGCATGACCGAGACGCCGCTCGTCATCGTCGACACGCAGCGCGGCGGTCCGTCGACCGGCCTGCCGACGAAGCAGGAGCAGTCGGACCTGAACGCGATGGTGTACGGCACGCACGGCGAAATCCCGAAGGTCGTCATCGCGCCCGCCACGATCGAGGACTGCTTCTACGACATGATCGAGGCGTTCAACGTCGCCGAGGAGTACCAGGTGCCGGTCATCGTCATGACGGACCTGCAGCTGTCGCTCGGCAAGCAATCCTGCGAGCCGCTCGATTATAGCAAGATCGAGATCCGGCGCGGCAAGCTCGTGTCGGATTTGCCGCCGCTCGAGGAGAACAAGCTGTTCAAGCGGTACGCGTTCACGGAAAACGGCGTTTCGCCGCGCGTCCTGCCCGGCGAGAAGGACGGCCTGCACCATGTGACGGGCGTCGAGCACGACGAGGAGGGCCGTCCGAACGAGAACGCCGTGAACCGCCGGAAGATGATGGACAAACGGCTCGGCAAGCTGAAGGGCCTGAGAATCCGCGACGCCATCCGCGTCGACGCGCCGCATGAGACGCCGGATCTGCTCATCATCGGCATGGGCTCGACCGGCGGCACGATCGACGAGGCGCGCGAGCGACTCGCGAAGGACGGGATCACGTCGAACCACATCACGGTCCGGCAGATCGCGCCGTTCCCGGCGGACGAGCTGAGGCCCCATATCGAGGCGGCGAAGACGGTCATTGTCATCGAGAACAATGCGACCGCGCAGCTTGCGAACCAGATCAAGCTGCATGTCGGCGGCGCCGACAAGATCCGGAACGTGCTGAAATACGACGGCACGCCGTTCCTGCCCGCCGAAGTGTACCAAGCATGCAAGGAGATGAAATGACCGATGGCGACATTCAAGGATTTCCGCAACAACGTCAAGCCGAACTGGTGTCCCGGCTGCGGCGATTTCTCCGTGCAGGCCGCGATCCAGCGCGCGTGCGCGAACGTCGGGCTTGAGCCGGAGCAGGTGGCGATCATCTCCGGCATCGGCTGCTCGGGCCGGATCTCCGGCTACATCAACGCGTACGGCTTCCACGGCATCCACGGCCGCGCGCTGCCGATCGCCCAGGGCGTCAAGCTGGCCAACCGCGAGCTGACGGTCATCGCGGCCGGCGGCGACGGCGACGGCTTCGCCATCGGCATGGCGCATACCGTGCATGCGATCCGCCGCAACATCGACATCACGTACATCGTCATGGACAACCAGATTTACGGCCTGACGAAGGGCCAGACGTCGCCGCGCAGCAGCTACGGCTTCAAGACGAAATCGACGCCGCAGGGCTCGATCGAGTCGGCGCTCTCGCCGCTCGAGATCGCGATGGCGGCCGGCGCGTCCTTCGTCGCCCAGTCGTTCTCGAGCGACCTGAAGCAGCTCACGTCCCTTATCGAAGAGGGCATCCGGCACAAAGGGTTCGCGCTGATCAACGTGTTCAGCCCGTGCGTCACGTTCAACAAGGTGAACACGTACGATTGGTTCAAGGAGAACATCGTCAATCTCGACCAGTTCCCGGATTACGATCCGACGAACCGCGTGGCCGCGATGAACAAAATCATGGAGACGGGCGGTCTGCTGACCGGCCTGATCTATCGCGACACGTCGCGCAAGCCGTACGAAGAGCTGATTCCGGGCTTCGGGGAAGAAGGCCTGGCCCGCCGGGATCTGCGCCTGAATCAGGCCGAATTCGAAGAGCTCGTGGCGGAATTCTGTTGATCGGACATCGGGGCGCGCAGCCGCATGGGGCAGCGCGCTCTTTTTTTGTCTTCCGGGGCGTGACGCCCGTCACAGGATTCGCTTTGGACCGCGGGTTACAGTAGAATGGAAATGGCAAACCGCCTGACCAGCACAACGAACAACGTTTGGAAAGGATGAGTCCCGATGAAACGAGTGCCGATCGGCGTGTCGGCCCGCCATATCCATCTGTCGAAGGAGCATATCGCCGCCCTGTTCGGCGAAGGAGCGGAGCTGACGGTGCTCAAAGCCCTCAGCCAGCCCGGCCAGTTCGCGGCGAACGAGACGGTCGAGGTGATCGGACCGAAGGGCGGCTTCGCGAAGGTGCGCATCCTCGGGCCCGCCCGCCCGAAGACGCAGCTCGAAATCTCGCGCACGGACGCGATCGCGCTCGGTCTGAATCCGCCGGTGCGCGAGTCGGGCGACATCGGGGGTTCGCCGGGCATCACGATCGTGGGTCCCAAGGGACGGGTGACGGTGGAGGAGGGCGTCATTATCGCGGCGCGCCACATCCATTTCCACTCGTCGGAAGCCGCGGCCTGGGGCATCACGGACAAGCAGCGGCTGCGAGTCCGGGTCGGCGGCGAGCGCGGCCTGATCTTCGAGAACGTCATCGCGCGCGTCTCGGACAGCTTCGCGCTGGACATGCACATCGACACGGACGAGGCGAACGCGGCGGGCGTCAAGACCGGCGATCTGGGCGAAATTCTCGATTGACCGTTCCCCGGGACGCGGGGATGCGGGAATGCGCCACGGTCCGGAATGCCGCGGCCTTCCGGTAGCGCGCCGGCTTCTTTTCATGCTATAATAGGCGGGATTCAAGGAAGCGAGGCGATGGTTCGTGGCGAGCGAGACGAAGGATTACAGCCGCTACTTTGATTTCTCGGACGCGGTAGTCTCCGAAGACGAACGCGGCAAGCGCATCCGGATCGGCGGACGCGAAATCTTCATCATGTCCGAACCGAACTACCGCCGGGAGCGGCAGCGCGGCAAGGAAGAGGTGCGGGTGCTGTACGAGGAGGCGGTGCCGGAGGAGCTCCGTTCGTTCGGCAAGGGGAAAAAATATCTGATCCAGACCTACGGCTGCCAGATGAACGAGCACGACACCGAAGTGATGAAGGGTCTGTTCGAGCAGATGGGGTTCGAATGGACGGACGAACGCCGCGAAGCGGACGTCATCCTGCTCAACACGTGCGCCGTGCGGGAAAACGCGGAGGACAAGGTGTTCGGCGAGCTCGGCCATCTGAAGTCGCTGAAGCTCGAGAAGCCGGAACTCGTCCTCGGCGTCTGCGGCTGCATGTCGCAGGAGGAATCGGTCGTCGCGCGCATCCTGCAGAAGTACGCGTATGTCGACCTCGTGTTCGGCACCCACAACATCCACCGCCTTCCGGTTCTGCTCCGGGACGCGTATTTCGGCAAGGAAATGGTCATCGAGGTATGGTCGAAGGAAGGCGACATCATCGAGAACCTGCCGAAGAAGCGCGAGGGGATGCGCGCGTGGGTGAACATCATGTACGGCTGCGACAAGTTCTGCACGTACTGCATCGTGCCGTACACGCGCGGCAAGGAGCGCAGCCGGCTGCCCGAGGACGTCATCGCGGAGGTGCGCGAACTGGCGCGCCAGGGCTACCGGGAGATCACGCTGCTCGGCCAGAACGTCAACGCGTACGGCAAAGATTTCACGGACCGCGACTACCGGTTCGCCGACCTGATGGCGGACCTGTCGAAGATCGACATTCCGCGCATTCGCTTTACGACAAGCCATCCGCGCGATTTCGACGACCGGCTGATCGAGGTGCTCGCCCGCCGCGGCAATCTCGTCGAGCACATCCATCTGCCGGTGCAGTCCGGCAGCACGGAAATCCTGAAGCGGATGGGCCGCAAGTACACGCGCGAGTCGTACCTTGAGCTCGTGCGCAAGATCAAGGCCGCCATCCCGGACGTCGTGCTGACGACGGACATCATCGTCGGCTTCCCGGGCGAGACGGAGGAGCAGTTCGAAGAGACGCTGTCGCTCGTCCGCGAAGTCGGCTTCGATTCGGCATTCACGTTCATCTACTCGCCGCGCGCCGGCACGCCGGCCGCCGAGATGGAGGACAACGTGCCGATGGACGTGAAGAAGGAACGGCTCATCCGGCTGAACGAGCTGGTCGCCGAACTGAGCAAGCGGGCCAACGAGAAGCTGCGCGGCCAGGTCGTCGAGGTGCTCGTGGAGGGCCGGAGCAAGAACAACCCGAACGTGCTGTCCGGCCGGACGCGGACGAACAAGCTCGTCCACTTCGAGGGGCCGGCGGAATGGATCGGCTCGTTCGTGCATGTGCGGGTCACGGATCCGCAGACGTGGTACATCAAGGCGGAACCCGTGCGGCAGGAGACCGGAGCGGTGTCCTGACCGGCGGGGATCTCGCGGCAAGGAGAGATGAGGATGGCCGAACATACGGCTGGCGCCGCGGACGCGCGCGCCCATGACCACGACCACGATCACGATCATCACCACGGGGGCGGCTGCGGCATTCCGAAATTCGATTCGCGGGATTTCGTCGTCCGCGCCGACATCATGGCGAAGGCGAAGGAACTGGCCGAGATGATCTACACCTCGGACGAGGTGCGGCATTACCGCCGGGCCGAGGCGCAGATCAAGGCGAACGAGAAGGTGCAGTCGATCATCGCGCAGATCAAGAAGAAGCAGAAGGAGATCGTCGCGTTCGAACGGTTCCAGAATCCGGCGATGGTGAAGAAGATCGAGGCCGAAATCGAGG
>Ga0310826_101118_pt1 | contig 16105 bp, 13 predicted proteins | sample WT_ome_FD_201306 | JGI IMG/M metagenome (GOLD analysis project Ga0310826, IMG submission 201306) | Sorghum-adapted microbial communities enriched on wild type (WT) sorghum from Joint BioEnergy Institute, Emeryville, California, United... ... | reverse complement strand
AAGTGGACGGCGCGGGGCATTGTGTCGTTTATCCAGTACTGGATGTGGTACGGCCATACGATGCTGATCCTGATCGCCGGCGTCATGGGCATCAACCCTGCGCTGTATGAAGCGGCGGCCATCGACGGCGCGAACGGCTGGCAGCAGTTCACGAGGATCACGCTGCCGGGCATCCGGACGATCATGCTGTATATCCTGATCACGTCGATGATCGGCGGCCTGCAAATGTTCGACATTCCCCAGCTGTTCCAGAACGGCGGTCCGGACAACTCGACCTACACCGCGTCGATGTTCATCTACGCGCAGGCGTTCAAGGGTCAATATCTGTACAACCGCGCAGCCGCCGCGAGCATGGTCCTGTTCGTGATCGCAGCCGTCCTGTCGGCGATCCTGTTCTACCTGCTGCGCGACCGCGACGCGGCCCGGCTCAAGCGGGAAGAGAAGCGGATCCGGAAAGCGAAGGCCGCGGCACAAGGGGGCGTAACGCATGCATAATGCTCCGGGGAAGAACTATACGTTCGCCCTGAAACTGAACCGGACGTTCGTCTACATCATCTGCGCATTCCTGGCGCTGCTCAGCATCATGCCGTTCTGGATCATGTTCGTCAACGCCACGCGTTCGACGCCGGAGATCCAGGCCGGGATTTCGCTGTTGCCGTCAGACCATCTGATGCAAAACCTTGAAGTTCTGCTGGGCAAGAGCTTCGACCCGATCACCGGGTTCATGAACTCGTTCATCATCTCCGCGGGCACGACGCTGTGCGCGGTCTACTTCTCGTCCCTGACCGCGTACGCGCTTGTGGTGTACAGCTGGAAGTTCCGTCAGCCTTTCTTCACGTTCATCGTGCTGATCATGCTGATTCCGGCCCAGGCCAGCGCGGTCGGGTTCTATCAGTTCATGTACCAGCTGGGATGGACGAACAACCATCTTCCGCTGATTCTGCCCGCGATCGCGTCGCCGGCCATCGTGTTCTTCATGCGGCAGTATCTGCTCGGGGCGCTGCATTTCGAAATCGTGGAGTCGGCGCGGGTGGACGGTTCCGGGGAGTTCGCCACGTTCAACCGGATCATCCTGCCGATCATGGCGCCGGCCGTGGCGACACAGGCGATCTTCGTCTTCGTGGGAAGCTGGAACAACCTGTTCATGCCGCTCATTCTGCTGACGCAGAAGGAGAAGTATACGCTGCCGGTCATGGTCAACCTGCTGAAAGGCGACATCTACAAGACGGAGTACGGCTCGATCTATCTCGGCCTGTCGCTGACGGCGATCCCGCTGTTCATCATCTACTTCCTGCTGTCGCGGTACATTATTGAAGGCGTGGCGCTGGGCAGCGTGAAGGAATAAGGTCAGCCGAGCCCGCGCAGCGGCGGCTCGACCCGCCGGATCCAGCCGCCGTCCGCCTCGTCGGCAAGCGGCGTATGCCAGCCGAACGATTCCGCCGTCCGCAGATGGGCCGGATGGCCGTCGACGAACAGGACGGGAGCGCCGGACGGTATCTTCGCTGCCGCCGCCGACACCCGGCACGTGCCGGGGTTTCACGTTACGCGAACCTCTCCTTTTTATCCATATCCGTCTTTTTCCTTGCCCGATGCGGACTTTCGCGTCGGGCGCCTTTTTCTTCGCCGGGCTCCGGCTCGCCCGGCATACATGCCGGGGACGGTTCCCGGTCTCATGCGTCCGCTTGGTCCGGCTTGAGCCCGAGGGCCTCGAGCGCGGTCAGCACCCGCGCCTTCAGCGCCCGCTTCGACTCCGGCTCGAGGAAGGCCGCGTCCGCCGCGTTCAGGACGAGCGCCGCGATCTCCCGCGGCGTCATGCCCAGCCGCTCATGGAGCAGCCGGTATTCGTCCGCGATCGTCGTACCCGACACCGTCGGGTTGTCCGTGTTCGCCGTGACGATGAGGCCTTCCGAGGCATAGAGGCGGAGGGGATAAGCCTCCCATCCGGACACCGTCCGCGTCTGGATGTTGCTGGTGGGGCACATCTCGAGCGGAATTCCCCGCTCCCGGAGCAGCGCCGTCACCTGCGGGTCCTCCTGCGCGCGGACGCCGTGGCCGATCCGGACGGCGCCGAGCCGTTCGACGGCTTCCCGGATGCTCTCCGGGCCGGCCGCTTCGCCGGCGTGAATCGTGGCCGGCAACCCGAGCGCGGCGGCCGCCTCGAACACCCGCCGGAAGCCGGACGTCGGCCGGCGAGATCGACGGCGCCCACGCCCCGGCCGGCGAAGCGCGCGGCCGCCTCGACGGCCTTCAGGTTCGTCACCTCGTCGTGTCCGCGCAGGCAGCAGACGATGGCGCGCGCCGGGATGCCGCATTCGGCTTCGCCGCGCTTCAGCCCGGCGAGGACGGCGCGGATGGCGTCGTCGGCGGTCAGGCCCTCCCGGGTGTGGAGCATCGGGGCGAAGCGCACCTCGACATAGACGCCGCCGCTGTCCGCCGTCAGCTGCACGCATTCGAAGGCGACGAGTTCGAGCGCTTCCGAATCCTGCAGATGGGGCAGGACGAAATCGAACTTCGACAGATACCCGGTCAGGTTCGCATTGTCGGGCGCCGCCTGCATGTAGGGCAGAAGCCGTTCCGGCTCCGTCTCCGGGAGCGGGCGTTTCCGCTCGCGGGCCAGGCGGATCAGCGTCTCCGGCCGGACGCAGCCGTCCAGGTGCAGATGGAGGTCGATCTTCGGCATCGCGGCCATGCGTTCCATGGATTCGGTCAACGGGGACACCCCTCTCGTCATCGGCGCGGCCGGCGAACGGACATGCCCGTGCCCGCGCCTTCGGTTTGCTCATCATCGTAGCGTCGGCGCCGCGCGGTGTCAACGTCGGATGCGGCTCAAGCATGGACATTCGGACGCGATTTTCGGATAATGGAAATACAGGTGTCAATATTTTGAAGAGGCGGGGTGGGAAACATGAAGCTGACCTACTACGGCCACAGCTGCGTCCTGATCGAGACGTCCGGCAAGAAACTGATCGTCGATCCGTTTCTGACCGGCAATCCGTCCGCGCCGGTTGCCGCGGCCGATGTCCGGGCGGACTACGTGCTGCTGACGCACGGGCACAACGATCACGTCGGCGACGCTTTCGAGATCGCGAAGCGCTGCGACGCGGTCGTCATCGCGCCGAACGAACTCGCCGTCTATGCCGGCTGGCAAGGCTGCAAGCATCATCCGATGCACATCGGCGGCTCGCATCGGTTCGATTTCGGCACGGTGAAGCTGACGCTCGCGTTCCACGGCTCGGGCTTCCAGCCCGCGGGCGAGCGGAATTTCGTCTACATGGGCATGCCGTCGGGCCTGCTGTTGACGGCGGAAGGCCGCACGATCTACCACGCGGGCGATACGGCGCTGTTCGGCGACATGAAGATCATCGGCGAGCGGAACGCGATCGATCTTGCGTTCCTGCCGATCGGCGACAACTTCACGATGGGACCGGACGACGCGCTGACGGCGGCGGAATGGCTGCGCGCGAAGCGGGTCGTGCCGATCCACTACAATACGTTCCCGCTCATCGCGCAGGACGGGAAAGCGTTTGCCGAGCGGCTGAAGGCCGCCGGGATCGAAGGACTCCCGCTCGCTCCCGGCGAATCGGTCGAACTGTAACGGTGTAACGGGACCGGAACACGCACGTGGGCGGCGCCGGGCCGCCGGCACAAGGCGGCTCCCGTCCCGGCGTCCTGTTCTGAACACGGGTTCGCAGGCGGCCAACCCGGGCGGAAGGGGTGAGCGGACATGCGGTACGTGCTGCGATATTTGAAACCTTATCGTCTGGCTGCGGGGATCGCCCTCATCCTGATGCTGGTGGAGCTCGTCGTCGAGCTGTGGCACCCGGTCCTGATGGCCCGCATCATCGACGAGGGCATCCTCGTCCGGGACACCGATGCGGTGCTCCGGATCGGCGCCTGGATGACGCTGCTCGCGCTGCTCGGCTTCGCCGCCGGCATCGTGAACAGCTATTTCGCCGCGCATGTGAGCCAGGGCTTCGCTTATGATGTCCGCGCCGGCATGTACGAGCGGGTGCAGTTTTTCCCCTATGCCGTGTTCAACCGCTTCTCGGCCGCGACGCTGATGACCCGGATGACGAGCGACGTCTCCCAGGTGCAGAACGCGGTGTTCATGAGCCTGCGCGTCATGATGCGGGCGCCGCTCATCATGGCCGGCGGCCTCTTCATGGCGCTGGCCCTGAGCGTCCGGCTCGGGCTGATTCTGCTTCTCATCTCGCCCGTGCTCTTCACGGTGCTCGTCTGGATGATGAGCCGCGGGTTCAGGCTGTTCCAGGCGGTGCAGGCCCGGCTGGACCGGACGAACGGGCTGCTCCGGGAAAATCTGCTCGGCATGCGGCTCATCCGGCTGATGGTGCGCTATGCGCGCGAGCGGGAGCGGTTCACGCAGGCGAACGAGGACCTGATGACGCGCACGATCTCCGCGATCCGGGTCGTCGAGCTGACGGTGCCGGCCCTGCTCATGGTCATGAACGTGAGCATCCTGCTGCTGCTCTGGTTCGGAAGCGCGGAGGTGCGGGGCGGCCGCGCGGAAGTCGGGGAGATCGTCGCCGTCGTCAACTATGCGACGCGCATCATGGCCGCGTTCTCGATGCTGTCCTGGATCGTGACGGCCCTCGCGCGGGCGAAGGCGTCGGCCGGACGGATCGCGGAAGTGCTCCGGACGGAGGAGCGCGAGACGGCGGTCCGCGCGGACGGCGGGCAGGCGGAGGGCGCCGCATCGGCCGCGATCGTCGGGAAGCGGAACGCGGATTCGCCCGCCGCGGTCGGGAAGGACGGGCGCGTTCCGTCCGGCGCTCCGCGGGCGGAAGGCGCGGAAATCGCGTTCGAGAACGTCACGTACCGCTATCCGGGCACGAGCGAGCCCGCGCTGAAGGGGATAACGTTCACGATCAAGCCGGGGCAGACGGCGGCCGTCCTCGGCGCGACCGGCTCCGGCAAGTCGACGCTCATCCAGCTCATCCCGCGGCTGTTCGATCCCGACGAGGGCGCCGTGCGCATCGACGGACGGGACGTGCGAACCTGCGATCCGGCATGGCTGCGCTCCGGAATCGGCTACGCGCCGCAGGAGGCGCTGCTGTTCTCCGGGACGGTGCGGGACAATCTGCTCTGGGGCAAGGCGGACGCCACCCGGGAGGAAATCGTCGAGGCGGCAAGGATCGCGCAGATCCACGAGACGATCATGCGGCTGCCGGAGCAGTACGAGACGGTGATCGGGCAGAAGGGCGCCAATCTGTCCGGCGGCCAGAAACAGCGGCTCGCGGTCGCGCGGGCGCTCGTCCGCAAGCCCGGGGCGCTGCTGCTCGACGACAGCACGAGCGCGCTGGACGCGAAGACGGAGGCGGCGTTGCTGGCCGCGCTGAAGGACCTGCAAAGCACGATTCTGCTCGTCACGCAGAAAATTTCCGCGGCCATGCGGGCGGATGTGATCCTCATCCTCGAGGACGGACGACTGCAGGCGATGGGGACGCACGAAGAGCTGCTCCGGACGTCGCCGCTCTATGCGCGCATCGTCCGGTCGCAATACGGAGAGGAGGCGGCGCGCCATGGCTGACCGCGGCGGCAGGCGCGGGCAGCGGCCGAAGCAATGGCTTCCGACCCTGCTCCGCATCTGGTCGTATCTGGCCGCGCACAAAGGGCTGCTCGCGGCCATTTTCGTCATGACGGCGATCAGTTCGACGCTCGGGCTGCTCGGTCCGTACCTGCTGGGCCGCGCGATCGACGATTATTTCGTGCCCGGCGACTACAAGGGGCTCGCGGCGCTGATCCTCTTGCTCGGCGCGGTCTACGTCGCGCAGGGCGCGGCCGGCTGGCTGCAGAGCTTCTGGATGATCGGCGTCGCGCAGCGCACCGTCGCGAAGCTCCGGGCCGATCTGTTCGACGCGCTTCATCGGCTGCCGATCGCGTATTTCACGAAGCGGCAGCACGGGGAGCTGATGAGCCGCATGACGAGCGACATCGAGAACGTGAGCCAGACGCTGAACAGCTCCTTCATCCAGCTTATCTCCAGCCTGCTTACGTTCGCGGGCATGCTCGGGCTCATGATCTGGCTCAGCCCGATCATGACGCTGATCACGCTGACGATCGTGCCGGCCATGTTCGCCGGCATGCGGTGGATCACAAACCGCACCGGCCGCTACTTCAAGGAGACGCAGCGCAACACGGGGGCGCTCAACGGCTTCGTCGAAGAGACGCTGTCCGGCCAGCGCGTCGTGAAAAGTTTCTCGCGCGAGCGCGCCGTCATCGACGAATTCATGGAGAAGAATGCCAGGCTGCGCGAGTCCGCCTACCGGGCGCAGGTCTATTCCGGCTTCATCCCGAAGCTGATGAACATGCTGAACAACATGAGCTTCGCCATCGTCGCCGGGGCGGGCGGCCTGCTCACGCTGAAGGGGATCGTATCGGTCGGGATCATCGTGACGTTCGCCGAATACGCGCGGCAGTTCACCCGTCCGCTGAACGATCTGGCGAACCAGTTCAACACGTTCCTGTCGGCCGTCGCCGGGGCCGAGCGGGTGTTCGAGGTGATCGACGAGCGGGAGGAGACGGTGGACGAGCGCGGCGCGTCTCCGATCGGCAAGGTCAGGGGGGAGATTGTCTTCGATAACGTCACCTTCGCCTATGAGCCGGGCGTGCCGACGATCGAGAACGTGTCGTTCCGCGCCGGTGCGGGCGAGATGATCGCCCTCGTCGGGCCGACCGGGGCGGGCAAGACGACGATCGTCCAACTGCTGGCCCGGTTCTACGAGCCGGACGGCGGCCGGATTCTGATCGACGGCCGGGACATTCGCGGCGTAACGCGCCAGTCGCTCCGGAAGGCGATGGGATTCGTGCCCCAGGACGTCTTCCTGTTCGAAGGGACGATCCGGGAGAACATCCGGTACGGGAGGCTCGACGCGACGGACGAGGAAATCGAGCGGGCGGCCCGGGAAGCGAACGCGCACCGGTTCATCACGAAGCTGCCGCAAGGATACGATACGATGCTTCGCCAGGACGGCAGCGGCATCAGCCAGGGACAGCGCCAGCTGTTGGCGATCGCCCGCATGATCCTGGCCGATCCGGCCATTCTCGTGCTCGACGAGGCGACGAGCAGCATCGACACGATTACGGAACTGCACATCCAGGAAGCGCTGTACCGGCTGATGGCCGGGCGCACGAGCATCGTCATCGCGCACAGGCTGAACACGGTCCGGCGCGCCGACCGCATTCTGGTGCTGGACAGGGGCCGCATCATCGAACAGGGAACCCACGCAGAATTGATGGCGCTTTCCGGCTTCTACAGCAGTCTCGTGCGCAGCGGGCGGCAAGCGGCATTGGCGGGCGCGGAGTGAGGACTGCAGCATACGTTTATCCCGCAGACAGCATGCCGGCAGGAAATTATGCTTTTCGATACGGGAGCGTGCATCGATGCGGAATCGGAATGAACTGGATTACGGCTGCGGCATGGCGGGCGAGCTGTTCGTCTCGCTCGTCCGGCAAACGGACGACATTTACGTCAGTCTGGGTTCGGACTTGACCATCGAATACATATCGCCTTCGGTCGAGCGCGTGCTGGGATACCGCCCCGAAGAATTGACGGGCCGGCCGGGCGTGCTGTACATATTTCCCGAGGATCTGGCGCGAATCGGGATCCATCACCTGCCCGCGGAACAGGAGAGCGAACCGCCGTACATCCGGCATGTCGCCGAAGCGACGGAGTCGTACCGCGTGAACCGGGGCGTCCGGGAGATCCGGGTGCGCCACCGGGACGGCCGGTACATCTGGTGCCGGATGTCGTTCATCATCGTGCGGGACGAGCAGGGAGCGGTCGAGCGGATTGTCGCCGTCGGCCGCGACATCACGGAGCGGAAGCGCGCGGAGGAGGAATTGCGGCGCGTCCGCGTCAATCTGCAGCTCGCCAAGCGCATCGCGGGGTTCGGATCGTTCGAATGGTACCCCGAAACGAACGAGCTGTACTGGTCGGACGAGATGTATGCGGTCTTCGGATGCAAGCGGTCGGATTTCGAGAGCGACATGGACGCGTTCGTCAAGCTCGTCCATCCCGAGGACAGGCCCGGTCTGGCCGCGTATTTCCTGGGACGGGCCAGGCGCAGAACGGACGAGGAAATGAAGTACGAATACCGCGTCATCGCGCCGGACGGAAACATCCGGACCATCCAGGCGTACGGCAAATGGATCAGGGACCAAAGCCGGGACGCCTGGCTGCTGGCCGGCATTGTGCGGGATGTGACGATCGAGAACCGGACCGAGGAGCTGCTGCGCACGTCGGAGAAGCTGAAGATGGCCGGACAGCTGGCCGCGGGCATCGCCCACGAGATCCGCAACCCGCTCACCTCGCTCAAGGGCTTCTCCAAGCTGCTCCTCAAGGCGACCGGCGAGCAGGCCGAGCGCTATTACGAGATCATGGACCAGGAATTCGTCCGGATCGAGATGATTCTCGGCGAGCTGCTCGTGCTGGCCAAGCCGCAAGCCTCCGTCTACCAGGACTGGGACATCCGGCTGATCGTGCACGAGGTCGCCGATCTGCTCAGCAGCCAGGCCATCCTGAACAACGTCATCATCCAGGAGCAGGCGGTGCAGGAGGCGTGCATCGTCCGCTGCGACAAAAACCAGCTCAAGCAGGTGTTCATGAACGTCGTGAAGAACGCGATCGAGGCGATGCCGACCGGCGGACTGCTCGTCATCTCGATCGAGCGGGACGGTACCGACGTGCTCGTGCGCGTCACCGATCAGGGCGGGGGCATTCCGGAGGACCACCTGCGCCGCCTCGGGGAGCCGTTCTTCACGACGAAGGAGAAGGGAACCGGCCTCGGACTCATGATCAGCCACAAAATCATCGAAGAGCACGACGGGCATATCCGCTATGACAGCCGGAGAGGCGAAGGGACGACCGTCACGATCCGGCTGCCGCAGGCTTGCGCGGAACCCCGGTAGCGGCATCCGCATGGCGGGCCGCTGCCGGCGAAGCGCAATTTTTTTCGCCGTTTTGCCGGCCAAGGGCGGACGGGAGCCGGCGATTTGACGGGACGGGTTTTGCCGTGATATAGTTCACTAGTAAAACTGTTTGATTATCGAACTATAGGAGACATGCGGTCGGCGAGGGGTGGAGCATGAAACGCGAGAACGCGAAAAGGCCGCTGGACCGGGAATTGCTGGCGTCCATCATCCGGAGGTATGAAGACGCGACATACCGCATGCATCGGCGCGTGAACGCCCTGCTGCGCAGGTGCATCGGCGGGGAAGACATCACGCTGGACCAATATCTGGTGATCCGCTATCTGCGCATGAAGGGCCGGTCGATTTCATCGGAGCTGGCGGATGTGTTCGGCGTCGGCAAAAGCTCAATCACGGCGATCGTGACGCGGCTGTCCGACAAGCGGCTGATCGAGCGAATTCCGGACGTGAAGGACCGGCGGATGATCTATCTGTCGCTGACCGAGGCGGGCCGGAAGCTGGCCGAAGTGATCGACGAGCGGATGCGGGAACAGCTGTCGAAGGTTATCAAGCAATTTGACCGGGACGAAGCGCTGCGATTCATCGAAACCTACGAGAAAGTGGCGGAAGTGCTGGCGGATATGGAAGGAAGGAGCAGAGCAACCCCATGAGACAGATCGTGAAATGGCGCTGGCTGGTGCTGGCGCTTTGGCTGGCGGCCGCGGCGGGCCTGGTGCTGACGTCGCCGAATCTGGCCGAGCTGGTGCGGGAGCGCGGGCAGATCACCGTGCCGGACGGCTACCCGTCCGTCATCGCCGACGAGATGCTCGCCGAACTGGGCGAAAGCGGAAGCTCGACGGTGCTCGTGTTCCACGATCGGGCGGGACTTGACGACGACGATCTCGAGCGGGTGAAGGCCGGGATCGGGAAATTGCGGGACGATAGCGGCGCGCTTGGCATCGTATCGGTGACGTCGCCGTTCGACAGCGAGGAATTGGAGAGCCGGATGCTGTCCGAAGACGGGACGACCGCGCTGGTCCTGCTGAATGTCGAGTTCGGCGACCGGACGGCGGCGGAGCAGCAGGATGCGCTGTATGAAGCGCTGTCGGACATCGATGTGGAGCACTACATCACCGGCGGCTGGGTCATTATCGAAGACGTGATCCAGAGTTCCGAAGAAGGCGTGAAGAAGACCGAGCTCATCACGATCGTCTTCATCCTCGTCATTCTGATCGTCGTCTTCCGGTCGGTCATCGCGCCGCTCATTCCGCTGCTCACCGTCGGGCTCAGCTATCTGGTGTCCCAGGCGGTCGTGGCGTATCTGGCGGAGTACGCGGCATTCCCGCTGTCCAACTTCACGCAGATCTTCATGGTCGCGGTCATGTTCGGCATCGGGACGGACTACTGCATCCTGCTGATCAGCCGGTTCAAGGAGGAGCTGGGGCGGGACGGCGACAAGGTCGGCGCGATCCTCCGCACCTACCGGACGGCCGGACGGACCGTGCTGTTCGCGGGGCTGGCGGTGCTCGTCGGCTTCACGTCGATCGGATTGTCGACGTTCTCGCTGTACCGCTCGGCCGTCGCGGTCGCGGTCGGCGTCGCGGTCATGCTGATCGCGCTCGTGACGATCGTGCCGTTCTTCATGGCGGTGCTGGGCAAGGCGCTGTTCTGGCCGCTCCGGGGCTCGCTCGAGCACAAGGAGAGCCGGCTGTGGGGTTCCGTCGGCACGTTCGCGCTCAAGCGGCCGCTCGGCGCGCTCGCGATCATCGCCGTGCTGGCCGTGCCGCTGCTCGTCGGCTACCGGAACGCCGTCACGTTCAACCAGCTTGACGAGATCGGCGATCGCTACGGCTCGGTGCGCGGGTTCGACATCATCTCGGAAAGCTTCGGCCCCGGGGAGACGCTGCCGACGACGATCGTCTGGCGGAGCGAAACGCCGCTCGACACGCCGGAAGGGCTGGCCGCGATCGAGCAGGTGTCCCGCCGGATTCTGGAGACCGAAGGCGTGGCGTCGGTGCGCAGCGCCACGCGGCCGACCGGCGAGCCGCTCGAGCAGCTGCAGGTGGTCAGCCAGGTGTCGGAGCTGGACAGCGGGCTCGGGCAGGGCGGCGAGGGCTTGAGCAAGATCGGCGACGGGCTCGCGCAAGCGAGCGAGGAGCTCAAGTCGAACGCGCCGCGGCTTGAGGAAGCGGTGAGCGGCGCCGAACGGCTGGCGCAGGGCACGGACGAGCTGAAGGCCGGCCTCGAGCAGCTCGCGGGCGGGCTGCGCCGGCTCGAACAGGGGCTGCGCAGCGGCGAAGCCGGCGCCGGCGAGCTGGCGTCCGGCGCGTCGGAAGCGCAGGCGGCCGCGGAACGGTTGGCCGCCGCCGCGGAGGAGCTGCTCACGGGGTATGAGCAGATTGCGGGCGGCCTGGATCAGCTGACCGCCGGCTACGGGGAGATCGCGCGCAGGCAAGGTGAACTGAGCGACGGGCTGGCCGGGCTTGCGGCCGGAATCGACGGCCTGGCGATCAAATACCCGGAGCTCGCGGCGGACGCGGATTATCTGCTTCTGCAGGGCACGGCGAAACAGCTGCAGGAAGGCTCGGCCCGGCTCGGCGAAGCGCTGGCGCAGCTCAATGAGCAGCTCGGCGGGCTCGGCGCCGGCCTGGCGCAGGCGAACGCGGGCTTAAGTCAGGCGGCCGCGGGCCAGCGGGAACTGGCCGGCGGGCTCAAGCAAATCGCGGCCGGCCTGAAGGAGCTGCAGGCCGGCATCGCGCAGGCCGCCGCCGGCCATGGCGCCATCCTGGAACGCCTCCCCGAGATGGCAGGCGGCGCGGCGCAGCTCGCGGAAGGCCAGGCCGAGCTGGCGGACGGACTCGCCGGACTGATCGACCAGCTCGGCCAGCTCACCGACGGCCTCGGCCAGTCGGCGGACGGCCTGGAGCAGGTGGTGGCCGGGCTGGAGTCGGCGCGCGAATATTTGAGCGGACTGTCCGAATCGCCCGATCCGCAGCTCGCGGGCTGGTACCTGCCGGAGGAAGCGATCGCGTCGGAGGAGTTCCGGCAGGCGCTTGACATCTACATGAGCGACGACCGGCGGACGGTGAAGTTCGAGGTCGTGCTGGACCATCATCCGTATTCGGTCGAGGCGATGGACACGGTCGACCGGCTGTCTGCCGCCGCGCCGGGCATGGCGGAAGGCACGCCGCTGGAAGGCGCCGAGGTCGCGGTCGGCGGCATCTCGAGCCTCAACAACGACCTGCGGCACATCACCGAGGGCGACTATGCGCGCACGGTCACGCTGATGCTGATCGGCCTGGTGGTCATCCTCGTCGTCCTGTTCCGCTCGCTGGTCATGCCGATCTACCTCGTGCTGTCGCTCATCCTGATCTATTACACGTCGGTGGCGGCGGCGGAGGCGCTGTTCGTGCGGATGATCGACATGACGGGTCTCGGCTGGGCGGTGCCGTTCTTCGCCTTCGTCATGCTGGTGGCGCTCGGCACCGACTACAGCATCTTCCTGATGGACCGGTTCCGCGAGTATCGGGACCAGCCGCCGGGCGAAGCGATCCTGAACGCGATGAAGAACATGGGCTCGGTCATCGTGTCGGCGGCGATCATTCTCGGCGGCACGTTCGCGGCGATGCTGCCGGCGGGCGTCATGTCGCTCCTGCACATCGCGACCATCGTGCTGGTCGGCCTGTTCCTGTACGCGCTCGTCATGCTGCCGCTGTTCATTCCGGTCATGGTGCGGCTGTTCGGCGAGCACAACTGGTGGCCGTTCACGCGCCGGCGCGGCCGCGCCGAAGCGGAGAGCAGCCTCGGCGCGTGACGCCGCGTTGGCGCAAAACGCCGTCCCTTCCGCGGAACTTCCGCGGAGGAGACGGCGTTTCGCATGTTGCGCCCGTCGTGCCTGCAATCCGCCGCGCCCGCCGGTCAGGCCAGCAGCGAAATGACGAGCAGCTCATACAGGACGAGCGGCAGGATCGTGTTGAAATACGGATTGTAGGGCATGAACGGATTCCAGAACGCGCGGTATCCCGGCGCGTCCAATTCCAGGTACAGGATGCAGCCTTCATGGTGGCGGATGATGCCGTCATATACGGCGCCGTCCATCGTCTGCACCCGCACCAGGCGGCCGGCATGCGTGTCGCAGATGTCGCACAGCTTCTTCCGGATCGATCGCAGCGACTCGGCGGCGGACGTATCCGCGCGGTAAAGGACCTTCGGTTGCTGATCCATGGTAAGCGACAGCCTCCCAACAGCAGAATTTGCTGTCAGGATATGCATTCGCCCAGATCGTGGTGCAGACTTCGGCCGGCCACCGGCCGCCGTCAAGCCGCGTTCCGGTCAATCGTCCGTCCGGTAAACGACCAGGATGCAGGTCCGCTGATGCTGCGCGCCGTGGGCGCCGGTCTTCGTGTACGAACCGTAGCAGATGTTGATGACCTGCTCTTCGCGCAGGGTGGCGAGGAATTCGTTCACTTTCTTCACGGCATGCGAAGATTCGGTGTCGAGAAATTCCTTCACTTGAATCATGCGATTCCCCCCTGTATGGAGTGTTTTGCGCCATGCGGCAAGCGACGGATCAACGGGCATCTGCATCGGTCTCGAACGTGCGGACGCTCTTCACGATCCTCGCCCGATACCCGCCCTGCGGCGTGCGGATTTCCACCGTGTCGCCGCACCGGGCCATGAGCAGGCTCCGGCCCATCGGCGAAAGGCAGGAAATCCGGCCCCGGTCGACATCGGCCTCGTCCGGCAGCACGATCCGGAAGGTCTCGTCCGGTCCACCGTCCTCGAACCGGAGCGTCACCTCGGAGCCGATGAGCACGGTGGAATCCTCCAGGTCCCGGATGATGCCGGACAGAATGTCCTCGAGCAAGCGTTCGTACCTCTGCAGCGTCTCCAGCAGTTCCCGCTGTTCCGGCCCGCTTGCCGACGGCGGCTGGCTGAACCATTGAACGCGGTTTTCGCTCAGGCAGGCAAGCTGGCGTCGCAATTCGGCTTCCAGTGCGCTCCCCGGCTTCATTCTATGGTTCATGGAACATGACGCCCGCCTTTCCTACCGATATGTTCACCAGGATGGCATAACATTTTCGCATGGACCCATCACTCCTCCGTTCATGTGAAAACAGACCCCGCCCCGGGGGTCTGCCTCTATCATACCACAATCGGCCTGTATGCGCATTCAAACGCCACTGTCCGCCGTCCGCTCAACATAAAAATTCCCCGCGACGGACATCTTAAGCCTGATCGGCAGTTTGTTCAGGGGGGATCGGCATGTTCAGACGATTCAAGCCTTCCGTGCTCGTCTGGTCGGCCGCGGCCGTGCTGCTCGGCGTGTGGACGGGGCTCTCCCTGTCCGGTCCGGCGGCCGAGCGGGCCGTGTCGGTGACGTCGCGGGGCGGTACGGCGCCGGGGCTGAACGCTGCGGCTCCGGCGGGGACATTGTCGGAAATGGCGGAGGATGCGGCGCTTTCGGCGGATTCGTCAACTCCGGCGACATCCGCGTTTTCCGCCGGCGACCGCGCGTATCATTTCGGTTTCAAGAAGAGCCGGAACGGCGAGCCCGCGTCGATCGACCAGGAAGGGTTCGGCCCGCTGCTCGAGCGGTACGGCGCGGTATTCCGGGGCAGCCCGGAGGGCAAAAATCTGTATCTGACCTTCGACAACGGCTACGAGAACGGGTATACGGCGAAGATCCTCGACGTGCTGAAGGAGAAAAACGTGCCGGCCTGCTTCTTCGTGACGGGCCATTACGTGAAGGACCAGCCCGATCTGTTGCGCCGCATGGTGCGGGAAGGGCATGTCATCGGCAACCACTCGTGGTCGCACCCGGATTTCTCGGCTTTGCCGGAATCGCGGATCCGCGAGGAACTGGACATGGTGAAGCGCAAGGTCGCGGAAATCGCCGGCCAGCGGGAGATGCGGTATCTGCGGCCGCCGCGGGGCATCTTCAGCGAGCGGTCGCTCCGCGTGAGCCAGGCGCTCGGCTACACGAACGTGTTCTGGTCGATCGCCTACAAGGATTGGGACACCTCGGCCCAGCGCGGCGCCCGCCACGCGTTTGACAGCGTCGTCTCGCAGCTCCATCCGGGCGCCATCATCCTGCTGCACAGCGTGTCGCGGGACAACGCCGAGGCGCTGGCCTCGATCATCGACGAAGCGCGCAGGCAGGGGTACACGTTCCGCAGTCTCGACCATCTGTTGTCGCCGTTGCCGGAGCTGCCGCTGTAACCCGTCTTGCCAGAAAGCCCGCCCGGGAGCATAATGGGGAGGAAATGAAATCCTCGGGATGGAGGCGGAATGGCACCATGAAATACCGACCGCTTGGCAACACCGGCATGAGCGTCAGCGAGATCAGCTTCGGCACGTGGGCGATCGGCGGCTCGTGGGGCAAGACGGACGACGCCGAGTCGCTGAACGCGCTGGCGCGCGCGATCGACGCGGGCGTCAATTTCTTCGATACGGCGGATGTCTACGGCGACGGCCACGCCGAGGAGCTGCTCGGCAAGGCGGTGAAAGGCCGGGATGACATCTTCATCGCCACGAAGTTCTGCCGGGCCGCGAACATCCACGATCCGGCGGTCTATACGTACGAATCGGTGCGCCGGTTCTGCGAGGCGAGCCTGAAGCGGCTGGGCCGCGACCGGATCGACCTGTACCAGGTTCACTGCCCGCCGACGGACATCATCCGCCGCGGCGACGTGTTCGGCGTGCTCGACCGGTTGCGCGAGGAAGGTTTGATCCGCGAGTACGGCGTCAGCGTCGAATCGGTCGAGGAAGGGCTGATTGCGCTGCAGTATCCGAACGTGAAGGCGCTGCAGGTGATTTTCAATGTGTTCCGGCAGAAGCCGGCCGAGGAGCTGTTCCCGAAGGCGCACGCGCAGGGCGTCGGCATTCTCGCCCGGGTGCCCCTGGCGAGCGGACTGCTCACCGGCAAATTCACCGAGCAGACGACATTCGAACCGGACGATCACCGGAACTTCAACCGGAACGGCGAGGCGTTCAACGTCGGCGAGACGTTCGCCGGGCTGCCGTTCGAGACGGGCGTCCGGCTGAGCCGGGAGCTGGCCTGGATCGGCGAAGGCCGCGGCAGCATGGCGGCCGCCGCAATCCGGTGGATCCTCGACAATCCGCACATCAGCTGCGTCATCCCCGGCTTCAAGACCGTGGCCCAGGTCGAGGCGAA
>Ga0310826_101117_pt1 | contig 16107 bp, 13 predicted proteins | sample WT_ome_FD_201306 | JGI IMG/M metagenome (GOLD analysis project Ga0310826, IMG submission 201306) | Sorghum-adapted microbial communities enriched on wild type (WT) sorghum from Joint BioEnergy Institute, Emeryville, California, United... ... | reverse complement strand
GCAGAAGCGGAAGATTTCCGAGGGCGACAAGATGGCCGGACGCCACGGCAACAAGGGCGTCATCGCGCGCATCATGCCGGAGGAAGACATGCCGTTCCTGCCGGACGGCACGCCGGTCGACGTCGTGCTGAATCCGCTCGGCGTCCCGTCGCGGATGAACATCGGGCAGGTGCTCGAGGTGCACCTCGGCATGGCGTGCAAGAAGCTCGGCATCTACGCCGCGACGCCGGTCTTCGACGGCGCGAACGAGGAAGACGTGTTCAACGCGATGGAAGAAGCCGGCATGCATCGCAACGGCAAGACGATCCTGTACGACGGCCGGACGGGCGAACCGTTCGAGCGGGAAGTCACCGTCGGCGTCATGTACATGATCAAGCTGGCGCACATGGTCGACGACAAGATCCACGCCCGTTCGACCGGCCCGTACTCGCTCGTTACGCAGCAGCCGCTGGGCGGCAAGGCGCAATTCGGCGGCCAGCGGTTCGGCGAGATGGAAGTGTGGGCGCTTGAGGCCTACGGCGCGGCCTACACCCTGCAGGAGATTCTGACCGTCAAGTCCGACGACGTCGTCGGACGGGTGAAGACGTACGAAGCGATCGTCAAGGGCGAGAACGTCCCCGAACCGGGCGTTCCGGAGTCGTTCAAGGTCCTCATCAAGGAGCTCCAGAGCCTCGGCATGGACGTGAAGATTCTGACCGAGAACGAAGAAGAGATCGAGATGAGGGAGATCGACGAAGAGGAAGACGGCGCGGGCGACAAGCTCAACCTGCACCTCGAAGGATCGGAAGTCAGCATCGAGTGATCGGCGCCGCATTGTCAATCAAGGCATCGCCGCTCCGCCTCCGGGCGGGCGGCCCCGCCTGCCCCGCGGCAGAGACTGAAGGAGGGTTGCTCCTTGTTGGATGTTAACAACTTCGAGTTCATGAAGATCGGTCTGGCCTCTCCGGACAAGATCCGTTCCTGGTCGCGCGGAGAAGTGAAGAAGCCCGAGACGATCAACTACCGTACGCTCAAGCCCGAGAAGGAAGGGCTGTTCTGCGAGAAAATTTTCGGTCCGACGAAGGACTGGGAGTGCCATTGCGGCAAGTACAAGCGCGTGCGCTACAAGGGCGTCGTCTGCGACCGCTGCGGCGTCGAGGTGACGCGCGCGAAGGTGCGCCGCGAGCGGATGGGCCACATCGAACTGGCCGCTCCGGTGTCGCACATCTGGTATTTCAAGGGCATTCCGAGCCGGATGGGGCTGGCGCTCGACATGTCGCCTCGCTCGCTCGAAGAGGTCATCTATTTCGCATCGTATGTCGTGACCGACCCGGGCGACACGCCGCTCGAGAAGAAGCAGCTCCTCTCCGAGAAGGAATACCGCAGCTACCGCGAGAAATACGGCTACGGCTTCCAGGCCGGCATGGGCGCGGAAGCGATCAAGAAGCTCCTGATGGACATCGACCTCGACCGCGAGATCGAGATGCTCAAGGAAGAGTTGCGCACGGCGCAGGGCCAGCGGCGCAACCGCGCGATCAAGCGGCTTGAGGTGCTTGAGGCGTTCCGCAATTCGGGCAACCGCCCGGAATGGATGATCCTCGACGTGCTGCCGGTCATTCCGCCGGAGCTGCGGCCGATGGTCCAGCTGGACGGCGGCCGGTTCGCGACGAGCGATCTGAACGACCTGTACCGCCGCGTCATCAACCGGAACAACCGGCTGAAGCGGCTGCTCGATCTCGGCGCGCCGGACATCATCGTGCAGAACGAGAAGCGGATGCTGCAGGAGGCCGTCGACGCGCTGATCGACAACGGCCGCCGCGGTCGTCCGGTCACCGGTCCGGGCAACCGTCCGCTGAAATCGCTCAGCCACATGCTGAAGGGCAAGCAGGGCCGGTTCCGCCAGAACCTGCTCGGGAAGCGGGTCGACTACTCCGGCCGTTCCGTCATCGTCGTCGGGCCCAGCCTGAAGATGTACCAGTGCGGCCTGCCGAAGGAAATGGCGCTGGAGCTGTTCAAGCCCTTCGTCATGAAGGAGCTCGTGAACAAGGGGCTTGCGCACAACATCAAGAGCGCGAAGCGCAAAGTGGAGCGCGTCAGTCCGGAAGTGTGGGACGTGCTCGAGGAAGTGATCAAGGAGCATCCGGTGCTGCTGAACCGCGCGCCGACGCTTCACCGCCTCGGCATCCAGGCGTTCGAGCCGAAGCTCGTCGAGGGGCGCGCGATCAAGCTTCACCCGCTCGTCTGTACGGCGTACAACGCCGACTTCGACGGTGACCAGATGGCGGTGCACGTGCCGCTCTCGGCCGAGGCGCAGGCGGAAGCGCGGCTGCTCATGCTCGCTTCGGGCAACATCCTGAACCCGAAGGACGGCAAGCCGGTCGTCACGCCGTCGCAGGACATGGTCCTCGGCAGCTACTACCTGACGATGGACAATCCCGAGGCGAAGGGCACGGGCATGATGTTCGCCACGGTGAACGAGGCGATCTCCGCCTACCACCGCGACATCGTCTCGCTCCACGCCCGGATCATCATCCCGGCGCGCGCGCTGAACAAGAGGTCGTTCACGGAGGAGCAGGAGCGGTCGCTGTTCGTCACGACGGTCGGGAAGCTGATTTTCAACGAGATTTTCCCGGATACGTTCCCGTACATCAACGAAGCGACGAAAGACAACCTGCTCAAGGGCACGTCGGACCGCTGGTTCATCAAGGAGAAGGGCGCGGACATGAACGCGTTCATCGCGCAGCTTCCGACCGCCAGCGCGGTGGGCAAGGAATATCTCGGCCAGATCATCGCGGAATGCTTCCGCCTGTATCAGACGACGACGACGTCGATCATCCTCGACAAGATCAAGCAGCTCGGCTTCACGTATTCGACGAGGGCCGGCATCACGATCGCGATTTCGGACGTTATCGTGCCGGAAGCGAAGAAGGAGATCCTCGCCGAGTCCGAGGAGAAGGTGCGGATCGTCACGAACCAGTACCGCCGCGGCCTGATCACGGACGAGGAGCGCTACGACCGCGTCATCGAGATCTGGAGCCAGACGAAGGACCGGATTACGGACGTGCTGATGAAGTCGATGGACCGCTACAACTCGATCATGCTCATGGTCGATTCGAAGGCGCGGGGCAACAAGTCGCAGATCACGCAGCTCGGCGGCATGCGCGGCCTGATGGCGACGCCGTCCGGACGGATCTTCGAGCTGCCGATCAAGTCGAACTTCCGCGAAGGCCTGACGGTCCTCGAGTACTTCATCTCGACGCACGGCGCGCGGAAAGGTCTCGCCGACACGGCGCTCCGGACCGCGGACTCGGGTTATCTGACCCGCCGCCTTGTCGACGTCGCGCAGGACGTCATCGTGCGCGAGGAAGACTGCGGCACGGATAAAGGCATCACCGTCACCAAGATCCATGACGGCAAGGAAGTCATCGAGGATCTGTACGACCGGATCGAAGGCCGCTACGCCGCGGCGGTCATCCGCCATCCGGAGACGGGCGAGGTCATCGTCGGCAAGAACGAGATGATCGACGCCGAGAAGGCGGAGAAGATCATCGCGTCCGGCATCGAGAAGGTGGAGATCCGCTCCGTGCTCGCCTGCCGCGCCCGCCATGGCGTCTGCAAGATCTGTTACGGCCGGAACCTGGCCACCGGCAAGCACGTCGAGATCGGCGAAGCGGTCGGCATTATCGCGGCCCAGTCGATCGGCGAGCCGGGTACGCAACTCACGATGCGGACGTTCCACACGGGCGGCGTCGCCGGCGACGACATCACGCAAGGTCTGCCGCGGATCCAGGAGCTGTTCGAGGCCCGGAACCCGAAAGGCCAGGCGACGATCTCCGAGATCGACGGCGTCGTGAAGGACATCCGCGACGCGAAGGACCGGCGCGAGATCGAAGTCGAGGGCGAAGCCGAGACGAAGGTCTACTCGGTCAGCTACGGCTCGCGCATCCGCGTGAACATCGGCGATCGCGTCGAAGCGGGCGACGAGCTGACGGACGGCTCGATCGACCCGAAGGAGATGCTCCGGATCAAGGGCATCCGCGGCGTGCAGAACTACATCCTGCAGGAAGTGCAGCGCGTCTACCGGAACCAGGGCGTCGAGATCAACGACAAGCACATCGAAGTGATGATCAAGCAGATGCTCCGGAAGATCCGCATCGTCGACGCGGGCGACACGCCGCTCCTGCCGGGCTCGTACGTCGACATCCACGAGTACGAGGCGGCGAACCGCGAAGCGATTCTCGCGGGCAAGGAGCCGGCCGTCGCGAAGCCGGTGCTGCTCGGCATCACGAAGGCTTCGCTCGAGACGGACTCCTTCCTGTCGGCCGCGTCGTTCCAGGAGACGACGCGCGTGCTCACCGACGCCGCGATCAAGGGCAAGGTCGACCAGCTGCTCGGCCTGAAGGAGAACGTGATCATCGGCAAGCTGATTCCGGCCGGCACGGGCATGGCCCATTACCGGAACATCCGCTTCGCCGGCATGGAGGAAGAGCCGCAGGAATCGGAAGAAGCGCTTGAGGGCGTGGCTGTCGAATCCTGACGCGCCGGACCGCCGGGACCGGCGCGCGGCATGCGGCGCGCCTTGGACGACAATCTGTCGACCCGATGCTTGAGGACGGCGGCATGGGCCGGCCGGACGATCCGATCGTCCGGACCGGCCCGGCGGCTGTCGTGAGGCCATTTTTCGGATTGCGGACGCGCGATGCGGTGATCGGACGTGCCGAACCGGAAGATATCGATGCGATCCGTTTTGCTTTTGGGACAAGACCTGGCAATCTGCGCGCTTGCCGGCAGACGTGTCTCGATTGTGCGCAAAACGGATGCCGACCAATAGCTGTCGGCCGGTTCCGTATTGCTTGACACACCCTGGCAGCAGGTGATACTATATCGGAGTGTGCCTGCACAAGGATGGGGATCGTGCGCCTTCGCGAAAGGGAGGAGTCTCCATGCCCTGGAAGATCGGCACCAAGCAGACGACGAAAGCTGTGGAGCAAGGATTGGCCGCGCGGGTATTCATCGCGCGCGATGCAGATCCTCGGTTGACCGGCAAGCTCGCGGAGCTCTGCCGCCAAGCGGAGATCGAGGTCGAATGGGTGGACCGGATGGCCGATCTCGGCAGGCGCTGCGGGATCGACGTCGGAGCCGCCTCGGCCGCCTGGATTCCGGATGGACCGTAAAGCAGGCTTGTTCGGGCCGGATTCCGCGCAGAAATCGCGGTTCGGGCTTTTGTCTGCTTCAAGATGAACCGCCTGGATCTGTGGACTTGAGACACGCAGCGAAAGTACCGATTTGCCCAAGGAAGGGGGTGGCAACATGCCAACAATCAACCAACTCGTGCGCAAAGGCCGCAAAGCCAAGGTCGTCAAGTCGAAATCGCCGGCGCTGCAAAGAGGTTTCAACGCCCTGAAGCGCACTGCGACCGCGGTCAGCTCGCCGCAGAAGCGGGGCGTTTGCACCCGTGTCGGCACGATGACGCCGAAGAAGCCGAACTCCGCCCTGCGGAAATACGCGCGGGTTCGCCTGACGAACCGCGTTGAAGTGACGGCTTACATTCCGGGTATCGGCCACAACCTCCAGGAGCACAGCGTCGTGCTGATCCGCGGCGGCCGGGTCAAGGACCTCCCGGGTGTCCGCTACCATATCGTCCGCGGCGCGCTGGATACGGCCGGCGTGGCCAACCGCAAGCAAGGCCGCTCCAAGTACGGCGCGAAGCGCCCGAAGGAAGCGAAGAAGTAATAGATCGGTGATGAACGGAGAAACATGATGGAAGGAGGTTGGAACCATGCCACGCAAAGGACCGGTGCCGAAGCGCGACGTGCTGCCGGACCCGATCTACAACAGCAAGCTGGTTACACGGCTCATCAACCGCATCATGATCGACGGCAAGAAAGGCGTCGCGTCAAGGATTCTGTATGAAGCGTTCGAGATCGTCCGCGAACGCACGGGCAAAGATCCGATGGAGGTATTCGAGGCCGCGCTGAAGAATGTCATGCCGGTGCTCGAAGTCAAGGCCCGCCGCGTCGGCGGCGCGAACTACCAGGTTCCGGTGGAAGTCAGACCGGAACGCCGGACGTCCCTCGGCCTCCGCTGGCTTGTCAACTATGCCCGTCTCCGCAGCGAGAAGACGATGCAGGAACGGCTTGCTGCCGAGATCATCGACGCCTCGAACAATACGGGCGGAGCCGTGAAGAAGCGCGAAGACACGCACAAGATGGCCGAGGCGAACAAGGCGTTCGCGCACTACCGCTGGTAGGATTCAGATTTTGGAAGGAGACAACAGCATGCCCAGAGAGTTCTCCTTGAAAGATACGCGCAATATCGGGATCATGGCCCATATTGACGCCGGCAAGACGACCACCACGGAGCGCATCCTGTTCTACACCGGCCGCACGCACAAGATCGGCGAGGTGCACGAAGGCGCCGCGACGATGGACTGGATGGAACAGGAGCAGGAGCGCGGCATCACGATTACGTCCGCCGCGACGACCTGCCAGTGGAAGGGTCACCGGATCAATATCATCGACACGCCGGGCCACGTCGACTTCACCGTCGAGGTCGAGCGCTCCCTGCGCGTTCTGGACGGAGCCGTGGCGGTGTTCAGCGCGAAGGAAGGCGTTGAGCCGCAATCCGAGACCGTCTGGCGTCAGGCGGACAAGTACGGCGTTCCGCGGATCGCCTACGTCAACAAGATGGACATCATCGGGGCGGATTACCTCGCGGTTGTCCAGGACATGCGCGACCGGCTGCAGGCGAATGCCGTCGCGATCCAGCTGCCGATCGGCGCGGAGAACAATTTCCGCGGCATCATCGATCTGGTGGAACAGAAGGCGTACTTCTACCATGACGACCTCGGCAAAGATATCCAGGTCGGCGACATTCCGGCCGAACTGGCGGACAAGGCCGAAGAGCTCCGGAACGAGCTGATCGAGAAGGTCGCCGAGATCGACGAAGACCTCATGATGAAGTATCTGGAGGGTGAAGAAATCACCGTTCCGGAGCTGAAGGCGGGCATTCGCAAGGGCGTATGTTCCGTGAAGCTCTTCCCGGTCGTCTGCGGTTCTTCGTACCGGAACAAGGGCGTCCAACTGATGCTGGACGCGGTCGTCGAATACCTGCCGTCCCCGGTCGACGTGCCGGACATCCGGGGCACGCTCGAAGACGGCACGGAGACGACGCGCAAATCGTCCGACGACGAGCCGTTTGCCGCGCTCGCGTTCAAGATCATGAGCGACCCGTTCGTCGGGAAGCTGACGTTCTTCCGCGTCTATTCCGGCATCCTGAACTCGGGATCGTACGTGCTCAACGCGACGAAGGGCAAGCGCGAACGGATCGGACGCATCCTGCAGATGCACGCGAACCATCGCCAGGAGATCACGGAAGTATACGCGGGCGACATCGCGGCGGCCGTCGGCCTGAAGGATACGACGACGGGCGACACGCTCTGCGACGAGAAGCATCCGATCATCCTGGAATCGATGAACTTCCCCGATCCGGTCATCGAGGTCGCGATCGAGCCGAAGACGAAGAACGACCAGGACAAACTCGGCGTCGCCCTGCAGAAGCTGTCCGAAGAAGACCCGACGTTCCGCGCTTACACGGACGAAGAAACCGGCCAGACGATCATCGCCGGCATGGGCGAGCTCCATCTGGAGATCGTCGTCGACCGGCTGAAGCGGGAATTCAAGGTCGAGACGAACGTCGGCAAGCCGCAGGTCGCATACCGCGAGACGTTCCGCACGCCGGCGCGCGTCGAAGGCAAGTTCGTCCGCCAGACGGGCGGCCGCGGCCAATACGGCCACGTCTGGATCGAATTCGAACCGCTTGAGCAGGGCGCGGGCTTCGTGTTCGAGAACAAGATCGTCGGCGGCGTCGTGCCGAAGGAATACGTGCCCGCCGTCCAGGCCGGCATCGAGGAAGCGATGCGCAACGGTGTGCTCGCCGGCTACCCGATGGTCGACATCAAGGCGACGCTCGTCGACGGTTCGTACCACGACGTCGACTCGTCCGAAATGGCGTTCAAGATCGCGGGCTCGCTGGCGCTCAAGGCGGCGAAGGATGTCTGTAACCCCGTGCTGCTCGAGCCGATCATGAAGGTCGAGGTCACGGTGCCGGAAGAATACTTCGGCGACGTCATGGGCACGCTCAGCTCCCGCCGCGGACGCATCGAGGGCACGGACACCCGCGCCGGAGCGCAGATCATCCGCGCGAAGGTGCCGCTCGGCGAAATGTTCGGCTACTCGACGACGCTCCGCTCGTCCACGCAGGGTCGCGGGGTGTTCTCGATGGAACTGTCCCACTACGAGGAAGTTCCGAAGTCGATCGCGGACGAGATCATCTCGAAGTACAAGGGAAACAACAACGAGTAATGCTTCCGTGACGACATAACCGATATGGTACAAGGACGGATGAAGCGGCGCGCCGCGCCGCTCCCGCTCCACACATATCCCAATCCATCATCCCAAGGGAGGAAATGGTTCAATGGCTAAGGCTAAATTCGAACGTACGAAACCGCACGTCAACATCGGCACCATCGGTCACGTCGACCATGGCAAGACGACGCTGACGGCTGCCATCACGACGGTTCTTTCGAAGCGCTATGGCGGCGGCGCGGCTATCGCGTACGACCAAATCGACAAGGCTCCGGAAGAACGCGAACGCGGCATCACGATCTCGACCTCGCACGTCGAGTACGAAACGCCGAACCGCCACTATGCGCACGTCGACTGCCCGGGCCACGCCGACTACGTCAAGAACATGATCACGGGCGCAGCCCAAATGGACGGCGCGATCCTCGTCGTGTCCGCCGCTGACGGCCCGATGCCGCAAACGCGCGAGCACATTCTGCTCTCCCGTCAGGTCGGCGTTCCGTACATCGTCGTCTTCCTGAACAAGTGCGACATGGTCGAAGACGAAGAGCTGCTCGAACTCGTCGAAATGGAAGTCCGCGACCTGCTGAACGAATACGAGTTCCCGGGCGACGACACGCCGATCATCCGCGGTTCCGCGCGCGAAGCGCTCGAAAATCCGGACGGTCCGTGGGCCGACAAGATCATCGAGCTGTTCGAAGCGATCGACTCCTACATCCCGACGCCGGAGCGCGACGTTGACAAGCCGTTCCTCATGCCGGTCGAAGACGTGTTCACGATCACCGGCCGCGGTACGGTTGCCACGGGCCGCGTCGAGCGCGGTACGGTCAAGGTCGGCGACGAAGTCGAAATCGTCGGTCTGCAGGAAGAGACGAAGAAGACGGTCGTCACGGGCGTCGAAATGTTCCGCAAGCTGCTCGATCAAGCGCAAGCCGGCGACAACATCGGCGCGCTGCTCCGCGGCGTGGAGCGCAAGGAAATCGAGCGCGGCCAGGTTCTGGTCAAGCCGGGTTCGGTTCAACAGCATACGAAATTCACGGCGCAAGTCTACGTCCTGACGAAGGAAGAAGGCGGCCGCCACAAGCCGTTCTTCTCCGGCTACCGTCCGCAATTCTACTTCCGGACGACGGACGTTACGGGTGTCATCGAACTGCCGGAAGGCACCGAGATGGTCATGCCGGGCGACAACGTCACCCTGACGGTCGAACTGATCGCCCCGATCGCCATCGAGGAAGGCACGCGCTTCGCCGTCCGCGAAGGCGGCCGCACGGTTGGCGCCGGCGCCGTCGCATCGATCCTGAAGTAATGCGACGCGGCCATTAAGCCGCACATCGCAGAGATGAACGGCCGTTCGGCAGCAATCCGCTGCCGGGCGGCCGTTGTTTTTTTGTTGCGGGACGGCGTGCGGATCATTGACGGCGAAAATGAGAACCATTATCATAGTAGACGTATCGATTTGAACGGCTGTGCGGAGGAATGGACGCTTTGCGGCTCCATTTTGATCCGGGCGGCAAACCTGAATCGGCCTGCCGGCACGCAGGCGACCGGAGAGGATGAGCGCCATGGACAGACTGGTCACGCAAGACCTGGCGATCGGATATGATGAGCGGCTGATTGTCGAAGGCCTGAACCTGAGCATTCCGGCGGGCAAGATTACCGCCCTGGTGGGCTCGAACGGTTCGGGCAAGTCGACGATTCTGAAGACGATGGCCCGCATCATGAAGCCCCAGCGCGGCTGTGTCCTGCTCGACGGCAAGGCGATCCATTCGCAATCGACGCGGGAAGTGGCGAAGCAGCTGGCGATTCTGCCCCAGAATCCCGTTGCGCCCGAAGGCCTGACGGTTCGCGAGCTGGTGGGCTACGGCCGCTATCCGCATCAGCGGGGATTCGGCACGATGAGCCGGGAGGACCGCGAGATTGTGGAGTGGGCGATCGAGGTGACCGGCCTTTCCGCGTTCGCCGACCGCGCGGTCGACCAGTTGTCCGGCGGTCAGCGCCAGCGGGCGTGGATCGCGATGGCGCTTGCGCAGCAGACGGAAATCCTGTTCCTCGACGAGCCGACGACCTATCTCGATATGGCGCATCAGCTCGAAGTGCTGAAGCTGCTCCAGCAGCTCAATGAAGAGCAGGGCCGGACGATCGTCATGGTCGTGCATGATCTGAACCACGCGACGCGCTTCGCGCATCACATGGTCGCGATCAAGGCCGGCAAGATCGTGGCAGAAGGCGAGCCGGCGAAGGTGACGACGAAGGAAGTGCTTCGCGAAGTGTTCGGCATCGAGGCCGACATCCTGTTCGATCCGCGCACCGGCGTGCCGCTGTGCCTGCCGTTCGAGTTGTTCCGCGAGAGCCTTCGCTCGGCGAAGATACGCGAAGGCAAGCAGCCGAAGGGCGAACAGGCGACGGGCGGGCAGACGGAGCAGACTTCCGACAGGCCGGCCGGCGTCGCCACGCATGGTTGACGCGCCGCGCGGCGCGCGGACGGAAGCCGATACAGGTTGAGCAGAGGCGGATTGGAAGCCACTGGTTCCCGCTGGAACGGTGGCTTTGTCTTTGCCGCGCCTTGCCGTCCGGCACTCCGGCGGACTCAAGCAGCATGAGCAGGTGGTTGAATGAAGACGACAGACTCCCGGCATGACGCGACGGACGCGCGGAAGGCAGCGGTCAAGGGCCGTCCGCTGGCGGCCATGCTGATCATCGTTGGCGGCCTCGCCGGGCTCGCGCTCGCCCTGGCGTCGTCGATCGCGATCGGCGCGGCGGATATCCGCCTGTCCACCGTATGGGACGCCTTGTTCCGGTTCGATCCGGAACGGTCAAGCCATCATGTCGTGCGCGACCTGCGCGTGCCGCGAGCGCTCGGCAGCGCGCTCGTCGGCGCCGGGTTCGCCGTCGCCGGCGCGATGATGCAGGGCATGACGCGCAATCCGCTGGCGGATTCGGGATTGCTCGGCCTCAACGCGGGGGCGGGCCTGATGCTCGCGGTCTGCTTCGCGTTCTTCCCGCAGACGCCGTATTTGCAGATCATGATCTATTCGTTCCTGGGCGCCGCGCTCGGCGCCGGGCTCGTGTTCGGGATCGGTTCGATGGCGCGGGGGGGACTCACGCCCGTCCGCCTGACGCTGGCGGGCGCGGCGGTCAGCGCGCTGCTTACCGCGGTGAGCGAGGGCATCGCGCTCATGTTCCGCGTCGGCCAGGATCTCGCGTTCTGGTACGCCGGCGGAGCCGCGGGGCTCACCTGGCGGCAGCTCGCGGTCATGTGGCCGTGGATCATCGGCAGCCTGGCCGCCGCGGTGGCGCTGTCCCGCTCCATCACATTGCTCAGCCTCGGCGAAGACGTGGCGGCCGGCCTGGGCTTGCGCACCGGCTGGGTGAAGGCGGCCGGTACAATCGTCGTGCTCATTCTCGCCGGGGCGTCGATGTCGGCGGTCGGCAGCATCGCGTTCATCGGGCTGATGGTGCCGCATGTCGCCCGTTTTCTCGTCGGCGTCGATTACCGATGGATCATTCCGTGCTCCGCCGTGCTTGGCAGCCTGTTCATGGTCATCGCCGACATCGGCGCGCGGGCGGTCAATCCGCCCTACGAGACGCCGGCCGGCGCGCTCATCTCGCTGGTCGGGGTGCCGTTCTTCCTGTGGCTGGCGCGCCGCCGGGGCCGGCAGTACGGGTGAGGATTGGGCGCGGGCGCCATGGAAGACCGGCGGTTGCGGGGCGGGGCTGCCGCCACCGCCAGGCGATCGGATGCCGCGGGCGGAGTTCGGAAGGCAACAGGGGCCCTGCCGTTATAAATTCCGGAAGCGCCGCATTTGCCACAAATAACGGCCGTACGTTCCGCAAGGGGCGGCCAGACGCAAGGACACGGATTTTTCAATTGACAAATTTCATGAGAATGATTATCATTCTTGTCCGGGACAAAGAACGGGAATCGGCGCAAGCCGCTCCCGCAATCAGCACACCATCGAAAGGATGAACAGCTTGATGTTGCGCAGCGGGAAAAACGGTAAAAGAACGGCATGGTTGTTCGCGGCGCTGCTGCTGGCGCTCGCGCTGGCGCTCGCCGCATGCGGCGGAAACAACAACGCAGGCAACGGCGGCGATGCGGGCGGCGGCTCGGCCGCCGCAAGCGGCAACGCGGCAGGCGGCCCGGACGGCGGCGCCGCGGAGGGCGGCAACGCCGAAGGCGAAGGGGCGCAAACCGAAGCCGAAACGGCGCAGGAGCGGACGCTCGTCGACGCGCTCGGCAACGAAGTGGCGATTCCGGCGAATCCGCGGCGGATCATCGCGTCGTATCTGGAGGACCATCTGCTCTCGCTCGGCGTCGTGCCGGTCGCGCAATGGTCGGTGACGAACGGCGTGCAGGACTATCTGCAGCCCTACGGCCTGGAAGGCGTGCCGACGATCAGCTACAACCTGCCGCCGGAGGAAGTCGCGAGCTTCAACCCGGACCTCATCATCATCGGCTCGGAAGCGCTGGTGCAGAACGACCTGTACTCGCAATATTCGAAGATCGCGCCGACGTTCGTGCTCGGCGACGCGGTCGCGAACGACTGGAGGGCCGCGCTGACGAAGATCGGCGAAGTGCTCGGCAAGGAAGACGAGGCGAAGGCGGCGCTCGAAGCCTACGACCGGAAGGTGCAGGAGACGAAGGAGAAGCTCGCCGGCAAGCTGGAAGGCAAGTCGGCCGCCATCCTGTGGCTCACGGCGAAGCAGTTCTATATGGTCGACACGAAGACGGCCAGCGGCGCGGTCGTGTTCGGCGATCTGGGCGTGAACCCGCCGAACGTCTTCACCGAGATTCCGGAGGAGAACCGCGCGAACTGGAATCCGATCTCGCTCGAGAAGCTGTCGGAATTGACCGCGGACTACATTTTCCTGGTGAACTACGAGGAAGGGCAGGCGGACTCGCTGATCGAGGGCGACCTCTGGAAGACGATCCCCGCCGTCAAAGCGGGCAACGTGTTCACGATGGAGCGGAATCGGAGCTGGCTGTACAACGGCGCGATCGCGGGGCGGCTCGTGCTCGAGGATATCGGGAAAGCGCTGGGAGAGTGACGGCGAAAGCCGCCGCTCTTCCTTTTTATATGGCGGTTTGCGCGGCGGGGATTCCCGGCCGGAACCTTCGCAGAAAAAAGATTGCAATCGCCCGGGTGTTTCGATATAATATTGCATGTTGGTCTGCGACGTTGCGATGATGCGGGAGGTTGCCGACACACCCGGCCCCTTTGCCATAGGGGGCCTGTCGGGAGATTCTCGCGGAGTATGTCCGATTACCAAATTGGGCGACAGAAGGAGGGACTCATATGGCAGCAAAGCAAAAGATCCGGATCCGTCTCAAGGCATACGACCATCGTATTCTCGACCAGTCCGCGGAGAAGATCGTGGAGACGGCGAAGCGTTCCGGCGCCGGAGTGTCCGGTCCGATTCCGCTTCCGACGGAGAAGCAGGTCATCACGATTCTGCGGGCGGTGCACAAGTACAAGGATTCCCGCGAACAGTTCGAGATGCGCACCCACAAGCGTCTCATCGACATCGTGAATCCCACGCCGCAGACGGTCGACGCGCTGATGCGCCTGGACCTGCCGTCCGGCGTCGACATCGAAATCAAACTGTAAGGCCGCGGCGGGCGGCTATTCCACGCATGAGAGGAAATGAGGTGTCAACATGAAAGGTATCTTGGGCAGAAAGCTGGGGATGACGCAAGTCTTCACGGCTGACGGTTCCGTCGTACCGGTCACGGTCATCGAAGCCGGCCCGTGCGTCGTTCTCCAGAAGAAGGATCGGGAGACCGACGGCTACGAAGCCATCCAGCTCGGCTTTGCCGACAAGAAGAACCCGATCAAGCCGGAAATCGGCCACGCCAAGAAGGCCGGCACGGCTCCCAAGCGCTACGTGAAGGAAATCCGCGGGGTCAACCCGGGCGAGTACGAAGTTGGCCAGGAGATCAAGGCGGATATTTTCTCGGAAGGCGAGTTTGTTGACGTGACGGGCATTTCGAAGGGCAAAGGCTTTGCCGGCGTCATCAAACGTTGGGGTCAGCAGCGCGGTCCGATGGCGCACGGCTCGAAGTACCATCGCGGTCCGGGTTCGATGGGTTCGATCCAGGCGAACCGCGTGTTCAAGGGCAAGCATCTGGCCGGCCGCATGGGCAGCGAGACCGTCACGATCCAGAATCTCGAAGTGATCCGCGTCGACGCCGAGCGCAACGTCATTCTCGTCAAGGGCTCGGTTCCGGGCGCGAAGAATTCGTTCGTGAAAATCAGATCCTCGGTGAAGAAATAAGCCGATTCCCGCACGAAAGGAGGAACATGAAATGCCGAAAGTAGCAGTATACAATGTCAGCGGGGCGCAGGTCGGCGAGATCGAGCTGTCCGACGCGGTATTCGGAATCGAGCCGCACGTGCATGCGCTGCACAGCGCGATTGTGCTGCAGGAAGCCGCCGAGCGCCGCGGTACGCATAAAACGAAGGGGCGCTCGGAAGTGAGCGGCGGCGGCCGCAAGCCCTGGAGACAGAAAGGTACGGGCCGCGCCCGTCAGGGCAGCATCCGGGCTCCGCAATGGAAGGGCGGCGGCACCGTGTTCGGTCCGGTTCCGCGCACTTATGGATTCAAGCTGCCGAAGAAAGTCCGCCGGCTGGCGATGCGCTCGGCGCTCTCCGCGAAGGTGGGCGCGAGCGAACTGATCGTGCTGGATGAGCTCAAGCTCGCCAAGCCGAAGACGAAGGACTTCGCCGGCATCCTGAACAATCTGAAAGTGGACCGCAAGGCGCTGGTTGTCACGGCGGAATACGACGACAACGTGGCGCTCTCCGCACGGAACATTCCGGGCGTGAAATTCATTGCGGCCGACGGCATCAACGTGCGTGACGTCATGGTCCACGACAAGCTCATCATGACGAAGGACGCGGCACTGAAAGTACAGGAGGTGCTGGCGCAATGAAGGACCCGCGCGACATCATCAAACGTCCGGTCATCACCGAAGAGTCGAGCGAGCTGATGGCGAACAAGCGCTACGTCTTCGAAGTCGACCTGCGGGCGACGAAGACGGAGATCAAGCAAGCCGTCGAGCAGATCTTCAAAGTCAAGGTCGTGAAGGTCAACACGATGCGCGTTCCGGCCAAGCCGAAGCGCTATGGCCGTTATGAGGGCTACACGAGCGAATGGAAGAAAGCGATCGTGCAGCTCAGCCCGGACAGCAAGGAACTCGAGTTCTTCGAGGCGTCCGTCTGATTCTGCCAAAGCAAGGAGGGGATATTCGTGCCCATCAAGAAGTACAAACCGACTTCTCCGGCCCGGCGCGCCATGTCGGTCTCGACCTTCGAGGAAATCACGACGGACCGCCCGGAGAAATCGCTGCTGGCGCCGCTGAAGAAGAAGGCGGGCCGCAACAACCAGGGCAAGATCACGGTCCGCCATCAGGGCGGCGGCCATAAACGGAAATACCGGATCATCGACTTCAAGCGGGACAAGGACGGCATCGTCGGCAAGGTCGCGACGATCGAGTACGACCCGAACCGCACGGCGAACATCGCGCTGATCCACTATGTCGACGGCGAGAAGCGCTACATCATCGCGCCGAAGGGGCTGAAGGTCGGCGACACGATCATGTCCGGCCCCGACGCGGACATCAAGGTCGGCAACGCGCTGCCGCTCGAGAACATCCCGGTCGGTACGGTCATCCACAACATCGAGCTCAAGCCCGGCAAGGGCGGCCAGCTCGTGCGCGCGGCCGGCACGGAGGCTCAACTGCTCGGCAAAGAGGACAAGTATG
>Ga0310826_101109_pt1 | contig 16292 bp, 19 predicted proteins | sample WT_ome_FD_201306 | JGI IMG/M metagenome (GOLD analysis project Ga0310826, IMG submission 201306) | Sorghum-adapted microbial communities enriched on wild type (WT) sorghum from Joint BioEnergy Institute, Emeryville, California, United... ... | reverse complement strand
GCATAGGAGCCTCCTCCTTTTGGTGTGTGTGGTTGGCCAAATATCACTCTACCAAAGGAGAGGCTCTCTTTCTATGTCCGCTTTTTCCAGTCTTTACCCCTACGCAAATTTTACTCTAACGGGCAGCGCCGTTCGGAACGCAAACGGGCTTCCCTTCCTCCCCACCGGAGCAAGAGAAGCCCGTCAATCCCGATGAATCCATTGACTGTCCGCCATATGCACAACCTTCCGTACGATGTCGTTCTTACATTTCAAGCTGGAGCATTTCCGTCCGCATCTCCATCAGCCGCTTCTTCGCCGCTTCGGCGTCGGCGGTGCGGCCTTCGGCCAGCGCTTCGTGCAGCATCGCCAGCTCGTAATCGAGTTCAAGCCGCAGGACATGCACGCGCTCTTCCGCCCGCCTGTTTTGAAACGCGCGAATCATCTCTTCCGTCGTAACCGTCGTATTCTTTTGGTAGATGACGCGATGTTCCATACCCGACACCTCCACCAGTCGGATGATTTCGCCAAACATGATGTCCTCGATGACGATGCGGCGGTCCTTGAATCGTTTGACGACGGCATGGCCCCGGGAATCGTTGATCATTCTTTCCAGCAGTTCCGAAAGTCTCGTGTCCCGAATCGTGTAGTCGCCGATCATCTTGTAGCAGTTCCGGATGCGCCGGAAACGCAGTTTGACCAGCCTGCGCCCGGTGCGGATCGAGATGAAGAACAGCCCGTTCGCTTCGCTCCAGAACAGGGAGTAGCCGGCCTGGATGAGTTCTCGGATCAGATCGTGAATCTTCCGCCGGTCAAACCGGATCTCCAGGTTGCAGTACTCCACCTCGTCGCTTTTGTTCACGGCGATCCCTCCCCTGCCCGAGAATCGGCGGAATGTTCTGAAATTTTCGCCTCACATTCAGTTTATACTCCATTTTATGTTCTGGCAACTTGGTTTATTGACGAAAATGGCCGTGAAAATCGCCGGCGCCGGTCCGGAAGAAGGCGAAAAAACAAGGCTTCCCGCCCGCGCCGTACGCGCGGTGGAAAGCCCTGATGCCGCGTGGTTCAGACGGCCGGACGCGCCCCCGCTTCATCCCGCCGGTCGAGAGCGCGGAAACGCCCGAGCAGGAGCAGCGCGGCGACCGACAGCGCGCCGCTCACGATCAGCGGCAGCGTCATCTCGATGCGGTACAGCACCGCTCCGGCGAGCGGTCCCGCGATCCGCCCGAGGCTGTCCATCGCGGAGTTCAAACCGGATGCGACTCCTTGCCCGACCTTCGTGCGCTGCGTGATGAGCGAGGTGACGCACGGCCGGATAAGCGCGTTGCCGACGCCGAAGATCGCGAGGTAGAGCGTCGCCGTCCAGAGTTCATGCGACGTGACGAGCAGGAAGAACCCGGCCGCCGAGATGACGAGGCCCGCCGAGATCCAGGCCGGTTCCCGGCCGGGCCGGATCAGCCGCCGGACGACGCCGCCCTGCACGGCGGCGCCCACGAGGCCGCAGACGAAGAACATCATCCCGAACTGGAACGGCGTGACGTCGAACCGCTCCATGCCGAACCATTGCAGCGTCGATTCGATGCCCGCCAGCGAGAAGGTGACGAAGAACGCGAGCACGTACAGATACTTGAGCGGACCGGCGAACGCCGTCCAGCGCGACGGACGCATCTCCCTGGCCCCGCGCCGCTCGGGCGGCAGCGACTCGCGCAGGGTAAACCATCCCGTGACGAACAGCAGCGCCGACAGCGCCGATGCCGCAAAGAACGGCGTTTCGAGCGAGACGCGGCTGAGCAGACCGCCGATCCCCGGGCCGAACGTGAAACCGAGGCCGATCGACATGCCGACGAGCCCCATTCCGCGCGTGCGCTGCTCCGGCGGCGTGATGTCCGCCACATAGGCGACGATGACGGAGACGACCGCACCGGAGAACAGGCCGCCGAGCAGGCGGGCCGCATACATGAGCGGCAGATGGCCGGACGCGAGTCCGAACAGGAGGAAGCTCGCCGAGAAACCGGCCACGCCGGTCAGGATGACCGGTCGCCGGCCGATCCGGTCGGACAGCGCGCCCCACAGCGGGGAAAGCAGGAACGAGACGAGGGAATACAGCGACAGCATGAGCGCGTTATGGTATTCCGCCCTGCCGGGGTCGATGCTTTTCACCAGTTCCGGCATGACGGGAATGATGATGCCGAAGCCGATGAACACGGTCATGAGCACCAGCATGACCATCACGATGCGTCGGTCCATCCTGATCCGCTCCTTCCACCCGCTTATCGTACCATATCTTCTCCATGCATAAAAATGAACAAACTGCGACATCCCGGACAGTCCGCCGCTCAGACCGAAATCATCCCTTGCAATCGCACCCCGTTTTGCTATACTCTAGCTTGTTTGGCGAAAAACGAGAGCAAGGAAAGGACGGGATGGGGCGTTGGATCAGTCATCCACCCCGCTGTTCACGGCGCTTCGGCGGCACGCGGAGCGCAACCCGCTGCAATTCCACATTCCGGGCCACAAGAAGGGCAGGGGCAGCGACGAAGAATTCCGCGCGTTTATCGGCGACAACGCGCTGTCCATCGACCTGATCAACATCGCGCCCCTGGACGACCTGCACCAGCCCGAAGGCGTCATCGACAAAGCCCAGAAGCTGGCGGCGGAGGCGTTCGGAGCGGATTACACCTTCTTCTCCGTGCAGGGAACGAGCGGGGCGATCATGACGATGATTCTGTCCGTGTGCTCGCCCGGCGACAAAATCATCGTGCCGCGCAACGTGCACAAGTCGGTACTGTCCGCGATCATCTTCGCCGGCGCCCGCCCGGTTTTCGTCTCCCCGGTGCGCGACGGGAACCTCGGGATCGACCACGGCGTCACGACCAGCGCGGTGCGCCGCGCCCTGGAGCGGCATCCCGACGCGAAGGCGGTGCTCGTCATCAATCCGACTTACTTCGGCGTCTGCGCCAACCTGCGCGAAATCGTCGAGCTCGTGCATTCCTACGACATCCCGGTGCTGGTCGACGAAGCGCACGGGGTGCTGATTCATTTCCACGACGAGCTGCCGCTGTCCGCGATGCAGGCCGGCGCCGACATGGCCGCGACGAGCGTGCACAAGCTCGGCGGCTCGATGACCCAGAGCTCGATTCTGAACGTCAAGGGGACCCGCGTCAATCCGCACCGGATCCAAACGATCTTCAGCATGCTCACGACGACGTCGACTTCGTACCTGCTGCTGGCGTCGCTCGACACCGCGCGCCGCAATCTCGCCTTGAACGGCCGCGCGATGGCGGAGCGCGCGCTCTCCCTCGCCCGCTACGTCCGCCGGGAAATCAACGCCATTCCGGGACTGTATTGCTTCGGCGACGACATCCTGGGCGGAGAGGCGACCTGCAGCTATGATCCGACGAAGATCACCGTCCATGTCCGCCATCTCGGCATTACGGGCTACGATGCGGAGAACTGGCTGCGCGAGCGGCACAATATCGAGGTCGAGTTGAGCGACATGTACAACATTCTCGCGCTGATCACGCCCGGCGACACGCAGGAGACGGTCGACGCGCTGCTCCGCGCGCTGCGCGAGATGTCGGACGCGTTCTACCGCGTGAACGAGGCGAAGGAACTCGTCGTGAAAATTCCGGAAATTCCGCAGCTCTCGCTTACGCCGCGCGACGCCTTCTACGCCGAGACCGAATTCGTGCCGCTGGCGGAATCGGCCGGCCGGATCATCGCCGAGTTCATCTACGTCTACCCGCCCGGCATCCCGATTCTGCTGCCCGGCGAAGTCATCTCGCAGGCGAACATCGACTACATTCTCGATCATCTGCAGGTCGGCCTGCCGGTCAAGGGGCCCGAGGATCCGACGCTGAAATACGTGAAAGTGATCGTCGAAGAGCCGCCGATCAGCTGATCCCGCAGTTTGTTTGCGTCCGGAGCCGGCGATTGTTGTCAAGCGCCGGCTTCAGTGCTATCCTAGATTCCGGGAGGTGGCTTTGCGGGTGAGTCAAAGCGCTTACATCTATTTCGTGGAAGGCTCCGCCGTCGAGCAGCTGTCGCTGGACGGCGTGAAGGAACAATTGCAGCGATATCGGGAACAGACCGCGTTGACCGGCCGTCAGCTGGACTGGGACTACGCGGACGCCGCCTTCCCGTACACGATCGAGTCGAAGGACGGCGAACCGTGGTTTTACCTGAAGGGCAAGGACGAGCGCTATCGCTACATCGTGTTCGGGGTCGGGCAGACGGAGCGCGGCGACCGCACGGTTCACTATGTCCAGGTCGTCCTGCCGGACGACGCGACCTACGGCGACAAGGGGAAAGCGAACGAATTCTGCAAATACATCGCCAAGCATATGCAGGCCGAGCTGAAGCTGTTCAACGGCCGCACCATCTACTACAATCCGAGAAAATAGCGCAAAGCCCAAAAAGGCCGGCCTCGAATCGTTCGATGGCCGGCCTTTTGCGCCGGAACAAATGGATCAGCCTTCGTGTTCCTGGGCGGCGATCTCCTCGTAAATCTTCGCCACGCGCTCCCATTCTTCGTCGTCTTCGATGCCGACGAGGAACATTTCATCATTCTCTTCTTCGATCCGGAAGATGACGCCGTCCGCCTCCGGGTCGTTCCGATCCAGCAGCACGGCGTAGGCCGAGCCTTCCGAATCGAACGTGTACACCATGATCATCTCGTGCTCGCGGCCATCCTCGTCCGTCAGGATGAACACGGGCTCGTGTTCGTGGTCATGCTCGTAGTCGTGGCCGCAGCCGCAAGCATGATCGTGCGAATGTTCGCTCATCGACAACCCTCATTTCGGTTAACTTGTGCCATCACCCGTATCGTACCACGCCGGATCTTCCGGGTCAAACGAAAGCGGGAGCGCCGCGCGCTCCCGATGTGCTCCGTTCATTTGCAAGAGATCAATTTCTCCGCCACCAGCGTCCAATCGCTGCTCTTCGCGGCTTTCATGTAAATGCGGACCTTGTATTCGCCTTCCTTGTTGAACCGGTAGGTCGTCTCGGGCGAGATGAGGTTGAAGGCGGCGCTCGTGTCCCTGTCGACGGAAACATCATTATAGTAGATTTCCAGCTCGGCATCGGACGGGTCCAGCATGACGATCTTGACCGCGGAGATCGGCGTCTTCAGGCTGTCGACCTGCGCCGCCACGATGAATGTCTCCTTCGCGCCCTTCGGCACCACCTGGAACGGAGTCGAGCCCTTCAGGGTCATCATGTGGACGTTGGGCTTGTTGATGTTGACCTGCTTGTTGTCCCACGTGACGAAAGCGCCGAGCAGATCGGACACCTGACGCAGCGGCACGTACGTCGTGCCGTCCGCCACGATCGCCGAATCGCTCAGTTCCGCTCCGTTCACCGTCAGCTTGATCTTGTTGACGACCGTATCCGCAAATATCATACCGCCTCCCAGGAGGGATAGCAGGAGGAAGGATACAAACAGTCTTTTCAATCGCATGCGCATGAAACCTCCGTCGGCAATTCCTTGGTTGTATAGTTATACTCGACCAGTTGTCCAAAGTTGCGCAGCGTCCCGCAAACAATTTTGCGGACGGTCTTGTCGCCTGTTGTCGGGTTCTGCGCTTGCCCGGGAAATGCGCATGCGCACGGCGAAATTGATTACTGGACGATGCGGGTCAGGATGCAGGGCACGCCCTTGCCGACCGCTCCGGGCTCCCGCATGCGCTGCCGGTAGCGGATGCCGCGCGGACACGGCGTCGGACAGGCTTCGCACGTATCGGACAGCACGATGCTCATGCGGACGTTCGGCCGGTCGGGCCGCTGGTTCATCCGCTTCTTTCCTGCCTTGGCTTTGCTCATGGGCCGGTCTCCTCTCGCGAAAATCCGCCCCATTATATGCGGACCCGAAACCGCGCGCATGAGCATCCGCCCGAATGATCAGAATTTGTTCAGACTCTTCCATTATCATTTGAAAGATGATAAATTGTGTACAAACGTACCCGGAAGGAGTTCCGCTATTTGGAAATATTGATGCTCGGAACCGGTAATGCGTTTGCGAAAAAGTACTTCAACAACAACGCCCTGCTGTTCCGGAACGGATTTACGCTCCTGATCGATTGCGGCATCACCGCGCCGCTCTCCCTTTACCGGATCGGCATGCCGCTCGACGCCATCAGCGCTGTCATCGTTACGCATATCCACGCCGACCATATCGGCGGATTGGAAGAATTCGCTTACCGGATGAAATTCCAGTATCGCAAGCGGCCGGTTTTGTACGTGCCCGACGAGCTGGCCGAGCCGCTGTGGGAACATTCCCTCAGGGGCGGACTGGAGCAGGGTCACTGGCGGAAGCTCGACGATTATTTCGAAGTGCGCCGGATTCGCGAAGGCGTACCGGCCGATCTCCACGACGGCCTGGCCGTCGAGATCATCCGCACCGAACACGTACCCGGCAAACTCAGCTATTCGCTGCTGTTCAACAACAGCTTCTTCTATACGTCCGACATGAAATTCAACCCCGGCCTCGTGACGGATCTGGTGCGCAATCGCGGCTGCGTCGTCTTCCACGACTGCCAGTTCACCCCGCCGGGCGAGGTTCACGCCACGCTCGATGAATTGCTCACGCTGCCGGAAGACGTGCAGTCGATGGTCTATCTGATGCACTACGCGGACAACCGGGAATTTTACGAAGGCCGCACAGGCCGGATGAAGTTCATCGATCAGCATGTCCGGTATGTCATTGCGGACGGAAAGGTCGTGCCCGCGGCCGCACCCGGATCGCCGTAACCCAAACGGAAAGCCTCCGGCCAAAGATTCGCTGCCGGAGGCTTTCCGCTTGGGCATGGTCAGAACGGTGGCAGGTTGTCGAGATTGTTGGACGGGTCGCCGTCGGCGTCGCCCCGGATATACATTTCGCCGTCCCTTCCTTTGAACACGTTGGCGCCCTTGATCCGCCCATCGCGGACTTCCCGGAGCGCCTCGTCGTAATCCAGCTCCCGCCCCGCCGAGGTGCGGAACGCCGTGATGTCGCCGTCGCCGTTCTTGCGCACGGCCACGAACGTCTCCCGCTCCGTCATCGTCGTCACGCTCCTTTGCCGGGCGACGGGCGGCATAGCCGCTCCATTCGCTTCTGTCCATTGTCAGTATGCCCGCGGAGCCTGCTCATTAATCCGGCGAATCCGGGCCTTCGCGGCGGAACGATATGGTAAAAAAATTTTCGCGAAACGGGTTGACTCGAGCTTCGAATCCTGATATATTATTACTCGTCACTGCAATATGATCTGTTAGCTCAGCTGGGAGAGCACCATCTTGACAGGGTGGGGGTCAGTGGTTCGAGCCCACTACAGATCACCATTTTCCAACACAAGGAACCCTTGAGCAATCAAGGGTTCTTTTTCGTTTTACGCAACTTTTCGACAGTTCCCGTCGTCCAATGGATTGCATGGAAGCAAGCTGTACATTTTACCGCTTTGAGGTGATCGGCATGGGAAACAAGCGCGGGAGCCGACTGCGCCGGGCGCTTGCGGTGTGGCTGCTCGTCTGGCTGTCCGTCGCCGGGACGGCCGCGGCGTTCCCGGATATCGAGGGCGATCCGAACGAGGAGCGCATCCTGAAGCTCAAGGAGGAAGGCATCGTAAAGGGCGATGCGAACGGCCGGTTTCGGCCGGACGACAAGCTGACCTATGCGGAAGGCGTGACGTTGATCGTGGACGGGCTTGGGCTCAACCTCGAGGGCATTCAGTTCGTCAAGGAACCAAAGGCAAGCGATTCCTTCGATTTCGTGCTGGACGGCAAATGGTACTCCGACGCGTTCATCACGGCGAGCTTCCATCTCGGCCTGCCCCGCAGCGTCAAGCCGGACCTGTCGATGACGCGCGAGCGCTTCGCCCATCACCTCTATCTCGGCCTTGCATCCAAATCCGGATTTGCGCTTCCGGCGCCCAGGCTCGCGATCGAAGACGAGGCCTCGATCGCTCCGGAATACCGCGACAGCGTTCAGCTGCTGCTCTTCATCGGCATCGTTGAACTGGACAAGGACAGGCGCTTTGAACCGAAGCGGGCGATCACGCGCGGCGAAGCGGCCGGCATGGTCTACGAAGCGCTGGTCTTCCTCCGGCAACTGGAAGCGTCGGGTCAACCCGTGAAAGCGTCCGATCCGTCGCCGCTCACCGGACTTGAGGTGGAGTCCGCCCCGCTGACCGGCGAGGCGAACGCGGTGACCGTGCGGGCGACCGCGCCGCACCCCGGCTGGGGCATCCGGGTCAAATCCATCGTGTTCGACGCCGGCAAGGCGTTCATCCATGTCGAACCCGTCCATCCCGATCCCGACCGCGTCTACCCGCAGGTGCTGACCGAGGTCTCGACGGTCGTGTACATCGGCTCGGACTACACGCCGGTGCTTGCGCTTCCCGAATAAGACCGGCTCACGGCAGGAACCCTTCCCGGCTCCAAAGCGCGGCGCTGCCGCATGATTCGGCATGGCGGCGCAGCTCGGCGAAAAACTTGCGCGCGGTCTCGGGATGATACAGATCCCCCTCTCCGGCCTGCTCGTACAGCCTGCGGACGCCGAGCGCTTCCGTCCGCCTCCCGCCCGCGCCGTCGCCGTGGAAGAAATCGTCCACGACAATGCGCGGCGCCGCTTTCGCAAGCTTCGCGGCGAACGATTCGCTGTGCGGCAAGAGCGGCGACACGGCGATCTGCGCATCGATGCCGGCGTCCAGCAGCGCCTTCAGCGCGCGCCATCTCGCCGCGACAGGCGGCGCCTTCGGCGTGAAGCGCCTGCGGACGGACTCCAGGTCCGTCTCGATCGTCAGGCTGACGCGCAAGCGGGAGCCGAAGCGGCGCAGCAGTTCCGTATCGCGCACGACGAGCGGGCTGCGGGTCTGCAGCAGCAGGAAATCCGGCGGCAGCTCCGCTATCGTCTCCAGAATGGCGCGCGTGATCCCGTGCCGGGCTTCGACCGGCTGGTACGGATCCGTCGCGGACCCCATGAAGACGGTCATCGCGCCCCGGCTCCTGCTTCTCTCCCATTCCCTGCGGAACGCTTCCCTGTCCACCCGCTTCACGTCGACCCATTCTCCCCAGGTGATCCCGCGAAACATCCCGACAGGCATTCTGCGGACATAGCAGTAGGAGCATCCGAACGCGCAGCCGGCGTACGGATTGAGCGTGTGGGTATAGCCCTCGAGAAATCCGCCGGCCGGATTCAGCAGCCTGCCGGGTGTCCTGAACCGGATTTCCATCCAACGACCTCCTTGATCCCCGTCTCCTGCCCCATCCGAATGCCGAAGGCCGGCCGATGGATTCGGCCGGCCTTCCGCACGCGATCCGCCGCGGCTCGTCAACGTCCGAGCGGGGAGTAGAGTCCGCGCGCATAGCCGCGCGCCTTCTGCCTGACGACAAGCTCCTCGGGCACATCCTTGCGGTGCACTCGGGACACCGGAGCGCTCGGCGCGTTCTTGGCAGGATACGGCTCGAAGAACACCTGATGCGTCTCCTCGTCGTACCATTTTACCTTGTCCATCTGGACCAGGTATCCGCGCTCCAGCTTCTTGAATCCCATCGTCGACAGAAACCGCTCCTGCTCCTCGAGCGTGCTGATCTGGCTGAACACTTCGTTCTTCGTCTGATACTTGATGACGTTGTTCTCCACGAACGTGAAAAGGACGTCGTCAAGATCGAGCATGACGATTTCGAATTCTTGGCGGCTCAAGCGTCTGACAACCGGGATTTCCATCTTACGCGTCCTTCCTTCTCAGTTCAGCCGGGATCTGCGGGTTGTTGAAATAATACAGCGAGCCGGTCAGAACGAACAGCGAAGCGAGACCGGCGATACCGGTGGCGATCAGCTGGAATACGCGCTTCTTCATCCTGTTTCACCTCCTTTCGTCATCCGGTGCCGTCCGACGGTTCGCCGGGCTTGTTCCTGAACAGCAAGGACACGCCCTGCAGGAAGAACACAATGGCCAGCACATCCGACCGGATGAAGAAATTGGCGGCGACGGCGGCGGTCGTCAGCGCCTTGAGCAGCGGATAATATCTGGGCGCGATTCTTGCATACTTGTCCAGATTGGAAGGGGCGAACAGGAGAAAAAGCAGCGCCGCGGACGCCGTCGCAATGAGCGTGCCTTGATCGCCGAGCCGGATATGCGGAATGACGGCCATGATGGCGGTCGAAACAAATATGCAGAACAGACCGGATTTCAAATGATATCCGCCGCTGAATGTCCGGATGAGCGCGAACGAGAGCAGGGCCAGCGCCGTCTCGGGCAGCGCGCCGGTCATCAGGCCGATCAGCAGCGTGAACACGACAATCGAGACGGTGTTGCCCACAACGTGCAGCGCGTAATAGATAACCTCCACGGACGGCGGCGCGACGCCGTTTCGCGTCATGCCTCCGTGCAGCGCCTCTGCGGCTTTACGAAGCATCTTCGTAGTCCTTTCTCAGCAGGTAGTACAGGAATATGGGCAGCGTGACGAAAAACACGATATACGACACCACGAAGTAGCTGCCGAATTTGTCCCGCAACAGATAGGCGGCAATGGCGGCAAGCGAAATGCACAGCACGATGGTGGACAGCAGGATTGCGTTCGTTCCGCTGAACCGCACATCGGCGCGATGCGACGTCGGAACGAAATCGAAGTTCCAGTTCATCACATACAGCAAACGGCAGATTGTCAATTCGAGAATGGCCGTCAACACCTGGATGGAGGCAATGATCCGTTGATTGTTCTGCATGTCGGCCAGAGTCAACCCGAGCAGGAACATCAGTCCGGAAACCACAATGCCCTGAAGCACGAACCCCGCCACGAAACCGGCGAAGTTCATGATGATCGAATAGAACAGCGGCACCCTGAACAGCAGGCAGAGCCAGACGACCAGCAGCACCAGTTGGATATAAGATGACAGTTCGGACAAATTCGGGTTGAGCCGCGTGACATACGAGATTTGGCTCATCAGGAGCGCGATCAGCAGCGTCATCCCGATCATTCTGGGCTTGATTCGGAAACGGAACAGCGTGAACATGAAAATGAAATAAGCGAAATACTCAAAGGATGAACCGATTACAAAAAGGACATATTCCACTTCCGACAGTGCTCCTTTGATTTCCAAGGTTGTCCATCCGGCTTAATTCGATTATATTGCCTTTACCCCCGGGCTTCAATCTCCAAATGATCAGATGTTCACGGTTTGCTCCGCAGTACACCGCCCTGCAACAGGGACGTCTTGAAACCGTCCGGACCATCATCAAGGCGGCGGGCGCGAAGAATTGCAAGCTCGACAAGGACTTCAGATGTTGTCGTATATTTCCCCCAAATGAGCACCGCCCGCCCGGCTGATTGTCGACACAATATGACCGGAAATTCCGCCAAAGTGATATAATTGCGCCAACTATTGCCATTTTGGGCCGCCTCGATTATGATCATATTGTCGAAAACATGTCACAAAGGGGCGGATAGGCATGAAAAAATCCGCTGGTTCCCGGCCATTCTCGGCGGATTCCTGAGCGGACTTGCGATCTATTTTTTGGTGTCCATGTTCGCTTCGTCACCTCAGGTTTGGGCGCTCTTCGTCGGCTGGATTGCAGTCGGGTATTGGGCCGGAACCGGAAAGAGCCGCGCGTGGGGACGAGTTTGGCTCGTGTTATGCATCGCTTGCTTCGCACTTCCGATCGGCGCGTTTGCGCTCGGCGCAAGCACAACGGCAGATGCAATCAACGCATCCGCCAGCGAAGCCGAGCAAGCCGGTGCTGCGATTGGCGGCGCCATCGGAACAACACTCCTGACCGGCGTGGCCGGAATAATCGGTTTTTTCCTCGGGGTGATTTTCGCGATTCTCGCCTATTTCGGGCTCAGGGCGCCAAAATCGGTGTCGATCTCCGAAAAATGATGCGAAGGCGGCCGACGCATCGGCCGCCTTCTTCCATTCCCGACTCTCGAAAACAAGGTTGAACCGTCGATCGGTACCGCCATGCATCAAATCAAAAATCCCTTGTGTATCAAGGGATCTTGGACTATCGATGGTGCCGAGGACGGGAATCGAACCCGTACGGGTGTCACCACCCGCAGGATTTTAAGTCCTGTGCGTCTGCCAGTTCCGCCACCCCGGCGCGATTCCAACCCATGATGGTGGGCCCTGAGGGACTCGAACCCCCGACCAATCGGTTATGAGCCGACCGCTCTAACCAACTGAGCTAAGGGCCCCGGAGCATCCGTGCGGTGATCATGGTTGCGGGGGCAGGATTTGAACCTGCGGCCTTCGGGTTATGAGCCCGACGAGCTACCGGACTGCTCCACCCCGCGACAATCCAATGAAATGCAGCACACGGCGACGAACTTAACTATACAATAGCAAATCCCCGCGCGTCAAGTAGATCCCGGACCCGCCGTTTCCGGCGGGTCCGGATTTTACGGCAGATAGCGGACGCCGTAGCGGCCTTTGCGCGAACGGAACACTTCGATTTCCCGCGGCGAGTTGCAGCCGTACATCCACCAGTCGTTTTCCATCCGCTTCACCAGGCAGCCCGCCTGAAACTTCGTATCATATAATCGGACCCAGTATACCCAACCCATGTCGATCCTCCCCGCTGAAGATTCGTTGTTTAGAATGCCCGCATCCGCGGAAATTCAAGCGGGCGTCTGACCATGGATCAGACGGCCACCGGTCGGACGATCATCGGTCAGACGGTTACCGGTCGGACGGACATGGCCGGAACGCCCGCAGCCGGCGGCGGGCCAAGCCGCGGGCGCAAGCCTCATCAGTCTATGACGACTGCATCTTTCGTGAACGGGATGACCGGTTCGATGCCGACCTCGCCCGATTCGCCCTTGTTTTGCAGCACGGCGTCGCCTTCGGTCTCCCATTCGGCGAGCGCTTCTTTGACCGTCTTCTTGTCCTCGAGCACTTCCTGGAACTTGGTCCGCCCGATGTTCTCCGCCTGCCACAGGTTCGGATTTTCCCGGTACAATTTATCCATTTCAGAGTTCGAGGGCGGAACCGGCTTCAGCGTCGTGAACGCCGCGATGTTGAAATCGAGGCCGGCCGGCGGCTTCAGGAATTCCTTGCGCGCCGACAGTTCGTGCATCGAGCGGGATTTCAGCTTCGCCCAATCGCGGCCGTTGATGAACTTGACATATTCCCAGGCATCGTCGGGATTCTGCGCCTTGGCGTTGATCACGGTGAGCGAGCTCAGGTACGTGTTGCTGCCGATGCCCGGCGCCTCTTCATGCTGCGGCAGCGTGACGACATCCCACTCCGGAGCCTGGAAGTTGGCGTTTTGATTGGCGTACTCCGCCGCGAGCTGCAGCTCGTTGATATAGCCGTAATCGGCCGTCACCATCGCCACCCTGCCCATGATGAACAGGTCGCCCGAGAACGGATTCGGCTGCTCGCCTTCCTTCACTTCCCACGCGTCGCGCGTGTCTTCCCACGTCGGCACAACCTTGTTCTTGTACAGGTCCGCCATCGTCGTCCATACGCGCTCCCACACCGGCGTGTTGACCGTCATTTTCTCCCCGTTGTTGTCGAACACCCGGAGCTGCAGCGGCGCGGTGTACGTGTACTGCATGTCGTAGTACGGATCGCCGAGCCAGCGGTTGAACTGGATGCCCCACATCCGCTCTTCGCCTTCGCCGCCCGCCATGCGTTTCGCGAGGTCGACGATTTCGGGCCAGAACATGTTGTCGGTCGGCGGGGTCACGCCCTTCTCGTTGAACAGCTTCTTGTTGTAATAGAGCGCGTTCGAGCTGAACGTCGGCGCAAGCGCGTAGAGGTTGTTGTCGCCGAGCGACTTGATCCCTTCCAGAACCGTCGGCACGAAGTCTTCCAGATCGAATTTGTCCCGCTGGATGAGCGGATCGAGCTGCTGCAGCAGATTGTCCTGGATCAGGCGGCGCAGATTGCCGTAGTCCGTGATCAGCACGTCGACCGGGTTTTCGCCGGTCAGCATCTTCGTGAGCTCTTCGTACGGATCCATCTGCTGCTGCTCCTCGCCCGTGCTGAACCGCTGCTTGTTCCAGTCGATGGCCGACACGATCTGGATCTCGATGTCCGGGTTCAGCAGCTCGAACGAATCGGTATACTGCTGCCGAAACCAGACTTCGTCGCTGGACGAGCCGTACAGCGTGCCGATGCGGAGCACCCTGGTTTGCGGTTCTCCCGATCCGCCGGAGCTCCGGCTGCAAGCGGCAAGCAGCGAGACCATCATCAGCGCCGCAAGCGCAGCCGTCAACGCCCGTTTCCATCCGCCGGACTTGCCGGCACGATTCCCATAGTGGACCATGGTTCTTATCCCCCCAAAGATTTCGGCGCCGTGATGATAATCCGCTCGCCGTCAAATTCCATTGTTGCTTTATCGCGAATGCCGAGGGCGGTCAAATAATCCTTCGGCACCTGAAGCCTCCCCGCGCGATCGATCACGACATACTCCTCGTGCGCTCCGCCGAGCCCGCGGATCTCGCCGTCGGCCTTGTCGAGATTCTCGTTCCGCTTCACGAACTCGGTGCTGGTCAGGCCGTCGCGAATCGCGACGACCCGATCCACCTTGCCGGCCAGCGACAGATCGTGCGTGACGATGACGATCGTGACGCCGAGCTCGCGGTTCAGCCGCCGGAAAATATCCATGATCAGGTCGGACGTTTTCGTATCGACCGAACCGGTCGGTTCGTCCGCCAGCAGGAGCTGCGGCCGGTTCGCCAGGGCGATCGCGATCGCGACCCGCTGCTGCTCGCCGCCGGACAGCTGATGCAGCTTGTTCAACATCCGGTCCTTAAGCCCGACCATCTCGAGCAGCTGCTTCGCATAGGCGCGGTCCAGCTTGCCGGAGAGCATCATCGGCATCTCGACGTTCTCCAGCGCGGACAAGTAGGGAAGCAGGTTGCGCGCGTTGTTCTGCCAGATGAATCCGACCGTGTTCCGCTTGTACTCGACGAGCTGGTCGTCGGTGATCTTCAACAGATCCCATTGGCCGACGCGCACCTGTCCGGCCGACGGCCGGTCAAGCCCGCCGAGAATGTTGAGCAGCGTCGACTTGCCGCTGCCGCTGTTGCCGATGATCGCCATCATTTCGCCTTTGCGGACTGACAGGTTGAGGCCCTGCAGCGCGACGACCTCCAGCTCGTCGGTCTTGTAGATTTTCACCAAGCCTTCGCATTCGATCATCGTCTCTGACGCGATCTCCATCGGTTACCGCTCCTCTCCCATCTTCACGGCCTGATGCACGCGCAGCCTGCGGATGTGCATGAACAGGAGCGCGGCGCCCGTCAGCAGCATGAAGCCGACGACGATATAGAGCTGAACCGTATCCTGCTGCTCGAACACAACCCGGAACGGCGGCACGGCGCTTGCGACATTCTCCGCCGTCTGAAGGAACGGCAGGAACAGCCTGCTGGCCACCTTGCCGATGACGAACCCGAGGCCGATCGCGAGGCCCCCCGTGAAGAGCTGCTCCAGCAGCAGCATGCCGGTCAGCTGCTTCCTCGACAGCCCCATCGCGCGCAGCACGCCGAACTGCACGATCCGGCCGGACAGGTTGAAGAACCAATACAGCAGATAGCCCGCCAGCGAGACGATGGCCGAGACGAGGAAGCCGAGGCTCAGAATGCCGAAAACACCGCCGCGCGTCGGATGCTTCGACTGGGTGATCAGCTCGGACCGGACATCCGTGACCGACGCCAGCTCGATGCCGTCCTCCATGAGCGTCGTGACGATCGGCGCCACCTTCGCGTCGGGTTCCATCTTGAGCCAGACCTCGTACGGGATGAGCGGCACCTGGTCGTAGATGTAGTCCAGATTGGCGATCACGAACGGCGCTTGGTCGGGATAGAGCGACGGCCAGTACGGCAAAATGCCGACGATCACGAATTCGATCATGCCGTCCGTCAGCCCCACCGAGATCAGATCGCCCGGCTTCAGTTGGTACCGTTCCGCCACGTTCGACGGGATGATGGCCGCGTGCTCGTATCGGCCCATGAAATCCAGATAGTAGTACGGGTGAATCGGGAACAGGTCGTTCCTGAACCAGGCCACCTTGGCGAACTGGTCGTTGTTGATGCCCATCAGGGTGCCCTGGCCGATCGAACGGCCGGAGACGACGATGTTGCCCTTCGTCTTCAGCACGCGCGCCGCCGCTTCGACGCCGTCGAGCGTGCGGAAAATTTCGAACGGCGGCTCAATATAGTTGATGCGGGTCGGCGTGCCCGCGCCGCCGCCCGGGTTGCCTCCGGGGTTGCCGCCGGGACCTCCGCCCGGATTTCCGCCCGGGTTGCCTCCGGGGTTCTCCCCGGATCCGCCGCCCGGGTCTCCGCCGGATCCGCCGCCCTGCGGAGTCTGCAGTTCGGCGCGGCCTTCC
>Ga0310826_101108_pt1 | contig 16329 bp, 12 predicted proteins | sample WT_ome_FD_201306 | JGI IMG/M metagenome (GOLD analysis project Ga0310826, IMG submission 201306) | Sorghum-adapted microbial communities enriched on wild type (WT) sorghum from Joint BioEnergy Institute, Emeryville, California, United... ... | reverse complement strand
CACGATGGGCTTCGGCGGCAACGTGACGCTGCTCGGCTGCAAGATCGGCGCCATCAACCGGCTGCCGGCGAGCTTCTTCGTCTCGGTCGCCTACAACTGCTGGGCGTTCCGGCGCCAGGGCGTGCTGATCGACAGCGGCAGCGGCGAGATCAAGGAATGGCTGTACCCGCGCGGGGACGAAGTGCCGATGGACGGAGAACAGCCCGCGGCCACGGCAACGGAAGCACAGCCGGCCGACGCGGATCAGCGCCGCGAGATCCGGCTGAAAACGCCGCTCACGGAGGAGCAGGTGCGTGCCTTGCGCGTCGGCGACATCGTCATCCTCGACGGCGAGATCCATACCGGCCGCGACGCGCTGCACAAATATCTGGTCGACCACGATTCGCCGGTGGATCTGAACGGAGCGGTCATCTACCACTGCGGCCCGGTCATGCTCAAGGACGAGCGGGGCGACTGGCACGTCAAGGCCGCCGGCCCGACGACGAGCGCGCGCGAGGAGCCGTACCAGGGCGACATCATCAAGAAATTCGGCGTCCGCGCCGTCATCGGCAAAGGCGGCATGGGCAAGAAGACGCTGGCGGCGCTGAAGGAGCACGGCGCCGTCTACCTGAACGCGATCGGCGGCGCGGCGCAGTATTACGCGGAGTGCATCAAGCGCGTGAACGGCGTCCATTTCCTCGAGTTCGGCATTCCCGAGGCGATGTGGCATCTGGAGGCGGAAGGATTCGCCGCGATCGTCACGATGGACGCCCACGGCAACAGCCTGCACGCCGACGTCGAGCACGACTCGCTCGCCAAGCTCGAACAGTTCAAGGAACCGGTCTTCAAGTGAAAAAAACATCCTCACAAACAGCCGGAAAGCGTGATACCCACGAATACGTTCATTTCCATCGCATCCGCCTTCAACCGGTGGTATGACCGCCGGTTGTCGCTGCTGACCCCGGGAGCGCTGCTCCTGGGGTTCTTGTGCTCCGACGCGCTGATCGGCGTCGTGCCGATCGTGCCGTGGCTGTTCGCGTACATCACGTTCGCGATGGGCCTCGGCATCCGCGCGCGGGAGATCGGGCTCGCGTTCGTCCGGCCGCTGCCGATGCTGGCGGGGCTCGCCGTCGCCCATATCTTCATGCCGCTCGCGGCGTGGGGCGCCGGAAGCGCGCTGTTCGGCGCGGATTCGCCGTATGTCGTCGGCTTCGTGCTGCTTACGCTCATTCCGCTCGGCATCTCGTCGCTCATGTGGGTCGGCCTCTCGGGCGGAATGCCGGCGCTGATCACGGCGATGGTTACGGTCAGCTCGCTGCTCAGCCCGCTCGTCGTGCCGCTCGGCCTCGACCTGATGTTCGGCGCAGGAATCGAAATGGACACGCGCGGCATCATGCTGGACCTGCTCTTCATCGTCGTTTTGCCGACGGCGGCGGGCATCGCGCTGAACGAGCGGACGCGCGGCCGTGCAAACGCCGTCCTGCAACCCGGAGCGGGCTTTGTCTCGAAGCTCGCGTTCCTGACGGTCATCATCCTGAACGCGGCGGCGATCGGACCGCATGTCCACGCGATCGGCGGGGCGGTCCCGCTGCTCGTTCCGGCGGTCGTCGTCCTTGTCGCGCTCGGCTACGCCGCCGGATGCGCCGTCTCGCTGCCGTGGCGCTCTGCGGAGATGACGGCGACGCTGGCCTTCGGCTGCGGCATCCGCAACGTTTCGCTCGGCATCGTGATCGGCCTCGGCTATTTCTCTCCGGAGGCCGCCGTGCCGGTCGTGCTGTCCATCCTCATCCAGCAGCCCTGGGCCGTCCTGTTCCGGAACCTTCTGGCCAAAATACGGGCGCGTAGCGCAAACCGTACGGCGGATGGCGGGGCTGTCGCGGAACGGGAAAACTGAACCGGCGAGAAGGAGGGGGACGATGAACAGCTTCCGTTCGCGGCTGGCGGCGGTCATGGTCGGGCTGGTCGCGCTTGCGGTGACGGCCGCGGGAATCTATATGGCCGCCGCGTTCGAGCGAAGCCATTACGACGCCATGCGGGACAATCTGGTCCGCGAGATCGGGCTGATCGACGACGCGACGGACTGGCGTCCGGCGGACGGCGCAGAAGCGCATGATCATTTCACGGAGCGGGCCCGCCACTTCCGCGCGATCACCGGCGCGCGCGTCACGTTCATCGCCGCGGACGGATCGGTGCTCGGCGATTCGGACCACGATCCGCGGTCGATGGAGAACCATCTGGACCGGCCGGAAGTGGTCGAGGCGGACCGGTCCGGCATCGGCTACGATGTCCGGCGCAGCGAAACAACCCGGCACAACATGATGTATGTCGCCGTGAAGCGGGAGGCGGCGGAAGGCGGAGGTTACATCCGGCTCGCCCTCGATGCGAGTGAGATCGAGCGGGGTATCCGCCGGCTCTGGCTCGGCCTGATCGCCGGCCTGCTCGCGCTGCTCGCGGTCGCGGCGGCGGCGAGCTGGCGGGTCGCCCGCGGCATGACGAAGCCGCTGGAAGCGGTCATCCGCGCGGCGCAGCGAATCCGGAGCATGGATTACGAGGCGCGGGTTGTCATCGATTCGCGCGGCGAGATCGGCGAGCTTGGCCGCGCGATCAACGCGATGGCCGAGAGCCTGCAGCGGCAGATGATGCGCATCCGGCAGAAGGAGAGCCAGCTCGAGAGCGTCCTCGACAACATGACAAGCGGCATCGTCATGATCGACCGTTCCGGCTCCATCGTGCTGATGAACCGGATGGCCGAAACGCTGCTTGGCCTGTCAGCCGGCGATCTTCTCGGACGGCATTATGCGGAAGCCAGACTGCAACACGAATTGGCGGGCCTGATTCGCGACGCGATGGACCGGCGGGAGCATGCGCGCGAGGAACTCACGTTCTACTACCCCGAAGAGCGGCAGATCGAAATTAATCTCGTGCCGATCGAAGCCAGGGACAACAGCGGAACGCTGCTCGTCATGCAGGATATGACCGCCATCCGCAAGCTCGAGCGGATGCGGAGCGAATTCGTCGCCAACGTCTCGCACGAGTTGAAGACGCCGATCGCCGCGGTCAAAGGGTTCGCCGAGACGCTGCTCGGCGGCGCCGGGGACGATCCGGAGACGCAGCGCGCCTTCCTCCGGATCATCCACGACGAGAGCGAGCGGCTGAACCGGCTCGTAAACGACATCCTCGAGTTGTCGAAAATCGAATCGGGGAGCGCGCCGCTCCATTTCTCGCCGGTCGAGCTCGAACCCTTCATCGCGAAGACGGTCGGGCTGCTCGCGAAGGAAGCGGAGCGGAAGCGCATCCGGATCGAGACGGAGGTTGCCCGCGGTCTGTACGTCGAGGCGGATGAAGACCGGCTTCGCCAGATCGTGATGAACGTGCTGTCCAACGCGATCAACTATACGCCGGAAGGCGGCCTGGTGCGGGTCCGGGTCGAGCCGGTCGCAGCCCGAAGCGAAGCCGGCGCGGACCGGCGGGGCGCGCAGGCAGCGGACGCGCGCGTAGCGGGCGCGGCGGACCGGCGGGGCGCGCCATCAACCGACACGGGCGAACCGGGCGCGGCGGACCGGCCGGGCGCGCAGACAGCCGACACGAGCGGATCGGGAACGGCGGACCGACGGGGCGCACAGACAGCCGACACGAGCGGATCGGGAACGGCGGACCGGCGGGGCGCGCCATCAACCGACGCGGTCGAACCGGGCGCGGCGGGCAACGGACAGCGCGGGCAGGCCGAACCCGCCGGCGACTACGACGCGATCCGCATCCGGATCTCCGACAACGGCATCGGCATCCCGAAGAAGGATCTGCCGCGCATCTTCGAGCGTTTCTACCGGGTGGACAAGGCGCGCTCCCGCGGCTCGGGCGGCACCGGGCTCGGCCTGTCCATCGTGAAGCATCTCGTCGAACTCCACCACGGCACGATCACCGTCGAAAGCGCGGTCGGCGCCGGCTCGACGTTCACGATCGAACTTCCGGTGCTGCAGGAAAGCGAGGGAGAAGCGGGACTCTTTTTACATTAGCTTGACACTTCGACGGACCGGCCGTGGTATAGTAAAGTTGACGATTCCACAGGTTCGGGGGCTTGGCATGGCGGAACGCATACTGGTCATCGAAGACGAGCCGACGCTCGCGCGTCTCCTGACGTACAATCTGACGCAGGAAGGCTACGAGACGACGGTCGAGTCCCACGGCGTCGACGGGCTGCGGGCCGCGCTGCGGGAGCGGTTCGACCTCATTCTGCTGGACATCATGCTGCCCGGCATGAGCGGCTTCGAGATCCTGACGAAGCTCCGGCAACAGGGCGTCCGCACGCCGGTCATCATCCTGACGGCGCGGAACGCGGAGGACGAAGTGGTGCAGGGCCTCCGGCACGGGGCGGACGACTACATGACGAAGCCGTTCGGCGTCGCGGAGCTGCTGGCGCGGGTCGCGGCGGTGCTGCGCCGGTCGCGGAGCGGCGTGGCGGCGGCCGCCGCCGTGGAGGAGAACGTCATCCGGATCGGCAATCTCGAGGTCTATCCGGACAGGTACGAGGCGGTCGCGGGCGGCGAGCAGGTGGCGCTCAGGCCGAAGGAATTCGAAGTGCTGCTCTATCTCGTCCAGCGTCCGGGCGTCGTCGTGACGCGGGACGATCTGATGAATGTCGTATGGGGGTTCGACTATATCGGCGGGCAGCGGACGGTCGACGTGCATGTCAGCTCGCTGCGCAAGAAGCTGGAGTCGGGGCCGCAGTCGGTGCGAATCGAGTCGATCCGCGGCGTCGGCTACAAGCTCGTCCCGCCGGCCAAAGAAGGCGTGCCGCGATGACCGCGGATCACGCCTTCACTTTTTGCTCCACGACAGCATTCGCTTCTGGTACGCTTTCGGCGAGCAGTCGTTGTATTTCTTGAACATTTTGTAGAAATGGGCCATGTTCGGGATGCCGATCATCTCGCCGATCTCCGAAATGCTCCGGTCCTCCGTCAGAAGGATCCGTTCCGCCCACTTGATTTTCCGGAAATTGACGTACTCCGTGAAGGAAAGTCCCACCGTCTTCTTGAAGAATTTCACGAAGTAATAATAGCTCATGTTGGCGAGCCTGCAGACCTGGTCCACCTGGATGCGGCCGGTCAGATTCGCCTCGACGTAGTTGAACACCGGCTTCAGCCGCTGCAGGTCGAAGCTGTCGAGCTCTTCGAGCATGCGTCGGTTGTCGTTGCGCAGCAGGAGGAGCAGGATGCGCTTCAGCAGGATGTTCACGGCCAGCTCGTAGCCGATCGTCTTGCCGGCGGCCTCGTCGAAGATGCGCTTCACGCACTCCGCGATCTCGGCACGCACGTCGGGCTGCTCGAGGAAAATGTAGTTCAGCCGGCTGAGCGGATGCTGCGCCTCGTTGAAGTAACGGAGATAGGGCATCGTGGTCGGGTCGAAAAATTTGTCCAGATCGAACTGCAGCACGTAATAGTCCAGTTCCTGCGTCAACGACCGGTCGCAGTGCAGCTGGTTCGAGCCGATCAGGACGATGCCGCCGGGGCCGATCCGGTGCTGCTCGTCCTCGACAAGAACGTGCATCTCGCCTCTCTCCACCATCAGCAGCTCGACTTCCCGGTGGTAGTGCCAGTCGATGAACAGGTTGTCGGTGCGGTGCGGTCGGAAAATTTTGAGCGACAGGAGCGGATTCTCGTATTCGACTTTCTCCCTGTAGGCCTCCACGATTCAGACACCGGCTTTCGCAAAATCGCATAATTTGCAAGCGTTCCAAACTTTAATACAGCCTTATTCTACAGGCAGTCGAGGACAAAAATCAATAGATCCTGAAAATGGAAGACAAGCAATGAAAAAGCTTGACAATGGATGGAACTTCAGGGAGAAATATTCGTATATCCTATTGGATACCCGGAATCGGCAAGCAGGGGAGGGATGCGAATGGAAGCGCTGTTCTGGACGTGTCTGGCCGTCGGCGTGCTGTACGCGCTCGTCACGATTGTCTTCGGCGACGTGCTCGGCGATCTGTTGGACGGAGCGTTCGATTTCCTGTCGTCCGACGGGCTGGATTGGCTCCATCCGATGACGATCGTCGGCGGCATCACCGTGTTCGGCGGCGCGGGCCTCATGCTCGGCCACTATACGGATCTCTCCGTGTGGGGCGTGGTCTCCTTCGCGCTGCTGGCCGCCGTCGTCATCGGCGCGGGCGTCTATTTCTTCTATGTCCGGCCGATGCGCTCGACCGAGAGCTCGACGGGCTACTCGCTCGAAGAGATGGCGGGCAAGCTGGCCGAGGTGCTCGTACCGATCCCCGCCAAAGGCTACGGGGAGGTGATGCTCCGGATGGGAGCGGCCGGGGTAACGAACCGGACGGCGGCGAGCTTCGACGGGGAACCGGTGGAGGCGGGCGCGCAAGTCGTCGTCGTCGAGGTGCGGGACGGCACGCTGTACGTCAGCAAGCTGGATTCCGATTTCAACAGCGAATTTGCGAATGAGAGGAGACAGGGCTTATGACATGGATTCCAATTGCAGTCGTCGTTGTTCTGGTCGTGCTTGGCCTGGCGTTCTGGGCGCGCTACAAGACGGTCGGCCCTGACGAGGCGATGATCGTCACCGGCTCGTTCCTAGGCAACCGCAACACGCTGGTGGACGAGGGCGGGCGCAAGATCAAGATCGTCCGCGGCGGCGGCGCGTTCATCCTGCCGATTTTCCAGAAGGCCGAATTTCTCTCCCTGCTGTCGCACAAGCTGGATGTCTCGACGCCTGAGGTCTATACCGAACAGGGTGTTCCGGTCATTGCCGACGGCGTCGCGATCATCAAGGTCGGCGGTTCGATCGAGGATATCTCGACCGCCGCGGAGCAGTTCCTCGGCAAGCCGATCGAGGCGCTCAAGTCTGAGGCGCAGGAAGTGCTCGAAGGCCATCTGCGCGCGATTCTCGGTTCGATGACGGTCGAGGAAGTGTACCGGAACCGCGACAAGTTCGCCCAGGAAGTGCAGGCCGTCGCGGCGAAGGATTTGAAGAAGATGGGGCTGCAGATCGTCTCGTTCACGATCAAGGACGTGCGCGACAAGCACGGCTACCTCGAGGCGCTCGGCAAGCCGCGCATCGCGATGGTGAAGCGGGACGCCGAGATCGCGGAGGCCGAAGCGATCCGCGACGCCCGCATCCAGAAAGCGCGGGCCGAGGAAGAGGGCATGAAGGCGGAGCTCTTGCGCGACACGAACATCGCCGAGGCGACGAAGGAGAAGGAGCTGAAGGTCGCCTCCTTCAAGAAGGAGCAGGACATGGCGCGCGCGGAAGCCGACCAGGCGTACGCGATCCAGGAGGCGCGCACGAAGCAGAGCGTCGTCGAGGAGCAGATGAAGGTCGAGCTGGTGCGCAAGGAGCGCGAGATCGATCTCGAAGAAAAAGAAATTCTCCGCCGCGAGAAGCAGTATGACGCGGAAGTGAAGAAGAAGGCGGACGCCGACCGGTACGCGATCGAGCAGGCGGCGGAAGCGGAGAAGGCAAGGAGGATCCGCGAGGCCGAAGCGATGCAGTTCCGCATCGAGGCGGAAGCGAAGGCGCAGGCGGAGCAGAAGCGGCTCGCCGGCCTGGCCGAGGCCGAAGCGGAGCGCGCCCGCGGCGCCGCGGAAGCCGAAGTCATCCGGCTGCGCGGTCTCGCCGAAGCGGAGGCGAAGGAGAAGCTGGCCGAAGCGTTCGAGAAATTCGGCGAGGCGGCCGTGCTCGACATCATCGTCAAGATGCTGCCGGAGCTCGCGGCGAAGGTGGCGGAGCCGATCCGGAGCATCGACAAGCTGACCGTCGTCGACACCGGCCACGGCGAAGGCGCGGCGCGCGTCAGCAACTACGTCACGTCGCTCATGGCGACGGCGCCGCAGATGCTGAAGGATGTCTCGGGCATCGATGTCGAAGGGTTGATCAAGGGGCTGACGAACCGGCTGGGTTCGGGGAACGCGGGGCCTTCGCGGGCGTCGGGAACCCCGGCGGCTCCGGAGGCGCCCGCGGCATCGGCGGACGTCAAGCCGGAAGGATAAGTGATAAGCCGTCCGGGCGGCTTGCACCCGGACGGAAGGCTGCCCGGCGGGCCCATGGAGGCCCGCCCCATTTTTTCTGCGGAACGCGTCAAGCGGGCGCATGGCCGACCGGCGCGTGTGTCCGTTATGATGAGCAAGCAACCGCGGGATGAAGCGGTCCCGCGGCCGCGCGATTACTTTGCAACGGATCGGGGGAATGCCTGATCCAGGATGTCCACGCCTCGCGCGTCGTGCTGGACTGCGGCGTGCCGCTCGTGCTCGTGCCCTGCATGGGCGTCGCGTCGCATCTCGTCACGACGAAGGCGGAGATCGACGCCCATCTGCGGAATTGCGGCGAGATCGGCCGGTATCCGGCGGAGACCTGCGCGTCCTGCAGCGATGACCACTGCGCGTATTCGCGCGTCATCTGGGACATCTCGACGATCGGCTGGCTTCTGGATGAAGCGAACGTGCCGTGCCGGATCGCGCACATCCCGATCCTGTACGCGGGCGGCACCTGGAGCTTCGATCAGGGCAGGCATCTGATCAAGATGGCGTATCATGTGCGGCGGGACGCCGTTTTCCGCAGTCTGATCGACCGGGTGCGAAAGCTCGCGGAACGGCGGGGATGAACGGATCATTCCGGACGGACGAGGGGGAACCGGAGGGTGACTTCGGTTCCCTTTCCCGTTTCGCTTTCGAAATGGATGGTGCCGTTCATGGCCTCGATGATGCGGAATGTCACCATCAGGCCGAGGCCGGTGCCTTTGGTCTTGGTCGAAAAATACGGCGTCCCCAGCTTCGCGATCTGCTCCTCGTCCATGCCGCTCCCGTTGTCGCGGATGCGGATGACCGCCAGATCGTCCTTCCGGTACGCCCGGACCACGATCTCGCCGCCCCCCTCCGTCGCCTCGATGCCGTTCTTGATGAAGTTGATGATCGCCTGCTTGAAGCGGGACGAATTGCCTTCGATGCGGAGCTTGCCCCGTACGTCGAATCGTAAGGTGACGTCGTTCAGGGAGGCGTGCGGCGTCATGATGGCGTTGATCTTCTCCAGTTCGTCGGTCAGATCCAGTTCGGTGAAATCCTCCATCTCCGGCTTCGCGAAGGTGAGGAAATCGGTGATGATGGCCGAGGCGCGGTCCAGCTCCTCGATCGCCATGTCGTAGTACCGCCGGTTCGACACTTCCCGCTCCGTGAGCAGCTGCAGGAACCCGCGCGTCACCTGGAGCGGATTGCGGACTTCGTGGGCGACGGATGTGGCGAGGTCGCTGATGATCCTGAGCTTCTCCGCGCGCTGCAGCCTGCGGTTGTATTCCTCGCGCTCTTTCGCAAAGGCGACCATGGCGGCGTGATTGCTGGCCATGGTGGCGGACAGGATGGCGATCAGCGCCAGGAGCAGCGCGAGGGTGCCGAACTGCCACAGCATCGGATCGAACGGCTCTTCCCTGACAAAATACATCGTCAGATCGGCGGCCGCCGCCGTCGTCAGGACGAAGATGCCGCCGCACAGGACGGCCCCCCGCCGGTTGCCGCGGAAGGCGTCGATGGCGGCCAGCGCGGCGGTCGTCACGAACGCAACCAGCATCACCAGATCGAGGAGGCTGATCGAGATGACCTCGTATCCCGTTTTGAACCGGTCGGGCATGAAGTTGTACAGGACGAGCATCAGGGCGCACAGCGCGGCATACCCCCACATCGCATGCCGGAACCGGGTAAAGCGCGGATATTTCCCCTCGAAGACGATGTCGGCAAACGTCATGAACGCCGGCGCCGAGGTATAGAGCGCGAGATCGAACGCCGCCTGAAGCCATGCGGCGTGAGAATCGAACAGCATGTACGGCAAGGGCGAATTGGCGAAAATGAGCGTCCCTGCGGCCATGGCGATGATCGAGAGGGACAACCAGAACCCGCGCATATTGCGCGTCAGGAAGCCGGAGCAGGCCAGCATGATGACGCCGATCATGATCATGCCGCTGCCGAGTACCATGTCGTGGATCTCCGGGCGGATGAACGCGGCCTTCAGCGTTTCGAATTCGCCGATCCGAATGCCCGAATAGACGCCCGCTCGCCCCTCGCCCATCCCGATGCGGAGCAGCAGCGTTGCGGAAGACGGGTCGTCCGGCAGCGGCAGAAACAGCTTGTTCACGTCGAACCGGACCGTGCGGGCCGACTCGTACAGCATCTCGCCATCCAGATAGACGGCGATGTTCCGGCCGTACAGCCGGTCGACCAGCAACGCCGGCTGCCGCCAGGAATCGGTGGGCGGGAGCGAAAGCCGGATCCACACGCCCGAAGCGTCCGAAGGCATCCGCTGCATCCGTCCGGCGGTCGCCGCGATCCAGGTCGAAGCTTCCTCGTACGGGCGGCCGGCGTTCCCGCCGCCGTCTTCGCCGGCGCGGATCCACTGGATGTCCCATTCCCGGATCAGCGCCTGCCGTCCGTCCGCCGCCTCCGCCCGCGGAATATGGCACCATGTGAAAAGAACCGCGAGCAGGAATAAATTCCGCAACGTTCGCAAGAAGTCATCCCCTGTCTCGTCAGATCCGGTCAAGTCAGCCCGCGGCCTGGCCGTTCAGGCTGTCGAAGAAGCGGCTGATCGCGTAGCCCGCGGCGCCGCGCACCGCCGATTGCTCGCCCAGCTCGGCGAACAGGAGGCGCATGCCGTCCCGGTGGTAAACTTGCGTTCGGCGCTCGATCTCGCGCTCGATGGCGACGCGGACGAAGCGCTCGGCGATGCAGACCCGGTTGCCGAGGATGACCGCCTCCGGATTGAAGACATTGACGATGTTCGCGATGCCCACGCCCAGATAGCGGCCGATCGTTTCGAGCAGGCGGACGGCCTGCCCGTCGCCTTCTTGGGCCGCGGCCGTCGCCGCTTCGAAGGAGGCGTACGGCTCGCCGTGTTCGAGCAGCGATTTCTCGGAGGCGTACAGCTCCCAGCAGCCGAGGTTGCCGCAGCTGCACCGGCGGCCGTCCGCTTCGATCGACATGTGGCCGAGCTCGCCCGAGAATCCGGACTTGCCGCGGTGCAGCTCCCGGTTGATGACGATGCCCGTGCCGATGCCGATTCCGACGCTGACATAGATCTGGTCCGCGATGCCGCGTCCCGCGCCGTAGCGGAGCTCGCCGGCGGCGCCGGCGTTCGCTTCGTTGTCGATGACGCACGGCAGCCCGAACCGCTCCTCGACAAGCCGCCGCAGCGGCACGTCCCGCCATTCGAGATTCGGCGCGAACAGGATCGTCCCGCCGTCGTCGACGATGCCGGACACGCCGACGCCGATGCCGACGATGCCGTACCGGCTCGGCGGCGCGCCCGCGACCAGCCCGCCGATCACATCGAACAATACGGGCAGCACGTCATCCGGGCTGCGCCTTGTGATCGTCGTCTCGCGGCGCGCGACGGGCTCGCCCGCCAGATCGGTCAGCAACCCGCGGATGTAGTTTACGCCGACGTCGATGCCGACCGCGTAGCCGGCCCCCGCGTTGAACAGCAGCATGACCGGCTTTCGGCCGCCGCTCGACTCGCCGGTGCCGATCTCCGACACGAGCCCGGCGTCGATCAAGCCCGCGACGAGGCTCGACACCGTCGCCTTGTTCAGCCCGGTCCGCTCCGAGATGCGCGCGCGGGAGAGCGGCGATTCGTTGCGTACGCATTCCAGCACGATGGCGGTGTTGATCCGTCTGATCAGGGCGGAGTCGCCCGTCCCGCTCAATCTATGCATGGTTCAATCCCTTCCGTGCAATATTCCGTTCCGGCGCCGGGTTCGCCCCGGCGTCGCCCCGATTCGACAGAACACGTCCACGTAATCATAACATAAAATGGCGGCCGGGCGGTATGGAATTTCGGATGGGTGTGACCGGCTTCACAATATCGGGCGCGCCGGAGCGTTACAATTTTCAGGAGAAACGGGACGTTCGGACAAATCCGGACGGGAAAGGCGAGGGGGGAATGGCGGATGAAGAGGGAGCTTTCCGTGCTCAAGGACGGGGACTGGTCCCTGAGCCTGGAGGATGACCATTACGAGACGCATCCCGAGGAAGTGTTCACGGAGAGCGTGGACGCCATTCGGCGGACGAAGCCGGGTCATTGCGTCAATCTGGTTACGCCCGGCGGGTTGGGCGACCCGCGGGAATGGCTTATTCCCCGGCTGATCGCCATGGTGAAATATGCGGATCTTCCGGTTCGGGAAATCCGGTATATCGATCAATGTCGATGCGGCGGTCACGTCACGCGGGTGTTTCGTTGATCCGCCGGATTTTTTTGCGGTTCAGATAAAACCGGGTTGCTCCGCTTTGCCGGCGCAGCCTTTCAGCACCATGACCAGGCGGAGTCGGCCCGTTCCGAACGGGCTGCGGCGGGAATCGGCAAAATCATTTCCAAAATTCTTAGTTTGTTTAATAGACAAACAAAGTGGAGCGCGCTATAATAGAATCGAAGCGTTTACATACGCGTATATTGTGCATTGAATTCCAATCCGAGGAGGCGGCAGTCGGCAATGGCTTATTTCGAGAACGTCGGCAAGATTCAGTATGAGGGCAAAGGCTCGGACAATCCCTTCGCGTACAAGCACTACAACCCGAAGGAAGTCGTGCTCGGCAAGACGATGGAGGAGCATCTCCGCTTCGCCGTCGCGTACTGGCACACGTTCACGGGCGCCGGCGTGGACCCGTTCGGCGTCGGCACGGCGATCCGGAGCTGGGACAAGTACGACGGCATGGACCGGGCGAAGGCGCGGGTCGAGGCGAACTTCGAATTCCTGGAGAAAACGGGCATCAACTACTACTGCTTCCATGACGTCGACATCGCGCCGGAAGGCGACACGCTGCAGGAGACGCACAAAAATCTCGACACGATCGTCGCGATGCTGAAGGAATATCAGCAGTCGACGGGCAAGAAGCTGCTCTGGAACACGGCGAACATGTTCACGCATCCGCGCTACGTGTTCGGCGCGGCCACAACCTGCAACGCCGACGTGTACGCCCATGCGGCAGCGCAAGTGAAGAAGATGCTCGAGGTCGGCAAGGAGCTCGGGGCGGAGAACTACGTGTTCTGGGGCGGCCGCGAAGGCTACGAGACGCTGCTCAACACCGACATGGGGTTTGAGCTGGACAACCTGGCGCGCTTCTATCACATGGCCATCGAGTATGCGAAGGAAATCGGGTTCACCGCGCAGTTCCTGATCGAGCCGAAACCGAAGGAGCCGACGAAGCACCAGTACGACTTCGATGCGGCGACGACGATCGCCTTCCTGCAGAAATACGGCCTGAAAGACCATTTCAAACTGAATCTCGAAGCGAACCACGCGACGCTCGCGGGACACACGTTCGAGCATGAGCTTCGCGTCGCGGCGATCAACGGGGTGCTCGGCTCGATCGACGCGAACCAGGGCGACCTGCTGCTCGGCTGGGACACCGACGAGTTCCCGACCGATCTGTACAGCGTGACGCTGGCGATGTATGAGATTCTGAAGGCGGGCGGCTTCAAGACCGGCGGCATCAACTTCGACGCGAAGGTCCGCCGCGGTTCGTTCGAGCCGGAGGATCTGTTCCTCGGGCACATCGCGGGCGTCGACACGTTCGCGTGGGGCCTGAAGGCCGCAGCCAAGATCATCGAGGAGCGCGTCCTCGACAAGGTCATCGAGGAACGCTACGCATCGTTCCGCGAAGGCATCGGCAAGGAGATCGTCGAAGGCCGGGCGACGCTGAAGAGCCTCGAAGCCTACGCGCTCCAGAACAAGCCGATCGTGAACCGCTCGGGCCGTCAGGAACGGATCAAACTCGTGCTCAACGAAATCATTTACAGCGTATAACGGGCTTGTCGGACTCATCGGACGCAGCCGGCCGCTATCGGCCGGCTGTTCGTCCCTGTCCGGTTTTGAATCGGAATTCTGGGGAGCGTCGAGGCTCCCGCGGGGAGGAACGAACGAATGAGTTTCGTTATCGGAGTCGACCTTGGCACGAGCGCGGTGAAAGCGCTTCTGGTCGATCGGGAAGGCAAGGTGCGGGCGGAGGCGTCGAAGAGCTACCCGCTGTTCCACGAGCATTCCGGGTGGAGCGAGCAGCGGCCGGAAGACTGGGTCGAAGGGACGATCGGCGCGCTGCGGGAACTGATGACGACCGCGGGCGTGCGCCCGGAGGAAGTCGAGGGCATCAGCTTTTCCGGCCAGATGCACGGTCTGGTGCTGCTCGACGAAGCGAACCGGCCGGTAAGGAACGCGATTCTGTGGAACGACACGCGGACGACGGCCGAGTGCCGCGAGATCGAGCGGGCGCTCGGGGACCATCTCCTCGGCATCGCGCGCAACCCGGCGCTCGAAGGGTTCACGCTGCCGAAAATTCTGTGGGTCCGTAAGGCTGAGCCGGACGCTTTCGCGAAGGCGAAGCGGTTCGTGCTGCCGAAGGATTACGTGCGGTACCGGCTGACGGGCGAAGTCCACATGGATTATTCGGACGCGGCCGGCACGCTGCTGCTCGATGTGGCGAACAAGCGGTGGAGCCCCGAAATTCTCGCCGCGTTCGATCTGCCGGAGTCGTTCTGTCCGCCGCTCGTTGAATCGCACGATCATGTCGGCGGTCTGCTGCCGGAGATCGCGGAGAGAACCGGGCTCGCGGCGGGTACGAAGGTGTTCGCCGGCGGCGCGGACAACGCCTGCGGCGCGATCGGCGCCGGCATCCTGTCCCCTGGGCTTACGATGTGCAGCATCGGCACGTCCGGCGTCATCCTGACCTATGAGCAGAACAAGGACACCGACTATGCCGGCAAGGTGCATTTCTTCAACCACGGCAAGGCGGACAGCTTCTACGCGATGGGCGTGACGCTCGCGGCCGGCTATTCGCTGAGCTGGTTCAAACAGACGTTCGCGCCGAACGAATCGTTCTCCGAATTCTTGAGCGGCGTCGGGAACGTCAAGCCGGGCTCCGGCGGTCTGCTGTTCACGCCGTATCTGGTCGGCGAGCGGACGCCGCACGCGGACGCCGTCATCCGGGCGAGCTTCATCGGGGCGGACGGCGCGCATACGCGGGACCATTTCGCCCGGGCCGTCATGGAGGGCATCACGTTCTCGCTGAACGAATCGATCGCGATTTTCCGCGAGGCGGGCAAGCGGATCGACCGCGTCATCTCGATCGGCGGCGGCGCGCAGAACCCGGTCTGGCTGCAGATGCAGGCCGACATCTTCGGCGCGACGGTCGTCGCGCTGGAGAACGAGCAGGGACCCGGCCTCGGCGCGGCGATGCTCGCGGCGTACGGCTGCGGCTGGTTCGACAGCCTCGACGCGTGCGCGGCGAAGTTCGTAAAGCATGCCGCGTCCTACGAGCCGAATCCGGAGACGGTTGAGACCTATCGAGGATTGTTTGACCTCTACCGTGAAGTGTACAATCATACCCGGGAACTGAATCAGGCGCTGGCCGCTTACCGGGGGTAATCGGCCGGCCCCGGGAGAGGAGACGAGAGACATGGGCGGCATTTCGGCTGCAATCGGCGACTATCAGGGCGAGCGCGCGGTGTGGCTGCGCGCCGGCGACTACGAGGCGGTGCTGCTGCCGGAAATCGGCGGCAACCTGATCGCGTTTCGCGACGTTGCACGGGGGCATCGCTATTTGCGCGAGCCGGCACCGGAGGAAATGGAATCGTTCAAGGCGAACCCTTCGATCCACGGCATCCCGGTGCTGTTCCCGCCGAACCGGTACGAGGACGGGAAACTCAAATGGCGCGGAAATGTGTACCAACTGCCGGTCAATGAGCCGTCGACGGGCAACCATCTGCACGGCTATGCGCACAGTGCGGCCTGGGAGCTTGTCCGGTACGGCGCGGATGACGAGGAAGCGCATGCGGAAGTGAAGCTGACGGTGGACAAGGGACAGAAGCTGTACGAGTATTTGCCGTTCAGATTCACGATCCGGCTGCGCTATGCGCTGGGCGCGCGCGGCCTGTCACAGCAGGTGACGCTGGTGAACGAAGGCAGGGAGGACATGCCGGTGCTGCTCGCCTTCCATACGGCGATCAATGCGCCGTTCGCGCCGGGCAGCACCGGGCGCGATTGCAAGCTGAAGCTGACGATCGGAAGCCGATGGGAGCTCAGCGAACGGATGCTGCCGACCGGCCGGCACCAGCCGCTCTCGCCGGAGGAAGAGGCGATGAAGACCGAAGGCGTCTATCCGTTCTACGCGGCGATGGACAACCATTATACGGCGGCGCCGCAGAACGGCCGCAACCGGATGGAGTTGACCGACACGCGGATCGGCGTGACGTTGGTGTACGACGTCGGCACGTCCTGGAAACAGTGGATGATCTGGAACAACGGCGCCCGCGAAGGGTTCTTCTGTCCGGAGCCGCAGGTCAACCTGGTGAACGCGCCGAACACCGGTCTTG